>Ga0335079_10005797_pt1 | contig 14122 bp, 9 predicted proteins | sample Lox_Sample_33_FD_206719 | JGI IMG/M metagenome (GOLD analysis project Ga0335079, IMG submission 206719) | Soil microbial communities from Loxahatchee National Wildlife Refuge, Florida, United States - Lox_Sample_3.3 | ecosystem: Environmental > Terrestrial > Soil > Wetlands | place: USA: Florida...
GAGGGCGGAGGCACGGGCGGCGGAGTTTTTCGCGCGGGATTGAACGGCGTCGGGATGCCCACGTGTTTCTATGCGCCTGACCCGCAATACTCCGATGAAGCGCGCAAAGCCAAATATCAAGGCATCGTGGTTCTGCAAGGTGTGATCACCCTGGACGGCCGGGTAACCAACATCTCCGTAATGAAGAGTCCCGGATTGGGTCTGGACCAAAAGGCCGTCGAGGCCGTGCGCACGTGGCGCTGCAAGCCGGCCATGGGGCCGAACGGAAAGCCGGTGCCTACTCTGGTGCCGATTGAAGTGACGTTCCGGCTGTTCTAATTTTTCCAACGCAACGAATTCATTTATTAAGCAACCTTTCGACGTTTCCGCGGCTCCCAATCTCCGTTGGGAGCCGCTCCTTTTTGCGTTGCCTCGGGAATGAGCGGCGGCGGAGGTTCACCAATGTTCTGGCCCGTCCTCGATCAGATCCCGGAGAATTCCCTGCTCGGCCAGCCTTCTCTCCTGAAAAGAATCTCGGAAAATCTGAAGTTTGTCTGGCGAATGCCTGTTGCGCCGGCCTCCGGAAACGCTGGGCCTTTTCCTCTGCTGAATGTGCGGCGCTCCGGCGCCAAGGGGCAAATCGGATCCACGTGCCTGCATCTATTTTTGTGCGCGGCAGTTGCCTTCGTTGTCGTCGAACGAGGCAAGAAACCGCCGGTGGGGAGTTCTGAAGCGCAACCGCTGGGACCGCTGGCCTTCTCAGCTCCCGATTGGCTGCAACCTCAGGAAAAGCCATCGCGCGGAAGGCACGGCTCGGGAGGTGACTTGAATCCTTTGCCGCCGACCGCCGGAGAGTTGGCGGCGCCCGCGAAATATGAGTTCGCTCCGCCCCGGCTGCCCGACAACCAGGCTCATGCTCTTCTCGTTCCGGTGACCATCTTCGACCCCCAAGCACCCGACAACGTTCCGCAACCGAAAGAGTTAGGTTTGCCCTGGTTGAGAACCATCACCAATTCCGCTGGTCCGGGAACCAACGGAATCGGCAGCCGTAAAGGTCATGGCATGGGAGACATGGACGGGGATGGCGAAGGTGAGGGAGACGACGGCCATCTCTATGCCCCGGCAGCCACGCCGGTCGTCTGCAAGTATTGTCCGGATCCCACTTACACAGACGAAGCAAGAAATGCCAAACTGCAAGGCTCAGTGACTCTGCGAGTGCTGGTGGGTCAAGATGGCCGCGCGCAGGCAATTCAGATCACCAAAGGCCTGGGACTCGGTCTGGACGAACGCGCGGAAGAGGCGGTGAAATCCTGGCAATTCATTCCCGCGAAGGACGCCGCGCATCACCCCATCGCCTCCTGGGTGGTGATCGAGACGACCTACCGCCTGTTCTAGGCGCTAGGTTGGCGATGGCATCTGGCAATCGCGGTGGCCGAAGAGGCAGATAGCGGACGCATGCTCCTCAATTTGTTCACACTACTCAAACAACACACGCGCCAAGAAACCTGCCCCGTGCTCTATCGTTTTGCTACCATGACCAGCATGAGAAAAATGTTCCTGTTTCTTCTGCTCCTTCCTGCGCTTACCTTTCCCCTGCAAATCGGCGAGGCGCAAACCACCCTCGGCGGGGTCGAATTCAAAGCCAGCGTGACTCCCACGGAGGCCAAACCGGAGCCGGTTCGTGGATTCACCTTCTATCTGCTGACCCGAAGCTACGGCGACATCGTCGGGCAGATCAACAAGGAAGACGCGCCGCCCCAGCGCGATAAGTTTATTGATACGCTCAAAATCTCGCCGCAACTGAAAAAGTGGCTGCACGCGCATGACATCATGGACCTGGCGCTGCCTGGCGTGGACAAGCTGCTGACGGCGGACGACATCCTCAACACTCCCGAGTTTTTGCTGGCCTACCAGCGCTCGAACAGCGGGGGAGTGACTCACGGCATCCCCGTCCCCAGATACCGCGATGCCGACAAGAAAGACCATCCGGACCGGTACAAAAAACAATACGACGAGTATATGGCTGCTTTGAAGAAATTCATTCAAGAACATCCTGAATCCGTTTCCGGGATCGAACTGGAGCTGGATGCAATCAATCCGGCGCGCAAATGGGCCGAACTTCAGAACGCGCAGAAGCGCCGCGTGCGCCAATTGGCGCCAGCCGAAGCGCAAATCAAATATCTTGCCGCGAAGGTGGATACGGATTTGGACGGCCATGCGGCCATCACGGCCCTTCCCGCGGGAAAATACTGGATCAGCTCTCTGAATCTCTACGCGGAATCGGGAGACGTTCGCTTGAGATGGGACGTGCCCATCACGGTTGAGCCGGGGCGGACAACGCGGCTCCAGTTGTCGAATCTGAACGCGGTGGGAGCGGGCGAGGTGAAGCAGGATTGAGCGGAGAGCCTCGGTAAGGGCCGGGCAGGTCACGCAAAGGCCCGGGGGACGATTCAACAGAATATTCATTTGACGGAATGATGGACTCGCCGGTTCACTGGCTCGAATTTAATCTCTTCGTGCTGTTTGCGGTGGTTCTCGATCTGGCCGTGTTTCACCGCCGCCCGCATGAGATCCGTGTGCGCGAGGCGTTTGCCTGGAGCGCGGCGTGGATAACACTCGCGCTCGCTTTTGGAGCGCTGATTCTCCACTTCTACGGGCGGCAGCCTGCGCTCGAATACTACACCGGCTACCTCATCGAAAAAGCGCTGAGCGTGGACAATCTATTTGTCTTTCTGGTGATCTTCCACGCTTTTTCGGTCGAGCCGAAATACCAGCAGCGCGTGCTCGGATGGGGAATCCTGGGCGCGCTGATCATGCGCGGCGCGATGATCGCCGCGGGAGTCGCGCTCATCGAACGATTCAACTGGGTCTTGTACGTATTCGGCGCCTTCCTCCTCTTTGTGGGCGGGCACATGCTGCTGGCGATAAAAGCGGAAGCTCACCCCGAAAAGAACTTCCTGGTGCGCTACGCAAGCAAGCACCTGCGCGTCACGCGAGAATTTCAGGGCGAAAAGTTTTTCGCGCGCGAAGAAGGACGTCTGAGCGCCACGCCGCTGCTGCTGGTGCTTCTGGTGGTCGAGATCATGGACGTGACCTTTGCCCTGGATTCCATCCCGGCGATCTTCGGCATCACCCGCGATCCCTTCATTGTCTACACCTCAAACGTCTTCGCCATTCTCGGACTGCGCGCGTTGTACTTCTTGCTCGCGGGCGTTCTGGGCCGGTTCACTTATTTGAAGACCGGGCTGGCGCTCGTGCTCATGTTCGTGGGAACGAAGATGCTGGTTGAGCCGTGGATCCACGTTCCCGTGGCCGTTTCCTTGGGCATTGTGCTTGCACTGCTGGCAGTGACGATCGCCGCGTCATTGCTGCCGAAACCGAAAGTTGGCAAAGCACCGGGACCGAGCGCGAAGGAAAGTTTCACTCCTCTGCTGGAAAGGCTGTCTTCCGGCGAAAGTTCCACGCGCGAAGCTGCAGCCGCGGAAATCTTCCGGATCGGGCGAATTCCGGCGGACCGCGCCGTACAGGCTTGGCGGAGCGATGCCGAATTTGCGCGGCTCCTGGGAGATCCACCGTTGGTCACCGTTGGCGTCGCGGTGCAACCCGGAACCTTTGCGAGAATCCGAGAAGCGCACGGAATGCCCGGCCTTGCAGAGGTTCCTCCTGACCAGGACGCCGGGGAATTCGAGCTGACATTTCCGGGAACAATCTCGCTGGATATTTTGACCACCAAAGCTCCGGGAACAAACGGTGCGATCGCCCGCTTCCTGCAAAAATTCGGAGAAGGCGTCCAACAAGTCGAATTTCTGTGCAGGGACGTGGATCGGGCCACCGTGATCTTGAACCAAAGGTTCGGGGTTGCGCCCGTCTATCCTGCGACGCGGCCGGGCGCCAACGGAACGCGCGTGAATTTCTTTTTGGTTGCTTCTTCGAAAACGGAAAAAATCCTCATCGAGCTTTACGAGCCGCCAATTCGCGGACACTGATCAATTATTTTTGAGCATGCGCCAGGCACGGAGAATCTCCCCGACCGTCCAGGCCTGGGCAATGCAGCCGCGAGGCGCGTGCGGCGCGTCCCCATCGAAGATTTCTCCGAGCGTGCCCAACCCGTAAGAATCAACCGTGGCGCACATGGATTCGAGAAAGCTCAGCGCTGCCTGCCGGTCGCCGTAGACTCGGTAATGCGCAAGAACAAACGGCCCCAGTAGCCAGCCCCAAGCCGTGCCTTGATGATAGGCGGCGTCGCGGTCGCGCGGACCGCCTTCGTAGCGGCCCGTGTACCCCGGTTCGCCCGGCGCTAGGCTGCGAAGGCCGAACGGCGTGAGCAAGCGGACGGCACACGTATCCACGACCGCCTTCTGCTGTTCGGAAGAAAGTGGTGAGATAGGCAAGGAAACCGCAAATATCTGGTTGGGGCGAAAAGACGAATCGTTGCCGATTCCCGGCGCGTCTATGACGTCGAAGCAGCAATTGCCCAAGGCGTTCCAAAATTTGCCGAACCCGCTTTTCGCGGCGGCGCCCCATTGCGCATAACGTTCCGCGGGCGAACGAATTGCCCGCGCAAACTGTGCCATCGTTTCGAGTGCATTGATCCAAAGCGCGTTGATCTCGACAGGTTTTCCCATTCGCGGCGTGACCACCCAGTTGCCAACTTTTGCGTCCATCCAGGTCACTTGCACGCCGGGAACTCCGCCAAAAAGAAGCCCGTCGGACGGATCAACGTGAATGTTGTAGCGCGTCCCGCTTACGTGCGCTTTGATCATTTCCGCGAGCACCGGGTAGAGCTTTTTGAGCGTGTCGAGGTCGTTTGTCACCGCAAAATATTGCCGCACGGCTTCGAAAAACCAGAGCCCTGCGTCCATGGTGTTGTATTCCGGCGCGGCTCCTGAATCGGGGAAATTATTCGGCAGCATTCCGCCATCAACGAATCGCGCGAACGCAAACAGCATCCGACGCGCAACATCGAATCGGCCGGTCGCAAGCGCCAACCCCGGCAACGCGATCATCGTGTCGCGTCCCCAATCGCCAAACCAGTGGTACCCCGCGATGATGCTGTTGCCGTCCGGTTCATCGGGCAGTGGGCGCTTTACGATGAACTGCCCGGCGGCAGTGACGAGTTGCTGCAGCCATGGAGGATTGCCATCCGTGCTCGCGACGCGCGTTCCCCTGCTCCATGATTTCCGTAGCCCCGCATCGCCGGCCTCGCTAGCCGCGCGCGCCGCGCCACCTTCCAGTGAGGCCGCCTCGTTGGTGGAGCAAACCAGCGTCACCGAATCGCCCGCTTTCATGCGTGCATGAAAAACGGCGGCAAGAAACTGATCTTCGCGGTCGTCCAGGCCTCTTTTCTGTTCCTCTGGGAAAAAACAATCGCGGTACCAGATATGCTGCGCCTCGCAATCCGCCCCAAGGCACCGCAGATAAAATGGCGTGGCTCCGTGGAACGCTGCGATTCGGACGCCATGCGCCACAGGTTCAATTTGCATCTCCCAATTTCCGGCGTGAGTCAGTGAGTGGAAGTCGCGATAATTCACAAGAGCTTTCAGTTCAAGCTCCAAGGTTGTGGCCGAATCGAGAAGTGTGTACTGAACGTAGGTGGTGTTTTCCCCCTGCCGCATCCAAACACGTTTTTCGATGTGCGCTTTGCCAACAGCGTATCTCCAAACGGGAGAGCCGCCATCGAGAAAGAACTCTTCAATGAATTGAAAGCCCTGAGGACTGACCGCCCCGCTTGCCCAATGATGCGTCGCCAACTCGAATGTCTCGCCGCCGCAGGGAAAGATCTCATCCACCGCGCCAACAAGAGCCGTGCGCCCCAGCGGCGGACGCAGCGCCGCAATCAGCAGCCCGTGATATCGGCGGGTAAAGCTCCCTGCGATGGTTCCCGAAGCAAAGCCGCCGATCCCGTTGGTCACCAGCCATTCGCGGGACTCGGCGGCGCGCAGGTCATTGCAAATCTCGCGCGCGAAACGAATCGCACTTGGAATGGAACTGTCCATAGCATTTGCGCGAGCCATCTGCTCGGCGCCGGAATGTTCGCGCGCTTCACTCGCCGCTCTGCTCGAGCAGCTTGGCCACCAGCCCGGTCCATCCCGTCTGGTGATTCGCCCCCAGGCCCGCGCCGTTGTCTCCGTGAAAATACTCGTGGAACAGGATCAGGTCACGCCAATGCGGGTCGTTCTGAAAAACGTCCAGCCCTCCCGCAACCGGCCGCCTGCCGTCCTTTCCGCGCAAAAAAATCCGCACCAAACGCCGCGAGAGCTCCGATGCAACCTGCCACAGATCGCATTCCTTGTTCGAACGCGACGGATACGCCACCTTGAAATCCTCTCCGTAATAATGATGGAATTTCTGCAGCGATTCGATCAGCAGGTAATTCATAGGCATCCACACCGGCCCTCGCCAGTTCGAATTCCCGCCGAATAGCCCCGTCGTGGATTCCGCGGGCTCGTAGTCCACGCGATTTTCCATCCCGTTCACCCACACCTCGTACGGATGATCCAGGTGGTACCGCGAAAGCGCACGCACGCCGTGCGGCGACAGAAATTCCGTCTCATCCAGCATGCGCGACAACACGCGCTTGAGCTGCTTGTGATTTGCCAACGAAAGCAGCCGCCGCACTCCCCTCGCCGACCGCTGCGTCATCTCAATGTGTTCCGGCACGTCCGGATGATTGTCAATGAACCACTGCATCCGCCGCTTGAATCCCGGCAAGCGGTCCACGATCTCCGGCTCCAGCGTTTCCACGGCATAGAGCGGTATCAGCCCCACAATCGAGCGAATCTTCATGAAATGATCTTCGCCACTCGGCAGGTGCAGCACGTCGTAGTAAAAACCGTCCTCGTCGTCCCACAACGAAAACCCGTTCACACCGATGTCGTTCATCGCTCGTGCGATGTATACAAAGTGCTCGAAGAATTTGCTGGCCACGTCCTCGTAGGCGGGATCTTCCTTCGCCAGTTCCAGCGCGATCGCCAGCATATTCAGGCAGAACATGCCCATCCAGCTCGTGCCGTCGGACTGCTCGATGTGGCCTCCCGTCGGCAGCGGCGCCGAGCGGTCGAATACTCCAATGTTGTCGAGCCCCAAAAACCCGCCCTGAAAAATATTCGCCCCTTCCGGATCTTTTCGATTCACCCACCAGGTGAAATTCAGCAGCAGCTTGTGAAATACCTTTTCTAGAAATCCCCTGTCCGAGGTGCCGCGAATCCTCCGCTCGATCTTGTAAACGCGCCACGCCGCCCACGCATGCACCGGCGGATTCACGTCGCCGAAAGCCCATTCGTACGCAGGCAATTGCCCGTTCGGGTGCAGGTACCATTCCCGCAGCAACAGAATCAGCTGCTCCTTCGCGAAATCCGGGTCCACGATCGCCAGCGTGATGCAATGGAACGCCAAATCCCACGACGCATACCATGGGTATTCCCATTTGTCAGGCATGGAGATCACGTCGTCGTTGTACAAATGCGTCCAATCCTTGTTGCGTCCGTGAAGCCGCTGCGACGGTGGGCGCGGGCCCGCGGGATCGCCTTCGAGCCAGGTCTGCACGTCGTAGTGATAGAACTGCTTCGACCAAAGCATTCCCGCATAAGCCTGCCGCATCACCGATTTCGCATCGGCCGATAATTCCCCGGGGATCCGCGTGGAGTAAAATTCTTCGGCGTCGTTCATTCGCGCGGCAATCAGAGCGTCGAAGCCCGCCCCGAAATCGTTTGTTCCGGGAACTCCTTCGGGCCGCTCTTCCTCCGCGGGCGAAGTGATGATCCCCACCATCGGCGAATCCGCTTCCATCCCGGCAAGCGGCTCGATATCCGTGAGCCGCAGCTTGATTACCGTGGACTCGCCGGGTCCGATCTCCAGCGGGTAATACGCCGCCATTTTTGTTCCCGCCTGATCGGGATTTACGGCCGATTTGTTGCCGCCAATCACATATTCGTGGAATGCATCCTTCACGTAGGGCGTGCGGTTGCGCCCGTTGAAAAGCCGCGCAAAGTTTGTTTCATTCTCCGTAAACAGCAGCTGCGGCTTCCCGGCGCAGAGCAGCCAGCGCTTTCCGTACTTCCAGTGCTCCAGTTCGGCGGCAATCACGGAAGGCAGATTCGTGGATGCTCTCACATGCGGCCGGCGCAGATCTTTTCCCCACGACCACGTATTGCGAAACCACAGCGTAGGTAAAACGTGCAGCGTCGCGGCATCCGGCCCGCGATTCACCGCCGTGATGCGCACCAGAATATCCTCCGCATCGGCCTTCGCGTATTCCACGAACATGTCGAAGTAGCGGCTCTCGTTAAAGACCCCCGTGTCCAGCAGCTCGAACTCCGGCTGCGATTTCCCGCGCCGCTTGTTCTCTTGCACCAGCCAGTTGTACGGAAACTCAGCTTGCGGATATTTGTACAGCATGCGCATGTACGTGTGCGCGGGCGTGTTATCGAGATAGAAGTAGTATTCCTTGACGTCTTCGCCGTGGTTCCCTTCGTGTCCCGTCAAGCCGAATAGGCGTTCTTTTAGGATTGGATCGCGCCCGTTCCACAGGGCCAGCGCAAAGCAAATCACCTGATGCCGGTCGCAAATTCCTGCGATGCCGTCCTCGCCCCACCGGTAGGCGCGCGACCTGGCATGATCGTGCGGAAAATATTCCCATGCGGTCCCTCCCGGGCTGTAATCCTCCCGCACCGTGCCCCATTGCCGCTCCGAAAGATACGGACCCCAGCGCTTCCAGTAATCTTTGCGTGAACGGTTTTCTTCCAGGCGTTGATCTTCTCGCGATTGGATGCGTGGCATGGGGCGTTTTCCTCAAAAAGTCGCGCCCTTTATCCTCGCATCCTTCTCCCCTCGCGGAAAGCCCTTAACCAAAGCCTGCTTCCATCGCCGCTTCTGGTTCCATTTTTGTACCGGCCCAAAATAAAGCGGGCCTCCACAAGGAAGCCCGCCGGGGTTCACTGGTTTTGGATGGACTGAGTCCGTGCTCAGCCGTTGGATTCAACCACAACGGTGGTCGCGATGTTGCGGCCGTTGCTGTCTGTTAGGTACTCGACGCTTGCGATCGCGCCGACTGCCAGCTTCCCCTTGATCTTCGTATTTTCATCTATCTGGAACTGGATCGTCTCCGCGTTCGCCCCCTTGTTTACTTCCAGGGTGAAACTGCCCGCCGCGACGGTCGCGATTTTTCCGGACGTGCTCTGACTGGCCGTAGCCATCTTTGTATTCACCATCTTTGCTTGCTGTGGCACTGGCAGTGCCACGGCCGGCACCGCCAACAACACTGCAAACAGACCGATGCACACGATTCCTCGACTTCTCATGGGTCCCCCTCCTTCGGTTGTTTGCTGGGTTACCGTGAACTCTGCATCCCGTTGGCCAAACGCCGAAGGAATTCAATTCGGGAGGGAAGTTCGAGAATCAAGGCAATTTGGCGGATCTAAAAAGACACCATGCAAATTTTGCAGGCTGCTGCTGGGAAATTTTTTCGAGTCCGAGTTCCTTTTTGCACGGAAATCCCCGCTGCATGGATGCGGAAAAGATATTTTGCTCGGGGTGATGCGGTTCATCCTGTGGACAAAAGTTCCGTGACGGCGCGATGCGCTTCGTTGATGGCCGCATCCGTGTACGCCGTCGCCGCCGAATCCGTGTTCGCAATCGTAATCTGTCCAAACGGCTTGCGCCCGATCACATTTGGTCTTTCTTCCTCAGGCCAGTCTGGGTCGAACAGCGGATTGTATTCGTATCCGTACCCGTGCGGCCACCGGTTCACGGTAATCGCCTCAATATCGCGCGCGGGATCGAAATCTCCTCCGCCAAGCGCTCGCGCAAGCTGGTCGCGAATCTTCCGCTCGAACGTTTCGAACGAGGTCATGTACAGCTCCATGCGCCCGGCAATTTGTTGCTCTCTCGCGGCCAGCCCCGGCTTGCACGGCGCACGATCCAGAAACAGCAAAGTCGGCTCCGCCGGAGAATTCGGCGTGTGGTATCCGCCCATGTCCACCGGCCAGTTCAGCCTCGCCGATGTCCAGTAAGCGCCCGGCGCGCTGAAGCTGCTCACTCCAAGCTTATGGAACGCTTCCGAATTGCGAATCCCCACGCTCGTGTACACCAGCGGAACTTTCACCAGATAGTGCAGCGCCTCTTTCTGTTTTTTCGGCAGCTCGGGACAAAGAAACGGAATCATCATGTTCCAGCATGCCAGCACGCAGCCCTTCGCGCGCACCCGGAAGAGCTGCTTCCCGCTCGCGTACGAAATCTCCACTGCCCTTTCTGAATCGGATTCATGAACGTTTCGAACGCCAACGACCGTGCTATTCAGCCGGATTCGTACTGGCTCTCCTGGCTGGTCCAGCTTTGCGTAATTCACCTTCGCTCTTACGACGTCCTCCGCCGTGTGCCCCGGCACGGCTTCGGGAATCAAATCGCGCACCAACAGCCGCGCAATCGAAGCGTTTCCATCGGGAAAATGAAATCGGTATGATCCCCCGCTGGCATATCCCGCCGCCGTATAACTCATTCTCGGGGCCGGTCCCGGCTCGAGATGCATTCCTTGAAAGCCGGGCAGTCCCAGCGCCCAGCAATCCAGAGCAGGCTCGGCATCAATTCCAACGCCCCATTCCCCATTCGTCCTGGTCTGATAGAAAGGAATCACGTCCGGATCGGCCTTCACGAGCTTCAACAGAAAATCCTTATAGCTAATGCGCGAAAGCCGGTCTTTCTTCTCCGCCGACGTAAATCCCGGCAAGTAATCCGTCATGCCGGTCTGAATCCGTAGAATGTTGCGTTGCGCGCTTTCCGAAAGCGGGGATTTCTTCAGGAAGTCCGTCCAACGTTGGACGCTGTCTTGTTCCTTCTTCGTTTCGCCCCATTCACCCGGATATCCCGTCACGAACCGGTCCTCACCGAACGTTTCCTTGTCGAAAAAGACCCCTGCGCCCAGCCCGCGATAGATTGAAGGAACCGTGTATTTCGCTTCGAATGCGGAAGGATCAATTCCCAGCTTTCGGATCAGCCCGTCCGCCACGTTGCTGTACGGTGTCGGGCTGTCAATCAGCATCGTTCCGCCATTCAGCAGTTGCAGTTTACCCCCCAGATGGAATTCATTCCGCTTGGCGTGTCCTCCGAAATCGTCGTGGTTTTCGAGAAGCAAAATCCGCGCTGAAGTTCCCACTCGTTCCCGGTAAAAATACGTCGCGGAAAGCCCGCTGATTCCGCCGCCGACAACAACAAGGTCGTAAGTTTCGTCGAGGAAGGTCGGCGCGCCTGCGCTCTTCCAGAATGTGCCGTCGCGCAGGCTGTGCGCGATTTCGAACGATCCCGGATGACTTCCGCGTAACCCCGTCAGAATCGGCGGATCGTAGCCTGTTCTGTTTTGCGGCTCCGATGTTTCTGAAGACCAGGCATGCGCCGCGCCGGGAATCATCACTGCGCCAATCGCCCACGCGGCGCCGTTCATGAAATCCCGCCGCGAAATTGGCCGGTCCATTCCCAGCGCGCGGTCCCGTGCCGCGTTGTATTCGTCGCTGTTCAGTTTTTCGCTCACTCTTATCGGCTTTTCAAGGAAGCGGACCAGTCATTCCTCTTTTCTGCTTGCGCTCATGTGCCCGTCAAATCTTGCACCGCCCGGTAGGCCTGATCAATTGCGGAATCCGTGTACGCCGCCGCGCCTGCATCGGAATTGGCAATGGCAATTCTTCCAAACCGCTTACGCGCAATGTCGCACGGCCTCTCTCCTTCCGCCCAGTCCGGATCAAAAAGCACGTTGTATTCGTACGCGTATCCGTGCGGCCAGCGGTTCACGGTGATGGCTTCGATGTCGCTCGCCGCATCGAATCCTCCGCCGCCGAGCACCCGCGCGAATTGCTCGCGAATCTTCCGCTCGAACGTTTCGAACGGTGAAGCCAGCAGATCGCCGCGCCCCGCTCTGTGCTGATCGCGCTCGGACAGTCCCGGCAAGCAAGGCGTGCGCTCCATGCGCACGAGAATCGGCTGGTCCGGCGTTTTCGACGCCTTGTACTCTCCGATGTCCACCGGCAAATCCAGATTCATCTGGTAGTGGTACATCCCTGGGCAAAACACGAACTCGACACCCAGCTTTTCGAACGCTTTCCAGTTGCGAATCGCCACCGACGTATACACCAGTGGGACTTTCACGCCATAGAGCAGCGCTTCTTTCTGTGCAGCCGGCAATTCCTGGCACAGATATGGAATCATCGTGGTCCAGCACGCCAGCACGGCCTTCTTCCCCCGCACCGTGTACACCTGTTTGTCCTGAATATACGAAATGCGCACTTCTTTCGCTGTGGCTGGCTCGCCGTCGTGATGCGCCGCCACCACGATGCTGTTCAGGCGAATCCTCACCGGCGAATCGCGCTTGTCCAACTGGCTGTAATCCACTTTGCCCGTGACGATGTCTTCCGCCGTGCTGCCAGGCGTCGAACCCGGAATCAGTTTGCGCACCAGCATCCGGGCAATCGTCGCGTTGCCGTCCGGGAAATGGAAATCGTATAGCGGTTTTGGCGTGACCGCTCCCATCGGCGTGTAGCCCATTCGCCGGTAAGGTCCCGGGGCCAGATTCATCCCTTTGAATCCCGGCAGGCGCAGCGCCCAGCAATCCAGCGCCGAAACCGCGTCAATTCCCACCCCAAAAAGATCGTGCGTGCGCGTTTGATAAAACGGAATCACGCCTGCATTCACCTTGGCGTGCTCGAGAAGAAAATTCTTGTAGCTGATGCGCGAGAGTTTGTCTTTCTTCTCCTCGGAAGGGATTCCCGGAAAATAATCCGGGGGTTCGGTCTCGAGAAGCAAAATATCGCGCCGCACTTCCGGGGCAAGCGGCGTCTGCGCGATGAATTTCTTCCACTCTTCCTCTGTTCCTCCGCCGCGGTACCCTCCCGGCACCCCGGCCACGAGTTTGTCCGTCCCGAATGTCTCCTTGTCGAAAAACACGCCGAACTTCAGCCCTTTGTACACGCCCTGGTCATAGCACTTCTTTGCCAGCGCGGGAGGATCAATCCCCAGCTCATCCATCAATCCATGCGCGACCTGGCTGTACGGAAAAGGCGACTCGATGGCCCATGTTCCTCCGTTGGCAAGCAGCAATCGGTCCTCGGGCCGGAATTCATTGCGTTTCGCATGTCCGCCAAAATCGTCGTGATTATCCAGGATCAGAATGCGCGCCTCCGGATTTTCTTTCCTCCAGAAATGCGCTGCCGCCAGCCCGCTGATTCCCCCTCCGACGATCACCAGGTCGTATACTTCGGTGGTGTCGTCAACTTTCCCCGCCGTTTTCCAGAAGTCGCCGTCGCGCAGTTCATGCGCCGATTCAAACGATCCTTTATGGCTTCCCCGCATTCCTGTCAGCGCCGGTGGATAGTAGCCTGGTTGCTCCTGCCTCGAAATCCCTGCGGGCTCCGCGCCGAAATCAATGCCCGGCAGTAGCGAACTTGCCGCTGCGCCGCCGACGCCAATCGCCACCCCGTTCAAGAAATCCCGCCGCGTGATCGGCCGGTCCATTCCCAGCTTTCGGTCGTTCTCTTCACTCATCCAAAGGCTCCCGAATTGCAGAAAACCAGCTACGGTCGGCTCGACTCGATTTCTGGAATTGCTTACTGCCCATTCTTCTTAGGTGCCGGCGAATAATGCAAAAAGACGATCTTCCACTCGCCATTCCGTTTGAAGAGCACATCCGATTCCTGGTTGTCTTCGTCGGTGATTTTTCCATCCTTCAATCGTGTCCGTACATGCAGCATGTAGCTGGCCACCGCGGTATCGTTGCTCGGCCCTATCTGGACGTGCAGGTCTGAGAGTTCCACCTTCACAATCTTGTTCCCGCTCCCGATGTATTCCGTCCATTCCTTCCTGTACGCGGGCAAATCCGAGCGTCCTTCCGGCAGGTACTGCGTGAAATCGTCCGCGTAATAGGAAAAATATTTCGGCAGATTGTTCGCCTCATATTCCGCATTCACTTGCCGCTCGACTTCGCGCACTTCGTCTTCCGCTGTCGTCGGCCTCGCCTTCGCATAGATGCCCGTCGCGAGCACCGCCAGCGCGACGCCCAGCAGCGCGATCGCAGTTTTCTTCCCTTTCATTTGCCGCTCCTCCTGGCGGCTACCTTACTATAATTTTGTAATCTTTGGATAGGCTCGAACCTCGGAACTTCGGC
>Ga0335079_10005798_pt1 | contig 14122 bp, 9 predicted proteins | sample Lox_Sample_33_FD_206719 | JGI IMG/M metagenome (GOLD analysis project Ga0335079, IMG submission 206719) | Soil microbial communities from Loxahatchee National Wildlife Refuge, Florida, United States - Lox_Sample_3.3 | ecosystem: Environmental > Terrestrial > Soil > Wetlands | place: USA: Florida...
GGAATGATCCCATCAATATCAATGAGATCGGCAGCCGGTTGCGGCAAAGGATTCGCGACCCCCGGCATCAGTCGATCTTTGTTCGAGCTGATGAGAACGTTCCTTTTGGCGCTTTTGCGACCGTGATGGATGCTGTAAAACAGGCGGGATTTGCGAACGTAAGCATCGTGACACAGCCTCTGGAAACAAGTGGCAAGCACTGAAATCTATTTCGAGCACGAGCGCTGGGGGCGTGCAATGGCATGGTCGGCCGGATTCCATCTCGGAATCACGGCGGCCTTACTTTTGTATGCCACGTTTGTAACCAGGGGAACTGGAGAGACGTGGGGCGCAGGTGGAGGCGGGGACGCGATCGGCGCGACCCTGGTGAGCGCGGTTCCGTTGGCAGTGAGTCAAGGCCAGAACGTTTTGGCCAACGAATCGAAGGGTCTGACACAGTCCCAGCCAAAGATTGAAGAGAAAGAGCCCGACGCCATCGAGATTCAGGGTAAGAACGCCAAGATCAAGCCGAAGAAGAAGCAGATCACAGAATCGAAGGCGAAGCCGCAGCCCGCTCTCGAACCAGAGGAGAACCAGGTTGCATTCGGTGAGGGTGGACCAGTCAGCGGCCCATACGGGACGTTCAGCGCGGGCGGCGCCAAGGGCGGGTTTGGAGTTACCGGAGGCGGTGGTGATTTTGGCACGAGATACGCGTGGTATGTCCGGGTGATTCAGCAGAAGGTCTCCGATAACTGGTTGAAGTATGAAGTGGACCCGCGGATCACGACGGCCCAGCGGGTTTACATCACGTTTGACGTGGCCCGGGATGGGCATCCGTCGAATGTTCGTGTCGAACAGTCGAGTGGCGTACCATCGCTCGATATTTCGGCTGTGCGCGCGTTGCAGCGGATCGACACCTTTGGCCCGTTGCCGCCAGACTATTCGGGCAGCAAGATCTCTGTCGAGTATTGGTTCGATTACAAGCGTTGAGGTTGCGGTACCTCTGATCAGTGATCAACCCGGAACACCGAGTCAGGCTGAGCGCGTCAGAGGGCGCAAAATGATGAACCGGATGTAAGAAAAAGCATCATCCGCGAATAAACCTTGGGAAATGAATCAGATCGGGATACGATATTGGCATACATAAAATCATTCCTCCGGAAGCGAATGCACGAACCCGCAAGATCAGGATCAGGCTTACAGAGACAGGCTGGTAGAACGAGCGTTGTTGCGCGTGCCATCGTTCTAGTCGTCAGCTGCGGGTTGCTGTCCGCCGTAACTCACGCACAGGACTGGGTGAAGACTGGCACCAGCCTGGGCGTGGAAAGGGTCCGCCTGGCAGTCCCGGATTTCAAACCTTCCACGGAGGATCCGGCGAACGCAGCGTTGCTCAAGACCTTCAATGACACGCTGTGGAACGACCTTGACGTGTCGGGAGTGGTCGAACTGGTTTCGAAAAGCTTCTATCCCCTGCAAGTTCCCGGGCAGCCGCCGGAAGTGAACTTTTTGGCATGGAGTGCGCCTCCGCCAAATGCGGCGATGTTGGCGTTCGGCAATCTTGGAGTCGCCGGCGGAAAACTGACGGTGCAGGGGTGGCTGTTCGACGTAAGGAACACACAGTCACCGCAGATTCTCGGCAAGCAATACTCGGACACGGCGAGCGACCCAGCGGCGCGGCTGATGGCGCACAGGTTTGCTGATGAGATCATTTTCCGGCTGGGGGGTGGAATTCAGGGGATCGCCGAAACGCAGATTTATTTCGTCAGCGATCGCACAGGTCACAAGGAAATCTGGGCGATGGACTATGACGGCTCGAACCAGCGCCAGATTTCGCACCTTGGCTCCATCGCCTTGTCGCCTCGGATTTCGCCCGACGGCTCGCGGCTCGCCTTCAGCGCGCTGACGAAAAGCGGTTGGGAGATTATGATGTATTCCCTCGAACTGAACCGGCTAGTGACGTTTCCGCATTTTGGCGGGACGAATCTCTCGCCGGCTTGGTCTGGAGACGGGACGAAACTGGCATTCTCATCCCGATCGGAGATCGTTGTGGCGGATGCATCTGGCGGAAATATACAGCACCTGACGACCGGCAAGGGGCCGGACGTTTCCCCGGTATGGAACCGCAAGACGAATTCGGAGATTGCCTTCGTCAGCGGCCGCACAGGGCTGCCGCAGATCTACACCATGGGCGTCGATGGCACGAATCAGACGCGCATGACGGATCAGGGATACGCCGTTTCGCCGAATTGGTCCCCGAGTGGGCACTTGTTGACGTTCGCCTGGGTTCGCAAGTATGGGCCGGGCGATCCCGGGGCGCTGGATCTTTATCTGATGGATATTGCCAGCAAGCAGTGGGTGCAGCTTACGCATGATGGAGGGAAAAACGATTTTCCCTCGTGGTCGCCCGATGGACGGCATATAGTGTTTCAGTCAAATCGTTCCGGAAGCCTGCAGCTGTGGAGCATGCTGGCAGATGGGACGAAAGCTCAGCAGTTGACGTTTACCGGCAATAATTCGCAACCGAATTGGAGTTGGAAATAGTAAATAACTTCGTCTGGCCCCGGCAGCACCTTTGGGGTCGTAGGAGGAACCAAAAGTGAAGCAATCGAGTATGAAGTGGTTTGTGCTGATACTCAGTCTTAGCGCTCTTCTCATGCTCGGCGCGTGCAAGAAGAAAGCTGCGCCGCCACCGCCACCCCCGCCACCGCCGCCGCCGGCGCCAACCGCTTCGATTTCTGTGAGCCCCAGCACAATTCAGGCCGGTCAGTCCGCCAGTCTGACTTGGCAAACGAGCAATGCCACCGATGTCTCGATTGACGGCATCGGAGCGGTACAGCCCAACGGCTCGCAAAGCGTGTCGCCGTCGGATTCGACGACCTACCATCTGACCGCCAAGGGCGCAGGAGGCACGCAGGAAGCCACCGCCAGGTTGACGGTGACGCAGCCGCCACCCCCGCCACCGCCACCGCCGCCGACCATCAGCGACGAAGACTTGTTCAGCCGGAACATCAAGGACGTCTATTTCGACTACGACAAGTCCGATATTCGGGCTGACCAGCAAGGATCGATGCAGGCAGACGCCTCGTTCCTGGGCCAGCACACGAACATCAACGTGACGATCGAAGGACACTGCGACGAGCGCGGCTCGACCGAGTACAACCTGGCTTTGGGCGATCGTCGCGCCAGTGCCGTAAAAGACGCTCTGGTTGCTGCTGGAATCAATGCCAGCCGTATCAAGACGATCAGCTACGGCAAGGAAAAGCCCTTCTGCACCGAGAGCAACGAAGCTTGCTGGCAGCAAAATCGCCGGGGGCACTTCGTGTATCAGAAGTAGGTTGCGGTGCAGGTTTTCTGTTGTGTCATCCTTCCCCGGCTGAGTGCAGCCGGGGAAGGATGATGTACTGGTTTGCTCCGCGTTGATCCTCCCCTTCACCTAAAACCCTGTAGGGGATAAAGCTAATCTATTTCCAGTTGAATCTTCCGATTCCCAGCGTCCTTTCGGATTGCCGAAACTCCCCGGCCGTGTGGGAAAATCAGAGCATCACAGAATACGTTTCCAGGACACATGCTATGAAAACACACCGTATTTCGGCGTTCGTTGCTTTGATTTTGATCCTTTGGGTCGCGGTCGCGCCGGCCTTTGGCGCCAACAAGGATATGGTGCAGTTGCAGACCCAGGTCCAGCAACTGTCGGAGCAGATGACCGCCATGAAGAGCGCCTTCGATGCACGCATGGGCGTGATGACTAATCTGGTGGAGAAAGACACGGATGCGGTAAACAAAGTCGCCGCGGCGCTCACGTCTCTACAGGAGACGCTCGCCAAGCAGCAGGGCGACCAGGGATCGAAGGCCGACCAACTCTCCGGCCAGATTCAGGCGCTGAATGACACGATGGACGAGATCAAAGTGCGTCTGGGGAAGGTGACCAAGCAATTGGAGGATATGCAGTCGGCGCAACAGAGTTTAGCCGCCCAGCAGGCCTCGCAAAAGGCGGCGGCAGACGCGGCTGCTCAGGCTCCGCCGCCGGATGTTCTCTACAATAACGGATTGCGGGACTACAACGGCGGCAAGTACGATCTGGCAAGCCAGGAGTTCTCGGACTACGTCAAGTTCTATCCCAACACCGATCTTGCGGGAAATTCCTATTTCTATCTCGGTGAACTCCAGTTCAAGCAGGGAAATTTTCAGCAGGCGGTGCAGAGCTACGATCAGGTACTGCAGAATTTTCCAAGCGGGAACAAGGCTGCTTCGGCACAGCTAAAGAAAGGCTATTCTCTGCTCGAACTCGGCAAGCAGGATGAGGGAGTCAGCGAATTGCGACACTTGATCCAGCGATATCCGCACTCGCCAGAGGCCGTGCAGGCAAGGGAGCGGCTACGCAAGGCGGGAGTCAGCAGCACCGGCCGATAGCTTGCTTCGTTCCACGCTAGACCGATGAATGACGCCGGTGCTGTGCATGGTGGCGCTCAGACCGGTTCGCGTGATGGCGGGCGTGGTGATGGCGATCCCGGTGCTTCACCAAGTGCAATGATGCATGGCTAGCATCCGCCAGAGCAAAGCCGGTGAAGATGCACATCGCAAACAGTGAGCAAAGAACCTTCTTCATACTCCAACAACCTTCCTTTCAGAAAACTATTCTATTGGAGCTTGGTCAGGAATAGACTTACAGTCAAGGGGCGGCTTATCTGCTGATATTCCAGGCCCCGATCATTGCACGAGGTGGAATCATGACGCAGAGCAAGACCGACCAGGATACTCGGAAAGGCGCGACAGAAACCGAAGACCATAAGATCCCGGGGAACATCGGTATGCAGCAGCAACTCGGCCATCGGGATCAGGATCCGATGCTCAAGGGCGCGGACACTGATTTCCCTGAACCGGGCGAGAACCCCGAACATAGCGGGGAACCGGAGTGGAAGACCGCGTAAGTCGGAATTGAAAAACAAAAAGGGCCTCGTTTTGAGGCCCTTTGTTATTTTGGGTTGTACTAGCGCAGTTCTTCCATGCAGGCGTCGAGCACTTCCTTTGGCGGACGCGTCATTGAGTCGGGCAAGGTTGCCAGTGGCTGATCGACCACATTCAGCAGATCGATGAAGTTGGGAGCCGTGGGATTGACGTAGAACACGCCTGTCAGCACCTCGCCCTTGTCATGCGCCTCGGTGAGGCGGGTCAACGCGCGAATCCTATCCGTGGGATCGTAGTCTTCCTCGAGCTTTCGCAAGTGTAGACGGGAGCCGTCGTGCATGGTGACCTGGACCGTGGAGCCGGGGTCGTACTCCACGTTGATGTCCTCGAAATGCGGCACGAAGCTCACGTCCTGCAGTGTCTCTTCGTGCTCCTTAACGTACTTGTAGGATTTGGTTGAGCCCTCGTGATCGTTGAAGGTCACGCAAGGTGAGACAACGTCAAGCATCACTGTGCCTTTGTGCGCAATGGCCGCCTTCAGCATGGCGCTGAGTTGCTTCTTGTCGCCCGAAAACGAGCGTCCGACAAGCGTAGCGCCGAGCTGAATCGCGAGAGCACACGTATCGATTGGGGGTAGATCATTGACCACGCCAGTCTTAAGCTTCGAGCCAAGATCGGCGGTCGCGGAAAACTGTCCCTTGGTCAGGCCATAGACGCCATTATCTTCGATGATGTAGATGATCGGCAGATTGCGGCGCATGAGGTGCACAAATTGGCCGACACCTATTGAGGCGGTATCGCCGTCGCCGCTGACACCGATGCAGATCAACTTGCGATTCGCGAGGAGCGCGCCGGTAGCGACCGAAGCCATGCGTCCATGTACCGCGTTGAAGCTGTGAGAGCGGCTCATGAAATACGCTGGCGTCTTGGACGAGCACCCGATCCCGCTCGGCTTGACGACATACTCCGGTTCGACGCCCATCTCGAACATGGCTTCGATGATTCGTTCCGAGATCGCGTTGTGGCCGCATCCGGCGCAGAGGGTCGTCTTCCCCCCCTTGTAGTCAATAACTGTGAGGCCGATCCGATTGGTCTTCGGCCCCGGTGTCGCGGCCCCGGGCTCAACCGTCGTGGTTCCCATTTACTTCCCCTCCATACTGGTCAACTCGTCGGTAATGGACCGCGCGTCGAGCGGCAGTCCTGTAATGTGGGCGATGCTGCGCAGGCACGGCGTCAGCTCCGGCTTCACGTCAAGCTTGAGCAGACTCAACATTTGCGCATCGCGGTTCTGCTCCACCACATAGACACGCTCATGCTGCTCGATGAACTCGTGCACTTCGCGCGTGAAGGGATAGGCGCGCAGGCGGAGATAGTCAGTTTCGATGCCGTACTCGGAGCGAAGCTGATCGCGACTCTCGGTGATTCCCCAGTGCGAAGTGCCGTAGCCGATGATTCCGATCTTCGCATTGTTGCCCTTGATGATCTCGGGCCGGGGAACAAACGAGCGAGCTGTCTCGAACTTGCGATTCAGGCGCTCCATGTTGTTCTCGAAGTCGTCAGCGCGCTCGCTGTACTGCGCCTTCTCGTTGTGTCCACTGCCGCGCGCGAAGTAGGCAGCTGCAGGATGCTGCGTTCCGGGAAGCGTGCGGTATCCAATGCCGTCTCCGTCGACGTCTTTGTAGCGGGCGAATCCGCCGAGACGGTCGAGATCTTCCTTGCTTAGCACCTTGCCGCGGTGGATCGGCGTCGTGGGATACGGGAATGGGTCTGACATCCAGTTATTCATGCCTAGGTCGAGATCGGACATGACAAAGACCAAGGTCTGAAACTGCTCCGCCAAATTGAACGCCTCAGGCGCCATGGTGAAGCATTCCTCGACAGAACAGGGAATCAGCATGATGTGCTTGGTGTCACCGTGCGAGAGAACGGCCGTGGAGAGAATGTCGCCCTGCGAGGTGCGGGTGGGCAAGCCGGTCGACGGCCCCACACGTTGGATGTCCCAGATCACGCCGGGAACCTCGACGTAGTACGCGAGACCGGCGAATTCCGCCATCAGGGAAATGCCAGGTCCCGCTGTGGCGGTCATGCTGCGCGCGCCTGCCCAGCCTGCGCCAATCACCATGCCAATCGCAGCCAGTTCGTCTTCCGCCTGCACGATGGCAAACGTTGCCTTGCCGTCCGGGCCGATGCGGTACTCCTTCATGTATTCGATCATTGTTTCGACGAGCGACGACGACGGCGTGATTGGATACCAGGTCACCACTGTGCATCCGGCGAACATGCACCCCAGCGCAGCGGCGGAGTTGCCGTCGATGATGATCTTGCCCGCGGTCTTGTCCATGCGCTCGATATAAAACACCCCGCGCTTTTCCAGATTCGCCTTGGCGTATTCGAAGCCGGCCTGTGCGGCTGCCAGGTTCAGGTTGGCGGCCTTTACCTTCTTGGCGAATTGCTTGCGGATGGCCTTTTCCACCTCGGCCATGTCGATCGTAAGCAGACTCGACACGACTCCGACGTACACCATGTTCTTAACCAGCTTCCGCAGCTTGGCTTCCGGACAAACCTGCGCGACGATCTTGTCGTAAGGAACCGAGTAGAAGATCAGATCATCGCGGAGCTTGTGCAGGGCGAGAGGCTCGTCATACAGCACCGAAGCGCCGGGTGCGAGCGACATGACGTCTTCCGTCGCCGTCTCGGGATTCATGGCGACCAGGAAGTCGATCTCTTTCTTGCGCCCGATGTAGCCATGCTTATTGGCGCGAATCGTGTACCAGGTGGGCAATCCGGCGATATTCGAAGGGAACATGTTCTTGCCGGAGACGGGCACGCCCATTTGAAAAATTGCCCGGAGAAGAACCGTATTTGAACTTTGCGAGCCGGAACCATTCACCGTCGCGACCTGGATACTCATGTCGTTGACGATGCGCTGCTTGCTCATGCCGCCGGCCGATTCCCGGGGCACGACATCGGTTGTGGCCATCCCAACACCCTCCTTCATTTAAAGGGTGAACCCTGTCGCCCTGTGTGATGGTTGCGGAGGAAGAAACCCATTTATTATACGGCCGCGTGGGCCGCCGAGTCGCGCTACTCGCCCCGTCTGGAGCCCGGAGGAACCTGATTGCGAACGAGGGAGATGTTCGCGGACTCACGATTCGATCTTGAAGAACTGGGCAATATTACGAAACTTATTATATCGTGATGCGACTAATTCGGCCGGGGGAATCTTCTTGAGTTCGGCAAAATGCCTCTGCAGGCTGGCATCGAGCAGGTTGGCGGCGGCTTCGTGATCGCGATGGGCCCCGCCTTCAGGCTCAGGAACAATATCATCGATACAGCCAAGTTCATCCAGATCGGAGGCTGTGATGCGCATGGCTTCGGCAGCCAGTTCCTTCTTGGTGGCATCGCGCCACATGATCGCGGCGCAACCCTCGGGAGATATCACTGAGTAAATGGAGTTCTCCATCATGAGAACGCGGTCGGCGACTGCAATCGCTAATGCCCCACCGCTGCCACCCACGCCAATAATGCTCGTGATAATCGGTACTTCCAGGCGCGCCATCTCGCGTAGGTTGTAGGCGATGGCCTCGGCCTGACCGCGTTCCTCGGCTTGCACCCCCGGATAGGCGCCGTCGGTGTCAACCAAGGTGAAGATGGGTCGGCGGAACTTTTCCGCGATCTGCATAACGCGGATGGCCTTGCGGTATCCCTCGGGATGCGGTGTTCCGAAGTTCCGGAATACTCGCTGCTTCATGTCCCGGCCTTTTTGCGTGCCCACGACGAGGACCTCTTCGCCATGGAAGCGCGCCATGCCGCAGACGATGGCGGCGTCATCGCCAAAGCCCCGGTCGCCGTGAATTTCGCTAAAGTCGGTGAATACGCGCTCGATATAATCGAGCGTCTGAGGGCGCTGCGGATGCCGCGCGAGTTCCGTCTTCTGCCAGGCTGTAGGAGGGGCGTTCATCTCGCGGCGAAGGTGATCAATGCGCTCCTGCAACTTTGCAATCTGCCGCCGGGTGGCCTCGTCCGGACCGTTTGACTCCATCTCGGCGACTTGCCGCTCGATCTGTTCCAGTTCCTGCTGTTCTTTTTCGGTGGCTGCCATCGATACCTATTCCCACGTCTGCAAAATCGGCGAGAGTCCTTCGGGCCGCTCAGGGGAGCACGGGCACCCTGTCTAGCTGATGATGCGGACGCTGCCGCGCCCGCACAGTTGTTCGACGCGGGCAATAAAATTGCGGTCTGGAACGACATTATAGCCTTCCGCCTCCATCACCACCATGAAATCCCCCTGGCGTTCCACGTCGAACAACACTTTGGCCTCGCCTTTGCGCTCGACAAATAGGCTGTGCAAGTTGTCGACAGTTTCTGCGGCCGAGCTTTCAAGCGGGATCCGCACACGGATAGCGCGGGGTAGAGGAACTTTGGCGTCCTCAAGCGGCATGATCTCGGCCGCGGTGATCTTGGGATTGGCACCCTCCTCGATGCGGACGCCAGCTCTGATCAATACCGGAACCTCAAGCTTCACCTTATCGGAGAGACGCTTGTACGCCTCGGGAAAGACGATCATATCGATCGAGCCCGACATATCCTCCAGCATACCCTGCGCGTAGAAGTCTCCCTTCTTCGACTTGAGCACACGCACATTGCTGATAATCCCTGCCGTCACGAGAGTCTCGTCTTTGCCGGTGGACTTGGTCATGGCAGAGAGTTCCTCGATGCTGAGCGCCTGCAGATCCTGCAGCTTGTCTTTGTACTTCTCGAGAGGATGTCCGGTGATAAAGAATCCGAGGATCTCTTTTTCCGCAGCAAGGCGGGTATGCTCATCCCAGTCAGGGATGTTGGGCAGGCGGTCGCTCGCGGCCTCGGGTTCTTCCAGCTGGAAAACGCCGAACAGGCCGTGCTGGCCGTTTTCAGCGTCACGTTGTGCCTTCTGTGCCTGTTCCATGGCCTTGTCGAGGACGGCCATGAGCTGAGCGCGGCGGCCGAGTGAATCCATCGCACCGCTCTTGATAAGAGACTCGAGGACGCGCTTGTTGAGAAGCCGTAAATCAACGTTCTCGCAGAATTCGAAGATCGATTTGAACCGCCCCAGCTTTTTGCGCGCAGCAACGATGGATTCAATCGCGTTGCCGCCAACATTCTTGACGGCTGCCAACCCAAACCGGATGTTTTCCCCATGGGGAGTGAAGTTCGCGTCAGAGACGTTGATATCCGGGGCTTCTACCGCAATTCCCATCTCGCGGCACTCGTTGATGTACTTGACGACATCATCGGTCGACCCCGTGACCGACGTAAGCAGAGCCGCCATGAACTCGACGGGATAGTGCGTCTTCAAATATGCCGTGTGATAGGCAAGCAGGGCATACGCCGCGGAGTGGGACTTATTGAACCCGTACCCGGCGAACTGCGCCATCAGATCAAAAATCTTCTCGATTTTTTTCGGAGGATACTTGCGTTGCGTCGCGCCCTCGATGAAACGCTCGCGCTGCAGCGCCATCTCCTCGGGCTTCTTCTTGCCCATGGCGCGACGGAGCAGGTCGGCTTCACCCAGTGAGTATCCGGCGAGCCGGTTCGCGATCTGCATGACCTGTTCCTGGTACACGATCACGCCTAGCGTCTCCTGCAATATTTCCTGCAATTCCGGCAACTCGTATTCGACCTTCTTACGCCCGTGCTTACGGTCGACGAAGTCATCGATCATGCCACCTTGAATCGGGCCCGGCCGATAGAGTGCGTTCAGAGCGGTGAGGTCCTCGATCGAATTGGGCTGATACTTGCGCAGGACGTCGCGCATGCCGTGCGATTCAAACTGGAAGACGCCTGAGGTTAAGCCGCTGTGGAAAACCCTCTCGTACGTCTTCTGGTCTTCAAGCGGGATGTCGTCGAGCGTGAGAGGAACCGGCTTGGGCCAGTTCTCTTCGCTGCTCAGAACGGGCATGCCAGCGTCCTTGCCGCGCGTCTGCGCGATCAACTTCAGCGCGTCCGTCAGAATCGTCAGTGTGGTCAGGCCGAGGAAGTCCATCTTCAACAGGCCCATCTTTTCGATGGCGACCATGTCGAAGGCGGTTACGATTTCGTCGTTCTTGGTGCGGTGCAGCGGCACGAGTTCGGTCAGGGGACGTGGCGAGATCACGACTCCTGCGGCGTGCACACCGGAGTTGCGCACCAGACCTTCCAGTTTCCTGGCAGTCTGGAAGAGTTCCCGGATCTGCCCGTCTTTTTCGATCGCCTCGCGCAGTGGCGGCGACTCTTCAATCGCTTTTTCCAGCGTGATGTTGAGTTGCGTCGGGACGAGTTTGGCAATTCGATCCACGTCGGCATAAGGAATTTCCATGGCGCGGCCGACATCCTTGATCGCAGCCTTTGCCGCCATGGTGCCAAAGGTGATGATCTGCGCGACGTTGTCACGGCCGTATTTCTGGGTGACATAGTCGATGACTTCTCCGCGGCGGTTCATGCAGAAGTCGATGTCGATATCAGGCATCGATACGCGCTCCGGGTTCAGAAAGCGCTCGAACAGTAATTCGTGCTGCAGCGGGTCGATATCGGTGATGCCCAAGGCGTAGGAGACCAGCGATCCAGCAGCGGACCCACGGCCGGGGCCAACGGGAATTCCGCGCTCTTTCGCATATCGAATGAAGTCCCAGACGATGAGGAAATATCCCGGGAACTTCATCTGCTGGATGATCCCGAGTTCCCGCTCGAGGCGTTGCTCATAATCGGCGATCGAATGCTTCAGCTTACCTCGTTCACTGAGCGGACGCAGCGTCTCCAACCGACGCGCAAAGCCTTCGCGCGTCACATGCACGAAGTAGCTGTCGATCGTGTATCCGGGCGGCACTTCAAACTGCGGAAAGGGATTCGGAATCTTCTCCAGCTTCAGGTGGCATCGCTCGGCGATGTCCAGCGTGCGCGTCAGGACATCGGGCGAGTCCTTGAAGACGCGATACATTTCGGCGGCGTTTTTGACAAAGAACTGCGTGCCTTCAAACTTCATGCGCCCGGTGTCGCGTATCGATTTGGCGGTCTGTATGCAGACCATCACATCCTGAGCGTGGGCATCATCTTCACAGAGGTAGTGACTGTCGTTTGTGGCGACGAGCGGGAGCCCAAGATCCTGTTCGAGCTTGAACAGCCCGGGGTGGATGCGGTGTTCGAGTTCGAGTCCCTGATCCTGAATTTCGAGGTAGAAGTTGTATTTTCCGAAGATATCGGCGAACTGTCCAGCGGCGGCGCGGGCGGCTTCGTAGTTGCCTTCGACCAGGCGTTCGGCCACTTCACCCTTCAGGCATCCGGAGAGGCCGATGAGTCCTCGCGAATGTTCGGCCAGAAACTTCTTGCTCACGCGCGGCTTGTAGTAAAACCCGTGCAGCGAGGCTTCCGAGGTGATCTTGACCAGGTTCCTGTATCCCTCTTCGTTTTCGGCGAGCACCAGCAGATGGTTATAGGTGTCACCCTCGGGTGGAGTGCGCTCGATATTGTGATCGTCTTTCTTGCAGATATAGAGCTCGCACCCCACGATCGGCTTTACGCCCTGTTTGTATGCCGCGTTCACGAAGTGGACGGTGCCAAAGATGTTGCCGTGGTCGGTCATCGCCACCGCAGGCATGCCCAGCTCCTGCACGTGCTGGCAGAGTTTTTCGACGTCACAGGCGCCATCAAGAAGGGAATAGTCGGTGTGCAGGTGCAGGTGGACGAATTGCGACATGGATATGGCTAGTCTATCGCAAGGTGAACGGAGGACGGATGTGGACATCTGTGCGTTTCGGGGGTGAATATCCTGCTTGCAGCGCCATGTGAAACGATCGGCAGGAGATTACCACCATCTTTTTGTAGGCCGGAAGTGGGGTTTGGGGTGGTGGGTAATGTGGATGCGATCCTGCGCTGTTTGCAAAACGTTATTAAGAAAATTTCGTCTGTGCGATTCCGTGCGCTGCCAGTGCGGCTGGGAGTGGGAAGGCGTTCCCGATCACAGTTCGGTTGTATGGGAGGCGAACAGGCTGAAGGGGTGGGAACTGCCGTGGCAAAGTTAATCGAGTTTTACGTGCCGACAAGCTTTCGTGCGCCGGAACGCCCGGCTCGCGCTCGGAGTTGCGGAATCGTGATTGAGTTCCGCGCACGAAACGCGGAACCAAGTGGAAGGATCGGCAACGAGAGTCGGTGTGAATCAGCACCGTCTGAGCGTGCTGCCGTGGTCGATGTTCACGGCCGTCGGCGCTAGTTTCGCAACGGGTGATCCCATGTCTCACAAAATGGGCAATGCATAACTCGAGGCTCCTGCACGCGTTGGCACAGCGCTTCCAGGCCCTCGGGCTATAATTGCGGCGCTTAAATAGCGCTCGTGAGGCGGCCGTGAAATCACGTCTATTTCTCTTGCTTTTTCTTTCTTGTGCCAGTCTTGCCCAGGATGGCTCCGCGATTTACTCGCACCATTGCGCCAGCTGTCATGATTCGCCGCGAGGGCGTACGCCTTCTGTTGCCACATTGCGGTCCATGAGTAATGGGGCAATTCTGCGTTCCCTGGAAGACGGATTGATGCGGCAGCAAGCGAAGGACCTCAACTCACAGGAGCGGCTGGCTGTAGCCCGCTATCTCTCCGGCGGAGTCGAGAAAGAGCCTCAGTCCCCAGTTGTTACGACAGCTCGCTGCAGTGTAAATGTCATCCCGCCACAATCAGCAGCAAGCTGGAATGGCTTCGGAGCCAGCATTACGAATTTACGATTCCAAAGTAGCGCTGCCGCAGGCCTCAATGTTCTGGATGTACCCAGGCTGCGGCTTCGCTGGGCGTTCGGACTTGGTGACGTGACCAACGCTCGCGGACAGCCGGTGATCTCTACCGGTCGCTTATTCATTGCGTCGGGCACCGGCAAAATCTATGCCGTAGATCCCAAGAGCGGATGCATCTACTGGGACTTCTTAACGGAGGCGCCTGTCCGCTCCGGTGTCATGGTGAGCGATACTGCCGGCCCCGCAGTGTTTTTCGGCGATGCGAGAGCGAACGCGTATGCCGTCGACGCTGCCACTGGGAAGCTCCTCTGGAAGGTACATATTGAGGATCATCCCGCCGCGGTCATTACTGACGCCCCGAATTATTACCAAGGCACTGTGTATATGGGCGTTTCTTCGGCCGAGGAGTTCCTCGGCGCTGATCCGAAGTACGAGTGTTGCAAGTTTCGAGGCAGTGTTGTGGCGTTAGATGCAGCTACAGGCAAGACGATCTGGAAGACATACACAATTG
>Ga0335079_10005799_pt1 | contig 14122 bp, 10 predicted proteins | sample Lox_Sample_33_FD_206719 | JGI IMG/M metagenome (GOLD analysis project Ga0335079, IMG submission 206719) | Soil microbial communities from Loxahatchee National Wildlife Refuge, Florida, United States - Lox_Sample_3.3 | ecosystem: Environmental > Terrestrial > Soil > Wetlands | place: USA...
CGCCGGCGTGGCTCTGTCCGGTGGTGGCGGGGGAGGAGGAGGGAACAACGGAGCGCCGACCATCCAGGGCGCGGCGGATCAGACGGTCGTCGTGGGCCAGGGTCAGATCCGCTTCGAGGTCACCGGGACCGACCCGCAGGGGCGGAACGTGACGCTCTCTGCCCAGGACCTCCCGCGCGGCGCGACCTTCCCCACGACCTCGGGCAGCCCCGCCTCGCAGACGTTCCTCTGGACTCCGGATGCCGATCAGGTCGGAACCTTCCCGATCGTCTTCATCGCCTCGTCGGCGGGCGGTACGGCCCAGAAGACCGTGACGATCACCGTCAATCCCACCGGACCGACCGGCGGACCGACAGCCACGCCCTGCGCCGCCGCGAACGCGGCCTGCAGCAGCAACATCCAGTGCTGCAACGGCAACGCCTGTGATCGCGTCCAGCCGGCGGGAGGTACGGTGTGCTGCCGTGGTCTCGGGCTATCGTGCGGAGGCTCGACCGGCGACTGCTGCCTCACCGCCGCCGGCGCGACCACGAGCTGCCAGTCGGGGCGCTGCTGCATCAGCGACGGGCAGGTGTGCGACCCCACGCGGAGCGGCGACTGCTGCGGCGGGAGCTGCGATCCCCAGACGTCACGGTGTGTTGCGGTCGTGACGCCGACTCCGATGCCGAGCCCGACCCCGGCGCCTCCCTGTGCAACGCTCGGCGCATCGTGCAGCGATCCGTCGCAGTGCTGCACCGCACAGTGCGATCGCGTGTCGCAGATCTCGGAGAACATCCCGGGAAGAAAATGCTGCACCCGCGTCGGGCAGCATTGTGACCATGACAGCGACTGCTGCAGTATCAACTCCTTCTGCGATCAGACGCATACGTGCAACGGGCCGAACGGCGCGACGCCCACGCCGCAGCCGACTCCGCCCCCGACGCCTCGATTGACGCCGCCGCCGACACCGCAGGCGACGCCGCCGCCGACACCGCAACCGACACCACCCTGCGGGACCCCCGGAATCGGGTGTAGCGTGGGGTCGGATTGCTGCAGCGGGCTGTGTATCTACAGCGTGTGCCAGTAGCGCGGGAAGTCGCAGCGCAACGAGCTTTGTCGAGGGACGACGGGTCGCGCCGCCGGCGTCCGGCGTCATCGCCGGTCGTCGGCTCGAAAGAGGAGATCGCTGCCTTCGCGCCAGACGAGGAAGAGGTCGGCACGATGCTCGCGGGCGACGTCCAGCCACAGCTGGCGGGTTCGCTCGTCGAGGTCGTCGAGGTGGACGAGCACGAGCTCGAGGCCGGTTTCGGAGCGCAGCTCGGCGAGCGCGGCCGGCTCAGGAAGCCGGGCAGCGAGCGCCATACGCTCGACGAACCCGGACGGCCAGTAGCCGCTGTAGCCGTTCACGAGCCGCCGGCGGTGGAAGATCGCGCGGTACATGGCGCGCGCATGCGGAGTCGGCCAGGTCCCGGGCGGGCGTCCGCGTACCGCGGGCGGAACCGGCAGCTCGAGCAACGGTCCTCCCGAGCCGCGTAGCTGGTCGACCAGCGCCGGGCTCGGCCGGGGTGCAACCGCGAGCGGATAGCTTGACGAAAGCCCGGAGCGCACCCCGTCGGCCCGCGAATAGCTCGCGTAGGTGGCGGCCAGGACGGCCGCTCCGATCAGCGCGCGAGCGGAAACCATCCTTCGCTCGAGGCCCGGCAAGTGCTCGGCCAGGCGCTCGAGCTCCGCGAACGAGAGACCGGCCAGGAGGCAAAGGCCGCAGAGCGATGCCGTGCTCAGGCGGAGCGGGAAGCGAAGGGTCTGGGCGAGAGAAGGCTCGAGCCAGGCCATCGTCAGCAACCATCGCCCACCCGCGCCGAATGCGAGCAGCACGGCGACCACGACTCCGCTCGCGGTCCAGAGAAGGGCGTGCAGCCACGCCCGACCTCGTCCGGTCGTGCCGCTCGACTGCGCGCCGCGCAGCATCGAGGCGCCCTCCATCGCCAGTCCGAAGAGGATGAGAAGCATCGCTGGCGCGGCGATGGCCATCGGTCCGTAGTCGAGGAATTCGCGGGGGAGAGCGGGCTCCAGCGGACCGGAGAGGGGCCACACGGTCTGCTCTGCCAGGCTTGGGTTCGCGAGCCAGACCGAGCGGTGTGCCGTGTAGAGCGGGGCCAGCGCGAGCACGGCGGCGGCGGTCACCGCGCCCAGGGCCACGCCCGAGCGTGGCGCGCGCCCGAGGCGCACGACCGCCAGCACCGCGAGCGTCGCGAGGACGACGGGTGCGACGTAGACCAGGTTCGTCAAGCACTGCAGGATGACCAGCAGCAGCAATCCCAGCCAGGCACGGACGCCGAGCACGCGCCGGCTCGCAAGGGCGACGATGAGCGGGAGGGCGGGCAACATCGCGTGGCTCGGAGCGCACGGCAGGTGCTCCCAGAGAACCCAGCGCGTGGTGAGGAACGTCCATGCGGCGACCAGGCCGGCGAGCCAGGAGCCGGTCCAGTCGAGCACGACGGCCTGCAACGCGACGGCCGTGAGCACGACGCCGGCGAGGAAGACCGCGTTCAGCGCGAGCGTCGGGTTTCCGGAGACGAGAAATACCGGCAGGAACAGGGGCAGCGCGCCGCTCGACGTCTCTCCGTACAGCCAGCTGTCGGCCGCCGGCTGGTAGATGCCGCCGTCGCTCAAAGTCGCAGGAGCGGTCAAGAGCGCACGACTCTGGTGAGCGAGCGTCCAGCCCATGTACAGGGGATCGAACTCGCAGGCTCCGCTCGTTGCGGGCAGATGAGTGTCGAGGTGCCTGGCGAGCGGCCAGGTGAGAAAGGCGACCAGCGCCGAATGGACGCCCAGCATCCCGAGCAGAGCGAAGAACGACGGTCGCGCGCGCACGTGGTGTCCTGGCCGCTTGCGTCTACGGCAACCGCCGGCGGTTTTCCATGCCAGCCCGAGCGCGAAGGAAGCCGGCGCCTGCGCCCGAATCTCGCTGCACGAGTCCGTTGACCCGTCGTCGTCGCCCAGGCGCGACGAGTCAAGCGCGCGAAAATCCGGTTGACCTGTCGCCGATCATCGTGCAGACCTCGGGCCGATGATCGGCAAGCGGTGGCATACTGCGCGGTGGGCGATGCTCGGCGTGGTGGTCGCGGCGCAGGCCGCCCGAGCGGAGCCCCTCGATCTCGCCGCCTGCGTCAAGCTCGCTCTGCGCGGGAATCCCCAGGTGCAGGATGCGACCGACGTCTCCGACTCCGCCGCGCTCGCCAAGCAACTGGCGCTCGCCGAGTATCATCTCAAGATCGTCCCGGCGGTCGACGGCGGCCTGCGCGGCGGGAACACGACGAACCAGTCGTACGGACTCCTGTTTTCGCAGAAGCTCCTCGCCACCGGCGCGACCGTCGAGGTGAACGGCGGCACGAACGTCTACTCGACGGTTCCGCAGGTTAGCGTCCCCTATGCGACCCAGGCGCGCGCGACGCTCCTGCAGCCGCTCTTCCAGGGCTGGAGCCACACCGAGCGCTACGAGCATCTCGACGACGCCGATCGCAGGGTCGCCGCTGCGGTGCACGCGAGCAGTGCGGCCCGCGAGGACATCGCGCTCGGCGTCGTGCGCACCTTCTACGACGTCGTGCGCGCCGGCGAGCTGCGCGCGATCGCCGACCGCTCCCTCAAGCAGACGGCCGAGCTTGGGAACGCCGCGCGCGCGAAGCTCGAGATCGGCGGGGCTTCCAAGATGGACGTCTACCGCGTCGAGCTGCAGGCGGCCCGGATCAAGGCCACGGTCGTCGATCAGGCGGCGAAGCACGACGCGTCGCTCGACGACCTGAAGGCCCTCCTCGGCATCGATCCGCGGGTGCGGATCGAGATCGACTCGCGCGTGCAGGGCCCGGTCGTCGCGGACATGAGCGAAGCCGAGGCGATCGAGCTCGCCGCTGCCAAGCGCGTCGAGGTGATCGAGGCGCACGATCAGGTGGTCGACGCCGAGCGCAAGCTCTGGCTCGCCAAGCGGCACCTCCTCCCCGAGGTCGATTTCGCGACCTCCTACGCCCGGATCGGGACGGGCAACTCGTTCGACGACTCGCTGAGCCTGAACCGTCCGGAATGGACCGTCGGGCTGCGATCGAGCTTCCCGCTCGACCGCACCCCGGAAAAGGTCGCTCTGTCCGAAGCCGAGATCGCGCTGCGCGGCCAGGAGCGCCGCTATCGGGTGCTGCGCGACGACGTCGCTCGAGAGGTGCGCCAGGCGATGCGCCAGCTGCGCAGCGCGACCGCCCAGGTGGAGCTCGCCGCCGAGGTCGCAGGCCAGGCCAACCAGCAGGCCGAGCTCGCGCACGAGCGTTACGAGAAGGGCGTGACCGACAACTTCGACCTCGTCCAGGCGGAGGCACAGCTCGCCGAGGCGCGCGGCAGCGAGGTGCTCGCTGCGATCGATCAGGTCGCCGCCGGCGCGGTGCTGCTGCACACGACGGGAGAGCTGGTCGCGGCGTTCGGCGAGTCGCCCGGCCCGAGCGAACCGCACCCGGATGACACGGGCCCCGGCAAGCTCTTCCCGGCCGAGCCGGGCCCGAGCGCACCCGGCGTGCCGGGCGGGGCGCCCGAGCGCGGGGCGCCGACGCCGCTCGTCGTGCCGCTGTCCCACGCGCCGCTCGAGCAGGCGACGGTCCCGCAGCCGGCGCCGGCGGCTTCCAACGATCCACCGCGCGTGCGGGCCGCGCAGATCGAACCGCGTCAATCGAAAGCAAAGCCGCTGCGCTCGGCGGCAAAGAAATCCCGGGCCCACGATGCCTAGCCTGGGACCTCGTCGCATCACCGCGACCCTTTTCGGCGTCGGCGGGCTCTTCCTCCTCGGCCTCTCGCTCGTCGGCAGGAGCCGGACCGTCGCACCGACCGGTCGCCCCACGGTGACCGCCGAGCGCGGGCGCCTCGACGTGACGCTCGTCGAGCCCGGCACCCTCCAGGCGGAGCGCTCGGTCACGCTGTCCTCCGAGCTGCGCAGCAATCGCGCGAAGATCGTCTTCCTGCTCGCCGACGGGAGCTGGGTCAAGGCGGGAGACGTGGTGGTGCGCTTCGACCCGACTCCTTTCGAGGAGGAGCGGACGAAGGCCCTCGGCGAGGAGCGTGACGGGGAGGCGGCCCTGACTCGCGCGGACGAGGAGCGCAAGCTCCAGGTCGCGCGCGCCGAAGAGGCCCGCGAGTCGGCCAAGAGCTCGGCGCGGCTCGCGGAGATCAACCTGCAGTCCTTCGAGAAGGGCACCGGCGCGCTGAACCTGCGCGAGGCGGAGGTCAACGCGGCCGGCGCGGGATCCGAGCTCGAACGGTCGCGCCAGGAACTGCGCGACGTCGAGGCCATGCTGGGCAAGGGATTCGTCAGCCAGGCCGAGGTCGCGCGGCAGAAGGCCAAGGTTCAGGAGCTCGAGCGCCAGAGCGGCCTGCAGACGGACAAGCTCCGGGCGGCGCGCGAGGTCACTTTTCCTCGCGAGCTCGAGCGCGTCCGCACCCAGCTCCAGGAAGCGAAGGACGCGGTCGCGCGCGCCGAGGCGGTGCTCTACTACACGCACGAGTTCTACCGCGCCGCGCTCGAGAGCGCCGAGCGCAAGGTGGAGACGACGCGCGAGGCGCTGCGCGTCGCCGACGAGCAGCTCACCAAGACCTCGATCACCTCGCCGATCGACGGCTTCCTGATCCTGCAGGACATTCCGCTGGAAGCGGGCAAGCGAAAGCCGCAGATCGGCGATTCGGTGTGGAGCGGCGTTCCGATCGCGACCGTGCCCGACCTCGGCCAGATCATCACCCAGACCCGGGTGCGCGAGGTCGATCTCTACCGCATCCGCACTGGGCTCCCGGCATCGGTCGCGCTCGAGGCGTATCCCGATCTGGTTCTGCGGGGGAAGATCTCCTTCATCGGCAGCCTCGCCGAGGCGATCGCGGACTCGCCGTGGAAGTTCTTCACCGTGAACCTGGCGCTCGATCGGACCGATCCGCGCATCCGGCCCGGCATGTCGGTCCGCGTCGCCTTCGAGCTCGCCTCGCGCGAAGGCGTCGTCGTGATTCCGCGCGACGCGGTGTTCACCCGCGGCGAGCGCACGCTCTGCTACGTGCGCCGTCGCAGCGAGGTCGTCGATCAGCAGGTCGTCCTCGGGCTCACCAGCGAGACCCACGCCGAGGTGAAGAGCGGCGTCGAAGCGGGCGAGGAGCTGCTCCTGGACGCGCCGGTCGAGCAGGTACGCCGCGTCGATCTCCCGGAGCCGAGCGCCTGATCCCGGAGGTCGGACCTGCTGCGCGCCGGAGCGCCGCGCCGGCGGAAGGCGACGAGCTGGTCGTGCTCGACGCGGTCAGCCGGGTCTACGCGCGTCGCGAGCGCGAGGTACGGGCGCTCGACGGGGTGTCGCTCGCGGTCCGCCGCGGCGAGCTCCTCGCCCTGACGGGACCGTCCGGGTCGGGGAAATCGACCCTGCTGCACATCCTCGGCCTGCTCGATACGCCGAGCAGCGGGACGTACCGGTTCGACGGCGAGGAGGTCGCGCGGCTCGAGGACGCGGCCCGCACGCGCCGGCGCAACGGCCGGATCGGCTTCGTCTTCCAGGCATTCTGCCTGATCCCGTACTTGACGATCGCCGCCAACGTCGAGCTGCCGCTGGTCTACTGCGGGCTCGATCCCGAGGAGCGCGCGCTGCGCGCGAGCGCGGCACTCGAGCGGGTCGGCCTCGGCGATCGGCGCGACCATCTTCCCGATGAGCTCTCGGGGGGCGAGCAGCAGCGCGCCGCGATCGCGCGCGCCGCGATCCGCGATCCGGACCTGCTGCTCGCCGACGAGCCGACGGGCAACCTCGACGACGTGAACGCCGAGGTCGTGCTCGATCTGTTTCGCGAGCTGCACCTCGCGGGGACGACGATCGTCGTCGTGACGCACAATGCACGGGTCGCCGCCGTGGCCGACCGCGGCTACGAGCTGCGCGGGGGTCGGCTGGTTGGCTAGCGAAGGAGAGCGCGAGCACGGGATGCGCCCCCGCGATCTGCTCCGTTCCGCGGCCCGCGGCGTACGCCTGAGAAGCGTGCGCTCGTGGCTCACCGCGGCGAGCTTCGCCGCGGGCACGGCTGCGGCGATCGCTCTGTTCGCGATCACCGGCGGCGCGCGCGAGGAGCTCCTGCGCGAGCTCCGCGCGCTCGGAGCGGATCTGCTCGCGGTGCGCACGGTCGGCAAGGCGGGCGCAAACGACCCTGCCGCGCTGACCTTCGCCGACGCCGTCGCGGTGCGGGAGAGCTTCCCCTTCGTTCGCGAGATGGCGCCCGTGCGCCAGGTCGCGGCGAGCGTGCTCCTGCCCGACGAGCGCATCTCGGTCGAGGTCATCGGGACGACTTCCGACTACTTCTCCCTGCGCCGGCTGCGCTTCACTCGCGGGCGTCCGTTCTCGCGCGAGGAGGCGGACGCCGGCGCCGCGGTCTGCGTGGTCGGCGAGGGGACGGAGCGCCGCCTCGCCGCGTTCGGTGAGGTCTACGGCGCGCTGGTGAAGGTCGGCGCGTCGTGGTGCCGGGTGATCGGCACGCTCGGGACCGAGGCCTCGACCGGTGCCGGGCTCGGCTCGGTCGGCGGACAGGGAGGCCGCGAGCTCTATCTGCCGATCACCACGACGCTGCGCCGCGACCTGTCGGATCGGCAGGAGGTGCGCGAGATCCTGCTCCGCGTCGCGGGCGGCGTCGAGCCCGAGAGCGCCGCGCCGGTGATCCAGCGAGCGCTCGCCCGCCGTCACGACGGACAGCACCCCTTCGAGATCTTGACGGCGCGGGACCTCCTCGAGCAGCAGCGGCGGGCGCGCGGGCTTCTCGACGCCCTGCTGGCCGCGGTCGCGGTTCTCGCCCTCGGGCTCGGCGGCGTCGGGCTCGCGGCCCTCTCCTGGCAGGCGGTCGCGGCGCGGACGCGGGAGATCGCGATCCGCAGGGCGATCGGCGCCAGTCGCGGCGAGGTCCTGGCGCAGTTCGTCGCCGAAGGGCTCTTGCTGGCGGCGGGGGGCGGCCTGGCCGGCGCGCTCGCGGGCGGGGTCGGATCGGCCGTCGTCGCCCGGCTCGAGGGCTGGCCGTGGACCCTCGCTCCCGGGCACGTGGCGATCGTCTGCGCGGTCTCGATCGGCGTCGGGCTCGCCGCGACCATCGTTCCCGCCCGCCGGGCTGCGCTGCTCGATCCGGTCGTCGCCCTGCGGCTCGACGCCTGAGCGATCGAAATGCTCGGCGATCCAGGACGACCCTCTTGCTCCACTAAAACATTTGTTTTAAACAATCGTTCATGCCCCCGTCTGCGACGCCGGACACCCGCGAGCGCCTGACTTCCGCGGCGGCGACCCTGTTCGCCGACCACGGCTTCCACGGCACGACGATCCGCGACATCGCGCTGCGCGCGGGTGCCAACGTCGCGGCCGGGCACTATCACTTCGGCTCCAAGGAGCGGCTCTACCTCGAGGTGCTGCGCGCCCAGTTCGCCGCGATCCAGGACCTGCTGCGCGAGCGGGGCGCGAATCCGCGGCCGGTCGACCTGGAAGGTGTTTCCCGCGGCGAGGTGATCGCGGTGCTGAAGGCACGAATCACCGCGATGCTCGACAAGCTGCTCGGGCCGCCGCCTGGCCTGCACGGCACCCTGATGCAGCGCGAGATGTGCGACCCGAGCGCGGCTCTGCCGGTCATCGTCGCCGAGTTCATCGCGCCGCACCTGCGCGAGATGGAGCTCATCCTCGCGCACCTCGAGCCGCGCTTGACACGCAACCAGCTCCGGCGCACCGCCTTCAGCATCGTCGGCCAGGCGTTCTTCTACCGGCTCACCCGGCCGGCGCTGCTGCTCATGATGGGGGTTCGCGAGTATCCACGTGGATTCTCCCGCGAGATCGCGGAGCACATCGTGGAGTTCTCGCTCGGCGGCATGGCGCGCCTCGCGGCCGCCGCGCGGCGCGGTGCCTCGTCGCGGCGCGGCCCTGCCGCCGCGCGCGAGCGGAGGAGGCGGCGTGCGTCCTGAGCCGCTCGGCGACCAGTGGCGGATCGTCGCTCCCGGCTTCGCCCGCGGCGGCGCGCAGGCGCGCGGCGCGCTTCTCCTGACCGTCGTCGTCGTGACACTCTTGCCGTCGTGCGCGAGCTTCATCCGGCCCGAGGGCGACGGCGGCTGGAACGCCGAGCGCCGCCGCCAGGAGGTCGAGCAGCGCGCCGCGGCGGCAGGGGCGACAACCGAGCCGAGCCGGCGTGTCTCCCCCGAGCCCGTCGCGGCGCCGGGAAGCGCGGACGCGGCGCAGGCGCCTGCCGCGACCGCAGAGGGCGGCGAGGCGCTGACACCCCTCGATCTGCGCACCGCGCTCGACCTCGCCGCGAAGGGCAACCGTCGCATCGCCGAGGCCGAACGCCAGCTGGACGTCAGCCGGGAGCAGGTGTTTGACACGCGCGGCAGGCTTCTGCCAGCGACCACCGGGCAAGGCCGCTACACCTGGTACACCGCGGCGCAGACTACGCAGGTCAACCTCGAACCGGGCATTGTGCCGCCAGGAACCGTGCCGCCGAACGTCACCGTGCGCGAGCAGGACTTCGGCACGGTGAACGGTACAATCGCGCTGCCGCTCGATCTCTCCGGCGAGCTGTGGCACGCGCTGCGCGCGGCGCAGGCGGGCTACCGCGGCGAGGCGGCGCGCGTCTGGGCGACGCGCCTCGAGCAGGATCTGGCGGTGATTCGCGCCTACTTCGATCTGCTTGCCGCCGAACGACTCCGCGAGGTGACGGCGCAGACCGTCGCCGTCAACCGCGAGCAGGTCAGCGTGGCCAACGATCAGTACACGCATGGGCGCTTGACCAAGAACGGCCTGCTGGTCGCGCAGGTCGCGCTGAGCCAGTCCGAGCAGGAGCTCCGGGGCCGCGATCTGACGATCGATCAGGCGCGCTGGGCGCTCAACCAGGCGATCGGCCGCGAGGTGAACGCGCCCACCCGGGTGATCGACGTTCGCGCTCGCCCGGCGCTGCCGAGCGAGGGCGAGGCGCTCGAAGCCGCGTACGCGGACAACCCGGTGCTGCGCGCCCTGATCGAGGAACAGCAGCGGCTCGAGGAAACCGAGACCTCGCTCGCGCGCAGCCGCCTGCCCCGCCTGAACGCCGGGGGGGCGATCGACTACTCGAGCGCGCAGATCTTCCAGCCGCAGACGGTCGGCTCGGGATTCCTCGGCTTCACCTGGGATCTCGGGACCGATACGCGCCGCGAGGCCGAGATCGCACAGGCGAAGATCGAGGCCGATCAGAACCGCGTGCGCGTCGAGCGCGAGCTGCGCGAGCTCGAGGAGGCCGTACGCAGCGCGCATGCGGCGACCGTCGAGCGGCTGTCGGCGCTCGACGCGGCCGAGGTTGCCGTCGGCCAGGCGGAGGAGAACCTGCGCATCCGTCGCGTGCAGTTCGACGTCGGCCGGGCGCAGAGCGAGGACGTGCTCGACGCGGAACGCCGGCTCGCCGAGCAACGCGCGACGCTCGCGACGGCGCTCTACTCGGCGCATGCCCGTCGCGCGGACCTGCAGCGGCTGATGGGTCGGCCGCTGGACGAGTTGCCGGCGGTCTCCGGGGGAAGGTGATCAGATGCAGCGCAGAATCGTTCTCATCGCCCTCGTGATTGTGGCCGGCGCGGCGCTGGCCGTCTGGCGGCTCGGGGGGGAGCGCCGCGCCAAGTACTTCACGGGATTCGTCGAGGGCGAGGAACGGATCATCCGCAGCGAGGTCGGGGGGCGCGTGCTCGAGGTCGTGTTCAGCGAGGGGGCCCAGGTGGAGCCCGGCGCGGTCATCGCGCGTCTCGACGACGCGGACATGCAGACCCGGCTCGCGGCCAAGCGCCAGGAGCTCGCGGTGACCGACGCCGACATCGCGCGACAGAGCGAGCAGATCCGTCTGACCGAGAATACCTGGAAGCGCGACGTCGGCGCGCGCGAGGCCGAGCTGCACGAGGCCGAGGCCGCAGCCGACCTGGCCGAGAAGACCTACCGCCGGGAGGAGCAGCTGGTGGCGACCGGCGCGAGCACGGCGCAGCTCCTCGACGACACCCGATCGCGGCGCGACCAGGGCAGGAGCTCGCTCAGCCGCGCGCAGCAGATGTACGCGCGCACCGCCGCCGAGGAAGGCGCGATCGCCGTCGCACGCCACCAGCTCGAGGTCCTGCGCCAGCGGCGCGAGCTGTCCGAGAAGGAGCTCGCACAGCTCGAGGTGACCGCGGCCAAGTACGAGATCCACGCGCCGCCCGTCCCGACCGTCGTGCAGACGCAGTACATCTGGCCCGGCGAGCTCGCCCAGCCGGGAACGCCGATCCTCTCCTTGCTCGACCCGCGTGACAAGTACGTGCAGGTCTACGTGCCGGTGGCCGAGGTCGACCGGTTCCGCCCCGGCCGCCCGGTCGCGATCGAGCTCGACAGCCAGCCGGGGCGCCGCTACGCGGGCGAGGTCAGCTTCCTCGCCGAGAAGGCGAACTTCACCCCGGAGAAGATCGAGACGCGCAGCGACCGGATGGGTCAGGTCTACCGCGCCAAGGTGCGGATCCTCGAGGACGTCGAGCAGTTCCAGCCCGGCACCGAGGGCAACGTGTACCTGGTGAAGGAGCTGCCGCGAGCCATCCTCGACAAGCAAAAGGCGGCAGCCGCGGACTCCGGCGAGCCCGCGGCGAGCGGCGGAACCGAAGCGAAAGAGGGGAGCGCGCCGTGAGCGGCGCGCCGTCCATCCGCCTGCGCGGGCTCATCAAGCGCTACGGTCGGCGCTCCGCCCTCGACGGCGTCACCCTCGAGATCGAGGGCGCGCAGATCGTCGGCGTCGTCGGTCCCGACGGCGCCGGCAAGACGACGCTGCTGCGCGCGATCACGGGTCTCCTCGAGATCGAGGCGGACGAGGCCCTCGTGCTGGGCCACGATCTGCGCGGCGACGTGACCGCGCTCAAGGCGCAGATCGGCTACGTGCCGCAGGCCTTCAGCCTGCATCGCGAGCTCTCGGTGATGGAGAACCTGCGCTTCACGGCTCGCCTGTCCCGCCTGCCCGCGGACGAATTCCGGGCGCGGGCCGACGACATCCTCGAGCGCACCGGCCTCAAGCCCTTCGCCGACCGCCCGGCGGCGAACCTGTCCGGCGGCATGAAGCAGAAGCTCGCGATCGGCAACGCGCTCCTCGTGCGACCCGCCCTCCTGGTCCTGGACGAGCCGAACGCGGGCGTCGACGTCCTCGCGCGTGCCGAGATCTGGTCGATGCTCGTGCGCGAGCGCGGCCGTGCGCTCGTGCTGATCAGCACGAGCTACATGGACGAAGCGGCCGCATGCGACCGCCTGGTCTACCTCGATCGCGGGCGCGTGGTCGCGAGCGGCACGCCGGCCGACCTCGAGCGGCTGGTTCCGCTCGAGCTGTACCGGGTCTGGGGCGACGAGCCGCGCGAGATCGCACGGGCGGCGCGGACGCTCCCCTACGTCAGCGAGGCGCGCGCGACCGGTCGGTTTGCGCGGGTCGAAGTCGAGCGAGCGCGGGCTCCCGACCACGAGCAGGTGATCCGCGACCTGCAGGCGCTGTCCGCAACGCGCGGGCTCGTGGCCGAACGAGCGGCGGTCGACATGGAGTCGACGTTGCTTGCGCTCGCGCGGAGGGCGGCGTGAGCCCGCGGCTACCAGCGGGCTCGCCGCCGCGAGGCGAGCCGATCATTCGCGCGACCGGCCTCACCCGGCGCTTCGGAGATTTCGTCGCGGTCGACGATCTCACCATCGCGGTCGAGCGCGGGGTGATCTTCGCCTTCCTCGGCGCCAACGGCTCGGGCAAGAGCACGACCATCCGCATGCTGATCGGGCTCCTGACCCCGAGCGGGGGCGCCATCGAGGTGGACGGCGTCGACGTCATCCGCCACCCGCGGCGCGTGCGCGATCGGATCGGCTACATGGGCCAGAAGGTCAGCCTCTACCAGGGGCTCTCGCTGCGCGAGAACGTCGAGTTCTACGCCGGTCTCTACGGTCTCTCGCCCGGCGACCTCGAGAGTCGCTGGGGAGCGCTGCGCGAGCGCTTCGGGCTCCGCGAGGTCGAGGCCGAGATGTCGCAGGACCTTCCGGCCGGGATTCGCCAGCGTGCGGGGCTGGCCGTCGCCATCCTGCACCGGCCGCGCGTGCTGTTTCTCGACGAGCCGACGGCAGGCGTCGACGTCGCGAGCCGGAGCCTCTTCTGGGAGCTGATCCAGGACGAGGCGGCCGACGGCGTCACCGTGTTCGTGACCACGCACTTCCTCGAGGAAGCGGACTACTGCGACTGGGTGACCTTCATCGATCGGGGGAGGCTGATCGCCGACGCCGAGCCGGAGACCTTGCGCGCGCGCTACTCCGACGGCTACCGGGTGACGCTCGAGCTGCCGCCCGAGGCTCGTGCCGCGGCGGCGGAGCTCCTCTCCGGAGCGCCCGTCTCGATCGAGGAGCAAGCGAGCGGGCTCGTGCTCACCGCCCGGACGCTCGCCCCCGAGCTCATGGCGAGGATCGCTGGAATCCTCGAGACGCGCCCGGATGCACGGGTCGCGATCGACCAGCCGCAGATGACCGAGGTGTTCCGCCGCGTGCTGGCCGCGTCGCCCTCGGCACGAGTCGCGGCATGAAGTGGCGGCGGCTGCGCACCCTCCTGCGTCGCGAGGTACGCGCCACCTTCCGCGACCCGTTCACGATGAGCATCCTGGTGTCGGTGCCGGTGGGCGCGCTCCTGCTGTTCGGCTTCATTCTGGCGACCAACGTCAAGCATCTCGCCCTGGGCGTCCTCGACGCGAGCCAGACCAGCTCGAGCCGCCGCCTGGTCGCCGAGCTCGCCGCCGATGGCTCGTTCGATCCGCGCCCCTACCGGACTCGCGAGGCGATCGATCGCGCGCTGGTCGCGGGTGAGATCGGCGTCGCGATCGTCATCCCGTCCTCCTTCGAGCGCGATCGGGCGGACGACGCGACGAGCGTCGGGACGGCGCAGGTGCAGGTGATCTACGACGGCGCCGAGGCGGTCCTGGCGGGCAACGCGGAGGGTTTCCTGCAGGGCCTGATCGCGGCCAGCGCACGCGGCATCGCCACGACCCGTTCGCCGCCGGACCCGGGGCCGCCCGGCGCGGAGCTGCGGTCGAGGCCCGACACCGGGGACTCCGCGGCGACGGCGACCGTGGTGCCGGGGAATGTCGACGTCGTCTCGAAAG
>Ga0335079_10005803_pt1 | contig 14117 bp, 6 predicted proteins | sample Lox_Sample_33_FD_206719 | JGI IMG/M metagenome (GOLD analysis project Ga0335079, IMG submission 206719) | Soil microbial communities from Loxahatchee National Wildlife Refuge, Florida, United States - Lox_Sample_3.3 | ecosystem: Environmental > Terrestrial > Soil > Wetlands | place: USA: Florida...
CAAGGACGCGATCGTGCTGCGCGACGGCAAGCAAGTGACGGAATACCGCGAGGGGCTGCTGCCCTGGGCCTTGCAGCATCCGACGGCGCTCTGCTTCGACGAATATGATGCCGGCCGGCCCGACGTCATGTTCGTCATCCAGCGCGTGCTCGAGGTCGAGGGCAAGCTGACCCTGCTCGATCAGAACCGCGTCATTCGCCCGCACCCGGCGTTCCGCCTCTTCGCCACGGCAAACACGGTCGGGCTCGGCGACACCACCGGTCTCTATCACGGCACGCAGCAGATCAATCAGGGCCAGATGGACCGCTGGAACATTGTCGCGACGCTCAACTACCTGCCGCATGAGGCGGAGGTGGATATCGTTCTGGCCAAGGCGCCGAGCTGGGACACCGAGGAGGGCCGCCGCGCCATCCACGCCATGGTGGCGCTCGCCGAGCTGACGCGCTCCGGCTTCATCAACGGCGACATCTCCACCGTCATGTCGCCGCGCACGGTCATCACCTGGGCGGAGAATGCGCGCATCTTCAACGACGTCGCCTTCGCCTTCCGCCTCACCTTCCTCAACAAATGCGACGAGGTCGAGCGCGCCACGGTGGCCGAGTACTACCAGCGCTGCTTCGGCTCCGAGCTCAAGGAGACCGGCGTCAAGGCGCAGCTCGTATAATGCGAGTGCGTTGGCGCCTTGGCCCTCAGGAATAAAGATGAACCACGGAGGCACGGAGGACACGGAGAAGAAAGGACTGGCGCGTTTCGCGCGCCCATCGTCTTGTTCTCCGTGTCCTCCGTGTCTCCGTGGTCTATCTGAACCTCAGAGCTGAGCCTTGGCCGAGAACGAGACGCCGCTGGAAATTTTCAAGCGTGCCACCGCCGCCACGGTGCGGGCGATCGCGTGGCGCGAAGACGTGACGGTGAGCTACGGCGCCGAGCCCGCGGCCGCGGCAGGGACGCGCGTCCGCCTGCCGCTCCCCGGCCGCGATCTCAGCGTTACCGAAGCAGGCCCGGTGCGCGGGGCGGCCGACGCCGCGGCATTGAAGCTGCGCTATCACGACACTGCGTTGCATGCGAAGCGGCTCCCGTCAGGCGAGACCGCGCGCGCCATCTTCGAAGGCGTCGAGCAGGCGCGCGTCGAAGCGCTGGGCGCCCGGCGCATGGCGGGCGTCGCCAACAATCTCGCCGCCATGCTCGATGAGCGCTATCGCCGCCAGGGCTATGAGCATCTGGCGGAGCGCAATGACACGACGCTTGCCGAGGCTGTCCGGCTGCTGACCCGCGAGGCGCTGACCGGCGCGCCGCCGCCGCCGGCGGCGCAGCGCGTCGTCGAGATGTGGCGGCCCTTCCTCGAAGGCAAGGTCGGTCGCGACCTGATCGAGCTCGGCCGCCATATCGGCAATCAGGAGGCCTACGCCAAGACGGCGCGCCAGCTCATCCACGATCTCGACCTCGATCTCGGCGATGTCGAGCAAGAGGCGGAGAGCGAGGAGCAGGAAGGCGAGGGCGACGACGCCGATCAGAGCGAAAGCCAGAGCGACGGCGGCGAGGGCGCTGCCGCCGGCGCGCAAGGCGCGCTCGAAGGCGGCGTGCCCGAGCACCAGCAAGACGATGGTCAGCCCGCCGGCGCCGAGGAGATCGAGGGCGAGCTGATGCCGGGCGCCGGCGACGATGATCCCGGCCGTCCCGGCCGTCCCGGCAATCTGCCGCGCCACGGGCTCAACGACGATCCCTCCGCCTATCGCGCCTTCACCGTCGAGTGCGACGAGACGGTCGAAGCCGAGGCGCTCTGCGATCCGGACGAGCTGACGCGGCTGCGCGGCCTGCTCGACCAGCAGCTCTCGCATCTCCAGAGCGTCATCGGCCGGCTCGCCAACCGGCTGCAGCGCCGCCTCCTCGCCAAGCAGACCCGTGCCTGGGAGTTCGACCTCGAAGAGGGCATGCTCGATGCGGCGCGGCTCTCGCGCGTCATCACCAACCCGGTCTATCCGCTCTCCTACAAGCAGGAGAAGGAGACCGACTTCCGCGACACGGTGGTGACCCTGCTGATCGACAATTCCGGCTCGATGCGCGGCCGGCCGATCACCGTGGCGGCGATGAGCGCCGACATCCTGGCGCGCACGCTCGAGCGCTGCGGCGTCAAGGTCGAGATTCTGGGCTTCACCACCCGCGCCTGGAAAGGCGGCCAGTCGCGCGAGCGCTGGATCGCCGCCGGCAAGCCGCCCAATCCGGGCCGGCTCAACGATCTCCGGCACATCATCTACAAACCTGCCGATGCGCCCTGGCGGCGCGCGCGGCGCTCGCTGGGACTGATGCTGCGCGAAGGCATCCTCAAGGAGAACATCGATGGCGAGGCGCTGCTCTGGGCGCATAACCGGCTGATCGCCCGCAGCGAGCAGCGCCGCATCCTCATGGTCATCTCCGACGGCGCGCCCGTCGATGACAGCACGCTCTCGGTCAATCCCGGCAATTATCTCGAGCGCCATCTGCGCGAGGTCATCGCCGATATCGAACGCAATTCGGCGGTCGAGCTCGTCGCCATCGGCATCGGCCATGACGTGACGCGCTACTATCGCCGCGCCGTCACCATCGTCGATGCCGAACAGCTCGGCGGCACCATGCTCGAGAAGCTGGCCGAGCTCTTCGACGAGGACGAGAAGCCCGTCCGCGCCGTCCGCCGCCCGCCGCCGCGCCGGAAGACGGCGTGAAAGGAGTTGTCAGTTCTCAGTTGTCAGTTTTCAGAGCCTCGGCTTGTCCGGCACTGACGACTGAAAACTGACAACTGACGACTCTTCTCAATAATCGCGCTTCCAGGTGACGCCGATGCCCGAGCCGGCGGCCTCGCCCCCGGCGGTGGTGTCGATGCTGATATGCGGTGTCACGCTGATCTGGACATCGACCGCGCTCGAGCCCGCATTAATGCCTTGCGTCACGCCGACATAGACGCCGCTCGCCACATATTTTCCGGCATTCACCGTGGTTCCGGCGGCGCCCGTGCTGCCGGCGGCGCTGATCGGCGTCGGCGCGCTGCCGATGCCCGCGGTGGGAAAGGCGCTCGGCACCCCCGCCGGCGTCGATGGCATGGCGACGTTGCTCAAAGCGCTGGTGGCCGTGGCGGAACCGAGGGTCAGCCGGTCGAGCCCGAGCCCTTGCCGGACGCGGTCGAGGATGCCGGGATCGCCGCCGGTGGCGAGCGCCGCCGCCGCTTGCGCGATCTGCAGCCCTTGCGCTGCGGTGATCGAGCTGACACTGGTGCCGAACAGCACGCGCGACAGGATCTCGTCCTGCGGCAGCTCCGGCTGCGAGCTCAGCGCGATTTTGGGCTGCGTCGCCGTGCCGGTGATGCGGATGATGGCGATGACGTCGGTCGAGCTGAGGCGCGCCTCGATGTTGATTTCGGGATTGATGCGCTGGCTGCCGAGGAAGGTGATTGTGCCGCTGCTGAGCGTGGCGGTGGTGCCGAGGAAGTTATAGGTGCCGCGCACCACTTCGAGCTTGCCGTCGATGCTCGGCGCGGCGGTGGTCCCGGTAATGGTGAGCCGGCCGCGCCACTCGCTATCGAGGCCGCGACCGCGCACGAACACCTGCCCCGGCATGTCGACGGTGACATCGAGCGCGAGCGACAGCAGCGCCACGCGCTGCGGGCTCTCCTCGGGCCGCGACAGCACTTGGCCGGTGGCGCTGTCGATCAACGTGACCGCGATCGGCCGGATGTTCTGCGGCAACCGCTCCGGCACGCGCAGCTCGGCCTGCTCGATCTTGAGATGCGCACCGAGGCGCGGCGCGGCGATGGTGCCGGTGAGCTCGACCTCGCCGCTCACCGTTGCCGTCGCTTCGTCGCGCTGCACCGCGCGGAAGCTCTTGAACGAGCCGGTGAAGGCGAAGGCCGGCCCCGCCTCTCCCGCGAGGTTGACGGCGCCGGCGAGCGCGAGGCTGCCTTTCACCCCGTCGCTGGCGTGGAAATTTTGCAGCACCAGCTGTTGACGGTTGCCGACCAGGTCGAAATCGACGCCGCTGAGCGTCGTTCCCCAGAACAGGCTCTCATAACGGCCGTCGCGCACCGAGAGCCTGCCGCTCGCTTCGGGCGATGCAACGGTGCCGGCGATCGAAACGTCGACCGTAAAGTGGCCCGCGACGCGATCCTCGCCCAAAGGCGCAATGTCGGCGAGGTTGGCGAGCTCGCCGCCGCCTTCGAGATGGAAGGCCAGCGCCCCTTGCGGCGGCAGGTGCGGCGTGAAACCCTGCGCCTCGAGCACGAGCGGCACGCGGCCGCTGAAGCCCAGCGCGGCATTGTTGGGCCCGGCGAGCCGACCCTTCGTCGTCACTACGCCGTCCTGCCACTCCGCCGAGACGACGAGGCCGAGCGGCGATAGATCCGGCCGGCTCGCCGCGGCGAATTGCAGCTGCTCGCCATCGAGGATGAGCTGCCCCTGCGGCCGCGCGCGGGTGCCGGAGAGCGTCGCCTCAAAACTCAGCACGCCGCTCACCTCGCGGTAACCCGCCAGCTCGGCGAGGCGGTGCACGGGCAGTCCGCTCGCTTTGAGATGAAGCGCCACAGCCGCGCCTTTGAGCGAGCCATCGCCGCGCAGGCGGCCTTGGTCGAAGCCGAGATCGAGATCGGCGAAGGCGAGATTGCCGTCGCGGCGCGTCAGGCGCAGCGCTTGCTCGAGTCGCACTGGCGCGCTGCCGAGCGTGCCGGCCAGCTGTGTCACGTCGAGCGTCTGGCCGCTCGGATCGAGGCTGAGGCGCGCGCTCGCGTTCAGCCGATAGGCCTCTCCCGCTTGGCCTTGGGCGCTGGCGGTAAGGGCGTAGAGCCCCGGACGCTCGCTCTTGCCGCCCAGCCGGAGGCTCGTCACCGTCGCCTTGCCGAGCGCTGCCTGGTCGATCTCCAAGTCGGCGCGGCCGCTCGGGGTCGCCAGCACATCGGCAAGCTGCGCCGTCGCGTGCAGCTTCGCGAGACTGGCGCCGGCAAGCGACAGCGCCTTGCCGTCGAGCGTCAGCTCGACCGACTGGCCCTTGCCGCCGGCGAGCCGCGCCTTGAGCGCGGCGCTGCCGGCGAGCGGCGTGCCGATGAGCGCCGACCATGGCTTCAGATCGGGCACGGTGCCCGTCAGCGTGCCGTCGGCCGTGCCGCTGTCGAGCCGGAGCGCGATGGTGCCGTCGATCCGCGTTCCGGCCGCGTCGAGACGCACGCGGCTGAGGCTCAGCCGCTCGCCCGCGAGCGCGCCCTCGGCCGCCGCGGTGCCGGTCAGGTCGCGGCGGCTGAACTTGGCCGTCAGGCGCCCGCTCGGCTGCAAGAGATTGTTGATGGCAAGGGCAGCTTCAAGTCGGTCGACCTGTGCCGCGCCGGCACTAATCCCTTCGGCGGTGAGGGTCGCGGTCGCGTCGGGGGCGCTTTCATTGCCGCTCACCGTGCCGCTCACCGTGCCCGTGCCGCCAAGCGACGGATCGAGCGCGGCGAAACGCGGCAGCGTCAGCCGCCAGGTCGCATCGAGCCGGCCATCGGCGCTGCGGCTGCCCTCGCCGGCAAAGTTCAGATTGGCCGCCGTGACGCTGACATCGCTCGCGGCGAGCGTGCCGTCGGCCGAGCGGCGGAAGGTTCCGGTGATGCTCGCCGCGCCACTGAGGAGCCGGTCGAGCGGGCCGATCCCGCTCTGCGCCGCGTTCAGCGCGCCGCTCAGCACGGCGGTCGCGCTGCCATCCGGGGCGGCGTGGAAATCGGCGGTAAGAGCGAGGGCGCCAGCCGTAGCGGCGCGGGCAAAGCGGCCGATATCCGGGACGTGCAGCATCGCCTCGCCTTCGACGCCGCTGCTGCTGGTGCCGGCGGCGCTCGCCATCAGGCTGCTGCCGGCATCGTCGACCTCGAGCGAGTGGAGATCGAGCCGTTCCGCGGCGCGGTCGAGCCGCCCGCCGAGGCGCCAATCGAGCCGCTCGCCGAGCCCGCCGGGCAGCGCCGCCGGTCCCAGCGCAATGCCGCGCAGATCGCCGCTGGCGCTGATATCGATCGGCGTCGCGGAAGCGACGGGATCGCCCGCGGCGCCGAGATCGATGGTCGCGGCAGCAGCCTCGGCGCGGCCATCGCCGAGCGCGAGGTGGTCGCCCGTCAGCGTCAGCCGCGCCCGGGGCGCGCGCATCGTGCCGCCCAGCGCCAGCGACAATGCCGCCGCGCCCCGGCTCGGCGCGCCGATCAGCGGCGCGAGCGCGGCGAGGTCGGGGAGATCGAGCTTGCCCTCGCCTGAAAGCGCCTCGCTCGTCTGCGCTAAACTGCCGCTGGCGCTGAGCTGCACGGCGTTGCCGGCGAGGCGCAGCCCGCTCAGCGCGATCCGGTCGGCGCCGAGATCGAGCGCCGCCGAGAGATCGATGCGGCCGCCGAGCAAGGGTTGGAGGCGCGCCGGCAGCAGGCTGGCAAGGCTCCCATTCCCGGTGGCGGTAACGTGATAGCCGCCATCCCGGCGAATGCGGAATTGGGCGTCGGCCGCGGCTTCGCCGGCATGCAGCGTGAGGCTCCCTTGCCAATCCGCCAACGGGCCGTTGCCGGCAAGGTGGAGCGACAGCGGCAGGGGCGCGGGCGCGCCCAGCGCGTCCGCCAGCAACTTTCCACTCGGCTCGGCGATATCGGCGGCGAGATCGAGCCGCGGCGGCGTACCGGAGAGCGCGAGGTGCAGCGCCGCTTGTCCCGGCGTCGCGTCGACTCGGCGCAGTTCGAGATCCGCCGTCGCGCGGCCCTGGCCGAGCGCGGCGCTTGCCGTCACGCTCGCCGCGACGGGCTCGCCGGTGATCGCCGCGCCAAGCGCGAGCCGGTCGATGTGCAGCGCTTCGAGGCGCAGCGGCAGCGGCGGGTGCAGCAGCTCCGCCGGGTTGAAGTGGCTCGGCGTCGCCGAGGGCCGCGCGACCTCGATCTCGCGCGCGGAGAAACGGCGCACCGTCAGGCGCCCGCGCAAGAGATCGCCGGGCGCGATGGCGAGCGCCGCGTCGCTGACGACGAGGCGCGCCCCGGCGCTGTCGTCGATCTCGACGCGCTCGACGGTCATGTCGAAGGGGACGAAGCCCTTGAAGCCGGTCACGGTGATGTGCTCGCCGGGATCGGCGAGCGCGCGGCCCAACGCCGCGGCGAGCCATGCTCGGCCCGGCGGCGTCTGCAGCAGCGCGAAACCGAGCGCCAGCGCCAGCAATACCGCCAGCAGCGCGATGCCGGCGAACCTCAAGACCCTACGCAACTTGCCCGTTCCGTTCTTTCCGTTGGCGCTTCATCCGCATCCCTTAGAACGCCTGGCCGATGCTGATGTAGACCTCGATCGGCTTGTCGCCGGGACGATGGTCGAACGGTGTGGCAAGGTCGAGGCGGACGGGACCCACCAGCGTGTAATAGCGCAGGCCGAGGCCCGCACCCCAGAACAGACTGCTGTTGTCGGGAAGACTGCTCGGATAGACATTGCCGCCTTCGACGAAGGGGACGATGCCGATGGTGTTGGTGATGCGATAGCGCAGCTCGAGGCCGAGCTCGAGGCTCGAGATGCCGCCCGTGGGGATGCCGCTAGGGAAAAGCGGCCCGGCATGCTGGTAGGCGTAGCCTCTGACCGAGCCTGCGCCGCCGGCATAGAGCCGCTTGTCCGCGGGCACGTTGTCCAGACTCGCGCCGACGATCGAGCCGAGTGCGCCAAAACCGGCGAGGACGAGCCGCCCGGTATCGTTGAGCCGCTGGTAGTGGCGCAGCTCCAGCCGCGAGCTGACGAAGTCGAGGGTCGGGCCGGCAATGGCGTGATAGGGCGTCACCGTCAGCGTCTGGCGGCCGCCGATGGTGGGATCGAGCAGATCATCGGTCGTGTCGCGGCGTAGTACGACGGGCAGCCCGATGAGCGTGTAGTCCTCATTGCTGAAGCCTTGCTCATACTGGTGGACCACGGCGTGCTCGAAATCGGGCCCGGCGATGAGGGTGAGCGAGGGCAGCAGTGGCCGTTGGATGCCGAGGAAGATCTGCTCGCGGCGGCTGTTGAAGGCATCGGTCGTCTGGTCCAGCAGCCCGGCACTGGCGAGCAAGTTCTGATCGCGCTCGATGAAATCGGGCTTGGTGAAATCGGCGGCGAGGCCGAGCTGCTTCTGCGCCGCACCGGCGGTAAGTCGCAGCCGCTCGCCACTGCCGAAGAGGTTGCGATTCTCCCAGAAGGTCTGGCCGCCCAGGCCAATATTGGTGTTGTAGGCAATGCCGGCGCCGATCGAGCGGGGCGGGCCTTCCACGACAGCGATGGTCAGCGGCACCTCGCCTTGCGCGTCGGGCTGGGCGGCATGGTCGATGCGCACCGCGCTGAACAGGCCCGTCCTGACGATGTCCTGCCGCGTCGCGTCGACGAGGCGGCCGTCATAAGGCGTGCCGGCCTTCCAGGCGATGCGGCTCACGACCAGATCGCGGTTGACTTTTTTGAGGCCCTCGATCGTGACCGGCCCGAACTTCGCCGGCGCGCCGGGATCGACGGTGTAGGTCAGGCTCATCGTGTGCGTCGCCACATCCACGACCGCCTTGCGGTCGGTGACCTTGGCGAAGGGATGGCCGTTATGCGCAAATTGCTCGACGATCTGCGGCTCGGCGGCGGTGACCGGAGCCGAGCGCGCCGGGCCGCCGACCGCGAGCCCGAAGGCGCCGGGGCCGAGCGATCGCAGCAGCGCCGGCTCGGCGCCATCGGATGTGCGGAAGACGACGCTCCCCAATGTGTAGAGCGGGCCGGGATCGATCGTGACCGTCACCTGTTCCGGCTTCTGCGTTGTGTCGAGCCGAAAGTCCGCCTTTGCCGACCAATAGCCCTCCGCATGCATCACCTCGGCGAGCCGCGGCAGATCGTTCTCGGCGCGGCGGCGCAGCGCGGCATTGCTGGGCGGCGGCTTGTTCTGCAGCGCGACGAGCTGCGAGGCGGCCTTGAGCGCGTCGGTAAGCTGGCTGTTCTTGAGGCCGGTGAGGCTGATCTCGGTCTTGTACCCGACATCGGCGAAGGCCGGCGTGGTGCCGGCGAGCGCCAGCAGGACGGCGAGCGCCCATGCCAGCCGATCTCCGGGCCGGGCGCGGCCGAGCGACCGGGCTGGAAGGCAACGCCTCATGCTTTGATATTACAAGGAATTTCCTGCCTTGCGCCATGCAAGGCCGGTTAAGTCCACGATGTTCTTCGGCTTATTTCCCGGCCGCGCTCCCATCGATATCGTCGCGCAGGCAGGCGACGCGATGGTTCGGCCCGCGTTCGCGCAGCTGCGGAACCAGCTCGGCGCAAGCCGCGCTGGCGTGCCGGCAACGCGTGCGAAAGACGCAGCCGGACGGCGGCGCCGCCGGACTTGGCGGATCGCCCTCGAGCAGGATGCGCGGGCGCCGGCGTGTCGGATCGATGCTGGGCGCGGCCGAGAGCAGCGCCTGGGTATAGGGATGACGCGGCGTCTCGAACACGGCGGCGGCCGGTCCCTCTTCCATCACCCGGCCAAGATAGAGAACCACCACGCGCTCGCAGAGGCTGCGAACGACGGGAAGGTCGTGGCTGATGAAGAGCAGCGCCACCGCAGACTGTGCGCAGAGATCGGCCAGCAGCGCCAGCACCTGCGCCTGGACCGAGACGTCGAGCGCCGATACCGGCTCGTCCGCGACCAGGAACTCCGGGCCGGTGGCGAGCGCCCGCGCGATGCCGATCCGTTGCCGCTGGCCGCCGGAAAATTCGTGCGGGTAGCGCTCGGCATGAACCGGCGACAGGCCGACCTGGGCGAGCAGCGCGCGCACGCGCTCGCTACGCTCGTGGCGCGGCACCAGCCGGTGGATGGCAAGCCCGTCGGCGATCTGCGCGCCGACGCGCCGACGCGGATCGAGGCTGGAATAGGGATCCTGGAAGATGATCTGCATGCGCCGTCTGGCGGCGCGCAGCCGCGCCGCGCCCAGCGTCGCAAGGTCGGCGCCGTCGAGCAGCACGCGGCCGGCGCTCGGCGCGATCAGGCCGAGCATCAGCCGCCCGAGCGTGCTCTTGCCGGAGCCGCTCTCGCCGACGAGGCCGACCGTCGCGCCGCGGGCGATCGACAGGTCGACCGACGTCAGCGCTTGCACCGCCGGCCGCAGCGCGAGCATGCCGCCGTGGGCGAAGCGGCGGCTGACGCTCTCGGCCGCCACCAGCGCGCTCATGCGAGCTCCCGCCAGCGCAGGCAGCGCGTGTGGCGGCCCGGCCGGAGCTCGTTGAGCGGCGGTGCCGTGAGCTCGCAGGCCGGCGCGCGGCGGCCGCAGCGCGGAGCAAAGCTGCAGCCGGGCGGCAGCAGGTGCGGCATCGGCACCATGCCGGGGATGCTCACGGGCGGCGTTCCGTCGTCGCGCGGAGCGCTCGCCAGCAGTGCGGCGGTATAGGGATGGAGCGGAGCCGCGAACACCTCTTCGGCGGGACCGTCCTCGACGACCTCTCCCGCATACATCACCGTCACACGGTCGGCGATCTCGGCGACGACCGGCAGGTTGTGCGTGATGAAGATCAGCGCAATGCCGCGCTCTTTGCGCAATTCGGCCAGCAGCTCCAGGATCTGCGCCTGGACCGTCGCATCGAGCGCCGTCGTCGGCTCGTCGGCGATCAGCAGTACCGGGTCGTTGGCGATCGCGATGGCGATCATCACGCGTTGGCGCATCCCTCCGGACAGCTCGTGCGGAAACGCACGGACACGGCGCTCCGGATCCGGAATCCCGACGCGGCGCAACAGCTCGACCGCTTTGCGCCAGGCGGCGCGATGGCCCATCGGCTGATGCGCACGCAACGCCTCGCTGATCTGGGCGCCGATGCGATGCACCGGGTTGAGGCTGCTCAGCGGATCCTGGAACACCATCGCGAGGCGGCCGCCGCGCAAGCGCCGCAGCGCCGCTTCGTCGAGGCGCAGCAGCTCGCGCCCCTCGAGAAAGACGGCGCCGCTGCCGACCTCGATGCCGCCCGGCAGCAGCGCCATCGCGGCAAGCCCGGTCAGCGACTTGCCGGAACCGGATTCGCCGATGACCGCGAGCGTCTCTCCGGGAGCGACGGCCAGCGACACGCCGCGCACCGGGAACGCGGCCGCGCTCCCGATCTGCAGCGTCAGCTCGCGCACCGCCAAAACCGATCCTGCCGCGGGCACGCCGCCAGGCAGCGCTGCGCGCAACGCGCGCCAGCCGCGTCCGGGGGACGCGCGCCCATGCGGATCGAACGCGTCGCGCAAGGCATCGCAGAGCGCATTGAGCGCGAGAATGGCAAGACCAAGCGCGAGGCAGGGCCACACCAGCAGCAGGGGCGCCTGCGCCATGGTGGACCGCGCTTCGCCGATCATCAGACCGAGCGACGGCGAGGGTGGCACGACGCCGAGGCCGAGAAAGGAAAGGCCGGATTCGAGCACCATGGCCGAGGCGGCAGCCAGGCTGAATTGCACCAGCACCGGACCGCCGACATTGGGCAGAACGGTCAGAAACATGATGCGCGAGCGCCGCGCCCCCAGGGCGCGCATCGCTTCGACATAATCCTGCGCGCGCACCGACAGCACGCCCGCATAGACGACGCGCACGAAGCCCGGCAGATAAAGCAGCGCCAGCACCGGGATCAAGGTGGAGGCGCCGGGGCCGATCAGCGTCACCACGAGAAGCGCGAGCAGCAGCGGCGGAAAGCACAACACCACATCCATGCTGCGCACGGTCGCCAGCTCGGCGAACCGGCCGAGGAAGCCGCCGACGAGACCCAGCAGCACGCCGAGCGCGCAGGCGATGCCGGTCGCGATCACGGCAACCGCCAGCGATACCCGCGTTCCCCGGACGAGGCGCGAGAGCTCGTCGCGGCCGTACTCATCCTGCCCCAGCGGATGCAGCAGCGAAACGCCCACCAGGCGGTGGGCGACGTCGATGGCCACGGGATCCGGCAGGGGCAGGATCGGTGCCGCGAGCGCCAGCAGCGCGATGAGGGCAACCGACCCGGCCGGAATCCAGGCAACGCGGCTCATCGGTGGCGCACGCGCGGATCGAGCACGGCGTAAAGGATGTCCATCAGCAGATTGAGCCCGACGAAAAGCACCGAGATGACGAGCACGATGCCTTCCACTTCGGGGTAGTCGCGCGCGTTGACCGCATCGACGAGCAGGCCCGACAGCCCGGGCCAGTTGAAGACATATTCGACCAGCACGGTACCGCCGAGCAGGCTGCCGAGCTGCAAGCCGAGCACGGTGACCACCGGCATCAGGGCGTTGCGCAGCACGTGGTGCAGCAGGATGCGCGCCGGCGCCACTCCTTTCGCCCGCGCCATGCGTATGTAGTCCTTCTGCGAAACCTCCAGCGCCGCGGCCCGGGTCATGCGGAAGGTGACCGCCGAGAGGCCGAGCGCGATCGTCAGCGCCGGCATCGCCAGCAGCAGCAGATGGCGCAGCGGATCCTGCGCCAGCGGCACATAGCCGCCCGCCGGGACCCAGCGCAGCCATTGGGCGAAGACGAGCACCATCAGCGTGCCGGCGACGAAAACCGGTACCGCAAGCGCGATGGCGGCGAGAAGGGAAGCGGCGCGATCGAAGCCGCCGCCACGCCGCGTCGCCGCGGCGAGCCCGGCCGGCAAGGCGGCGAAGATCGCGACCAGCGCCGCGGCGCCGATGAGCTCGAGCGTCCGCGGCAGACGCTGCAGGATCGCCGAAACGACCGGCGTGCCGTCCTCCAGCGAGGCGCCGAGATCGCCGTGGAGTGCCGCTTTGAGGACGGTCAGATACTGCAGCCAGACCGGCTGATCGAGGCCGAGCTGCGTGCGCAGCGCTGCCACCGCGCCCGGATCCGGCGCCATGCCGCCTTGCGAGAGCAACAGCGTCGCGGGATCGCCCGGCACCAGTCGGATCGCCAGGAAGACGATGCTCGCGACAATCCAGACCAGCAGGATCGCGACGGCGACACGGTGCAGCAGCCAGGCCATTCAGACGGTATCAGTGTCCTCGAAGGTGGTGCCGGAATAGAAGGAGAGAGCGCCCGGCATGTTGTGGAAGCCCTGCACCCGCCGGCTCATGGCATAGCCTTGCGAACGCCAGGCGAGCCCGACGAACGGCGCCTCCGCCAGCGCGACATCCTGCATCTCCTCATAGATCGCCCGCCGCTTCGCTTCGTCGAATTCGGCGCGGCCCGAGGCGAGCAGCTGATCAAGCCGCGAGATCTCGATGCCGTAGCTGCGCACATAGGATGGCGTCAGATTGCCGGCAAGCACCGGCGCGAGGCCGTCGGGGTCGTTGCTGTCCGCGGAGGTCCCACCGACGGCGAATTCGTATTGCCCGCGATTGCCGAGATTGACGCGGGTTGCCCAGTCCGGCAGCACGAGCTCGACCGCGATGCCGATCTCGGCCAGATGCTGCTGCACCACCGTGGCGGTGTCCTTGTGCATGCCGTATTGCGCGGTGGCGAGCAGCTTGGCGGAGAAGCCTTTGGCGAGCCCTGCTTCCTTCAGCAGCGCCTTCGCCTTGGCAGGATCGTAGGTCCAGTGGTGCGCGCGCTCGGCGTCGTAGAAGGGGCTGCTGTCCGGGATCGGAATGCCCTCCATCGGCGCGCCGCGCCCGAAGAAGGCGGCTTTGACGATCTCTTCGCGCCGGATTGCGTAAGCGATCGCGCTGCGCACGCGCGCATCGCCGAAGGGCGGGGCTTTGCCGTTGAAGACGAGATACATGAACGGCCCGTTGGTGGTCTGCAGCGCGAGCTTCGCGTCCTGCTCGATCGTCGACATGGATTGCCAGGGCACATACTCGATCAGATCGACATCGCCGGTTTGCAACGCGGCCACGCGCAGATTCTCGTCCTGATAAGCGACCATGCGCAGCGCCTTCAGCTTCGGCAGGCCGGGGCGGTAATACTTGTCGAAGGCTTTGAATTCGATCGCCACGCCACGCTCTTGCGCGGTCGGGACGAAAGGTCCGGCGCCGATGCCGGGCGCGTTGCCGTCGGCCGAGCCCTTGGCGCAGATCGGCAGGAAGGAGCTCGCGGCGAGCAGCGGAAACGTGGCGACCGGCTGCTTGGTCACGAAGCGCACCGTCCGCGGATCGGGCGTCTCGATCTTGGCGATGTCCTGCATCTCGGTGCGGAGATAGGCGGTGGATTGCGCGGCGGCGACCTGCTCGATGGTGTAGGCGACGTCGGCCGAGGTGACGGGATCGCCATT
>Ga0335079_10005805_pt1 | contig 14116 bp, 10 predicted proteins | sample Lox_Sample_33_FD_206719 | JGI IMG/M metagenome (GOLD analysis project Ga0335079, IMG submission 206719) | Soil microbial communities from Loxahatchee National Wildlife Refuge, Florida, United States - Lox_Sample_3.3 | ecosystem: Environmental > Terrestrial > Soil > Wetlands | place: USA...
CAGATAGGGGCCTTATTCGGGGCGAATGGGTCTCCGTTTGAGTTCCTTGGGGCGGGCCTGTTGCCCGCTGGGATCTCCGCTGACCCGGGCAACGAAGATGTTGTCGGGGCCGAACTCCTGAAAGAAATCGACGATGCCTTGCCGCAGCCCCGTCAATAGCGACGCGACGGTGACGACCGTGGTAATGCCGATCACGATGCCAAGAATCGTCAGCCCCGAGCGAAACTTATGCGCCCACACGGAGTGCAGCGCCATGACCAGCGTTTCTCTCGGGCTGATTCGGAAGGGTGTGGTCATTCGGCCCGGAGCGCCACGACGGGGTCCAGGAGCGCCGCCCTTCTTGCGGGATACCAGCCCGAAATGATGCCCACCGCGCTCGACACGAAGATCGAGAGCAGGATATACGGCAATGTGACCTTGAGCGTGGCGCCAAAAAGCGCCGACAGGCCTACCGACACCAGCGCGCCGGTCAGCAGGCCAATGAGGCCGCCGGTGAGCGAGAGAATCACAGATTCAGTCAGGAACTGGAGCATGATGTCGCTCCGCCTCGCGCCCAGGCTCTTGCGAATCCCGATCTCATGTGTGCGTTCGGTGACGCTGACCAGCATGATGTTCATGATTACGATGCCGCCAACGACCAGCGAGATGCTGGTAACCGGCACCACCACGGCGGCGATCACTCCCAGAACCTGGTCCACAAAAGAACGGACCGAGTCGGGCGTCAGGGTGTCGAAATTATCTTCCTGTCCCACAACCGTGTGGAACCGGCTGCGCAGCGCGGCACGCGTGATGTCCAACGCCTCGCCCATGCTCAGTCCGGATCCCGGGCGGGCTTTTCCGAACACCGCCGTGCCCTTCTGCGCGCCGAACAACTGGTTGTAAACCGTGATGGGCATGTACACGGGATTGTCCAGGCTGCGCCCGAACGAGGACCCCTGACGTTCCAGAACGCCGATGACCGTGAACACTGTGCCGGAAACCCGGATCACGCGCCCAAGGGGCGAGGCCCCGGCGAAAAGCGCGTCCCGTATATCCACGCCGATCACCGCGACAGGCTTGCGCATGCGCTCCTCGGTTTCCGTAAAGAAGCGGCCCTCCTCCACGGGGATGTCGCGCATCTCGGGAAGCGTGCTCGACACGCCCAGGATGGCTGATCCCTCGTACACCTGGTTTTCGCCCTTCACGTCTTCGAAACGTTGCGCATAAGGGCTGTAGACAATGCTCTCGCCGGTGACCTCGCGGAGGTAGGCGACATCGTCGGGACGAATGCGCTTGTTGCGGCGCTGCCTGTCGGCAAGCTGCCGGCGCGTGAGCCGGCCGACCGCGGCGATCTGCGCCACCAGGTAGCTGTCGGATCCGAAAGCCTTCGCGGTGACACTCTCCGCGTAAACGCCCAGCCCATCGATCGCCGCGCCCACCAAAATGACACTGGCGACGCCAATGATGACGCCTAACAGCGTCAGAAAGCTGCGAAGTTTGTGCGCGCGGATGGAATCGACAGCCAGCGAAACCGCGGTGGCGGCATCGTAATAAAAACTCACCTGTCCTAATTGACGCATGCCAGCCTGATTGCGATCCAACCGCTCAGAGAGCGGTATATTGCCAGATTCTAGCAGACGCCCTTCAAGCCATCGCCGCGCGAAAGTCAGTCAGCGCTTTAGTCAGGCTCTGGACTTGATCGCCCAGCGGCAGATATTCCATGGCGACGTAGCCGCGGTACCCGGTTTTTCGGATGGCTTTATAAACGTTTGGATAGTTGATTTCACCCGAACCCGGGTCATTGCGGCCGGGATTGTCGGCAATGTGGAACACCGCCACCACATCGGCGGCTTCGGTGAGGGTGCGGATCACGTTCCCAATCTGCACCTGCTCGTGATAGATATCGAACAGCAGGCGCACGTGCGGATTGTCCACCTGGCGGATGAGCTTGGCGCCCTCCACGCACGTGGTAAGGAAAAACCCCTTGTGATTGACGAGTGAGTTCAGCGGTTCCACGATGGCCGTCAGATTGGCCGCGGCTACCAGTTCTCCGGCCCGTTTCGATCCCTCGAGCAGGCTCGCATACTGCTCTGCATGCGTGCGCTCCGGAAGGGCATTGCCGCTCATGAGCAGAATTTGGGCAACTTCCAGTTTCTGAGCGTAGCGGATGGCAGTACGAACATCGGCAAGAAAGTTGTCGCGCTGGGCGGGGTCAACCATCGACACCGGGCGGCTCGGCCAATTCGGTGTGGCGATGAGAACGTCCATTCCCAGATGCAACGAGCGGGCGAGCTTTTTGGCGCGGTCGACCTCGGCATCCGTCCACCCGGCGTACTCGCCCACCATCTGGACAGATTCACAGCCCGAACGGGCGGCAGCTTCCAGCTTCTCTTCGAAGGAGCCTTTGAGGGTCCAGAGCATCACCGAGTGGGTAATGCTGGTTTGCGGAGGGGATGTCTGCTGGGCATGCGCGGCGCCGGCCACCACAGCGGCTGCGCCTTTCAGCAAATCCCGCCGTTCCACGGTTATGACCGCTTCTTGTGAGCGCTGGTCTTCTTCGCGGCTACCGGTTCCTTCAGCAGGGTGTCCAGCATGGCGCGAATGTTCTTGTCCTGGTCCTTAAAGAAATCGTCATTGCCGGTGTATTGCGCGCGGATGACCCGGTTCCGGTCGATGAAGATGATTTCGGGCACGTAAGACGGCTTGCCGGCGGGATGCTGCAGATACTCGTTCACCTGTTCCCGCGTGGTGTAGCCAACCGGAAAAGTGGGCTGAAATTGTGCGATGAATCCGGGAACCAGCGGGCCCGCGCCGTCATTGAATGCCGCCGCAAGCATCTGCACGCCGCGCGGAGCATACTCCTTCGCGATCGGACTCAGAAGCTGGGTGGTGTGCTGGCAATGGGGGCAGGTGGTGAACATGAACATGAGTAAGACGACTTTGCCCGAGTACTGGCTGAGCAGAGTCTGGCTGCCGTTGTTCATGCTGATGGCAAACTCGCCCGCCGGCCGCGGCACTTGTTGGCCGAACGAGGCGGCGGTGAAAAAGGTGAAGGCGAGGGCTGCAAGCGAGTGACGAAGTCGCATAAAAACAGTGTAACAGGCTGCCAATCGCCCCCGCGACCCGATCGCGGCTAAGCCCTTTGCTATTCTAAGGAAATCGGTTCCACGCGGCAGGGTCTGTCTATGCGCACACTACAGTATTCGACACCCCACGGAATTACAGTTACACGCAAGGTGACCAAGACCAGCTATCGCAGGGGCCTGCGGCACTTACTGCGTGAACTGGATAACTTCCGTGGCATTTACTTGTCTTCGGGTTACGAATTTCCGGGCAGGTATTCGCGCTGGGACCTGGGCTCCACCCGCCCTCCGCTCGAGATTCTGGCGTTCGACCGGAGGATCGAGTTCCGGCCGCTGAATACCCGCGGCGAGATCCTCAATCAGATGCTCTACCGGGTTCTTGCCGATCACCCGCACTGGGATTCGTTCGGCTTGGAGGGAGCAGGTGTGCTGGCCGGGCGCCTCAAGCCGCTGCCCAAACTCTTTCCGGAAGAGGAACGCAGCAAGCAGCCGTCCGTCTTTTCCATCCTGCGGGCTCTAATTCACGAATTTCACAACGAGCAGGATACGAGGCTCGGGCTGGTAGGCGCGTTCGGTTACGACCTGCTGTTTCAATTTGATCCCATCGAGAAACGTCTGCCGCGCAGCGGGCAGAAGGACCTGCACCTGTTCCTTTGCGATGACATTCTCTTCATGGACCGAAAGAAGGAGCAGATCGAGCGATACCAGTACGATTTCGATCTGGAAGGACTTTCCACTTTGGCGCTGGCTCGCACGGCTGCGCCCATTACCGCGCCTCCACGGCTTCCGCCCGGACCCATCGAATCCAATCACACCCCCGAAGAGTACATGGCAGGCGTTGAGAAGGTGCGGGAAGGCATGCGGCGCGGCGATTACTACGAAGTGGTCCTGCAGCAGACTTTTCGCACGCCGTACTCCGGGAAAGCCTCGAAGTTGTTCGAACAGATGCAGCGCGCCAATCCGAGCCCTTACGAATTCCTGCTGCAGTTCGGCGATGAGCAGCTTGTGGGCGCGTCGCCGGAGATGTTCGTGCGCGTCGAAGGGCAGCGCGTCGAGACTTGTCCCATCGCGGGCACGACGCGGCGAACCGGCGATCCCATCCAGGACGAAGTGAGTATCCGCGACCTGCTGAACTCGGCCAAAGACGAATCGGAGCTCACGATGTGCACCGATGTGGATCGCAACGACAAATCACGCGTGTGCGAACCAGGCACGGTCAAGGTGATTGGGCGGCGCTTCATTGAGTCCTACGCATCGCTGTTCCACACGGTGGATCACGTCGAAGGGTTTCTGAAGGAAGGATTCGATTCGCTGGATGCCTTCTTGAGCCATATGTGGGCCGTGACCGTGATTGGAGCGCCCAAGAAGGCGGCCGCGCAGGCCATCGAAGGCATCGAGAAGCAGCCACGCGGCTGGTACGGCGGCGCCATCGGCATGCTTTCGCTCTCGGGCGATATCAATACCGGCATTCTGATTCGCACTACGTATCTGAGAAATGGCATGGCCACGTATCCGGCGGGAGCCACGCTGCTCTACGACTCCGTGCCGGAAATGGAGGAGCGCGAGACGCGGCTCAAGGCCACGGGTTTTTTCCGCATCCTGGGTCATGAGCCGGAGAAGCCGAGTGTCGAGGTTCGCGAGATGGATGGGGCCGGCGTACGCCTGCTGCTGGTGGACAACGACGATTGCTTCATCCACACGCTGGCCAACTACGCCCGGCAGACGGGCGCCGAGGTGGTTACTTATCGCGCCGGTTTTCCGCCGGAGATGATCCGCGAGATTGCGCCGAGCGTGATTCTCATTTCGCCCGGACCGGGGCGGCCGGCGGATTTCGGCGTTCCCGACCTGGTGAAGACGGCCGTGCGGCTGGGGGTCCCGGTGTTCGGTGTCTGTCTAGGCTTGCAAGGAGCGGTCGAGGCATTCGGCGGCGAACTGGGTGTGCTGGATTACCCGATGCACGGAAAACCATCGTGGGTGACACACCGCGGCAAAGGTGTTTTCGAGGGGCTGCCGGAGCGATTTCAGGTGGGCCGCTATCACTCGTTGTTCGCGCGGCGCGAAACGTTTCCGAACTGCCTGGAAGTGACAGCGGAGTCGGAGGATGGCGTCATCATGGGCGTGCGTCATAAGGAACTTCCCGTGGAGGCGGTGCAGTTCCATCCGGAATCGATCCTCACTCTGGAGGGTGACTGCGGGCTGCGAATGATCGAGAACGTGGTGAAGTTATACGGACGGCTGGCGACGGGCGCGATGGTCTAGCTCTCTACCAGCACAAGGCCCGACGGCAGTTCTTCGCCGAAGATGCGGCCCAGTGCGCGCTCGTCGCGCCCTTCTTCTCCTTCGAAAATCGCCAGCAGCGGTTCGGGCCGCGGGAGTGCCGCCAGCTTCTGCCGCACGGCTTCGCGGGTGGCGGGTGAGAGGTCGCGCGTTCCATCATCGGTGCGGCGAGCGAGCGATGCCAGCGCTTCCACCGCGGCCGGCAGCGGCAGCAGCGCTTCCACCCAGCGCGACACAGTGGCGGGCGGGAGTACCTGGTTGATGGGTCCGTAGAAGAGCTCGCGCGCACCCAGCCGGGAAATGCACCACAACTCAGATTCGCGCGCCGTTCCGGCTTTGATCATTTTGGCCAGCGCGTCTCCCAGTTCCGTTTTCGTCTGAAGGGGAAGCAATTCAAGACTGGCGGCGGTGCGCCACATCTCGCGCAGCAGGCTGCTGTTCAGCCGCTGCTGTTTTTTGCTGCCGCGCGGCAGCAGGAAAGGCGCGATGCGCTGAAACAGGTCCACCTGCTGATTGCGATTGAGTCCGCCCGCGATGCGGCCCCAGAAGATCCACCAGTCGATCTCGCACTGCACCTGGTTGGCGTGCAGCAAACCGGCGGCATAGATGCGGCGAGTCTGCTCGACGCGGAAGTCGTCGCCCGGAAAACCGAACCCTGGCCGCAGGCAAAATCCGGCCAGATTGAGCCAGCGCGCTTCAAACGCCGGGCTCTTCTTGCGGCCGTCGGCGTTTTCGAGAAACACGTCGGCGAGTTGGCGAACGGCGCTCAGCGGCCATGACATGCGGCCCAGCGCCATGGTCTGCTCCATCTTCGCCGGCAATTCTTCGGGCGCGATTTGAGCCTTCGCGGTCGTCGAGAAGACGTTGCGAACCAGATCGGCAGCAAGTTTCACCGATTCCTCGCTGACCACAGCCGCGGGCTTGGCCTTCTCCGGCTCGGCAGCGCGCTTGCGCAGCTCAAACTGCAGCCGCCAGCGATGGTCGCTGATTTTCGATTCACACCAGGTTTCGAGCGTGCCGATTTCGGTGAGCCGCGCGCCGACCTTCACCGGAATGAGTTTTTCACCAGTTTTACCGAAACGAATGACCGCGTGCAGCGGCGCGTGCGTGTGCAGACTCTCTTCGCTGGCTGCGAACTCGAGAACCTGGCCAGGCTGATCCTCGGTGCGAGTGAGCGAGCTATACAGCCGAAACGAAACCGGCCGGTTGGCCACGAGTTGCAAATCTGCTCGATCGATCTCGAGGATCGTGCCCTCTTCAGCGCCTCGCGGCACTAGGCAAACGGCCGCGATCTTGTCTCCCGACGGATGCCCGATGCCGAGGTAATACGTGCGCGGCAGGCCGCCACGAACCAGCACGCCGCTGCCCGTCGAACGGACGTAGGAGTAGTACGCGGCACCTGTGGCGACGGCGAGATCGAGATCGCGGTTCTCGAGAATCTCGGGGCGCTTGCCGTACCAGTGGCCCACGGCATCAGCCACGCGTTCGCGGCAAATGTCGGGGATGAAGAATCCGCCATTGAACAGGATGGCGTCCGGCTGCTGGCCGGCGCTTTCGAGAAAGGCGTTCAGGTGCTTGGTAATTGCGGGATCGGTAACGTACGGCAGGCCAAGCTCGCGGAAAAGACTGCGCTTCTCCTCTTTGGGAGCGTCGCCGCGCGCGGTGATGGGCAAGAACCCTTCGAGGGCCAGTTCCAGCGCTTCCTCGCGCAGAATTTCGGTTTTTAGCGATCCGCCAACCAGAGACGCGCCCGCTCCCAGCACGGTAATCTCGACGCTTTTCAGATGAGCATCACTGAGCAGCCGCTCTTTCGCTGCGGTACATTGCCGCCGCAGGCCGCTGCGCTGGCGAATCGACAAAGGAACACCCAACTTGGTTTCCACCAGCCATGCCAGCGTTAGGTCGAGATTGTCGCCGCCCAGCAGCAGATGTTTGCCGACAGCGGTGCGAGTGAAGTCCACGCGGTCGCCTTCGCGCCCGACGCGGATCAGGCTGAAGTCGCTAGTGCCGCCGCCCACGTCACAGACCAGCACAATCTGACCGTCGTAGAGCAGCTTGCGGGAGCGCTCGAAATTATTGGCAATCCAGGAATAGAACGCCGCAGCGGGCTCTTCCAGCAGCGTCAGCTTTGGCAAGCCCGCTTCAGTTGCTGCCATCACGGTCAGCTCTCGGGCCTCTTCGTCGAACGACGCGGGAACTGTGAGGACTATGTCTTCCTCGGCGAGGGCCGCAGCGTGCTGTTTGTCCCAGGCCTCGCGGAACCGCCGCAGGAATTCCGCCGAGACCTCGACCGGCGAAAGAACACGGCCGGTCTCCTGTGAATCCCACGGCAGAATTTTCGCCGTGCGGTCGACATCGGGATTCGACAGCCACGATTTCGCGGAATGGACCAGGCGCGTGGGAACCAGCGCTCCCTGCTCGCGCGCATACACTCCCACCGGCCGGCCGTCTTCGAGGAACATGAACGACGGCAGCGCACGGCGCGTTTCGGTCCGGCCCGGAGCGACCAACTGCGGAACTTCAAAAATGTGAATTGGCGGGAAGTTCAGATCCTCGGCTTCTTTGGGATCGATCCAGGCGAGGGCGGAGTTGGTGGTGCCGAGGTCGATGCCGATCTTCATGGCGCGACGCGCTCGCGGACGTTGAACTCGAGTTTCCAGCGGCGGCCGTCACGCGCCACGCACCACAGTTGCAGCATTCCCGTCTCCGTGACGACGGTTTCAAACGATACCGGCACCATGCCCGTTGCGTCGGCTGAAGTGAGATGCACTTCCATGGGAGAGAGTTCCTGAAGATCGTCGCCGAACTCTTCAATGAACGCGCCTGGCGCATCGTTCTTTCGAACCGCGGAGGAGAAGAAGCGAAACTCGGCGGGCACACCCACTACCAGGCCGAACTCGCGGTTGGGAATCTGGATGGACGTGCCTTCCTCCATGCCAAAGGGAGCAACGGTCAGCGCCTTGAGCGGCGCGGGCATTCCGGGGACCGCGGGCATCGCGCTCTCGATGCCGACATAGTAACTGCGAGGCACTCCACCGCGAATGCGCACCGCGCGGCCATGTCTGGCGAGCCCATAGTAAGCTGCGCCGCGGGACACGGCATGCATCAGATCTTCGCCCGTGAGCGGTTGAATGGGACTGAATCCTTCGGCGGCGAGCCACGTATCGAGGACTTCAATCAAACGGTCGCGAATCAGACGCGCGCGCAGAACCCCGCCATTGAAAAGAACGTGTGTGGGCGCGGCCAGGCCGGAAGGACCGCGCCGCACGCGCTCGTGCTCCGCCGATGAGGCTTGCTGACGCAGAAACTGCGCCATGTGTTTGGTGACGGCGGCATCGGCGGCATAAGGGAGCCCGATTTCCTGAAGACCGAAACGGCGCTGGCGCAGCGGCAGCTCGGAACTCGAGACCTTGGGGAAGAAGCCCTCTGCGAGCACACTGTCGACATCTTCGCGACGCAGAGCAGCCTTGATGGTGCCACCCACAAGCCCCGTGCCTTTGCCCAGAATGGTGACGGGCTGCTCCTTGGTCTTGGCTCCCGGCTCGAGAAGCTTTTCCTTCGCTATGCGGCAGTTTTGCCAGAGCTGGTGAAGCTGCAGGTTATCGATGCGCGTGCCCTTCTCTGTGAGTTGGCCGGCGATCAGGCGGGCCAGCGCGAGATCCATATTGTCGCCGCCCAGCAGGATGTGCTCGCCGACGGCCATGCGCTCCAGCGCCAGTTCGCCTGCGTGCTCGGTGACGGCGATCAGCGTAAAGTCGGTCGTGCCGCCTCCGATATCGACCACCAGAATCAGATCGCCGAGCTTCACGCGTTCGCGCCAATCCTTGTGGCGCTCGATCCACGCGTAGAACGCCGCCTGCGGCTCCTCGAGCAGCGTGACTTCGCGGAAACCCACGCGCTCAGCCGCCTGCAAGGTCAGCTCTCGCGCCACGGCGTCGAACGATGCGGGCACGGTGACCAGCACCTGCTGCTCGGCGAACGGCGCATCGGGCATCTTGGAATCCCACGCGCGACGCAGGTGGTCCAGATAGCACGACGACGCCTCAACCGGAGAGAGCTTTCGCACGCCGTCAGGCGCGTTCCAGGGAAGGATGGCGGCGGTGCGGTCGACGCCCGAGTGTGAGAGCCACGATTTGGCCGATGCCACCAGGCGCCCGGCGTTTTCCACGCCGCGCTTTTGCGCGAGCCGGCCGACGACAAACTCAGGCTCCGGATTCCATGGCAGCGCGAGCGATGCCGCGGGAAAATCCGCCGTAGCCGGAACGTACAGCGACGAGGGTAACAGCGGCTCATCGCGCACCTCGCCCGCGTTCACAAGCTGCGGGACATCCATCAGCCGGACGTCGGGTGTGTCGAAGGGGCCCGCGTCAGATTTGATCTCGGTGTATGCCAGGGCGGAATTGGTAGTGCCCAGGTCGATTCCTATTACGTACTTCATTCAATTTCGATTTCTGCTGGAGCGATGATCGCGGAGTCCTGCTTAGCGTTCAGCGGGGGAAGATCGATTTTGGCCGCGCGCCAGCCTTTGTGGCGCAGCAGGCCCCCCGTCGGTTTTCCGGCGGGGACGTTGCCGACAAACTTCACCGCGGCGGGATCGGAAGACGTGGGTTTCGTGAAAGTTCCCTCCACCCCGTCGATCACCGGCTCGAGCTTCACATAGCGCGCCAGCGATTCGCGCGCTTGATCGTGGAGCCCGCGGACAGCCGCGCCCACCTGGTCGTCGGAGTAGGCCGCGACATCTTCCATAATGAAATCGACCAGCCGAGAATCCCGCTGCAAGATCGAAAGCATTTGAAGGGCGCCGTCGGAGACTCGGGGAACGGCGGGCGCAGCGGATGCGGCTTGGGGCTTGGGCGTCCCGCGCCTTGCCAGGCCCAGCTTCGCGATGGCGTCCTCCGGAAGAGAGCCGCTGAACAGGATTGAAAAAAAACTGCGTATAGCGAGCCAGATGCGTCCCAAAAATTTTGCTCCAAGCTCTCAGCATACAATTCGGCGAACGTTTGAGCGAATCCGGCGGATTGCGGCCGGCGCTGAAGAGCGGGCAACCGATACTGTACATTAGGAATTCCCCATGAACGCATCGCTGCGTTTGACCCTTCGGACTCTGACCTCGGTTGCGCTGATAGCCGCCATTGTCGTGCTGTACTTCCGATTTTTGCAGGTGAACGTCACGACGGTGGCCCTGACGATGTTGCTCGCGATTCTGGGGATCGCGGCCCAGTGGGGTCTGACGGAATCTCTGGTGGCTTCGGTCGCCGCGATGTTGGCATTCAACTATTATTTTCTGCCACCGATCGGCACCTTCGATATCGCCGACCCGCAGAACTGGGTGGCGCTCATTGCATTTCTGATCACGGCCATCACAGCCAGCCAGCTCTCTATAAGAGCGCGCCGCCGTACGGCGGAGGCGGATGCCCGGAGGCGCGAGGTCGAGAGGTTGTACGCCCTGGGCCAGGCCATGCTGTTGAGCGGCAGCGTTCGCACCAGTGCGCGAGACGCGGTGAACAGCATCATGCGCACGTTCGAAATTCCCGGTGCTGTCCTTTTCAGCAAAGTGGAAGATGAATTCTTTCGCTCCGACCAGCAAACCCTGACGATTTCCGATGAACAGCTCAGATGGACTGCCAGCAGTGAAGAACCGCTTATCGATCATCAACGGCAGATCGCTATTGTGCCCGTTCGTCTGGGAGGTCAAGTGCTGGGCAGTCTCGGATTCATCGGCTGCACACTGTCTACCGCTGCGCTCAACGCGGTGACGTACCTGGTGGCGATTGGGATTGAGCGCGCACGCTCACTGGAGGAAGGGAGCAAGACGGAAGCCTTGCGGCAGAGCGAGACCCTGAAAGCTGTCCTGCTGGATGCTCTGGCTCACGATCTGAAGACTCCGCTCACCTCCATTAAGGGAGTGGTCAGCCACTTGCTGGCGCTGCCGCGTAACGCCGCCGAGGAAGAACTGCTCACCATCGCCAATGAAGAGGCCGATCGTATGAATCGTCTGGTGGTTGAGGTGCTGGAGATGGCGCGGATCGAAGCAACCAAGTTCCATCCTGAACGGTCCCCGCATGGCGTCTCCGAGATCATTTCCGCCGCCGTCGAGGCTCAGGAAGAGTCACTCAAGGAACGGCGTGTCACAGTGCAGGTGCCCGCGTCGTTGCCCGACGCGGATGTCGATTTCGAATTTATCCAGCAGGTGCTCAAGCAACTGTTGGACAACGCGGTGAAATACTCGCCACCGGGATCTCCGCTAACGATTGCTGCCGGAGTGGCCGGCGAAAAGATCGTGATCAGCGTGGCCGATCACGGTAAAGGCATTCCCGAGGCGGAGCAGGCACGAATCTTCGAGAAGTTCTACAGGGGCCGGGCTTCTCGCGACGAAACCCTTGGAACCGGCCTGGGTCTGTCCATCGCAAAAGGAATCATTGAAGCGCACGGCGGCAAGATCTGGGTGACCAGCCAGCCGGGCCAAGGGTCCATCTTCAGTTTCGCGCTGCCGGTAAGCAAGAAGGAGCTGGTGCAATGAGCGGGGCGAAGATTTTGGTGGTGGATGATGAGCCGCAAATTCGCCGCATGATGCGCGCCACGCTGACCAGCAGCGGCCACCAGGTGGACGAGGCCCGCACGGGAGAAGAAGCGCTGGAGAAGTTTCGCCAGTTCCTGCCCGACCTGGTGCTTCTGGATTTGAATATGCCGGGCATGGGAGGAGTGGAAGCGTGTAAGTCCATCCGCGCCGGATCCGATGTGCCCATCATTATTTTGACTGTGCGCAACACCGAGAAAGAGAAGGTCGAAGCGCTGGATGCCGGCGCCGATGACTATGTCAGCAAGCCATTTGGCATGCAGGAGCTGCTGGCGCGTATCCGGGCCGCATTGCGCCGGGCGCCCAGTTCCGCGGAGAGCGGACCGCAAAGGTTTGTGTCGAAAGATCTGGAAATCGATTTCGCCGGCCGGCGAGTTCGCGTGCATGACAAGAACGTCCGCTTAACACCCAAGGAATTCGAACTGCTGCGTCAGCTGGTGGCCCATGGGGGGAAGCCGGTTCCGCACCGCGAGCTGTTGCAGGCGGTGTGGGGGCCGGACTACGGCGACGAAACCGATTACCTTCGGGTCTTCATCAATCATTTGCGAAAGAAGATTGAGCTCAATCCAGCGCAGCCGAAGTACATTTTGACCGAGCCCTGGGTTGGATACCGCTTCGCCATCGCGGAAGGGTTGGAGCCTGCATGAATCCATCCATCGCCGACAGACTTCGGGCCAGTCTCTCTCAAGGGAACTGGGACCCGGCAATCGCAATGCTCCAACGGATGGATCCTGCCATCGCGGCAGACGTGCTGATGAGCCTGCCGTTCGAGCACCAACAGGCTCTGTTTCGCAGACTGACCCCCGATCTCGCGGCCACGCTGATCGCGGCGCTTCCGTATTACCATGCGTACGTTTTGTTGCATTCGCGGCCGGTCGAAGAAATGGGCGCGATTGTGGACCGGATGAGTCCCGGCCAGCGTTTGCAGTTTTTCGACGAACTGCCGGAAGAAGCCTGGCAACGCCTGATGGACGAACTGGCGAAGCACGAGCAGCCCTCGAGCGCCGGCGTGGCCGTCGAAGAGGCGCCGGCTGGCCGGGAAGCGCCACCGGTCGAGCCGATCATCGAGGCGCGCGGGATCGAGAAGAGTTTCGAGCGGCCGGACGGCGGACAGATGCAGGTGATCGCGCCCACGGACCTGTCCATCGAGCCGGGCTCCATTGTGACGTTGCTGGGACCTTCCGGCTCGGGAAAATCCACGCTGCTGCGCATCCTATCGGGGCTTGCCGTGCCTTCGGGCGGCGAAGTTTTGTGGCATGGTAAACCGCTCGCCGAGGCCCGCCCCAACATCGCGATTGTGTTTCAAAGCTTCGCGCTGTTTCCCTGGTTGAGTGTTCTGGATAACGTGGAAGTCCCGCTCCTGGCCCGCGGGATGAAGCGCGAGGAACGGTATGGGCGCGCGCTCAGAACCCTGGCTTCGGTGGGATTGGAGGGCTTCGAGAGCGCGTTTCCTAAGGACCTCTCCGGAGGCATGAAGCAGCGTGTGGGTTTCGCGCGCGCGCTGGCGGTCGAGCCCGAAATTCTATTCATGGACGAACCGTTCTCGGCGCTCGACGTTCTTACCGCCGAAAACCTGCGAGGTGAGCTGTTGGAGTTGTGGATCGGCAAGAAGATTCCCACAAAGAGCATCTTTATCGTCACGCACAATATCGAGGAAGCCGTTCTGCTGGGGGACCGGATCATTGTGCTGGGACGAAATCCGGCCCGGATCCGGGCGGATTTTCGCGTGCCGCTGCGCCAGCCCAGGGAACGCCACTCCGCCGAGTTTCTTCTTTACGTGGATTATATATACAAACTGATCACGCAACCGCAGCTCGAGGCCGGCCCCCTCGCCGAACCTGCCGCCAAAGTGCCGTATCCCATGCTGCCTCACGCCCGGCCGGGCGGCATCGCCGGATTGCTCGAGTTATTGAACGACCACGGCGGCAGGGAGGACTTGTATCGCGTGGCTGAGGAACTCCGCATGGAAGTGGATGACTTGCTTCCCATCGTGGAAGGCACCACCCTGCTGTCCTTTGCCAAATCGGACAAAGGCGACCTGGAGATCACGCCGAGCGGGAAAGCATTTTCGGAAGCGGATATTGCGACGCGGCGAACCTTGTTTCGTGAAGCGGCGCTGGCCCGTGTTCGCCTGCTCCAGCAGATGGATAGCGCCCTTCTGAGTAAATCGGATCACACTATGCCCCTGGAGTTCTTTCGT
>Ga0335079_10005807_pt1 | contig 14113 bp, 12 predicted proteins | sample Lox_Sample_33_FD_206719 | JGI IMG/M metagenome (GOLD analysis project Ga0335079, IMG submission 206719) | Soil microbial communities from Loxahatchee National Wildlife Refuge, Florida, United States - Lox_Sample_3.3 | ecosystem: Environmental > Terrestrial > Soil > Wetlands | place: USA...
GCTGAGTACTTCATGACCCGCCAGGGCGCCATTAGCCACACCTGAACGGGGGACCAAAATTCCTCCCATATCAGGTCGGCGAAGTGCGGAAAGTAGGGTGCGCCATGAGGGTGCACCGTTCTAGCGGGTGGAAGTCCCGCCCGAGGAGTTGGTCGACACGCCTCGGTAGCTGTCAGGCGCGGAAAAGCCCGACGAGGGAAGGCGGGAGACTGCCACCGCGAAGCCCTGAGACAAAGGCCCCTGAAGGGAGGCTGAGCAAGCACGTAGGCTGCAACGTGAGTGAAACCTGAGCAGGCCTCGAAATCGCCATCGTGGACGCTGACCCGCCCTTACTACGGGGAAAGCCGCTGAGGAAGTGGGTGAAGGAATCGACCAAAGGGCCCTCGACCTGTCCACCGGGGTATTGGGTGCCGCATGCGTGCAGAGAACGGTGCGCAACATGGGAGACCTGGAAGTGCGTGGGTTAAGACCGAACACGGCTAAGGATTTGTTGTGCGTGGCGCGCTCCAGGAGTCGGAGGGGCTCATTGTACCGCGGAAGCGGGGTAACTCCCGTGGAGGGACGGGGCCCTAGTTCAGATGTGCTTTGCGAGGAGTGGACGAGCAGGAGATTGGCGTGAGCCTAAAACCTGAAGCAACAAAGCTCGAAGAACTTCAAGGAAAGCTGTATTCGAAGGCCAAGACCGAGCCAACGTACCGATTTTACTCACTGTACGACAAGATCTATCGGTGGGACGTGCTCACCGAGGCGCTGCGACGCTCGAAAGAGAAGAACGGTGCCCCTGGGGTGGACGGCCAGACGTTCGATCAGATCCGGGAGTACGGCGAGGAACGTTGGCTCCAGGAGCTGCAGTGCAAGCTGCAGGAGAGGACCTATCGGCCCCAGCCCGTTCGGAGGGTGCTGATTCCAAAGCCAGGAGGAGGCGAAAGGCCGCTGGGGATTCCCACCATTCAGGATCGGGTGGCCCAGACGGCAGCAAAACTTCTCCTGGAGCCGATATTTGAGGCCGACTTGTGTGACACTGCGTACGGGTATCGTCCCAAGCGTGGAGCCTTACAGGCGGTGCAGGAGGTCCATCAGGAACTTCGCCAAGGACGAACCAAGGTCGTCGACGCAGATCTCTCGAAGTACTTCGATACAATTCCCCGAGCGGAGTTGATGACCTGTCTTGCACGGAGAATTGCCGACGAGGCGGTACTGCATCTCATCAAGATGTGGTTGCAGGTGCCGGTCGAAGAAAGAGACGAGCGAGGGCGGCGGCGGTTCAGCGGCGGGAAGTGCTCGAAGTGCGGAACGCCACAGGGAGGTGTGATCTCGCCACTATTGGCGAACATCTACATCAACCGGATGCTCAAGGCGTTTGCCAAGAGTGACCTGATGAAAAGGTGTGGAGCGCGGATCGTCAATTATGCCGATGACTTCGTGGTATTGTGCAAGCACAGTGCTGCGGCAGTCCTGGCAGAGGTGAGGCGATGGATCGTTGGGATGAAGCTGACGCTCAACGAAGCCAAGACGTGTCTACGCGACGCATGGAAGGAGAGCTTCCGCTTTCTAGGCTACGAGTTCGGACGCCTGATGTATCGGCCGACCCGAACCTGGTACCTGGGAGCCCGACCGTCGAAGAAGGCTATGGTGCAGGTCCAGCAGCGGGTGAGCGAAATCCTCCGGCGAGGTCGTACGGAGCGCTGGAAGGACATCTGTCGAGAGCTCAACCAGTACCTCACGGGCTGGGCGCGTTATTTCGCCTACGATACCGCCTACCCCTCGTTCCGCAAAGTGGACCTCCACGTGGCGGCGCGAGCGAGGAATTTCCTGAGAAGGCGGCACAAGTTGCCGCGCGGGACAGGCCGGTTTGATTACGTCCATGTGCATCATCGCATGGGGGTTGTTGAAGTCCGGAGCGTCCTGGGGTCGCATGCCTGCGAGTGAAATCTGTCCGAGAGCTGGATGCGGGAAAGCCGCACGTCCAGTTCGATGAGCGGCGTGGAGGAAACGGGCTTATGGAAGACCTCGGTGAGCAGGTGGGGCGAAAGCTTGCCTGCGCAGTCGGCTCCGACCTTCCTACCAGTACCGCGCCTCCCGCCGACTCTACCTGGGATTCATCCCTGGGGAGGTTTAGTTCAGGAGTGGGGCACGGATGAACTGGGATCTGCTCTTCCCCCGATCCACGAAACGGAGGGGGGGGATGGCATGAGCTCTCCTCTTCCGAGCGCGCTTTTCCGCCACAGGGCGCGCTCGCCCTGGCCCGAGGCGGCTACGGGAGAGCGTGTGTGACATCTGGAGAGGCGGCTGTCGCGACCCGGTAGCGCTGGTTGGCCAACGCAGCCGGCGCAATGCCCTGCGCGCATCGCCCCTCGGTTGGGCTCGCGCAAGGTAGAGGTTCTCGTTAACAGCAACGTATGCGAATTCCAAACGTCCTCGTCCTCCTCGCGCTCGCATCTCCCGCGATCGCGGCCGAAGTGGGTCAACCTGCCCCTGAGTTCACGCTCACCGACCTCGATGGCAAGGTCCACCGGCTCTCGGACCACAAGGGAAAGATCGTGGTTCTCGAATGGTTCAATCCAAGCTGCCCCTTTGTCGCGAACTCCCATACCAAGGGGTCGCTCGTGGGCACACCCGGGCGGTTCGAAAAGACTGGCGTCGTGTGGCTGGCGATCAATTCGAGCGCTCCGGGCAAGCAGGGCCATGGCGTCGAAAGCAGCCGCGCGGCTGCGAAGCGCTGGTCTCTGGACTACCCGATCTTGCTAGACGCGTCCGGTGCGATCGGCAAGGCCTACGGTGCCACCAATACCCCCCATATTTTCGTCATTGGTAAGGATGGCAAGCTCGCGTACAAGGGAGCCGTCGACAATTCCCCCGATGGCGAGCGCGCTTCGCCGCAGGGCGGCGTGCTGGTCGACTACGTGACGGCCGCTCTTGATGATCTCGCCGCTGGTCGGCCGGTGCACACCGCCGAGACTAAGGCCTACGGGTGTAGTGTGAAATATGCCCATTGAGGGGGGATCCGTGGCCATCCTCTTTCTCGTTGCCGCCGCGAGTGGTGTTCTTGGGTGCCCGCACGCGTCCGGTCTGGACGCGTCACGTGAGGCGGGCGTGGCGGCCGTCTCACGTGGCACCACGGTTGAGCTAGTCACGGCTTCAGCAGCTCCGGATGCCGAGCCAGCCGCTGAAGGCGAGGCGTTTGGCGTTGGTCTCGAGCCCCCTGCCAACTTGAGGGCGGGCGAGCCGGCGATCGCGCGCGTGGTGGTGATGGCGCGCTCGCCCTACCATGTGAATCGCGACTACCCCATGTCCTTCCGGCCCGACCCGGTGGCTGTCATCGTCTTCGGTGCCGAGAGGATTGCCCTCAATGACGGTGCGGAACGTACGCCGTGCGCCAACCAACCCGCGGAGGTCTGCAAGGTCTCCGCCCCGCTTCGCTTCACTGTGGCCCGCCCTGGCAAGGTGCCTCTGGCTGGAACGGTCGCCTTCAGCGTCTGCAATCCGCAGCGCTGCCTCATCGAGAAGGTGAAACTCAGCGTGATGGTCGCTGCGCGCTGAGTTCACGCCCGCGTTGTCGGGCGAGAGCGACGCCATAGCGCGTGATGGGGGTGATCCATTTAGCCGGAGCCAAGAGCTGTCCCGCGATGACCACTTCCGCCGCCACAAGAGGACAGGTCGGTTCGCATGGGCGCCCGTTCGGGGGTGATCCAGCCACGGGGGCTGGACTCTTCCGGGACTGGGCGCAGCGCCATGCCGACTCTTGGCCGAGCCACCATCCCGGCTACTGAGGGTGTCAGCCTCGTCTCTCCGGCGAACGATCCGGCGAGGGCGTTGGCGCGGCCGACCCGAACGGGGCATCTCGCCGGTCCCCCGGACTGCGGCCACGAGGGAGCTGGGGATTGGGCGACGGTTCTTGTGCTCGTAGTGAGGTCACTGGGAGCAATCAGTTTCGATGCCGGGGCGCTCCTGTGCGACAGCTCGACGACCGGCTCGGGTTGACGGCAGCCCCCTCCGGTGCGGCGACCGAAATTCCGAAACAAACTGAACCGAGCCTGAGTCAAGTCGATTCACGCCGTCAACTGACAGAAAACCTCGGTGCGCCCCGCATGAATGATCCGGGTGGCCACTTCTCTTCTCGGTCACTTTCGTGCTCTGCGATCTTCCCAGAACGGAATCGAACGGGAAGGGGCCGAGGTTCACCTTCAGCGCTGGCACAGGAACCGCGAGCACAGGAGATGAAAATGGCGCTGCCGTCGGAAGAGCCGCCGTTGCCTGGACACTCCGGAGAACCTCCTGGGATTCGAACTCCCTCGAGGTCGTCATACCTCGATAGGCTTTGCGATATCCGAAGTGGCATGAAGCCGTGGCGAGTGCGGCAGATCCTGCGATGTCTCTGTCCTGCAGTGGAAGCCGGCCCGGCTGGTGTCGGATGGCGCATTCTCAGCATTTGTGAAGGATTCCGCTCTTCTTGCGCCTTACCTCGTCAACGGGTGTTGCGCCGCTGCGACGGAGCAAGCGAGGTCCCGGCATGTCGGGAGACTTGCAAGGGCTGGCAGCCCCAGTCGAGCTTCAGTTCTGTCGGGAGCGGGTGGTGAGACAGGATCGGAGCGCTGGGGGGACCGGTCGCGTCGGGGTGTCGCTCGGCGCAATCCTTGGAAAAGAGACGGAGATGGACGGGCCAAGGCGAGCAGGCAGACCGTTTCTTCAAGCGGGGACGGAAGCGGTGCACCCGTCGAATTCCGCCGCATAGGCTTGACCGTATCGCCACGGTCCCGTCGTGGCGTCGGGAGCCACTGCGGTGTAGTGGTGGAAGCGGCACCTCACACACCCATCTTCCGTGGAGGGTTCAGGCATGGCTTGGTTTATCAGTAGCATGGTGCCCGCGATGGCCGAGGAGGATGGCGACCTCGGGGATCCGCGCGGCTCCATTGCGCTCGTGATGGTCTCGACCGAGGAGTCAACACCCGTGGACCACTCCCTTTCCAGGGCGTGCGTTCACTGTGGGGTTCGGCTCATCGTTCGCTCACCCAATCCGACGACGCAAAACGACTCCGAGGAAGGGAGAGTCGATCTGCGGAGTCTGCTGTAGCCACTACCTCGGCGCGCCGGGCACATGCGGGGCAGGCAGCCTTGGAAGGCCAATGCTCCTCTCCTGCGAATGCTCGACGTAGACATGTCGGTTCGCCGAGCTGGGCCTGGCCATGTGGCTCGCCTTTTGCGTACCCAAGAATCTTCGCCGGGGCTTTCACCCTCGATGTCGTCTTCTCAATGAGAGCTGACCGGTTCGGCGCTCCGCTGCGCGTTCTCTTCCTCAACGACGTTTCCCGGAACGGCGGCCCAGGGCGGACGCTGTACTCCCTCCTCAAGTTCATGAATCCAGCAAAGCTGCATCGACTGGTCATCGTGCCACGTGAGGGCTTGGTGGCACAGATTCTGCGGGAGCCGGGTGTCGCGGAAGAGGTTCGCTTGGAGCCCGGACTCATCGAGAACCTGATCGAGCCATGGAGTCGAGCCATCGAGCGAGGCGACTTCGATGCGCCACTGCCGGTTCGAGCGCTTCGCGCCTTGGGCAACACGGGTCGGGTCGCTGTGGGGATGACGCGCCTGGCGCGCCTCGTGCGGCGCGAGCGGGTGCAGGCCATCTTCTGCAACGGCACCACCGCCAACTTCGCGGGGGCGGTGCTGGCCAATCTGACAGGCATGCCTGCCATTTGGCACGCCTTCTACACACACCTGGCGCCGGCGCTCAGGGGGCTGCATCGGTGGCTCTCCGCGTCGAAAGATGTTCGCGCCATACTGTGCGTCTCGCAGGCAGTGGCGAGGCTGTTCGACCACTGCTCGGAAAAAGTGCAGATCGTCTATGACTCGGTCGACCTGGCGGAGTTTGCACCGTGGAACATCCACCCAGTCCTGCGGACTGAACTCGGTTGGAGCGGTTCCGATGTGGTTTTCGGGAGCCAGGGACGTATCTTGCCGCGCAAGGGCTACTTGGAGATGGTTCGCGCTGCCCGCATGGCGCTCGATGCACTCGCCACTGATGAGCAGGCGCGCTGCCGTTTCGCAGTGCTCGGCGACACGCCTCAGGACTTCGCACGAGACCATCTTGTCGAATGCCGTGCGCTCGTCGAGTCATTGCGGCTCGGAAGGCATTTCGCATTTCTCGGCTACCGGGCTGACGTGAAGCCCTACGCGGCAGACTTCGATGTGGCGGTGGTGCCGAGTGTGTATCAGGATCCCTTGCCCCGCGCGGTACTGGAGAACATGGCCCTCTGCAAGCCGATCATTGCCTTTGCGGTTGGGGGCATTGCAGAGGCGGTGGAGGACGGCGCGAGCGGCACGCTCGTGCCCGCTTCCGATGTGGATGCGCTCGCCAGGGCGTTTGTACGATACTTTCGCCACCCAGAGCTGCGTCGCCAACACGGGGAGCGGGCGCGCTGCCGCAGCGAGTTGTTGTTCGGAGCGCGTGCGCACTCGCTATCTATCCAGCAGCGCATTCTGCACGCAACTGGGGCCGCGGACTCGTGAGCGAGGCAGCTGCGCCAGCGCGGCCTGCGCTTGCCCGCACGGCGCTGGCTCTTCTCCCGATTCAGATTGGCCTTCGAGGTGCGGAGGTTGCGTGGCCACTCCTGCTCGCGACCTGGTTCGGCCACACGCAAGCGACGGATGTCTACTTCATGTGTGCCGCTGCATACGTGTTGGCGAGTGCGCTGCTGGCAGGTGCCTTTCAGGACTCGGCGCTCACGCCGGTGCTGCTGAGCGTGGTGCGGCACAGTCCTCTCCAGTTGCCCCGCGTCGCGGGTGCGGTGCTGGGTCACACGGTGGCGGGGGCGGCGATCGTAGCCACCGCAACAGGCGTGTTGGCCGAAGCGGGTGTCGCGTTGTTCGGGAGCGGGTCCTTGCGGCTGGCCCTGACACTGGTGCCCGCATTTTCCCTATGCTTGATTGCCGCAGCGGTGCGCGGTTTCTACGTGGGAGTGTTCAATGCTCACGGAAGCTTCGCAGCACATCCGATGGCGAGTGGAGTCGGAATGGCAGCAACTATCGCCGTCGTCGTCGTTGCCCGTTCGCGGGCGGGAATCGCCGTCGTGCCGCTGGCCCAACTTGGGGGAGAGTGCTGCGCGGTCTTGCTGCTGGCCATGATGGCAAGGAAGAACCTCAGGCTGGACATCGCCTTGTCCCTGGATCGGTCCGAACCGGTGCGCCGGCTCTTCGCGCTCCTCCGATACGAGGTCGTCGGGAATGCAACAACCCGCATCAACCCCGTCGTGGACCAGCTGATGGCCAGCCTGTCGCCAATCGCGGGCGCAGGGACCATCTTGCGGTACACGGCTGACGTGGCTTCGCTCCCCAACTCGTTGCTGCAGGCCACGCTCTTCCCGGCCCTGCTGTCGCGGCTCTCACTGGAGAAGGCAGCGGGACTGCGCGAAGAGTTCCGCGCCACGGTAGTAAGAGCGCTTCGTTGGGTCTGTGCCGTTCTCGCGGTCACGAGCGCGGCGCTCGTCGCGCTGCGAAGACCACTTCTTCGCCTGCTGTTCCTGCATGGCGCCATGGACGCGAAGGGGATCCGGTGCATGGCCGACTTGGCGCCGTACGCGTTCATGGACGTTCCGCCGTTCGGGGCTCTTCTGGTGCTGGCACGCGCCCACGTTGCGCTCCAGAACGGCCGAATCATGTTTCGCATCGGCATTCTCAATGCCGCGCTCAACGCGCTGTTCGACCTCGCCTTATACCCGGTGCTTGGCTTGCGCGGGATCTTGCTCGCGACGAGCCTCATGCACGCCGCGATTGCAGGCGTGCTGTGGATTCGCTTGAGGTCTCTGCTCATCAGCGCCAGATCCTGGGATGCATCACGGGCTCGCGCCTCCGCGGCAAGGGCCGCATGCAACCTGCCGCGCTGATCGCCAGATGAAGGACCGACCAAAGGCCAAGGAGCCTGGCGGTGCGGAGCCAGCGCGCAGCGGGCGACTTCGGCGCTTTCTGCGTGAGCCTGGACGCAGCAGCGCGCTCGCGCGCATCTTGGAAGGCGGAAGCAATTCTCTGCTCGACGGCCCTGGGCGAGGTTCGCGCACGGCTGATGCGAACTCCGGCGTCGCGAAATTGGCTGCGCCTTTGGGGATCACGAAGCAGTTCGACGAGCGTGGTCCCCATCGCAGTGTCCCCCTCGCTGCTTTGGGTGGGCGTCTTCCCGGCTGGAAAGAGGATACCGTTCACTCCATCGAGAACCTGTGCGCTCACGCCCATGCCGTCCGCGAACGCCACCACCGGGCAGCCGCACCAGAGTGCCTCTGCCAGCACGTTGCCGTACGTCTCGCTCAGGGATGCATGCAAGAAGACATCGGCGTGCCGGTACCATGCGGGCATTTCCCCGAAGGGGACTTCTCCCGTGAAGAATACGCGTTTTGCAGCGCCACACTCGGTGGCGATACGTTTGTAGTAGCCGGTGTCGGGGCCGTCTCCAACCATGGTCAGTGTTGCCTTTGGTTCCTTCGGAAGCACGTGACGCGCGAAGATCCTGATCGCGCGATCTTGCGCTTTCTCGCGCACATGGCGACCGGTGCACAGGAGCCGGCCGCCGTGGCCCGCCAGCTCCGGGCCGAGCAACTCTGGGTACGGGTCGTTCACAGGCATCGCCTGGTGGAACTCGGACTGCACGGCGCGTGGGATGACGTGGATAGGGACCTCGACCCCGCGCGATCGCCAGAAGTCGCGGAGTCCTTCGCTCAGCACGACAAGGCCATCGGAAGCGTTGTAGAGGGAAGCGTAGAAGCCCTCGAGTGGTTCGAGCGCCATGCGGAACGCCGCATGTGCCAGGCGATTCTTCGCGAGAAAGGGCGGCAGGAGGACGTCGTAGGCGGTTCTCAGGTGGGTGGTGTTGACGCAAAGGAGCGGCGTGCCGTTCATTTCTCTGAGCCACACCCCGAACAGGATCAGCAGCGAATTCGACTGGGCGAACACGAGGTCAAAATTCCATTCGCGGGGCTTCAGTTTCCACGGGAGTGGCGGCAAGGGGAGCCGCATTCCGGGGTAGGAACGCAGTGGCAAGCTCGGCAACGCGAGCGTGCCAGGGGCGAGCTCGTCCAGGGATGCCTCGGGATCGTTCGCTGCTACCAGGACCACCTCGTGCCCGTTGGCGCGCAGCTGCCGGTAGAGGAAGCGCGTCTGGAATACGGCGCCATTTGCATAGGGGACCCGGACAAAGTCGCTCAGGATCGCCACGCGCAGGCTTCTGCCGCCTGGACCGCGCAGCATGCCGAAAGGCGAGAGCGCGTTGGCCAAATTCCGTTCCTGCTCCGCGGGGGGGTCGATCAGCGGGAGCTTTCGTTGCGCCGCACCTGTCGCGAGCTCTACACGCAGAGGACAGCCGTTGAAGATCATTGATCTCACCGAGTTCTTTTCAGAGCGTGGGGGAGGCGTGCGCACGCACCTCGAACTGAAGGGTCGTGTGCTTCGCAACAGAGGGCATCGCCATTTGGTGATCGCTCCCGGTCCGCAACGCGGGCCACCGGTCGAGGGCCTGATGCGCATCGGGGGTCCAAGGTTCCCCTACGATTCGAGTTACCACCTGTTCCTTCGGATCGATCGTGTGCTGAAGGCCATCGAGTCCGAGCAGCCCGATGTTCTGGAGGTGCACTCGCCCTATCTGGCGATGGCCTCCGCGTTGCTGGCGTCGCGCAAATGCTTTGCCGTTCGCACCTTCTGCTGGCACGCCGACTTCGTCGACACCTACCTGCGGCCGGTCCTGGAAAAGCACTTGTCCTCCGCGGTCGCCAGTGGCGTCCTCCGCCCAGCCTGGGCGCTGGTGCGCGAACTGACATCGCGTTGCGACGGCACGATCGTGGCCAGTGCCCAACAATTGGCGAAACTGCGGCACAGGAACGTGCCCCATTTGCACAGAATCCCATTCGGGGTCGACAAAACAACCTTCCGCCCCGAGGCGGCGGATGCGCGCGTGCGAAAGAAGTTCCTTGGGGAAGCGTCAAATAGCACCCTACTCGTTGTAGCGGCGGGGCGCTTTTCGTACGAGAAACGTTTCGATGTCGTAATTGATGCGTTTCGACGGCTGCGTGGCAAAAGAAGAGCGGTTCTGTTGCTCCTCGGTGACGGCCCGGAACGTGTCAGGCTCGAGAGCAGGGCCTCTCGGCTGGATGTGCACTTTCTCGGGTTCGAGAAGGATCGCAGCAGATTGGCGAGCATTTTCGCGAGCTCCGACGTGTTTCTGCACGGCTGTCCCTACGAGACGTGCGGGCTGACGATCGCGGAGGCGAGGAGCTGCGGCGTGCCCGTCGTGGTACCGGACCAAGGTGCTGCCAGCGAAGAAATCGACCTCGCCTGCGCCGAGATTTACCGGAGCGGCTGTCCCGAGGCGTGCGCGGCGGCGACGGAACGGCTTCTTTCCCGCGATGGCCGCGCACTGCGCGCCCGGGCTCGCACGGGCGCCGCCGCGGTGTTCTCGGTCGAGCAACATTTCGACGCGCTTCTTGATGTCTACCAGCGCCTTCTCGACGACAAGTGGCACCAAATTCGTTCCGACGCCGGGGGAGGGAGAACCAATGCGTGTACATATCTCGGTCCATGATGTCTCGCCCGCTTCTGCAACGGAGGTGGAGGAGGCGCTTGTCCTTTGTCGTGAGCGAGATCTCGTGCCGGCACTGCTGGTGGTACCGAACTTCCATGGGCGAACTCCGATGCGCGGCCGGCCGGAGTTTTGCTCGCGCTTGCGCGAGCTGCAACGAGAAGGTCACGAGATCTTTCTGCACGGGTACCTGCACCAGGGCAGCCGGAACCCTGGGAGGAGGGAGCAGATCTTCGAGCGCCTACGGCGGCTGTATGCTCAAAGTATTCTGTCGGACGACGAGGCCGAGTTCAGCGACCTCAGCCGCGTCGATGCCGAAGGCCGGCTCGATGCAGGCGAAGCTGTGCTCCGGCAGGTGGGCCTGTGCATCGACGGTTTTGTGCCGCCGGCCTGGACCATGCCGCGTTGGCTCGTGCCGTTGCTCGCACGGAGAGGGTACCGCTTCTGCGAGGACCATCTGCGGATCTATGACCCAGCCGGCGGACGAGCACAGGCCAGCCTGGTGCTGAACTTCAGCAGCCGCTCCCCGGCAAAGATCTGTTCGAGCATCGCCTGGTGCCGAATGGCCCGTCACGCCGGCGCGATCCTGGGCGCGCGTCTTGCCATTCATCCTGGCGACCTCCGTTCAAGGGTTCTTTGCCGCGAGCTCGTCGACTTGCTCGACTGGGCCCAAGGGCGGGCCGTGCGCACCGCGAAGGAGCTGTTCACCTGAGTTGCCCCGCATTGACGGCCGTCTCCTCACCGCCACGCTGGACAGGTCGGGTTCGCGCTTGCGCGGGGCCGACGTGGTTTCAGCCGCGGAGGGCGGGTCTCATCCGGGGTCGGGCGGGGAGCCGTGTCGACGTTTCGCCGAGCGCCCCATCGCAGATGGCGATGGTGTCCACCACGTTTCCTCAAACGAACGAACCGTCGAGGGCGTTGTACGCGGTTGACTCGGACCGGCTGTCTTGCCGCCCGGATGCTGCCAACTTGAGGGAACGGCCAAGGATTGCCCGCGTGGCTGGGTGCCGCAATGATCCGTTCGCCACGGCGAAGTCCACGGTGCCGGTGGAGGGATCGGCGGTATCTTCGAAAACGAGACAAGCCGCCAGCGTGGCCGAGGCCGCGTCGCGGTCACCGGCCAGGCCACACCGCGGGCAGTAGTGGTTCGTTCGGCGAGTGTCGCCATTTCGAGCGGTGGTACTGCTGCGGATTGGCGGCGCGCAGGGAGCCCTCGAGGGCCGGGCCTCCGGTTCCTCGCGGCGAGGCACTCCGCTCTCGCGATCTCCGCGTCCCTCTCGAACCGGCTGCTTAGGGGTCGAAGACGGGCGCGCGGCGCACGGGCTTCCAGGTCTGCAGCAGCGCAGGCAGCAACAGAAGCGCGCCCAGGATGCAAGCGAGCTCTCCACTCACCGCCAGCCAGCCAAATGACCGCAAGGCCTGGAGGTCGGCCAAGAGGAGCGAGGAATAGCCGACCATGGTCGTATAGCTGCAAAGAGCCACTGCTCCACCCACTCGGCGCAGAGCGGCCCCGATGTCTCCCTCGAGCAGGCGGGACCGGTCGTACACGTTGTAAGGGTATTCGCATCCGATGGCAAACGTGATGGGAAGGGCAACGAAATTGAGGAAATTGAGTTTCAAATTCATCCATCCGGCGGCACCGACGGTGAGAAGTACGCTCCATAGGAGGGACGCGAGCACCGCGGCTGCGCCTCGTGGACTTCGGGTCGCCGCGACGACAACGGCAACCACAGCGGCGAACGACAGCGTGGTCGCGAGTGGTCCGTCGCGCTCGAGCGAGCGGATCATTTCGGCGAATACGGTGGCGCGGCTCGCCGTCGCTACGCGGGTGCGGTCGGGCAGGATCACGTTGTCTGTGGTTCGCGCGATTCGGAGCAGGTTGTGGCCTTCGGACAGAGAGACGTCATCACGGAACTTCACATAGAAGACGGTTCCGAGGACGCCATTTCTCTCCTCGAAGCGAGTCCTCAGCAGCTGGGGCAGGTCCTCAGGGCCAATAGGTCGCAGGCCGGCCGGGGGCAGCAAGAGCTTCGCCTGCTGCTGCTCATCCGGCCTCAGTCCTGCGAGAAAGCCTGGCTTCAGGTGAATGCGAATGCGCTGGATGAGGTCGAGCTTTCGCCGCTGCTCGGCCTGCGTGCCGGGCAAAAGGCTCCTAACCGTGAGGATCCCGGCGATGAGCGGCCCTTGAGGATCCGCAATGTCATTGGCAAGGATGCGTTGCTTCGCAAGTTCAGTCTGATCCGGGTGGTCCACGAGCATCATGGCTCCCGCAGCGTTGCTCTTCCCGCCGAGGATTCTGTCTGCGATGTTGGACCACTCTCCGGCACCGCCTGTCTTGGATGAGCGCGACCCGAGTTTGTCGAAATCGTATTCCCAAGGGTCGCGCAGGAAGGCCGGAATTCGCGTGCCCGCGAGGGCAGCGAGGATCGCCGCTCCGGCGAGAATGAGCCGTGCCCGGCTCCTGGTCAGTCGGTCCAGTTTTGTCAAGATGGGCCCGCCTTCGCCCCCGCTCCCAAAGCGCGATGGCCTGTCGCGGAGCAGCGACGGTAGTCGGGACTGAAGCCGCTCTCGCAGCGATAGGAGGGCCGGAACGACCGGGATCATTGAGAGCCACACCATGAGCATACCGCAGAAGCCAATCGCACCGAACTGGCTGAAACCGCGGAAGCGCGTGACGCCGAGGCAGCCGTAGGCGATGGCTGCCACGCAAGCGCCCACGAGTTCTGCGCGGAGGGCGTTCCAGACCGCCTCATGGCGGGCAAGGGTCGGCCTCATCCCGCGGGCCCGAAATTCCTGGTATCGAGAGAAAAGGATGATGGGGTAGTTGATGCCGTTGCCAACTATGATGGCGCCGAGGAAGGCGCCCACCGTGTTCACATATCCGTAACGTGCCATCGCAAAGGAATACGCGAAGCCCACCCCGAGCAGGGCAGGCAGTCCGATGATGGGTAACGCCCAAAGCGACCGGTAGAACAGGACTACCCCGACGAGGATGAGGACCAGCGCAGCCACGGTAGCCCAGACGGCTTCGGAGACGAGGGCGCTCTTTTCGGCAGTCGCGTTGGGGATGTCTCCTGCGAGCCCGATCCGAAGAGTGGACGGAAACCGTGGTTTGAGCGCTGCAATGTCCGCTTCTACTTCTGCTTGGAGGCGGTCGCCCGTGAGGTCGCCGGTGCCACTCGAGCGCGATACGAGGCGCAAAGCCGCTGCGCTGCCATCAGGGAGCTCGTAGTAGCCTCGCGGAAACGCATCGATGGTGCTGCGCGCCTCTGCCATTCGCCGGTGCAAGGTGGAGAGCCAGTTTGTCCCTCCCCCTGTGCCAAGACCTCGATCACTCTCATCCGCAAGATCGAACAGCAACCCGCTCTTCTCGAGGATCAGCTCCCCGAGACGTCGATCGAGCTCAGCCAGGTCGGCCTCACTCACATATAGCCACTGGTATCTGTCCAGAAACGCCTGCACATCCTTGGTGCCGCGTTCCACGGTACGTAGAACGTCAGGCCCGCACCGATCCTTGCATGCGTTGTCCGTGGCGCACGCGTTCCGGCAGCTCAGCCG
>Ga0335079_10005808_pt1 | contig 14112 bp, 9 predicted proteins | sample Lox_Sample_33_FD_206719 | JGI IMG/M metagenome (GOLD analysis project Ga0335079, IMG submission 206719) | Soil microbial communities from Loxahatchee National Wildlife Refuge, Florida, United States - Lox_Sample_3.3 | ecosystem: Environmental > Terrestrial > Soil > Wetlands | place: USA: Florida...
TATTCGTCATCCGCGGTACCACCGTCTCCGCTGAGCATGTGTCAGGGCGGGCCGAGCCGCTGAACCTCAAGCAGTTCATCTACGAACTCGACGTGCCGGTGATCGTGGGCGGCTGCGCCACCTACACGGCGGCGCTGCACCTGATGCGCACCGGCGCGGCCGGCGTGCTTGTCGGGTTCGGGGGCGGTTCTGGCCATACCACGCGTGCCGTGCTCGGCGTGGCGGTGCCCACGGCGACAGCGATCGCGGATGTCGCCGCTGCCCGCCGCGAGTACCTCGATGAGTCGGGCGGCAGGTATGTGCATGTGATCGCCGACAGCGGGATGACCCGCAGCGGTGACATCGCGAAGGCGCTTGCCTGCGGCGCCGACGCGGTTATGGTGGGCTCGCCGCTCGCCCGCGCGTCTGAGGCGCCCGGCCGTGGTTATCACTGGGGCAGTGAGGCCCATCATCTGGAGTTGCCCCGCGGTGCCCGCGTGCGCGTCGGAACGATCGGCAGCATCGAGCAGATCTTGCATGGCGCCTCGACGATGCCGGACGGCTCGATGAACCTGATGGGCGCGCTGCGCCGGACGATGGCTACCGCCGGGTACTCGGACCTGAAGGAGTTCCAACGCGTCGAGGTGGTCCTCGCGCCGCAGGGGTAAAAGGCCGGTAAGCCCTTGAGACCGTGATCTGATACCGGGTTGAATTTCCTGCAAGTAGGGCACGCGGGTTGATCCGGGGTTAACCCGAATCGGATCATGAGCCGAGGCCCGTGGCCGGCCGGGGCTGCGGTGGAGGTCAGGGAATGTCGATGAGCACCTTGCCGACCACGCCCGCCTCGAGGGTCTCATGGGCAGCGACGATCTCCTCGAGCGGGAACCTGTGCACAGGCAGTTCGGTCAGCGCCCCCGCCGCGAGCGCGGCGGCCACGTGCTGCGCCAGTTCGACGAGGGTATGCCGGGGAACTCCGAACAGCAGCACGAATCGCAGCGTCACATTCGCCGTCATGCAGGCGCGGACCGGGAGCGTTGGATCACTCGCCTCGGCCGCATAAGTGACGACCACCGTCTCAGGACCTGCCACCGCGAGATCGAGGTTCAGGTTCGCGCCGAGCGCGACCTCGACGACGCGGTCGAAGCGCTCGGAAAACGAGCGGACCTGCTCGACGGCGTCGCTATCGCGGTAGTTCACCACTTGATCAGCGCCGGCCTTCGCGGCCAGCTCCGCCTTCTGCGGACCGCTGACGGTGCCAAGCACCCTGGCACCCGAGTGCTTGGCGAGTTCGATGGCGAAGTGCCCGACTGCGCCCGCGCCACCGGCCACAAGCACGGCCTTGCCGCGCACTGCGCCGCCCGCGAGCAAGCAGTGGCAGGCGGTCATCGCGGGTACGCCGAGACTTGCGCCCAGATCCAGCGAGGCCCCGTCCGGCAGTGCCACCGCCTGTTCCGCCGGTACCACAGTCCATTGTGCCGCCGTACCCCAACGCTGGCCGAACGCGGCCATCCACACCCACACCCGCTGGCCGACCCGCCCAGGGTCCACGCCGGGGCCAACCACGTCGATCTCACCTGCACCGTCGAGATGCGGAATCTGGAATACGTCGATCGGCCGCGGGGTGGCGCCGCTACGTGCCTTCCAGTCCGTCGGGTTGGCGCCGGACACCCGCAGCCGGACCCGCACCTGGCCCTGCCCAGGCTCAGGGCGGTCGACCTCGGTCACCCGCAGGACTTCGCGAGCGGGCCCCGTCCGGTCGTAGCTCGCAGCCTTCACGTCTGGCCCCTTCTCTTTGCCGGCGTCTTGTCCGTTCGGCGTCCGTCGTGGCGTGCGCGTCGCCGTCGGTGGTGGCGTCCGTGGTGGCGTCCGTGATGATGATGCGGCGCCAGTGGCGCGCGCCGACCGATCTCCATCGTAGGTGGCGGCGTATGCCCGCCGCTTGCCGCGAATGCCGGCACATCTGGTTACCTATCGGTAGCCAAGCCGTGAATAGGGTTCTAGGCTCAAAAATATGAGCACGGACACAGCTCCCGCGCGAGCGGGCGCCACCATAGATAGCGCATTGGCCGCGCGCCTGACGTCCCGGGTGGTCGGCCACAGCGGAGCAGTCACCACAATCGCCCCCTTCACCGGCGAGCCGCTGGCGAAGCTGCCGGTGTCGTCGCCTGACGACGTGGCCGCCGCGTACGAGGCGGCGCGCGAAGCACAGCGCAGCTGGGCGCGCGTTCCCCCGAGCGAGCGGGCGCGGCCGTTCCTGCGGCTGCACGACCTGATACTCGGACGGAAGCGGGAGATCCTGGACATCCTGCAACTGGAAACCGGCAAGGCCCGCTGGGCCGCGTTCGAAGAGGTCATCGACGTTGCCGGCTGCTCGCTCTACTACGCGAGGCACGCAGCGGACCTGCTTCGCCCGCGGCGGCGCGCTGGCGCCCTGCCCGTAGCCACCAGGGTGACCGAGCGGCGGCATCCCAAGGGCGTCGCGGGGCTCATCACACCGTGGAACTATCCGCTCTCGCTGGGCGTGACCGACGCGATCCCCGCCCTGCTCGCCGGCAACGCGGTGGTGGCCAAGCCGGATACGCAGACCGCACTTACCGTGCTGTGGGCCGTGGACCTTTTGGAGGAGGCCGGCCTGCCGGCCGGCCTGTGGCAGGTGGTGCTCGGTCGCGGGGCCGCTGTCGGCGACCCGCTGGTGGAGCACGCCGACTACGTGGCGTTCACGGGCTCGACCAGGCGCGGCCGGATGATCGCGGAGCAGGCCGCAGGCCGGCTGATCGGCTACTCGATGGAGCTTGGCGGAAAGAACCCCATGCTCGTGCTCGACGACGCCGACCCTCGCGGTGCCGCGGCCGGAGCCGTCCGGGCATGCTTCGCGAACGCTGGGCAATTGTGCATCTCCGCGGAACGGCTGTACGTGGGCGCGAAGATCTACGACGCATTCTTGGAGCGCTTCGTCCAGCTGGTGAAGCGCATGCGCCTCGGCCCGGGCCTCGACTGGTCGGCCGACATGGGCTCGCTCACCTCCCAGCGCCAGCTCGACACGGTGGCGCGGCACGTGCAGGAGGCGACGGCGAAGGGCGCGCGGGTACTTGCCGGCGGACGGGCTCGGCCTGATCTCGGGCCGTTCTTCTACGAGCCGACCGTGCTGGCCGACGTGAAAGAGAACATGGAGGTGTGCCGCGACGAGACGTTCGGGCCCGTCGTGTCGGTTTACCGCGTGCACGACGAGGAGGAAGCGATCGAGCGCGCCAACGACACGTCCTACGGCCTGAACGCCAGCGTGTGGACGCGGGACGTCGCCCGGGGCCGCCGGGTCGCAGCGCGGATTCAGGCAGGCACGGTAAACATCAACGAGGGATACGCCTCCACCTGGGCGTCGTACGCCGCGCCCATGGGCGGCATGAAGGAGTCGGGCGTCGGCCGCAGGCATGGCGCGGAGGGCCTGCTCAAGTACACCGACGCGCAGACTGTCGCCAGCCAGCACGTGCTCGGATTCGATCCTGTGCTCGGCATGAGCCGCGAGGCGTACGCGGGCATGCTCAGCCGCTCGCTCAAGCTCATGAAGGCGCTGCACATACGCTGACCCTTCGGCGCGCCCGCGTATCCGGCGCACGCGCATCCGGCCCGCGCGCACCCCGCCGCGCGGGCGGGAGCGCGATGACCCTGCCCGGGCATCCGCATCGCTGCCCATCGGGCGCGCCTGGGCGCCGGGCGCGGCGCGCCGCCGGTCTGGCGAGGCTCGTGGCCCTTGCCTCGTAGACTGGCCGCCTCAGCAGGCCTGATGGAGAGGCGGTCGCGTGCACGCCGCTGGTGACTTCGACACCGTCCTCGTGGTGGACTTCGGCGCCCAGTACGCCCAGCTGATCGCCCGCAGGGTACGTGAGTGCCACGTCTACTCAGAGATCGTCCCGCACACTATGCCGGTCGAGCAGATGCTGGCCCGCGAACCGAAGGCGATCATCCTTTCCGGTGGCCCGGCGTCCGTGTACGCCGATGGCGCGCCGCCCGCGCCGCCAGCGGCACCAGGCGACCCCGGCTTGTTCGAGGCAGGCGTGCCCGTGCTCGGCATCTGTTACGGCTTTCAGCTCATGGCGGCCGGGCTCGGCGGTACGGTCGCAAGGACCGGGACCGGCGAGTATGGCGGCACGGTGCTCGAGGTGGGTACCGCGGCGGCCGAGGGCGATCTTTTCGCCGGCCTTCCAGCCCGCCAGCAGGTGTGGATGTCACATGGCGACTCATGCACGGCGGCGCCGCCGGGATTCGTGGTCACCGCCCACAGCCCGCAGGCGCCTGTCGCCGCGATGGAGGATCGCGCCCGCCGCCTCTACGGTGTGCAGTTCCACCCGGAGGTGCTGCACTCCGAGCACGGCCGGCCCATCGTGCGCCACTTCCTCGAGGCGGCCGGGTGCCGGCCCACCTGGACGATGCTGAACATCGTCGGGGAACAGATTGAGCAGATCAAGGCGCAGGTCGGAGGCGGCCGGGTGATCTGCGGCCTGTCCGGTGGCGTGGACTCCGCGGTCGCCGCCGCGCTGGTTCAGCGCGCCGTCGGCTCCCAGCTGACCTGTGTGTTCGTCGACCATGGCCTGCTGAGGAAGGGTGAGGCGGAGCAGGTAGAGAAGGATTTCGTGGCCGCGACCGGCGTCGACCTCAAGGTGGTGGAGGCGGCGGGCCAGTTCCTCGACGCGCTCGCGGGCGTGACGGACCCCGAACAGAAGAGAAAGATCATCGGCCGGGAGTTCATCCGGGTCTTCGAGCAGGCGGCCCGTGAGATTGTCGCCGCCGCGGGCGCGGACGGTGCCTGCGTGGACTATCTCGTGCAGGGCACGCTCTACCCGGACGTGGTGGAGTCAGGCGGAGGTGCGGGAGCGGCAAGCATCAAGTCCCATCACAACGTCGGGGGCCTGCCAGAGGACCTGCAGTTCCGCCTCGTGGAGCCGCTGCGCCTGCTGTTCAAGGACGAGGTCCGCAGGGTCGGCGAGGAGCTCGGGCTGCCCCCCGAGATCGTCTGGCGCCAGCCGTTCCCGGGGCCGGGGCTGGCGATCCGCGTGGTCGGTGAGGTCACCGCGGACAGGCTGCGGGTGCTGCGTGCGGCAGACGCGATCACCAGGGAAGAGCTCACCCGCGCCGGGCTGGACAGGGCGATCTGGCAGTGCCCCGTTGTGCTGCTTGCCCAGGTCAGGTCGGTAGGCGTGCAGGGAGACGGCCGCACGTACGGGCATCCGGTGGTCCTGCGGCCGGTAACGAGCGAGGACGCGATGACGGCAGACTGGGCGCGGTTGTCTGCCGCCGTTGTCGCCAGGATCTCCACCCGGATCACCAACGAGGTCCCCGAGATCAATCGCGTCGTGCTCGATGTCACGAGCAAGCCGCCTGGCACCATCGAGTGGGAGTGACCGCGGTCAGGCAGCGCGTCCGGTGTCCCAGCCCCACACCGGCCGCGTTAGCTGGTCCTGCAGTTCACTGCGGACGTAGCGGAACGCAGGGGAGCCGGGGTCGGCGTTGACGTATTTGCAGGTGCATCCGGTGGCGAGATTGGCGCCCGACGCAACAACGCCGACCTGAACGGCCTCCGCCCCGATACCGGCAGCTGGCGCCAGGTCTGGCCGTGAATCGGCAAAGTCGGCGCATCAGGCGCATTTCCCCCTCGCTTGCTGGCAAAGGTGCTGGCCGGGTGTTAGCGTCGGCCCGTGCGGCGCGGGGTCGCGCCGCACACATCGAGACTCCCGGGGGATACATGCGCATTTCCCGTCTCGTGGTGGCAGCGGTCAGTTCATTCGGCATCGCTGTCGCCACTGTGGGCAGTACCGCCATCGGCGGCGCCGCGGCGACCGCGGTCGCGACGGCCTCACCCACCATCGTCGTGCAGCCGGGCGCCGTGCATGCGGGCGGCGCCTCCGACGCCCCGCCGACGACGGCATACTGCGTGCAGCACTACAAGATCGCTTGTTACGAACCCGCGCAGATCCGGCGCGCCTATAACCTGGGGCCCCTGTTGAGCACAGGGATCGACGGCCGTGGGCAGACGATCGTCATCGTCGACTCGTTCGGGTCCCCGACGGTCGCGCACGACCTGGCGGTCTTCGACAAGGCCCTTCATCTGCCCGCGCCGCCGTCGCTGCTAGCCATCCAGCCCGCGGGAAAGGTCCCGGCCTACGATCCGAACAACTCCGGCATGGTCGGCTGGGCCGGTGAGACCACCCTTGACGTCGAGTGGGCCCACACAATGGCCCCGCACGCCAGGATCCTGCTGGTGGAGACCCCGGTTTCGGAGACGGAGGGGACGGTCGGCTTCCCGCAGATCGTCACCGCGGAGAAGTACGTGATCAACCATCACCTGGGTGGCGTGATCAGCCAGAGCTTCAGCGCTACCGAGGAGACCTTCCCGTCCCAGGCCTCGCTGCTCGCCCTGCGTGGCGCCTATACCGACGCGGCACGCAAGGGCGTGACCGTGCTCGCCGCCGCAGGCGACAGTGGCGCGGCGGATGTGAAGTTCGACCAGTCGACGTACTACCGGTACCCGGTGACGTCGTGGCCGGACAGCGACCCGCTGGTCACCGGCGTCGGTGCCACCCAGTTGCACCTGAACGCCCGCGGTGACCGTACCGCGCCCGACAGCGTCTGGAACGACACCTACACGGTGGCCACGAACCAGTTCATCGACGGTGGTAACGGCCCGAACCCGATGGCAAGCGGCGGTGGTAAGTCGGTCTTCTTCGCCCGCCCCGGTTACCAGAACCCGGTGCGGGATATCGTCGGCAGCCATCGCGGCGTGCCCGACATCTCGATGAGCGGCGCCTGCAGCGGGGGGGTCGACATCTACCAGAGCTTCGCGGGCCAGCCCGCGGGCTGGTACCCGACCTGTGGCACGAGCGAGGCGACACCGCTGTTCGCCGGTGTCGTCGCGCTCGCCGACCAGGTGGCGCATCACGGGCTCGGTGTGATCAATCCGGCGCTGTACCGGCTGTCGGCGCTGCGCGCCCCCGGCATCGTGGATGTCACGCGCGGCAGCAACACAGTCTCGTTCTCTCAGGGCGGCAAGTTGCAGACCGTGCACGGGTTCGCCGCCCGGGCCGGCTATGACCTCGCGTCCGGCATTGGCACGGTGGACGCGGCCCGGTTCGTCTTCGAGCTTGCCTCCCTCGCCGGGCACTGATAAGCAGCTCCGCCGCTCCTAGGTACGGTGGTCGGCCGGTGGGACCACGACGACCATCGTCATCCGCAGCCGTTGCGGCTGTTCGTTCGCGTACGTGTGCGTGCAGCCGCCTGGGAACTGGGCGGATCGCCCGGCCGTGACCTCGTGCCGGACGCCGGCCACGGTCAGGGTGAGCGTGCCTTCTTCCACCGCGACAAGCTCCCTGGTGGTGGCGGGGTGCTCGGTCCCGCGGTAGCTCTCGCCCTCGGCTAGCTCCCACCGCCATAGTTCGGCCGCCCACGGTGCGTCGGTGGCCGCGATCAGCGTGCCGCTGCCACCTGACGGGCCGCGCCAGAGCACCGCTGCGCGGCTAGAGACGCGAACCCGTTGTTCTGCGGCGGCCTCGAGCAGGCGAGTCACGGGCACCCCGAACGTGTCGCTGATCCGCACCAGGGTGGACAGGTTCGGGTTTGATTTGCCCTGCTCGAGGGCGACGAGCACGCCCTTGCTCACCCCGGACCTTGCGGCGAGCTTGTCAAGTGACCAGCCGTGGCCCGCGCGCAGCGCCCGGACCGTGCGGGCGACGGCGCCCGCAACGGCCTCCTGATCTGTCATCTCCGGGAACGCTCCGTCAGATCGTCGTTATCAAGTTCCGCCCTGGCGTTTCGGTCATTATAATGACCATATTATATCAATTTCCTGACTGCGATGGGTGTCCTCACTCGCCCGCGCCGGGTGCGCCGAGGAGGTGGTGCCGCATGCTCACGATCTTGGCACTCGTGGCTGCCTGCCTGTATGGAACCGCTGACTTCCTCGGTGGTGCGGGGTCGAGGCGCGCGCCGGTCCTCGCTTTGCTCACGGTGAGCGCGCCGGCCGGGGTCGCGCTGATGCTCGTGGCAGCGCTGCTTGCTGGCGGCGCGTCGCCGGCCCCTTCGGCGCTGGCCTGGGGCGCCGCGGGCGGCGCCGTTGGAGGCCTCGGCCTGATCGCGTTCTACGTCGGCCTCGCGGTAGGCCCGATGAGTGTCGTCGCGCCTGTCTCCGCGCTGGTGGCGACGCTCCTGCCGGTGGGCGTCGCCGGCCTGGCGGGCGAGCGCCCCGGGCCGGCGGTGCTCAGCGGCGCCACAGCGTGCCTCGCCGCGATCGTGCTGGTCAGCATGGACCCTAACGGCTCACGCGGTACCCACCGCGCTGAGCGAATGCGGATGTTCGTGTGGGGCACTGCGTGGCTGCGCGAGCGTGCCGCGCCGAACATGGCGGCCAGCGTCGGCGACGATAGTGCGCTTTCCGGCGCTTGCTCTCCTGGTTCGGCAGGCTGCCCGGCAGGCTCTGCCGGGCCGGCAAGCTCAGCCATGACGGTCGGCTCGGTTGGCTCAGTCAGTCCGCCAGGCGCCCGCGGCACCCAACCACCCGCGCGGCGCGGCCTGCTGTACGGTGTCGCGGCCGGGGCGGCGTTCGGGCTGTTCTTCGTATTTTTGCGGAACGCAGGGCACGGCGCCAGCGGCTGGGGTGACCTGTGGCCACTCGTCGCAGCGCGCGGCGCGGGCGCCGTGGCGGTGCTCGCCGCGGTCGTTTTGAAGCGGGCGAGGGTGCTTCGGTGGCGAACGGACCGGGCCGCGGTGCTGACGGCGCTCGGCGCCGGGATCCTTGACGCGGCGGCCAATATCTTTTACGTGCTTGCCACCAGGCATGGGCTGTTCAGCCTGGCCGTGGTGATCACCTCGCTGTACCCGGCGATGACGGTGCTGCTGGCCAGGGCGGTGCTCGGTGAGCGGATGCGCGCCGTGCAGCGGGCGGGGCTGGTGCTCGCCGCCCTAGGAATTGTTCTCGTCACGGCGTAAGCGAGACGGTGGACGCGGGGCCGTCGCGGTGGCACATGCGGGCAAGTGAGACCGCAGTTTTTGTCCGCCCCTGGTGACGCGATCTTCAGCGTGCCCTCCGCACCGTCCTCACCGTGGAACCGCTGCCAATCCCCGGTGATCTTGAGGATGCTGCGAACCGGATCGGTCGGCTGCGCTCCGACCGACAGCCAGTACTGCGCGCGCTCGGAGTCGATCTCAATGAGCTACGGCTCCAGCTTGGGGTGGTACTTGCCGATTTCTTCTATGGCCCGCGCTGGCGCTGCCACGGGTGGCCGAGGCCGGCGGCTACACCCTGTTCACTCACCTTGCGCGGCAAGCAGGTGGCCGGCATCGGCCCGATCAGGCCCGCGGGTCAGCAGCCTCATGCTCGGTGCGCCTCTAGCGGACCGCCTGCCGACGGAAGCTCACGGACTGTTCTTGCGCTTCGTGCGCCTGAGCGACAGCAGGACGAGGATCGCCGCGAGCATAACGCCGAGCGCGGGGATGGCGCGCCTGGCCACCGGCCCGGCCGCGACGCCGAGCAGGTCGAGCGTTTCGCCTTCCTTCTTGCGCGCCAGCGCGGTGCCTGCCGGTGCGGATACTCCCGATGGCGTGGATGCGGCCGAAGTGGACCCGCTCGGTGAGGTGGATGCGGCGGGCGCGGACCTGTCCGAAGTGGCGAGGCTGCCGGGGGTGGCGGGGCTGCCGGGGGTGGCGGGGCTGCCGGAGGTGGCGGGGCTAGTGGGCGCGCCCTGAGCGGCCGCCGCGACGTTGCCGCCTTGGGCAGCAGTATGGCTAGCTGCCGGGCCTGCTGTCGGCTGGGCTGTGGGCGGCTGGGCTGTGGGCGGCTGGGCTGTGGGCGGCTGGGCCGCCGCCGTCTGCTCGTGCGCCGCGTTGTCGTGTGGCGCGTCGCCCTGGGTGGTATCCGCGGACGGAAGCTCACTCAGGTTGGTCGCGAATCGCTCGACGAGCTTGCCGCCCACGTCGGCGAGCACGCCACGGCCCATCTGGGCGGGCCTGCCGGTCACGTTCAGCGTCGTGCTCATGGTGACCCTGGTCTGCGCGCCAGGCTGCTCGTTCCGGCCAGCCTGCCCGTTCTCGCCGTACGATGCGGCGTGCACCGTAGCCGACGCGGTGCCGGTGCCGCGCGATTCCTTGCCTGACGCCTCGAGGGTGACCGTGTGCGCGTCGCCGTCGCGGTCCACGAACCTGGCGCGGCCCGCGTACGTCAGCACGATCGGGCCGACCTTGATCCGGACACGCCCGGTGATGTCGTCGCCTTCGCGGCCATCGCCGGATGGTCCAGAATCACGATGTCGCGGATTCTTCCCAGGTACAACGTGCGCGACCGCTCCGCGGGGTCAGTGCCTTACTCGTAACTTAGGCGCCGCAACAGCCACACCAGCCCCCTGTGCAACTGTTGGCCGAGGTCATGAGGGTTAACAGGTGCTGCGTGCGTCAGATGACGCCCATCCCGATTCCCGCCGCGACCGTGATGAGGATCATCGCGCCGAAAAGCTCGCTCTTTCGCCCGGCCGCGGCTCCGATCCGGGCGCCCAATTCGAGGCCTACCAGCGACATCAGCACGCTCACTCCGCCGATGACCAGGGCGGACACAAGGATGCCCGCCGCTCCGGTGCCGAGGGCGCCGAGGGCGAAGCCGACCGCGAGGTTGTCGATGCTCAGCGCCAGCCCCACCAGCAGCAGCCGCGAGGTGCGCCTCGGGACCTGGCCTGTCACGTCAGCGTGGCGGTCCCGTTTCGGTGCGTCGCACGGCCCGTCGCCGACCTGGGTGGCGTGGTGGCGTCCGCCGGAGTCGCCACTGGGATTCGGGCCGCACCATGAGTCTCGGCTGCGCAGCACGTCAACTAGTGCGTAGCAGCCCACCCCGATCAGCAGCGCCGCGCCAGCCCAGCGGGTCACACCCCCGAGCCTGGCCGTGAGGTGGTGGCCGACCGCCAGTCCCACGATCGGCATGCCGGCCTCGAAGGCGCCGAAGACCACAGCCACCCGCCATCGGATGCTCGCATCGGTTCCGGGCACACCGATTCCGATCGCTCCGGCGAAGTTGGACAGCCCGACCGACACGGCGAGGAGGACAAGCGCGACCAAGGTGACCGCTCAGCCGGTTTCAAGTACCTGGAACGCCTCGGCCAGCCGGCCCTCGGGCAGGCCCGCTTGCGCCGCGTTGCTCGTCAGCCAGCCGCGAAGGCGATCCTCGAGCCCGTCCATGTGGCCAGTCTGGCTCTCGTGCGCCCGCAGCGCGGCGACCTTTCTTCCGAACGTGTCCGTCACGTCGACGTAGCGGTCGGGTGAGGGCCCGCCCATGAGCCACACCTCGCTCACCGTCCAGGCGTCGAGCCCTTCGTCGGCGGTCAGTTCGGGGAACGCGAACGGGTTACGCGCGTCCGGGTAGACCGCGTCCAGCGCCGCCGCGCCGACCGCGCGATGGTCCGGGTGACTCGGGCCGATCCGCCGGTAGTTGCGCTCGGGCGTCGGGCACATCAGCCGCTGCGGCCGCACCTGCCTGATCACCCGGGCAAGATCCTTGCGGAGGCCAAGCGTGGCCTCGACGCGGCCGTCCGGATATCCAAGGAACCGCACGTCGTCTACTCCCACGTGCTTGGCGGCCACCATCTGCTCGCCGCGCCGCAGGGATGCCATTGCCGCGCGATCGACCGTCTCGTCGTAGCCGCCGGCGTCACCTTGGGTGACCAAGCAGTAGGTGACCTCGATACCGGCATCGGTCCACGCGGCGACCGTGCCCGCCGCGCCGAAGTCGATGTCGTCGGGGTGGGCGACGATGATCAGTATTCTGCGCACCTCGGAATCGGTCATCACCTCGTCATTTTATGAGACCGCGGTTTCCCTGCTGAGGCGTCTGGGGATCGGTTCTGCCGGTCCGGCTGCGCCTGGCTTGCCGCGACATGTCGGCGCCACCGCCTACGCTTGGCACGTGTCCACCGTGGCGGCAGAATCCCTACTCGACGGCCTCAATCCGCAGCAGCGTGCGGCCGTTGTGCATGAGCGCTCGCCCCTGCTCATCGTGGCCGGCGCGGGCTCGGGTAAGACCCGCGTGCTCACCTACCGGATCGCATACTTGCTCGCGGAGCGCCACGTCAGGCCTGCCGAGATCCTGGCGATCACCTTCACGAACAAGGCTGCAGGCGAGATGGCCAGCCGAGTCGGCTCTCTCGTCGGCGCCAGGGCAAGGGCGATGTGGGTGATGACCTTCCACTCGGCCTGTGTCCGCATCCTGCGCCGTGAGGCCAGGCGTTTCGGCTATCCGTCCAGCTTCTCCATCTACGACCAGGCGGACTCGCAGCGGCTGATGGGACTGGTCTGCAGGGAACTCGACCTCGACCCGAAGTGGTTCGCGCCCAAGGCGATGCTCGCTCAGGTGTCCAACCTGAAGAACGAGCTTGTCGACTACGAGACGTTCGCCAGCCGCGCCAACACGCACAAGGAGACGGCGCTCGCGGAGGCCTACACGGCGTACCAGCGCCGGCTCGTGGAGTCCGGGGCAATGGACTTCGACGACCTGATCATGGTGACGGTATGCCTGCTGCAGGCCTTCCCCGAGGTGGCCGAGCACTACCGGCGCCGGTTCAGGCACATTCTCGTCGACGAGTACCAGGACACCAACCACGCCCAGTATGAGCTTGTGCGCGAACTTGTGGGCGGCAGCGCCCACGACGATCCGGCTGAGCTGTGCGTGGTGGGTGACGCCGACCAGTCCATCTACGCTTTCCGCGGCGCCACGATCCGCAACATCGAGGAGTTCGAGCAGGACTTCCCCGATGCGAAGGTCATCCTGCTCGAACAGAACTACAGGTCCACCCAGAACATCCTCTCCGCGGCCAACGCGCTGGTGTCGCGCAATGCCGGCCGCAAGCCGAAGAACCTCTGGTCCGATCAGGGCGCAGGGCCGCTCATCACCGGTTATGTCGCGGACAACGAGCACGACGAGGCTGCTTTCGTCGCCGCCGAGGTGGACAGGCTTGCGGACGAAGGCGAAGCGAAACCCGGCCAGGTGGCCGTCTTCTACCGCACCAATGCGCAGTCCCGTGTCTTCGAGGAGATCTTCATCCGCACCGGGCTGCCTTACCGTGTTATCGGCGGCGTGCGATTCTACGAACGTCGCGAGGTGCGTGATCTGCTCGCCTATCTCAGGCTGCTGGCCAATCCCGAGGACCTGGTGTCGCTGCGCCGCATCCTGAACGTGCCACGGCGCGGCATCGGCGACCGTGCCGAGGCCTGCGTGGCGGCGTTCGCGCAGCGCGAGCGGATCACCTTCCCCGCGGCCCTTGCCAGGCCCGACGAGGTGCCCGCACTCGCCGCGCGTTCTGCCCATTCGATCGCTGATTTCAACGAGCTGATCAACGGTTTGCGGGCGCTCGTTGATGCGGGCATGGCGCCCGCACAGATCGCCGAGGCGGTGCTCGACCGTTCCGGTTACCTGGCCGAGCTGACCGATTCCGAGGACCCGCAGGACGAGAGCCGGATCGAGAACCTCTCGCAGCTTGTCACCGTGGCACGCGAGTTCGAGGGCGCCAATCCCGACGGGACGCTGGTGGATTTCCTCGAGCAGGTCTCCCTGGTCGCGGACGCCGATCAGATCCCCGAGGGGGAAGATCACGGCGGTTTGGTGACCTTGATGACCCTGCATACCGCGAAGGGCCTGGAGTTTCCTGTCGTGTTCCTCACCGGGATGGAAGAGGGCGTGTTCCCGCACCAGCGGTCGCTCCTGGGAGACACGAGGGCGCTGGAGGAGGAGCGGCGGCTCGCCTACGTCGGGATTACCCGGGCCTCCGAGCGCCTCTATCTGACTCGCACGGCGCTGCGCACCTGGTGGGGGCGTCCGTCGGCCCACTCGCCGTCGCGATTCCTGGCCGAGATTCCGGCTGGGCTCGTCGGCTGGCGCCGCAGCGAGGTCTCCATGACCGTGGCGCCTGCCAGCGAGCAGCTGGCGAGGCGCCCCGGTGTGCGGGTCACAGGGAACAGGGAGGTCCCCTTGCTCGTGCCAGGCGACCGGGTCACCCACGACAAGTTCGGGCTCGGCCGGGTAGTGAGCGTTGGCGGCGTGGGGGAGCGCGCAGAAGCGAAGATCGACTTCGGCGGCGATGACGGGGTGAAGCACCTGATCCTGCGTTACGCCCC
>Ga0335079_10005813_pt1 | contig 14109 bp, 19 predicted proteins | sample Lox_Sample_33_FD_206719 | JGI IMG/M metagenome (GOLD analysis project Ga0335079, IMG submission 206719) | Soil microbial communities from Loxahatchee National Wildlife Refuge, Florida, United States - Lox_Sample_3.3 | ecosystem: Environmental > Terrestrial > Soil > Wetlands | place: USA...
AATGCAAATTAATTTGAATTCATCAAATCACGTCATGATTCGTGGCGTCTCCTTGAATTCAACAAAAACTGCAGCGACGGGTATTTACTGTACCTCAATTCCGTGAAATAGGCTTATATTATACGGTGGCTCCTGAGAGTATCTTGATCAAAAGAAATCGTTGGAGTGGCCTTTTCTTCACGATGCGACAATCCCGCGCCCTCCTTGTCGCCATAATAACCCGGTGTCATGTTGTCGTGGTGTGGGAGATCGCGGGCATCCGGTAACCACGTTTTGCAATTTCTGTCTCTGCACATTATTGTCGGCATTAATGTTGTATTTAAGCCACGGATGGATAAGAACCCGGCGCCCCAATTCTCAAGGACTGCGGTTATGTTCTTGTCACAATTGAGCTCTTCGGTGAATCCCCCCCGCTTGAGGATTTTGGTCGCCCGCACCTCACTGGCGGCCCAGCCCGCTGGTCCAATGGCAACGAGATATGTGCTACGAAAGGAATAAATGTTTGTCACTTTGGTCCAGAAAACAGTCAGCGACATTTACCTGGACGGTCCGCCTGCAGAAAAGGAGAAATTCCGCTGCTCTCTCGTGACGGTATATCAGACGGCCCGTTGCAGACTCAAGCCATATTCAACCATTAGTTGCAATCCTAATGGCGAAATCTTTGAATATAACTAATTTTGCAATGAAAATTAATCACCTGGGCGAGGCACAGCACAGCAAAAGCATGCTTTGACTAACACCAAAGCCATCGGGGCTAGACGTGAGTAAGCTCGGCGAGAAATTACAGGCCGCATCCTTCCGTTCCACAGAAAACCGCGATACAACTGACAAAACCCAAGTCACCCTTCGCCATGGTCAACCGGTTCGTTTGATTGATCCTGCAGAACCGGATATATTTGTTCAACACTTTTCCTTCCGTCGTTAGATGTCTCGCTGCCGGCGATGGAAATGTTGGCTTTCCTCATCGTGATGAAAAATCACCGATACATAGGGACTTGCACACGGGCTCCGTCGATTCAATTGAGGATGCGGAATTTTTAGAAGGGCGGTTCACGGTTCGGTTGCTTCTTTATGGAGGATAATTGAATACGGGAATTTGAATGCCCACTCACTGTTCCGCTTGTAGAGTCCAGTAATACATCAACCAATAATCATATTATTTGCTGTTTAAGTTATATTCAACGGGATAAGCAAAAGCGAAACGTCCAGCGCTTCCAGTCATCACAACATACCATCTACATACCCAGGTGGACGCTGAAATACCACTCTAGTACATCCTGGACGTTCATCGCCTGGTCCCCCGGTTCCTTCCTCCTTAAATCCAAAGCCCACGTAAAAAAGTCGACTGTTGAACACCACCGGCGCAGCGGACGAAAACGTTCCTCCATTGCGGCGCGCCAGTCATTGTCAAGGTATAGACACCCGATGAAGGGCAGCACGGCGTCTTTGATGCGAAATGGGCAATTTCTCCCATAACTCTGGCCACTGGGATGAGGCAGCGCGGACGACTGGACGAGGCATCCATAGCACGCCGAACCTTTTTTTGCCTGCACGCTTTTTGTAGGACAAGTGGCGGCCCCGTGTCCTTCTACGTAACATCGCCGACACTTCTTGCCCATATAGCGACAATCCCAGATAGAATTATGGGCGGTTACTTTTTCCCCCAAGGTATGGAAGCAGAAAAGGCAGCACCCGCTTGCTGCAGTGAATAGCCGTCGTCGTTCGACATCACTCAAAGTCGGGACTATGCCAGTGGGTCTGGGCTGTAGGAAGGAAGTTGCAGCGGGGACAACTTGCCACCCCTCTAGAGGAGAAGTGGAAAGGGGAAAGGAACGGTACGAGCCGTCGGTTTCGTTCGCCGAGCGCAATGGAAGGGTCGAGGTCGAGGACATCAGTTCGGGGGAGCTTTCGCTTGCCGAGCGCAATGGAAGGGTCGACGCCGACGACATTGGTTCGGGGAAGCTGTCGGCTTGTGTTTCGGCATCTTGGGCAGGGCGACCTTAGGCCATTAGCCTGAGAATGAAATACATGGGAAGCTGTACCAATCTTCACGCCATGACAGACCTTACAGAGCTGCATGTCCACGCCTTCGAGACAGGTTTGACTACGTCCATCGAGGAAGCTATGTAGCGCCTGACGGATGCAATGGGACGGATCGAGAGTGAGATCGTGGAGCTCTTTCGCCAGTTCCAACGGGGCCGCTGAGTTAAAGTATCGTGCGGGAAATTCGGCGGTGGTGAACGTGATTGCTCTGGCTGGACATCCGTCTCTTCCAGCGCGACCGGTTTCCTGACTGTAGTCCAATATGGAGTAGGTCCCATAAACATGAAGGACGAGGGGCACTTCCTTCACATCGATTCCCATCGCCAAGGCTGAGGTCCCAATCATCCACTTTCCGGCGGACGATCTCCAATGGCGGTCGCTCTCTTCTCTTTGCTCGTCCTTCATGGCCCCAGTGTATTTATCCACGACACAGCCCGGCACCCTGCTGAGCTCATCGAATAGTTCATCTGCAAGATGATAAACTGGGGTAAAAATGATGCCTTTCTCGAGGCCACGAAGCGGATTGTTGTGGACAAATTCGGTGATCGCTCTGAGGACCTCACCATGATGTGGGTACACCTGGACATTAGCATTGATTCACTGTGAGTTTGAACAACCTGAACGGAGTAGGCAATATTGGGTCGTTGGGTGCCTGTTCGAATAACGGACACGTTTCGTTTGATACCCAATGCTTGGAACAACTCGGATTGCTGACTCGGCGGGATCGTCGCAGAAAGAAGAACGATTGGCACATGTGACTCGGCGCCAATGGCGGAGCGGATATTCGAGGCAGCGATCATGCAGTCCCGAAAACTCCGGTGCAAGAGAAAAGAGTGTGCCTCATCGAAACATAGTCTCGCAAGATGGCCTTGTCGAGATAATGTTCGCAAGTATTTTATGAAGCGGTCGTCTGTCGTATTTTCGGGGGAGACCAACACAAGGTGAGGTCGTGGACGAGGTTCGGGTTCCCCAGAATTCCAGACAACGGTATAAATCTTCTCGATCCTGGTGTAGCCATTGTAAGCCTGTGCCTTCAAGGCTCGCAGAGGCAAAACAACCACAGTCGTTAGTTCTGGCTCCATAAACGTGGGCAATTGGTATAGGATGGATTTTCCACTTCCGGTAGGCGTGACGACAACCACATCGTCTCGCCGTTCGAGAACCCGGTGGAAAGCGACTTCTTGCTGCTCAGACTTGAAAGTAGGAGATCCGACGAGAGTCTTCAGACCATCATGAATGTTTCGGTAGAAGGTGATTTGCTCACGAGTGGGATTATCGACGGTCCGGTACAATTCGGGGGAAGCCTTTGTCGTCGTCGGAAGTCGGAGGCTAAGCATTCGTTGGAATTCATAGGAGAAGTCCCGCTGCGCTTTGCGCTTCTCAGCTGTGGTTTGCCTATGAAGGTCCTCGGTCCGCGCATAATGTGTTGCGGCGATGGACGTTGTATGCCCCGCTTGTCCGTGCAAAAGTACGCTTCCCGAGGGGACAGTGAAATCCTCGATGCGTCCTAAATGCTCGAGGCTAAACGCAATGATGACCTGTCTGTAGATTCTGATCCCTATATCTTGGATGCCAGATTCTCTTGGACCATATTTCTTGAAGAACGCTTGAATCTCGACGCAGAATTCGGAGCCTGACATAGACTTTGAAGAAAATGCTGAAGCAAAGAACTCGGTTGCGAGAAGCGTCTTTCCAGGGAGATTGAAATCGTGCGCAATGAGTTCGGTTGCGGGGCGGATGAGCGTGAGGTAAGCGATAACAAGGTCTGAGACATCTTTGGCGACGGTCCGCGGGATCAGGTCATCAAACAACTTGTGCGATTTCGAATTGGGGAGATAGGTTGTCAAGAGTCCCTGTTCGAGGAAGAGAGATCTCAATCTGCCGCTGGAGTTGGCGTGAAGTAGACTCACCATTTCCGTTGCCCTAGCTGGTTGACCTTGGGTAATAAGCATCAGGCAACCAAGATCCACCCCGATTTTGTGCTGAATTTTAAGCCACTCGACGGCTGTGGCTCTGTTGAATAAGGATTGCGTGAGATCGTTTCGGAATTCGGGTCGTCGCAACAGATCGGAGGTGAGGCGGTCTCGATAGATTTTGACGCCACGGTGAAAAGTGAAATTAGCGCGGTTATTCATTCCGACATCGCGGACGCAGGAGTGAGGATGTTGCCTCAAAACGGACTCCACAGCTTCAATTCGAAGTTCGTCTGGCAAATGAAGATCCTGCCGCATCGTCGATATGACGTTCTCGATAGCCTTTTGGACGGTCATTGTGATATCTCTGAGACTGATGATATCGCCGTCGAACGAAAGAGCGTGGCAATCCCGGTCTTGCCACAGAATCTTGCCCGGAGAGCTCTCCTGTTGCACTGCCATTTTTACGATTCGTAGGGCCACACAAACTGAGTAGAAGGGTGTGTCCTCGCCATCTCGGACAAACACCTTATAAAAGTCCCGGGCCTCCGTGTTTTGCATGCCGGCATGGATGGCTCTTTCCATTGCGCAAAGAGCCACGTAGCGAATGACACACTTCATGGCAGCCAATAGACTCGATAAGTACTGGAGATTGCGATGCTCGATTTTGCCGGATCGTTCGTCAGATTTCAAGGAGTGGCAGCAGGCGAAGAGGACAACGGGTAAATCCGTGTCATGGTATTGGCCTTCCACACGGTATAATAGGCAGGCGGCGAGAACTCCATGCAGAGGTGTCCCGCTGAGCTCTGTCAGAGCCTCGTCGCCCTTCAAATCCTTCACGTGCGCCATGGAGAGTTTTGTTGGATCTCCGCCTTCAAGGAGTAGTCGAAATTCGTCAATGACTTTCAGTTGATTGTCCTTATACAACCGGCGGTAATTCGATTCTGTGGCCGATGAACGAAGAAGGAAGACGATGAAACGGTAGAGGGCCGTAGCGTATTTCTCGGGGTTCTCCTGTCGATCGAGTATGCTTTCTTTACCAATCCTAACGCGATCATCAGCCTTGGTGATCTTCACCGGTGTTATGGTGCACATTTGGGAAGGAGTCCCGGGCGAGGGTGCGTTGATTACCTGTTGGACTTCACTATAGTACGATACCCAAGGTTTGCATCCCTGATCGCGCCATTGGCTCCGGCAAAATATTCCTCCACATTTCGCCAGAGGGGGGAGTCCTGTTTCGGCGGACAATCGATGAGATCGACGAGCGCCAAGTGATTGTCTGTTTGAAGAACCTGAGACCATCCCACCTCTTCGTAAAATTCGGCCATGCGGGTCTGGGTCTGGGATGAGTCCTCAATATCTGCGCCGTCGCGTTCCTTGATCAGCCGTTCAAGGTGGGTGGACCATGGATCTGGCGAGGTGGGAGATTCGGGGTCCCTCTCTCGGACTTTGACGAAGGGGCAGTTATCTCGAACGGCCCATTTCTGTAGAGAGGCCTCCACGGTCTCGTGTTCGTGGGTACCCACAGTGCCACAGGCACCGCACTGGTCTTTGCACTTCCACCCATGGGTGACCTCGATTCCGTCGATCGGCGGATAATCGTTGCGCTCTTCGAAGTCGCTTCGCAATGACGCTAGATCGCGCAGCTTCTGATCGTTCGTCTCGAAGGGAGCAAGGGCGAGCTCCCAAAACGCCTCCTTAATTTCCAGCTTGTGGGCTCGAGAGAAATGTTGCTGTAATTTGCTGCGATATTGGCGACCATGCCCTCCGCTTTCGGGGATTATTTTTCCGAACCCACCGACACAATGGCAACGGCAGAGGACCACTTTGTGGCGGGTATTGATCATCAAATCTACCTTCCGCAAAGCGTAGGTGTCTTGGAATTCAAATTAGCGCCTCGGTGATAAGTAGGGAAGGAAGGAGAGACCGGGGATTTACCTTGGCAGTCACGAAAGCCGGTAACAGGATAAACAGCGGTATATTCATCCGAGCTGAAGTCTTGCAATTAGCATCATCGTCGAGTAACTGAAAGGGAAGTAGAAGGGAAGACGGGGAGCAACCCTCCGACCTGATCACCGAATTTGTCACGCGTTTCTCAGGGCCGGCCTGAGGAAGGGGTTTCGATTCTAAGAAAAATCAGAGCCGGCCCCAGCCAAAGGCACAGAAGGGAACCCAGGGGAGCTTGCTTTCGTTCGTCCCCGCGCTCTTGAATTGGGGCTGTTGTGGTGGCGGCTCAGACAGTGCGAGCTTCTTGGCCCGCGGGCGAGACGCCTTCGTGGGGTCCTCAGGACTAGTAGCAGGTGCAAGGCGCTTGAACATGTTGAATGGAAAGGATAGACGGAGTAAAGATTTGACTCAAGAAGAGGTGGGTTGAGATCTGACTTGAAGAGATTGCGATAGTTCTGATGTCGGTTGCGAGGAGTCGGAGGGGAAGGGCCATGAATTATACCACCCGGTGTTACTTTCGAAGGCAGCGTATCAGGGGCGAGTTTCAAGTTTCGAGTTTCTTCGGAGAATGTTCCACGCGTTATTGAAATGAGGGGGGGAGGGGCCCTAGCAAGCTTTCCATGAAGGAACTCGATCCCAATGCGCCCGGCGCTGTATCGCAGCCCATCAGATGTATTCCTACATGCAGTCCGGCTAACCTTAAACCCGTGGCCCGCGGCGATAACCATGAGTCCTGCCCGGTTGATCCTCAAGCAAAAGCAACAAATAATCGCAAACCTCGCGAACGAAGAAAAGCGCGATAGGTGGGAAGATGAAGCTAGTGACGGATTGGTGGTAAGCGCTGATGAAACTCGAACATCATCGAGGGCTTGGCTGACGCTGCAATTTCGGAACAGAAGAATCAGGGGCCCAGAATTGGTGGCAATTTCCCATGTGCACGCCCGCCGGAATTGCCACGCTCACGGGGCCTGTGCACACATGCCGCAGCCCCTTTTACGACCCTGGTGGAATCGAATCGGACGACGAGGGACGTGGTTGGGAGACTTGAAGAATAAATGACAAGGACTGAGAGTCATGACTTAAGATCGAATGGGAATATGGTATACTATGGAAACGACAATATCTTCATCCCTGTCTTCGTTGCCTCTTCTTGCAATCAGCCTGTGGTCCTATGGTCCGGAAACGACTGGGTCGCCTATCTGTTTGTTGGCGGGCTGCCTTAGCTCCTCGTAGTTTGGCTTGGATGAGATATGCCTTGCCCTTTTTGCCTCGCGTCCTACATATTAGCAAGGCGTTTCGTAAGAGAGACAACATACTAGTAGCAGCAGAGATGCCTTCGAGGCGAGGCCATACGAGGCAAATCGTGCCTCGGCTAGAATCGTACGAGGCGATTCAGTTTCTTCAAGCCTGGCCTCGTACGATTCGAGCCGAGGCATGTGAGCCCAAGCGCGAGGCGAGGCGACTCCTCGCCTCGCCTCGCGGAAATCGGAGAATTTAGCAGTGCCGAGGCGAGGCGATTTGGAGTTCCTGGAATCGAAGCGATGCGATGCAATGCGATTCTCGCTTCAAATCGGTGGCCCCTGCCTCGCCTCGAAAATTTCACCTCGCCTCGCCTCGCCTCGCATCGTTGGCATCTCTGGGTAGCAGCCATTCTTTGAGTTCATCGAACGAGCGGTGCATCGCGTGACACATTAGTATCCCGTTTGTGTTGATATTGAAACCCTGTTCACCAACCTTCCTGCCAAGGAACTCCGTGATCTCGCCATTTTACCGTAGAAATAGACGCAAGGCACTCCCGGCCAGGTTGCCCTGGTGTGTGGCTCTTGGAGGAGTCGGAGGCAGCGCGTGGCGTTCCAGAGGACGATGTCGACGCCGGTCCAGTCGAAGAGGACTTGCGACCCAACTAGGGGTAGCTATCCGTCAGAACTTAGGCGATGCTGTCCATCGAGGCGAGTGTGGGGAATTGGGAACGCTCCGGTTCTTGACCTTAGGATGAGAGAAATCGGGCCCTTTTCAAAGGGGGGCCACGGTCTTGCAACTCTGCAGGAGCTTTGATCTCTGCATTCAGCTGAATGGGCGGGATAATGTTTAGGGCCTTTGAGAAGCGAGAAGGGACGATATGAGGGCGCTGCAGTGTCCTTTGTTGGGAGTTCGGTTTTGGCTCGCTCGGTCTGGCCAGGTGGAGCTAGATTCCTCTATGGGACCACACATGGAGAGCATGACCAATCCTGGGTCGAGGAACCAAGGCGTTAGTTAGACTGCACGACGGAAAAATGAGGGAAGGAGTTCTACCTTGTCGCGGAACGCGCGTCCCCTTTTTGAGGACCGAAATGGGAAGAGCCGGAGCCCGATATGCCAGTCGAGACTGCGACATTCAGTGTGCTTCAGGAAACGGGTAACGGGTAAAGGGTAAAATACACGCTGCCTGCTGGCCGGGCGGGGCAGCTGACGGGTTGTCAGACATGACGGGGCGACGGGTTGTCGGACATGATGGGTATTATAGATTGGTCGGAGGGCGACCTTCACCACGACCAACCACATCGTCCCCCACCACCGTCACCTTTAAGTTACCAAAGCCCTCCTTGCCACCATCATCATAGCCCTGGAGCAGCAGGGCCCAGTCCAATCAAAACCCCGACATCGGCCATGGAATGCCCCGAGCTTTCCTCACGTAATCCAACATCAAACAATCCGTCATCAACCGTGATCCCCGAATTAAACGCTCGCGTCGAGCCGTCCACCCAAACCTTGTTGGATGCCCACGACCGGCATGAGCTCCACGACTCCCCTGCTGTTGAAAATATGCCTTCCACGGAGGGTTCCGCCGACCAGCCATTGCGCTCTGCACCAAAGAAGGCTCGGAAACGCAATCGAAGCCCTCCTCCGGGAGGCCACCGATGTCCCTTCTCGATCCCTCGTGAAGGGTACCTTCCATGCCCAAAACCAAGTGCGCAAACCCGTCAGACAGTACTGGCTCTCCATGATCTTCGCTGACTTGACATAGATCAAAAATCACTTGTGCGCGATCCGTATCCACATCGTCGACGGCGAGCAGCAACAGAACGGATACGATCGGTTCCATCGCAAGGACGATCCGCTTTGGGAGTGTAAAGAGGTTCAGGGTTTGCTCGCAAGGAAACCAGAGCGGAAAAATGAACAAGAGAAGAAACTGTCAAAGAGTTACTGGAACAGTAGATATCATACCAAAAGAAAGACTTTGGCGCAACAGGTCATGGAGCAAAAGAAAGAGTTGGAGGAGACAAAACGCATGTTGGAATCGTTTCAGAAGCGGTTTCCGGGGACTCCCCTGATGCCTGATTGCTAGAACCTCCCACGGTTTGCGACCACCTTGAAGACTTCGGCATCGACAATTATTGAAACACCATTCCTTCCGCCTCGAACCCTCCAATCACTCTCTTCCATTACTTGCGCGATGTTGAACACCCTTCCTGGTCAAGACATTCAAAACATCGATGTATATTACCGAGATGGATGCAGAGGACAAGAATATGAGACGTGGTCATTCAAGAGATAGCGTTCGTGTTGGAGTTGAGCATAATAGCGGTTTTTGAATTCTTGAGAGTCATATGAAGGAATATTGAATATTATAATGATGACAACGAATGACTCGAACAAGACTAGGTAGTCAAAGCGTATGGTGGAGGTATAATTAAATGCCGGCCAATATACCACCTTTTTCCATCTCTTCGCAAATGTCAATCGTCACGGAGGGACTCCCTGTTTACAGCACTTGCAATTTGTCTCGTCTCCTCCTCCTCGGAGATCTCGTCCACGGCGGGGTTGTCGCTCCCCCGACGGAGGTTGAGATGGCCAAACTAGTGGTAGATTCAAACGCCGGCGCCATAAGGGTTTGAAGATATCGGGATGCGGAGGTGACGTCGCTGCAGCAATCCAGGACATACGTAAACTTCTAAGTGATCAACTTTCGGAATCAGTCAAGGCCAAGTTTCATGGCGGCGAGGCCGGATCGATCATATACTCGATAAAGTCCATAGAAAGCAGGGCCGTGTAAAGACTTCCACGATCTGGCCCACGGACAAGGACATGAACAAGGAAGGAAGTTCTAAACGGCGCAGACTAATTCTTACGGTCTCCGAAAAAGGGTTAACACAAAGTAAAGGTAATCTAGTAAATACACAGTTTCAGAGCTCAGGCACCCAGACGCGCAAGCGACGTGGCATTACAGTAACGACGTATACCCCAAGCCTGCGGTATCCGATACCCAGAACCCACAGCCCTCGAATCTCCGCCGTTCCAATATCCCGAATTCGATCTCTTGTCGGCCGAGCCCTCTGATCTCACCGATCTTCATTGAACCCTGAATTCTCTCACCGTCCTTGAGCCTCCGACGAACCCCCGTGACTGTATTCGAACCCTTTGCCCTGATCTTGATCACTCAGATCTTCAACCGTCAACCCCCAGCTCGCTCCCTCCTCAAACAGTGGCCTCGCTCTGTCGGCATCTCATCCACTGTCTCCCGCCCGACGTTGACCGCCGTGCAATGAAGACGCAAACCGGCCGAATGAAGTGGCTGACTCCGTTGGCACAAATGGAAGGGTCACAGGTTCGTCTCGGTGTGCGATCATCTCTTCCCTCACATCTTCGCGGCCTACGTACGTTCCGCTTCCCCCCGCCGGTCAATGAAATGCACTGGTTTAGAGATTGTCTGGTCATAGCTACAGGTCATATCGTACCACATGTTGTGTTGGGGTTTAATGAATTTGTATTCCCGAAGGATTGTCCAAGCTGAATTCACGCATGCCCGACGGCACCACGGGAGAATGCTCCAAATGAACCCAATTCTGAAGCATTTATTATTTACATTATGATACTTTAAACGCCACGCCTTCCAAAATAAGCCCAAGAACGTAAACTCAATTCCAGCTTGCACCTCCTGTATCTTCAACGTCCCCCATAGGTGACCCTGGCTCAGTGCGGGGACTCGAGACGGCATCATCTCTGCTCGCAGACACAGGGGACCCAGCAACGGATTCCAGTCTATGTGACTCATGCTCAAGCGACTCCGGCGCATCTGACCCTGCCACAATGCTCATACTCCACGAGTCGGAAAGAGGACCACGAGGGTCCAGCTGGTATTCCCATTGCAATTCACCGTCCAAAGGGCCCTCTGCATCCAAGACCTGTGGAGATTCCGGTTGGGTTACCATGCCCTCATACAGCGGTCGCATCTATGGTCAGTTACTGTCAACGCTGCAGGTGTGCTCACATTTAATCCGGTGACTTCTTTGTAATAAGGGTTGTATTCACGTTTGTCCATGTAAGGAACCAAACTATTCCCGCTAACGATGTAGCACAAGAGTTTTGCATAAAGACGGAAAAAGTCGGCCTGCTGTCGGGGTTGCCGCATACGGAATGGACTGGACTGATGAATAATGATACGATGCTGTAGCGGCGGTGGGACTCGTTTTAGATAATCCGAACCATGCTCGGCGATGTCTTGAAGGTAGCGGTTCGGAAATACCGCCCAGTATATGAAAAATGTCGCATGTCGTACGTGGAGAACAAATGCCTGGGACCATCAGTTACAAGGATAAAGTCAACAAATAGAACCTCTTGGAACCCTTCCCCATCCTTGTAGAGTTCCTCGTGACACACTTGACCTAACATTTCGGCATAGATTTGCGCCGCATGCATCTGACGTATTGCCTCACTGTTCCGCTGCACATGCTTTTTGCGTTTGGCCTGAGAATAATCAGCATTTCCATCAACAGAGGCGCAGTGGAAATACCTCGATCGGAAACACGGGATGAAGACGTGAATTCCACGGATTTGGTTGGAGAGAGAGTCCGCCATCGCTCCATGCCGTTATCGTGACTTTCTTCAACTCAAATTCCATTTTTTGCCTGGCCCTAAAATTAGCCTGACAGCGGGTGGAAGACACATTTCTCGAAGTCTGTACTTGGTTCCTTTGTACCATGCCATCTGTTCAAGCGACTTTCTGAGCAAGCCAAAGGTGGCGTTGACGAAATCGTTTACACACGAGTCGGAAGAGTGTTCATCCTTGGACTCACCGGAAGCGGAAGTGGCATTGGAAGATGAAGTCGTATTCGACGTGGAAGAGTACTGAGGGTCGACTGGATTCGTGGACGGGGGCGGGGTTTCCATAACAGACGCGGGTAATGTCGTCTGCGTGGGTGGTGTAGTGCATAAAAGTTCCGTCGAAGGCTGCATCTGAGGATTTTCGACTGAAAGGAGGAAGCTGAGCCTAATGTAGAAAAGTTCAAAACGGAGGAGTGTGGGGGTATGAGAAACGTTCAACTCGAATTCTGGAGTTATCGTTTTGGATCCGTTAACCTGTTCGAGTTCCTCGGCCACCTTGTCGATGACTGGGCAAGAAGTTGGAAATTGAAGACAAAAGCCGGGGCAGGGTCATACGTGCTTGAACCTCAGGGGGGATAAACACAGGTGGGTTGAAGTCCTGGACAACATTGCGCGAATCAAACGTAGCGTTCAGTTCGTCAAGGTTGCTTTTCGTCCACTTGTGGGGTGAAGGGGGGCGATGCGCCGCCGGGGCCATTACGGGTTTGCGACGCGCCGAGGTCGGGGGGGTTTTGCAAAGGACGGATAGGAGAAGGGGAGACGCGCCGCTCGTGCAGGAGCTAGAGGGCCATTAGAATGGAGATTCGCCGGTGTACCTGTTGGCGCTGCGGGGGTGAGGATGACGCCCGCCGCCAAACGGGCCGTCGTGATGGAACGCGCGGTGAGTGACGGCTGCGGTTGATAACATGAGAGGGAGGGGTGACAGGCCCCGACGGTTGAAACCGAAACGCTTGCTTGGTCTGTCACCAGGAGATGGGACGAATCCCGCAACGGTGGCTGCACGATTCAGTGGGCGACGTGGCAGCGAGGATGGGATGGGTCAACGAGATATTATGATGAATGAAAGAGGTGGCAACGGGCTTCGGACAGGCTGCGGTCCGAGTCCTCTGATTGGTGCGCAAGAAGATCGAAAATACTAGGGAAGGACCAACTGTTGTCATTTTCGGATCCACCCTCACGCGAATCGTTCCTGCTTCACAGTCCCCAGCTGATTCACGCGGTTATCCCCTGCGCTGTATTGTGTAGCTTTTGCCATGCCTGTGCCAAGTGGTCGCAGCCGGCGGGAGCTCATGCCCATGGCGCCGTGAGCTCCGCAATTTCAAAAAAAGCACGAAAAAGGTCCCCTTGCTAAATTGGGGTTTTCGTGTGTGCATGTCAATGGACAGGCAGCGGATATGTACCGTTGGGAAGTCGATCAACTTTGACGCCTCCTGAGAGAACCATAGGCCCTGCATCCCGTTTGCTGTGGAGTCCGAGATACATTGTTCCGAGTTTGGGAAAAGATTGGTTTGTGGGACTTTTTGTGTTTGCCGTGCACAGTTTGATTGATACGTCCCGAGGGTATTCCCACAGCTACAAGACGGCCTGATGATATAGGAAATCGCTTCGAATTTAATTCGAAGGCTACCTCTCTGGCACAACGTTCGTCCGACCCCGCAAACCCCAATCTTGTGAGCGGAGAAGGGACGAGCTCCTCATCACTCCAATAGTCGACGGCATGGACAAATGTCGGTATAACTGGACTTGATGTGGACATACGTCATTGCACAATTGCTCAACACTGTAGGTTCTCTCTTGGTTGTGTAGCGACGTGTCATCCAATCCCCCCCCCAGCAGCTCACCAGTGGGATATGAGGATGGCTATATCGTGCTCAATTCTCATAAAAATTTTTATCCCGTTCATTAGTAGATGCAAACAGTCCTAATCTATCCGAAAATGCATTCTGAACGGTGAAATTATCAGTGGTCCGAAAGATATTGCTTACCCGACGTCGCGAAATCTAGGAGATCGATGTCGAGATCCTAGGGAAGCTGGCAGTTGCGCTGATTGGCCCCCAATTACGTAAAGCAGGGACAAAAATTGTCCCAGATCCCGTGATACGAGGGAGGACTTTCGTCTGATTGGCCATGTCCTTTAGGAACCCTGAAATAGGGATTCCCAGTTCCCTCCCCCACAAATTGCTAACAAGATGGTCTGGAAACCCCGTCAAGGCCAAAATTTTCAAGGGGCGACGCATGGCCTTCCGCTACGTCATGCCACCTGGCACACGCTTTCTGCCTCTTCACCTTTTCTCCCACCTTCCCCCTGCTTTTGTGTGGAACTCGCAGGCGAAAGAAAAAAAAT
>Ga0335079_10005816_pt1 | contig 14107 bp, 12 predicted proteins | sample Lox_Sample_33_FD_206719 | JGI IMG/M metagenome (GOLD analysis project Ga0335079, IMG submission 206719) | Soil microbial communities from Loxahatchee National Wildlife Refuge, Florida, United States - Lox_Sample_3.3 | ecosystem: Environmental > Terrestrial > Soil > Wetlands | place: USA...
GACCGCCGGCGGTCCCTCGGACAGCACCTCACATACACGCTCGGCGTAGCGATCGAGCGTGATCTCGTCGAGCGGGGTCGGGTCGTCGCCCTGGCCCGGTAGGTCGATCGCCTCGACGGAGTGACCAGCCGAGCGCAGCCCGGGAACGACCCGGTCCCAGCACGCCGCCCGTCCGAACGCCCCGTGTACCAGCACGATCCGCGACATCACCCACGCTCCTTGATCATCAGCGTCAACTCTCGTGTCAAGCCGTGCGATCCTACTTGGGAGGCGATCGGGCGCGGTCTAGACTCCCCACCGCTCGTGGCGGTTCACGAGCAAGGAGCTCAAGAGAGGGAGCAGATGGCTACAACCGCGCCAAAGGCTGGGGCATTCCCGAGCCCGTACGAGATCGACACTCCCCCCGGCTGCGAAGGCTGGGAGGAGATGTATCCCTACTACGCGCTGTTCGACGAGCGCCGGCGCGACACTGACGAGAACCGCTTCTGGTTCTGGAACTCGATGCACTTCCCGATGCCGATGCCGGCGTTCGACGTGATCTGCATCGACTCCCCCTACCAGGCGGTGGGGGCGTGGCAGAACCGTGTGTTCGCGGTACCGCCGGCGATGGGCATCGACTACCGCTGCATCAACGGCTACATCTACATCTCGGGCAACCCCGTCACCGATCCCGAGAAGATCGCCGAGCGTGCGGGCTTCTTCCAGGCTCGCGCCGGCTACTACTTCCAGAACTGGAGCGAGCTGTACGGCAAGTGGCGCGCGAAGGTCGAGGCGCTGATTCGCGAGCTCGGCGACCTTCAGGTTCCGGACCTCCCCGAGTACGAGCCCGACGAGGTGGCGTTCGGCGAGGACCGCAACACCGCGTTCTACGAGGTACTCGATGCCTACCCACGCGCGCTGCGGCTCGGCGACATGATGTGGCAGCACCACTTCGAGTTCCTGCTGCTCGGCTACGGCGCCTACGGAACGTTCGTCGAATTCTGCAAGGGAAACCTGCCGGACATCCCCGACCAGCACATCGCGCAGATGGTGGCCGGCATCGACGTGCTGCTGTTTCGCCCCGATGCCGAGCTGCGCCGCCTCGCGCGACTGGCGATCGAGACCGGGGTCGACGGAGCGTTCCAGCAGGGCCGCACCCCAGACGAGATCGACGCCGAACTGCGACAGAGCGACGCCGGAAAGAGCTGGCTCGACGAGCTCGAAAAGGTCAAGGACCCGTGGTTCAACATGGCGACCGGGGACGGGCTCTACCACTACTACCGCAGCTGGCTCGACGACCCGAGCATCCCGTACGCGGCGCTGATCGGTCACATCAGCGCGCTCAACGCCGGCGAGCAGATCGACCGGCCGACCGAAGAGATCCAGCGCGAGCGCGACCGGCTGGCCGAGGAGTACGGCGCGCTGCTGGACGACGAGTCGCGCGCGAGCTTCAACGACCTGCTCAATCTGTCGCGGACGGTGTTCCCGTATGTCGAGGAGCACAAGTTCTTCTGCGACTACTGGTTCCTCACCCGCTGGTGGAACAAGATCCGCGAGTTCGGCGCGCTGCTCGCCCGCAACGACTTCCTCGAGGACTCGGAGGACGTGTTCCAGCTCTCGCGCTACGAGGTTGCGAGTGCGCTCGACGAGCTCGTGCTCACGTGGGCCACGGGCGGTTTGCCGCTAGGCCCGAAGCACTGGCCGCCGATCACCGCCCGGCGCAAGGAGATCCTCAAGAAGCTCGGCGACTGGACGCCGCCGCCCGCTGTCGGCGTGACCCCGGAAGCGGTCACCGACCCGATGACGATCATGCTGTGGGGAGTCACGACCGAGCGCGTGCAGGAGTGGGCGCGGCAGCAGGACGGCGGCTCGGTGCTGAACGGCGCCCCGGCATCGCCGGGGGTGATCGAAGGCGTGGCCCGAGTGGTGAGGTCGGTCGACCAGATCGGCGACGTGCGCGACGGTGAGATCCTCGTGTGCGGCAGCACCTCGCCCGCGTGGGCGCCGATCTTCTCGAAGATCAAGGCGACCGTCACCGATGTGGGCGGTGTGATGTCGCACGCCGCGATCGTCGCGCGCGAGTACGGCCTCCCCGCGGTCGTCGGGACGGGCCGCGCCACCGCGGCCATCCGGACCGGGCAATCGATCAGGGTGGACGGGACCGAGGGGACGGTCACGGTGCTGTGACAGGGTACATCCGGCCGCTCCAGCGACTCTCCCGTAACGACGAGCCGGCCTTCGGCGGCAAGAGCGCCAACCTCGGCGAGCTGCTGATGGCCGACATTCCGGTGCCCCCAGGATTCGCGATCTCGACCGAGGCCTTCCACGCCTTCGTCCGCGATGCCGGGCTCGAGGACCGGATCTCGAGTGCGCTGGCCGGCGTTTCGCCGGGCGACGTCGACGCGATCGGCCGCGCGTCGCACGCGATCAGCGAAGCCATGCGCTTCGCGCCCGTCCCCGACGCGGTGCGCGACGAGATCGCAGAGCACTACGCGACCCTCGGCGCGGACTCCCCGCCGGTCGCGGTCCGCTCGAGCGCGGTGGGAGAGGACAGCCAGGACGCCACCTTCGCCGGCCAGCAGGAGACCTACCTCTGGGTCCGTGGGACTGAGCACGTGTGCGACGCCGTCCGCGACTGTTGGGTGAGCCTGTACAGCCCGCCGGCGATCAGCTACCGGACGCGACTGGGGGAAGCCGAGCGCGCAGCCGCGATGGGAGTCACCGTGCAGCTGATGGTGGACGCCGAGGTTTCGGGGGTGATGTTCACCTGTAACCCGGTGAGTGGCGACCCGAGCATGGTGGCGATCAACGCGAGCTGGGGTCTCGGCCTGGCGGTGGTCGGCGGTGAGGTCACTCCCGACGATTTCCTCGTGAGCAAGGTGACCCGCGAAGTGGTGCGGGAGCACATCCACCCCAAGCACGTGCAGTACGTGCCGGATCCAGGCGGAAAGGGTGCCGTCCGTGTCGCTGTCGAGGGCCGCCGGCGCGAAGCGCGCTCGCTCGAGTCGGCGGATCTCGAGCGCCTGGTCGATGTGGCGCGGCGAATCGAGCGCTACTTCGGCTGCCACCAGGACATCGAATGGGCGCTCCCGCGTGGCGAGACCGAGCGGGTGTTCATCGTCCAGACGCGCCCGGTGACCGCCGTCACCAAGAACGCGCAGAAGCCCAAGCCGGCGTCGGCGATGTCGTTGATCATGAGCACGTTCGGCGCGGCCCCGCCCAAGGACGCCTAAGCGGATGCCGCTCAGCGACGACGACGTCCGCGAGATCCTGCGGATCATCGATGAGTCGGACTTAGCTGAACTCCAGATCGACACGGAGGCCTTCTCGCTCTATGTCCGCAAGGGTGGGGGGGATGCGGAGGCGCCCGGCCGCCCTCGCGTTCGATCCGTAACGGAGCGCGGCAACGCAGGCCAAGCGTCGGGCGGCCCGGAGGCCTCGGCGCCCGCAACGCCCGCCGCGGCGAGCGATGGCCTCGCCACGATCCCCGCCCCGATGCTGGGCACGTTCTACCGCGCCGAGGCGCCGGGCAAGCCGCCGTTCGTCGAGGTCGGCCAGCGGGTCGAGCCCGACACGATCGTGTGCATCATCGAGGTGATGAAGATGATGAACTCGGTGACCGCGGGCATGGCAGGAACGATCGTCAAGGTCTTCCCGGCGAACGCCGAGCTCGTCGAATACGGCCAGCCGCTGTTCGAAATCGAGCCCGCATGAAGCGCATCAAGCGCGTATTCGTCGCCAACCGCGGCGAGATCGCGCTGCGGATCGTGAACGCGTGCCAGGAGCTCGGGCTCGAGACCGTTGTCGGCGCATCCGAAGCCGACCGGAACGGGCTCGCGGCGCGGGAGGCCGACCGCGTGGTGGTCATCGGCCCGCCACCCGCGAGCGAGAGCTACCTCCGCGATGACCTGGTCGTCCAGGCGGCGCTCGGCACACGCTGCGACGCGATCCACCCGGGCTACGGCTTCTTGTCAGAGAGCCCCAAGCTCGCCGGCCGCGCCCGGGAGAACGGCCTGATCTTCATCGGGCCGCCGCCCGAGGTGATCGAGTTGAGCGGAGACAAGCTCCGTGCGCGCGACGAGGCGGCGCGGGCCGGCGTCCCGGTCCTCCCCGGCAAAGAGATCGCCCCGGGCGACGACGCGCGCAAAGCCGGCAATGAGATCGGATACCCGCTGCTCGTCAAGGCGGCCGGCGGCGGAGGCGGGCGCGGGATCAAGCTCGCCCGGGATCCCGACGAGCTCGAGAACCTCGTCAGCCTCGCGCGCAGCGAAGCCGGCGCCGCATTCGGGGACGATCGCGTGTATCTCGAGCGCTTCGTCGCCAACGCCCGCCACATCGAGGTCCAGGTCGCCGCCGACGAGCAGGGCGCGGTCGTCCACCTCGGGGAGCGCGACTGCTCGGTCCAGCGCCGCTATCAGAAGGTAATCGAGGAGGCACCCGCGCCGGATCTCGATTCATCGACCCGCAACGCTCTGACCGCGGAGGCGGTCGCATTCGCGAACGCGGTCGGTTACCGCAATCTCGGGACGGTCGAGTTCGTCCTCGACGTCGACACCGGCGAGCACTTCTTCCTCGAGATCAACTGCCGGATCCAGGTTGAGCACCCGGTGACCGAGGCCGTGACCGGGCGAGATCTCGTCAAGCTCCAGATCCACATCGCCAACCGAGAGCCCCTGAACTTCACGCAGAGCGACGTGCTGTTCGACGGCCATGCGATCGAGTGCCGCCTCAACGCCGAGGACGTGGCGCGCGGATTCATGCCGAGCCCGGGCACACTGTCGCTCTTCGCCGTGCCGGAAAATCTTCACCTTCGCGTCGACACGGCCCTTTGCGCCGGCGCCACGATCACGCCGTACTACGACTCACTGATGGCGAAGCTGATCGGGCACGCCGAGGGGCGGGAGTCGGCGATCGACGTGCTCCAGGAGGCGCTCGAGGATCTCGACGTCGAGGGCGTCGAGACCAACCGGATGTTGCTGCTCAGCGTGCTCGGCCACGACGACTTCCAGCGCGGCGCGGTCACCACCGACTGGCTCGAGCGGGCGATCGTATGAGTTCCGCCGGGCGGCTCGTCGATTTCGTCGACACGACCACGCGCGACGGTAACCAGAGCCTGTGGAGCGCCACCGGGCTGACGACGCCGGATGTACTCGCGATCGCGCCGACGATGGATCGGGTCGGCTACCACGCGCTCGATTTCACCTCGAGCACGCACATGGCGGTGTCGGTGAGGTTCCATCGTGAGGACCCGTGGGAGCGGCTGCGGCTGGTCAGCGCGGCGATGCCGAACACGCGGCTCAGCATGATCACCACCGGGATGCGGTTCATCTCGTGGGTGCCGGCCGACAGGGACGTGATCGCCCTGTCGCTCCGGCTCGCGGTACGCAACGGGCTGCGCCGGCTGCAGATCGCCGACCCCTCCAACGATCCGGACCGGCTCAAACGAATCGCGGCACTTGCGCGGCACGAGGGCGTCGAGGAGGTCGTGATCGGCCTCACATATTCGATCAGCCCGATTCATACCCACGAGTACTACGCCGAGCGCGCCGCCGCGCTCGCCGACTGCGCCGAGATGGACCGGCTGTATCTAAAGGACCCCGGCGGGCTGCTGACTCCCGACGCGGTGAGAGAGCTCGCGCCGCATTTCGCGAAGGCGGCCGGCGACCGAGTGGTCGAGCTCCACAGTCACTGCACGATCGGGCTTGCGCCGCTCGTTTACCTCGAGGGCGTGCGCGCCGGGTTCCAGGTCGTACACACGGCGTCGGGCCCGCTGTCGCGCGGGACCTCGCAGCCCGAGGTCGTCAGCACCGTCCGCAACCTCGAGGCGATCGGATACGAGACCGACCTGGACCTAGACGCGGAGAAGATCGTCTCCGACCATTTCGATCAAATCGCCAGGGCCAAGGGCCTTCCGCCCGGCGCGCCGCGGGAGTTCGACGCGGTCTACTACACCCACCAGCTCCCCGGCGGCATGGTCACGACCACGCGCCGGATGCTCGAGGAGCTTCGCCGGCCCGAGCTATTCGACGCCGTGCTTGAGGAGGTGACGCGCGTCCGGGCCGAGATGGGCTATCCGATCCTGGTCACGCCCGTCTCGCAGTTCGTGGCCAGCCAGGCGGCGCGGAACGTGATCGACCCCGAGCGCTGGGTCAACGTCTCGGATGAGACCATCCGCTACTTCCTCGGCCACTACGGCGATCCGGCCGCGCCCGTCGATCCCGACATCGCCGACCGTGTCCTGAGACTGCCCCAGGCGGCGAAGCTCCGCGACCTGAGACCGATCACCCTCGATGGCGCGCGCGAGCGATTTGGCCGGCGGATCTCCGAGGAGGAGCTGCTGCTCCGCCTCACGATGCCCGAGGAACAGGTCGATGCGATGGTGGCAAACCGCGATCGGCCCGCGCCGGAGCCTGCGGCGCGCCCCGGCCGCAGCCCGCTCGTCAACCTCCTCCACGAGCTCGCCCGCCGCCCCGCGATCACCGAGTTCGAGCTGACCCAGAACCAGGGCGACACGGTGGTGTGGCGCCGTGCTTGACGGGCTCGAAGGCGTCCGCCTCGACGAGGTGCGCGGGTTCGTGTTCGACGTCGACGGCACGCTGGCGCACCGCGGGCCCGATGGTCGCGCCGAGCCCCAGCCCGGCGCGGTCGAGGTGCTCGAGCGGATCCGCGCCTCGGGGCGAAAGCTCGTTCTGTTCACGAACGGCAGCCACATCCGATCCGAGACGATGGCCCGGGGCCTCCGAGACGACGGGCTGCCCGTCGCCGACGACGAGATGCTGACGCCCGTCGACAGCGCGATCACTTACATCAGAAAGCGCCACCGCGACCGGCCGGCGCTGCTGTTCGCCTCGCAGGTGGTCCGCGAGCGGATGGCCGAGGCCGGAATCCACGAGGCCGAGGGCGAGGAGGCCGAGGTCGTGTTTGTCGCCCACGTCGACGAGGCCGATATGCCGTCGATGGAGCGCGCGGCGCGCGCGGTCGAGCGGGGCGCGCCGCTCCTGACCGGAAGCTGGGCGCGGGGCTATGCCGGCGCCAACGGGATCATCTTCAGCCGCGGGGCGATGGTGACCGCGGCGATCGCCAAGGTCACGGCGAAGCGGCCGAAGATCGTCGGCAAGCCCTCGCGCGCCGCGGTCGAGGAGATCCGGACGCGGCTCGGAATCCCCACCGACCAGATCGCGGTGATCGGCGACGACGTCGGCATGGACATCGCGCTCGGTCGCATGGGCGGGTCGCGCACCGTGCTCGTGCGCAGCGGCATCACCGGCGCCACGCCACTCGCCAAGCTCCCGGAGAGCCGGCGCCCCCACGCGGTCATCGACCGCGTCGCGGACCTCCTCGAGGTGCTCCCATGACCGTATGCTGAGAGGCTGAACGTATGGCCACGACCGAGCAGCTGCCACCCGCCGTCGTCCTCGAGCAGGCTGGGCTGACCGTCGAGGCGCTGTATGACGAGCTGACCGACCGCTGCACGCGACCGGTGCGGCTCGAGGACATCCTTTACGACGCCGCCGAGCGGGTTCCCGGGCTGGCGCCGACGCGCGCCGAGATGGACGTCGAGCGGACGCGGAAGCTCGCCGACAAGCAGGGGCTCGAACTCGCGCAGGGTTTGCTGCTCGCGGAGATCCTTCAGGTCCCGCGCACCGGGCGCCACCTGGTCGAGTCGATGCTGTATCCGACGGCCCTCGCGCAGGACCACCTCGAGGAATTGCAAGAGACCGGCAAGGTCGACCTCGGCCACGCCCGCGTCACCCGCCGGGGCCGGGCCGGAGTGCTCGAACTCTGCAACCCGCGCCATCTGAACGCCGAGGACGGGGACACGCTGGCCGAAACCGAGGCCGCCGTCGACCTTGTCCTGCTCGATCCCGAGATCCAGGTCGGCGTGCTCCGCGGTGGCGTTGTCGACCACCCGCGCTACGCCGGCAAGCGGCCCTTCGGCGCCGGGATCAACCTCACCCATCTCTACCACGGTCGGATCGACTTCCTGTTCTACGTCGTGCGCGACATGGGCTACGTCAACAAGCTCTACCGCGGTCTCGCCGGACCGCACGCCACCGAGAAGCTGTGGATCGCGGGCGTCGAGGAGTTCGCGATCGGCGGCGCCTGCCAGCTCACGCACGTCATGGATCACGTGATCGCCGTCCGGGGCGTGCGGCTTTACCTGCCGGCGCGGAAGGAGGGGATCATCCCGGGCGCGTCCAACCTGCGCCTGCCCCGGTTCGTCGGCGACCGCGCCGCGCGCCAGGCGATCCTGTCGGGCCGAGAGTGGACCGCCGGCGACCCGGACGCGGACCTGATCGTCGACGAGGTCGTGGAACAGGACGAGATCGAGGACGCGATCGACAACCGGATCGACGCGCTCACAAGCTCCGGGCTCGTCAACGCGTCGGCCAACCGCGCCGCGATGCGCGTGGGGGCCGAGCCGCTCGATCTGTTCCGCGAGTACATGGCCACCTACTCCGGCGAGCAGGCCTACTGCCACCTGAGTCCGGCGCTCGTCCGCAATCTCGAGGAGCACTGGAATGCTCACCGCCGCAGCGTCTGAGTTCTGGGACGCGGCGACGGAGACGATGCCGCGCGACGAGCTCGCGGCGCTCCAGCTCGACCGCCTCCGCGCGACGGTCGACCGCGTCGCCAAGCACCAGCCCCTCGGAGCGGAGCGCCTAAAGCAGGCGGGCATCATGTCCCCGCAAGACATCGCCTCGCTCGACGACCTCGCCGGCATCCCGTTCGCCCACAAGAGCGACCTGCGCGAGCACTACCCGTTCGGGCTGTTCGCGGTGCCGCGGGAGGAGGTCGTCCGCGTCCACGCCTCGAGCGGAACCCACGGCAGGCCGACCGTCGTCGGGTACACGCGCGCCGACCTCGAGACGTGGACCGAGCTGATGGCGCGCTCGATGACGATGGCCGGCGTCCGTCCGGGGATGCTCATCCACAACGCCAACGGCTACGGCCTGTTCACCGGCGGGCTCGGCTTCCACCAGGGCGGCGAGCGGATCGGAGCGACCGTCGTCCCGGTGTCGGGCGGCCAGACCGGGCGCCAGGCGATGCTGGCGCGCGACCTCGACGCCCAGGTCCTCGTCGCGACTCCCTCGTACTCGCTCGTCATCGCGCAGGCCCTGCAGGACGCCGGCATCGCTCCCGAGGACAACCACCTCGAGCTCGGGCTGTTCGGCGGTGAGCCCTGGACCGAGGGACTCAGGACCAAGATCGACACCGCGCTCGGGATCAACGCGATCAACTTCTACGGCCTGTCGGAGATGTGCGGTCCGGGCGTCGCCACCGAGTGCCTGACCGCCCGCGATGGGCTGCACGTTCAGGAGGACCACTTCCTCGTCGAGGTCGTCGACCCCGCGACGGGCGCTCGCGTCCCGCCGGACACCGACGGCGAGCTCGTGTTCACCACGCTCACCAAGGAGGCGCTGCCGCTGATCCGCTACCGCACCGGGGACCTCGGCGCGATCACGATCGCGCCGTGCGCCTGCGGACGGACAACCGCGCGGCTGATCCGGCTCGGGGGGCGCCAGGACGACATGATGATCATCCGGGGCGTCAACCTGTACCCATCGCACATCGAGCAGATCCTGCTGACCGTCGATGGGGTGGGACCGCACTACCGGCTGATCCTCGAGCGCCCCGGCCCGATGGATGAGCTCACGCTCGAGTGCGAGCCCAGCACGCTCGATGGCGACCGCGGCGGCCTCCAGCAAACCCTCGAAAAAAATCTAAAAGAAGGCACCGGCGTGCGAATCGCGGTGTCGGTATTGGAACCCGGAACGGTTCCGCGCAGCGAGGGCAAGGCCGTCCGGGTCGTCGACCGGCGTTAGTCACCGCCCCGTGTCGAAGCGGTCGGTGACGAGCACCCGGCCGGCGGCGTCGAGCGTCTCCAGGCGGAACCCGGGATGGCTCTGCGGGATCACGATCGCGAAGTAGCGCCCATCGCCGATCGGGACGGTCACGCCGCTGATCTCGTCGCGAACCTCGACCGGGTGGCCGGTGGTCGGGGCGTACCCCCACTCGACCCACCACTGCCGGCCGTCCCGGGAGCCGATGCTGCCCGGCCAGTAATCGAATCCACGGGCGTCCTGCCATCCCAACACTCCGCATCCGAGCATCGGTCCGCCGAGTTGGTACCGCTCGCCGCCGGGGAGGCCGGCCCAGGTTCCGTCCGGCTGGCGGATCGCGGTGCAGAGCCAGCCCTTCGGTCGGCTCAGGGCGACCCACAACTGGAACCGGCCCACCCCCGGAACCGTGAACGTGGTCGCCAGGCGCACGGTCTGCGGGATGACGTCGGGGACGATCACGCCCTGACCTGGACGCCACGGGAACGACCCGGCGGGGTTTGCCTCGAACAGCGCCTTGGGGCTGTCGTGCGAGAACGCGCCCAGGCCGAAGGCGCCACCGGTTGCGCCGAACACGACGGCGACGACGAGCACGGCAAGCCGGCGAGCCCGGCGTCGGTGACGCTTGGCCCGGACGAGCCGAGGATCACCGGGCTGAGCGACGATCCGGCGGCGCGCGCTCGAGCTCGGGGTCCAGTTCAACCGATGGCGCCGGGAGAGCCGGCGGCTCGACGCCATCGAGATCCGCCGTCGACACGCCGTGACGCCGCCGGTCGGCGAGCACAAGGTTCCGCGCGGTGGCGATCAGCCACGGTCGCGGATCGTCGGAGGGCACATCGGCCAGGCGACGCCACGCGATCGCCATGACCTCGGCCGCCAGCGCGTCCGGATCATGTGCCCCGCGCCGCCGGGCGTAGGCGGTGATCAGGCCGAGGTGGCCGAAGACACCCGCGAATCGCGCCTCGGCAGCCGATCGATCATCCATGACCGTAACTGTCGAGCGCGGGCGAAAGCGTTACAGCTCCGCGGGCTCGCCGCGAAGGGCCCCGTGACGGACGTCGCTCGGCGTCACGCCGAACGTGCGCTTGAACACCCGCGAGAAGTGCGCGGCGTCGCAGAATCCCCAGCGGAACGCGATGTCGGTGACCGACCCGCCGTTCGGCCGCTGCAGGTCCTCGAGGCACCGGGCCAGCCGCTCGGAGCGGACGAGCCCCGCGACCGACGCGTCGACATCCTCGAACAGGGCGTGGAGCGCGCGGACCGAGATCGAGTAGGCGCGCGCGATCGACGCCGGTCCGAGGTCGGGATCCTGGAGATGCGTGCGCGCGTAGCGGCGGATCTCGGCCCGCATCGCCTCGCGCGCGGCGGCGCGGCTCGTGGGCACGCTCGGCTCCACCGCCGCGCGGAGGAGCTCGAGTGCGGCGTTGGCGGCCGCCATTCCGGCCGCCGGCTCGAGGTTCGGCTGCTCGAGCGCGAGCGCGTTCATGTACCGCACGAGCAGCCGGGCGGGGCCGTTGTCGTCGAGCGGGGGAAGCGCCCGCAGCTCGGCCAGTCGCGGGCAGACGGCGAGCACCCGGCGGCGCGGGAAGATCAGCGTCCGCTTGTGGAACGCCTCGACGATCTCAACGTCGGTGGGCTGTAGCCCGTCCCACACCACGACGTCGCCCGGTGACAGCGACAGTCCCCGCGCGCCCTCCCTGACGGTCTCGATCCCCTTGCACACGAGCTGGAAGCCGAGGATGTCCTCGTGCTTGGCCTCGGGGCTCATGACCGCGCGGCTGCGGTGGCCGAGGAACGGCGAAGCCGCGCAGTCGACCAGCATGAGGTCGCCGATCGGGCGGCGCGTCACCGTGCCGCGAAAGTCGACCGGGGTGTGGTCGGTGGCGTGAACGTCAAACGCGAGATGGGTCGTGGCCAGGATGCCCGACCACGACTCGAGCCGCTGCTTGATGTCGTCTCCGGTGACCCGCCAGCGTTCTGGCTCGCGAACCACCGGCACTGAGGCCACATCCGTTGCAACCGCCAAGCCAGTGTCCTCTCGGTGAATCTCCCTCTCGGACGTCGGTCCTGGGCTGGATGGTACCGCCAGGCTACGGCGCCGTAGCACGTTCGCCGGCGAGCGCGACGAACGCGTCTAGCGCGGCCGGGTCCAACAACGAGTCGCGGCTGGCGACTCGCTCGGACGATTCGCCGCGCAGGATCCGCTTGACCGGCGCCTCGAGCTTCTTGCCCGTGAGCGTCCGCGGGATCGCCGGCACCGACACGATCGTGTCGGGCACGTGGCGCGGGGACAGCTCGCCGCGAAGCGCGGTTGAGATCTTCGCGCGGAGATCGTCGTCGAGCGTCGTGCCATCGGCGGGTACGACGAACAGCAGCAGCTCGCCGGCGCCGCCGCCGGCGTCCTCAAGGTGCACCACGAGCGCGTCCATGACCTCGGGGACGTCCTCGACGACCGAGTAGAACTCGCCCGTGCCGAGGCGGACGCCGCCGCGGTTCAGCGTGGCGTCGGACCGGCCGGTGATGACGCAGCTGCCGCGTTCGGTGAACTTGATCCAATCGCCCTGGCGCCAGACACCGGGGTAGACGTCGAAGTACGAGGAGCGGTAACGCTCGCCGGTGTCGTCTCCCCAGAACGCCACCGGCATCGACGGCATCGGCTTGGTGATCACGAACTCGCCGAGCTCGCCGATCACCTCGTGGCCCTCGGCGTCGAACGCGTGCGCGTCGACGCCCAGGCACGCGCCCGTGATCTCGCCCTCGTACACCGGCTGGGCGAAGCTGCCCGACACGAGCCCGGTGCACACGTCGGTGCCGCCGGAGCCGTTGTTCAGCAGCATCTCGGGCCCGAGTTGCTCGTAGGCGTACAGGTAGCCCTCCGGGGGCAGCGGCGATCCCGCCGTGCACAGCATCCGGATACTCGAGAGGTCGCACTCGCGTCCCGGTTCGAGCCCGGCCTTGCGGCACGCCATCAGGTACGCGGGGGCGACGCCCATCACGGTCGGCCGGAGCTCCTCCGCGAGGCGCCACTGCTCGAGCAGGTCGGGCCACGCCGGGTCGCCGTCGAGCATCACGATCGAGGAGCGCAGCTGGAGCCCCGCGACGAGCGCGTTCCACATCATCCACGCCGTGGTCGAGAACCACAGGAGCCGGCCGCCGGGCTTCAGATCCCAGCCGAGACCGAGGTTCTTGCGGTGCTCGATGAGCTGCCCGCCGTGGCCGTGCACGATCGGCTTCGGCAGCCCGGTCGTGCCCGAAGAGAACAGGACGTAGATCGGGTGGTCGAATTCGACCTGCTCGAACTCGAGCGGTGCGCTCTCCGCGATGAGATCGTTCCAGTTGATCGCGTCGGGGATCTCGGCCTCACCGAACGGGACCCACACCACGTGCTCGATCGACGGGATCCGTCCGCGGATCGTCTCGACCTCCGCGCGCCGGTCGATGTAGCGGTTGCGGTAGCCGTACCCGCCGACGGCCAGGAGCACGCGCGGCTCGATCTGGGCGAAGCGGTCGATGACGCTGCGGGAGCCGAACTCGGGGGCGCACGTCGCCCAGATCGCTCCGAGGCTCGCGGTCGCGATGAACGCGATCAGCGTCTCGGGGATGTTCGGCATGTAGGCGACGACCCGGTCGCCTTTCTGGACGCCGAGGCGCTGGAGGGCCGCCCGGACCCGGCCGGCCTGCTCGATCAGCTCGCCGAACGTGAGCTCACGAGGCCCGCGCGTCTGCGACCGGGCCACGACCGCAACGCGGTCGCGGTCCTCCTCGAGGCCGACCAGGTGCTCGGCGTAGTTGAGGCGCGCGCCCGTGAACCACTTCGCGCCGGGCATCGTCTCCTTCGCGAGGACCCGGTCGTACGGCGTCGCGCGGATCCCGTAAAAGTCCCACAGGTCGCCCCAGAAGCCCTCGAGGTCGTCCACCGACCAGCGATACAAGCCTTCGAAGTCGCCGAACTCGCGGCCGCGCTCGTCGCGCAGCCAGTTCACGAAGCGCCCGATCTCCGTCGTTTCCCGCCAGTCAGCGGGTGGCGTCCACAGGATGTCCCCGATCATCGGCAGCGGCCAGGATACCCGCAGGCCCGCGCCCTCTGGTCCTGTCCGGACCGACATTGCGCTGCCGGTCAAGTCTCCCGGAATTTTGGGCCGCCTACGGCGGCGTCCGTGGGGCCGTTCCGCCGGGCGTCCGTGCCCGGCGGGGGGACCGCGGCCTGTGTCACCTAGAGACAGCCGTCCCCGTCGCTCGGCGCGCCGTGGTTGTCGGTGTCGTCGTCGCCACCCCCGTTCTGGGGA
>Ga0335079_10005817_pt1 | contig 14104 bp, 14 predicted proteins | sample Lox_Sample_33_FD_206719 | JGI IMG/M metagenome (GOLD analysis project Ga0335079, IMG submission 206719) | Soil microbial communities from Loxahatchee National Wildlife Refuge, Florida, United States - Lox_Sample_3.3 | ecosystem: Environmental > Terrestrial > Soil > Wetlands | place: USA...
CCATCACCTTCCTGCCATACATGTTCTTCTCTTTCCAGACGCCGTAGGCCTGGGCGGCAGACTTCTCCTCGTCGGGAACCATCGTGAACGGCAGGTCGTACTTCTGCTTGAATTTGTCCTGCGCGGAGGACTTGTCGGGCGAGACCCCGACCACCAGCGCGCCCTTCTTCGCGAATGACTTGATGCCGTCGCGAAATTCGCAGGCTTCCACGGTGCAGCCCGGAGTGTCCGCCTTCGGGTAGAAGTAGAGCACGACGCGCTGACCCTTCAGCTTCGAGAGCTGGAAATCGCCGATGTGGATATCGGGCGCTTTATCGCCTACCTTCAACATGATTCACCCCAGTTTCTGCTTCAGGAGATCGGTCACTACATCCGGTTTGGCCTGGCCCCGCGAGGCCTTCATCACCTGGCCCACCAGAAAATTGATCACGGTGGTCTTGCCGGATTTGTACTGCTCCACCTGCTTGGGATTGGCCGCAATCACGCCGGCCACGATCTGGTCCAGCGCGCCCGTGTCGGCTATCTGCCTGAGTCCTTCGCGCTCGACGATGACGGCGGCGCTGTCGCCGGTCGCGATCATCTTCGGCAGCACGTCCTTGGCGAGCTTGCCCGATAGCTCACCCGCGGCGATCAACCGGACAAGCTGCCCGAGGTTCTCCGCGGTGACGGGAGTCTCGCCGTTTTTCAGCGCGGCCATCAGGTCGCCCATCACCCAGTTGGCGGCCAGTTTGGCGTTGCCGGAAACACGCGCGACGGTCTCAAAATATTCGCTGATGGCGCGCGAGGCGGTCAGGACCTCGGCGTCGTACTCGGACAAGCCAAGCTCTCCGGTGAAGCGTGCGCGCTTTTTCGCGGGCAGCTCCGGCATAGAGGCCCGTACGCGCTCGATCCATTCGGAACCGATGCGCAGCGGCACCAGGTCGGGTTCCGGGAAATAACGATAGTCGTGCGCGTCTTCCTTGCTGCGCATCGAAAACGTCTCGCCCAGATCGGGATTGTAGAGGCGCGTCTCCTGCACCACGCGCTCGCCGCTTTCAATCAGCGCGACCTGGCGGGCGATCTCGAAATCCAGCGCCTGCTTGAGGAACCGGAAAGAGTTCAGATTCTTGACCTCTGCCTTGGTGCCGAACTTTTCCGCGCCCTTGAGCCGCACGCTCACGTTGGCGTCGCAGCGCAGGTGGCCTTTTTCCATGTCGCAGGTGGACACTTCGACGAACTGCAGCACCTGTTTGAGCTCGGTGAGGTAGGCGTAGGCGTCGTCGGAGCTGCGCATGTCGGGCTCGCTGACGATCTCGGCGAGAGGGGTGCCGCTGCGGTTCAGATCCACGTAGGAGCGCTGGCCGGAATCCTTGAAGCCATCGTGAATGCTCTTGCCGGCGTCGTCTTCCATATGAATGCGGGTGATCCCGATGCGCCTGGAGACGCCGTCGACGACGATGTCCACCCAGCCGTGTTCGCTGTAGGGCTGGTCGTATTGGGAGATCTGGTAGCCCTTGGGCAGGTCCGGATAGAAGTAGTTCTTGCGCGCAAAACGCGAATACGGGCGGATCTGACAATTCAAGGCCAGCGCGGCTTTGATCGCCAGTTCGACGGCCGTCTGATTCAGCACGGGAAGCGCGCCCGGCAGTCCGAGGCAAACCGGGCAGACGTTGGTGTTCGGCGGGGCGCCGAATCCGGTGGGACAGCCGCAGAAAATCTTGGTAGCCGTGGCGAGCTGAACGTGCACTTCGAGCCCGATCACCGGCTCGTATCGCGCCAGGATCTCCGGAGTCACCGCGGCGATTGCGGACAAAGACATGGTGTCCTGTCATTATAGCGGGGCGGCGCCGAGGGCACCGGATGCTACCATCGCATTTATGGCCAAGTTCAAGCCGGTGCGGGTGAAACCGAAGACGCCGGCGCGGCCGCAGGGCGCGGTCGGTTGCGTCGTGTTGATTCTCCTGATCATGTTTGGCGTGATGGTTTTTCTGTATTTTGCGATGAGATCGAATGCGAGTTGACGGGCGCGCTCCGGCTGCGCTTCGGCCGGTGGAGATCATTCCGGGTTACCTGATGACGGCGGAAGGCTCCGCGTTCATAAAGGTAGGAAACACTCACGTGCTTTGCGCTGCCAGCGTGGAAGACACCGTGCCGCAGTTTCTTCGGAATTCCGGCAAGGGATGGGTCACGGCGGAATACTCCATGCTGCCGCGAGCCACGGCGCGGCGCACTGCGCGGGAGGTTACCAAGGGGCATCCATCGGGCCGGACCCAGGAAATCCAGCGGCTGATCGGCCGCTCTTTGCGCGCGGTGATCGACCAGTCCGCGCTGGGCGAGCGCACGATCTATGTAGACTGCGACGTGATTCAGGCGGACGGCGGAACGCGAACCGCGTCCATCTCGGGGGCCTGGGTGGCGCTGGCGCAGGCGATCAGGAAACTGCGCACCTTCGGCACGCTGAAGACGAATCCGCTGCGCGACGTGGTTGCAGCCACCAGCGTGGGAATCGTAGGCAGCACGCCGATGCTGGACCTCTGCTACGAAGAAGACTCGCAGGCCGAGGTGGACATGAACGTCGTCATGACCGGCTCGGGGAGGTTTATCGAAGTACAGGCGACGGCCGAGCATACGCCTTTCGACGATGCCCAGATGGCCGAGCTGATCGCGCTGGCGCGCAGCGGAATTGCGGGCATCATCGAACTCCAGAAGCAGGCGGCGGGGATTTGACCAGGCTGTATTGCGCCACGGGCAACGCCGGCAAACTCCGCGAATTTCGCATGGCGGCGCTGCACGCACCTGTGGAGATCGAACTGCTCGCCGAATACAAGCAACTACCGGAGTGCATCGAAGATGGCGCGACTTTCGAAGAGAACGCCGTCAAGAAAGCCTTACATTACGCGCCCCACGCGCGGGGTCCGCTGTTTGCCGACGATTCCGGCCTGGAGGTGGACGCGCTGGCCGGCGCTCCCGGCGTCTACTCGGCGCGCTTCTCCGGTCCTGGAGCGACTGATGAAAGCAACAACCGGCTGCTGCTGGAGGAGCTGAAGGGCATCTCCAACCGTGCGGCCCGGTTCGTGTGCGCCATCGCGCTGGCGGATCGCGGGCGCGTGACTGGAGTCTATCGGGGTTCGGTGGAAGGCTTCATCATCGATGAGCCCCGCGGCACGGGCGGGTTCGGATACGATCCGCTGTTTTTCTGCCCGGCGTTCGGCTGCACGTTCGGCGAAGCCACCGCGGAGCAGAAGTTTTCGCTCAGTCATCGGGGCCGCGCTTTGTGGGCGATGCTGGCTGATCTTTTTCCTCCTCGTCGATCGACTGCTTGACTCGTAACAGCAGGAACAACGTAAGAAAGTTCAGTAGAGCCAGAAAGACCGCCACCAGGTAGTGGTCCAGGGCGACGGCCGCTCCCATGGCGGCGATGTTCCAGATGGTCGCGGCTGTGGCCGTGCCGTGAACGCGATTTTCCGATTTCAGGATCGCTCCCCCGCCCACGAAGCCGATACCCGCCGCTATACCCTGCAGCACCCGCGACTGTGCGTCCATGGAAGGTCGGCCCCAACCTCCCACCAGCAGGATAAAGGCGCAACTCGCGACGGCCACGATGGGCATCGTGCGCACGCCGACGCTGTGCGCCTCTTTTTCCCGATACCAGCCTACCGGCAGGGCGAGCACGTATGCGAAGGCCACCTTGCCGACGTCCTCCAGTTCTTGGCTCCAGATCATCGGAGTTTCCTTACTTGTAGATGCCCGGGCAGGCGGGGAGGCCTGCCCCACCCGCCATGCTATCCTGATTCCGCGCCCCATGAAGATATCGAGTGTCCGCTCGTTTCTGCTCTCCTATCCTTTTGCGGAGCCTTTGCGCCTCCCGTTTTACGGCGGCGAGCGCACCATCCTGAAACGCGATGCGATGTTCATTCGCGTGGAGACCGACGCCGGGCTGGTGGGCTATGCGCCCGGTCCGGCGAGCGAAGGGGTGCAGCAGGCGATCACACAGGTGATCGGGCCGTGGCTGGAGGGGCGCATTTTGGCGGACCCGGACGCCCTGCGCGTTCTTTTCCTCGACGGTCCGGGGAGCGATCTCGATCTCGCGAAGATCTACTGCGCGGTCGAAATGGCGCTGTACGACCTGGTGGGGAAAGCCATGGGGGTCCCGGTCAGCGAGCTGATCGGCGGGCGGGTGCGCGACCGCATCCGGCTGTACGGCAGCGCCGGAATGTACATGCCGCCGGAAGGCTACGCCGCCGAAGCCGCGGCCATCAAGGCAATGGGCTTCCGGGCGTACAAAATGCGTCCGGCGCTGGGTGCGGAACAGGACCTGGAGACCGTGCGGCTCATGCGCCAAGCGACCGGACCCGATTTCGACCTCATGGTGGACGCCCACACCTGGTGGCGCATGGGCGACCGCAGCTACTCGCACGAAACCATCGAGCGGCTGGCGGGCGAGATGGCACAGTACCACATCGCGTGGCTGGAAGAACCGATGCCGCCGGACGATCACCCGGCGTACCTGGCGCTGAAATCGAAGGACCTGGTTCCGATCGCGAGCGGCGAGCACGAGCCGAATGAAGACCGCTACCTCGACCTGATCCTGACCCAGGCCGTGGACTACGTGCAGATGGACCTCTGCTGCCAGGGAGGCTACCAGCTCGGACGCCGCCTCTTCGCCGAGATCGCGCGCCAGGGACTGAGCTTCGCGTTTCACAGTTGGGGTACGGCGCTGGAGGTGATCGCGGCCGCGCACCTGGGCATCTGCTGGCCATCGGTGGTGGTGGAGTGGCTGGAGTATCCCTGTTACTCGGCGCCGGGGCGCGCCGGGATGTACCCGTTCCCGCTGGCCGAGGAGATCCTCGAGCAGCCGCTGGAGATCGAGCGCGGCGACCTGGTGGTGCCGCGCGCGCCTGGCCTGGGCGTCGCGGTGAATGAAGCCGTGATCGAGAAATATCCCTGGATTCCGGGCCCGTGGTCGTACTTCCACATCGCGTCGCCGCCGGAGACACGGGCGGTCATGAGCGATCACAGCATTCAGTGGGCGGGGGCTACGGGCGGAACGGTTCACTAGCCACAGCGTGTAGAGTCCGTGCACGACGCGGTCATCATCGGAGCTGGAGCGGCCGGGCTTGCGGCGGCGCAGGACCTGCTCCGCGCCGGTGCGAAGATCTGTTGCGTGGAAGCGCGGGACCGGATCGGCGGGCGCATTCTTACGGTGCACGGCCAGGCGCCGGTACCGGTCGAGCTCGGCGCGGAATTCATCCACGGGCGGCCGCCGGAGATTTTCGAACTGGCGGAACGGGCAGGCATCGGGCTTTACGAAACAGAAGGCCGCATGGTCGGACTTGGGGAAGAAGAGGCCGACGGCGACAGCGTGATGGAAGTACTGTCGCGGACTGCGACCGAAGAGCGCGACGAGACTTTCCAAAGCTTCCTGGAGCGCTCGAGCTTTTCGCGGGCGCAAAAGGAGCAAGCCGCGGCGTTCGTCGAAGGCTTCAACGCGGCGCGGCGCGAGGTGATCGGCGTGGCCAGCATCGCGCTGGATCAGCAGGCCTCGGATCGCATCGATGGCGACAGCAGCTTTCGGGTCCGGGAGGGATACGATGCGCTGATCCATGCCCTGGCCAGAGGAGTTGACGTTCGTCTGAGCTGCGCGGCACAGGCGATCGAGTGGAAGCCGGGCGCGGTCAAAATCTTCACGCGCGCTGAACCGATTGAGGCGCGGCACGTGCTGGTCACGGTGCCGCTCGGAGTGCTGCAAAGCGGGGCCATCCGATTCGACCCCGAGCCGAAGGAGTCGCTGGCGGCCGCGCATGCTTTGCGCTTCGGGGATGCGTTTCGCGTGACCTTCCTTTTCGACCGCGCCTTTTGGGACCAACAGCCCAAAACCGCAGGCATCGGCTTCCTGTTCTCTGAGGAGCCCCTGTTCCCGGTATGGTGGACGGGCAGGCCAGCGGAACCGCGGCTGATTACCGGCTGGAGCGCGGGACCGAAAGCAGACCCGCTGATCGGACAGCCTCGGGATGCGATCGTGGCTCAGGCGCTAGCCACGCTCTCGCGGATCATGAAGACTCAACCTCCAAATCCGCGGGGAGTCTGGTTTCACGATTGGAACGCGGACCCGTTCTCGCGGGGCGCGTACAGCTACGTACCGGCAGGCGCCCTTCCTGCGAGGCGCAAGCTGGCGGAACCGGTTGCAGATACGCTGTACTTCGCAGGCGAGGCCACCGATTTGCTTGGCTACACCGGAGCCGTGCACGGCGCCATCGCCAGCGGGTGGCGCGCGGCGGCGCAGATTCTGGGGCGGTAGGATAGGTAGCCATGAGAATAGCGATTCTGCTGCTGGCGGCGTGTTGCGCAAGTGCGCAGACCAAGGAGTGCGCACGGGACATCGGCGTGCCCTTTGAGGGCGGCACCGGACCGCTCAATGCGATTACGGATGTGCCGGGAGTCGAGGTGGGTCACAGGACGCTGATCTCCGACGACTCCATTCGCACAGGTGTCACGGCGGTCTGGCCCCGCGGAAAGAAATCGTCCGACCCGAGACATCTTTATCGCGTTTTCGACGGCGAATCCGGGGGCCGCGGCGGCCAAAACGGCGGTGAATGTCGCCATGATGCCGAACGACTCGTTGAACCCCGTGTTCGAAGGTGCGGTGCAGGCCGTGGAGGAGGCGATCGTCAACGCGATAATCGGGGCCGAGACCATGAAGGGCTTTCACGGCAATACGGTATTCGCGCTGCCTCACGACCGGCTGCGCGAGGTGTTGAAGAAGTACAACCGTCTACAATGAAGTCATGGCGGACAAGTTGATCATTGCGGGACGCGAATTTGGCTCTCGCCTCATCGTGGGCACGGGGAAATATCGCAGCCACCAGGAAATGCAGCGTTGTCACGAGGCCAGCGGGGCCGACATGGTCACGGTGGCGGTGCGGCGCGTCAACCTGACGGACCGATCCAAGGAATCGCTGCTGGATTATATCGACCGCTCGAAGACCTTCATTCTTCCCAATACCGCCGCCTGCTACACCGCCGACGATGCGGTGCGCACGGCCATGCTGGCGCGCGAGGTGGGGCTTTCCAACTGGATCAAGCTGGAGGTGATCGGCGACGAAAAGACGCTCTTCCCCGATAACGCCGGCCTGCTGGAAGCCACGCGCACGCTGGTGAAGGAAGGTTTCGTGGTGCTGCCCTACACCAATGACGACGTGGTGAACGCGCGCAGGCTGATCGACGCGGGCGCGGCGGCCGTGATGCCGCTGGCGGCGCCGATCGGCAGCGGTCTGGGGATTCAGAACCCGACCAACCTGCGCATCTTCCGCGAGCTGATCACCGAGGTGCCGGTGATTGTGGACGCGGGTGTGGGCACGGCCAGCGACGCCACGATCGCGATGGAGCTCGGCGCGGACGGCGTGCTCATGAACACGGCGATCGCGGCGGCGGAGGATTCGGTCACGATGGCGCGCGCCATGAAGCTGGCGGTCGAGTGCGGACGGCTGGCCTACGAAGCAGGCCGGATGGAGAAGAAGCTGTACGCCTCGGCAAGCAGTCCGATGACGGGCGTGGTGGGCCGGTAAGTCAGGCGAAGATTTCAGCCACCGGGAGGATGTCGGCTCCGAACGCGGAGAGCGGGATCGAAGCGCTGGGAGAGTAAACAACCGCTGCGCCTTCCTGGCGGACCACGGATACGGTCTTTTTCTCAGGGTCAACAACCCAGAATTCGATTGCACCATTCAGGAGGCACAGGGCGGCCAACTCCTGTAGTTGACGATTGGTGTTCCACGGTGATCTGACTTCGATCACCAGTTCGGGTGCGCCGCGCAGGTTGTCATCCGGGTCAGCTGCCTCCCACCGGGCCTTCGAAATCGCGGCAACGTCGGCCGCCCGCAATTCGAACTCAGCTACAGGCCGGTAAGGGTACTCCATCCTGACGACGCCGAAATGCGCCAGCTTCGGCCCAAGCAGGAACACGAGCTGATGCTGCATTTCCACGTGGCGCATTCTCGGTCTGGTCACCGCCACCACCTCACCGTGATGCAGTTCATAGACAAGCTCGCCGTCTTCCGGCAGTTGCCGGAATTGCGCGACCGTGATCAGGTCCGGAAGAGCGGCCATGATGCCTTATCTTAGCGCGGCAGACATTGTCGCGCCGTAACCTCGCCATTCGATCGTCCGCCCCACGCACCTCCCTCGTGTTACTATTCCGTTTTAATTAAGGGAGCATCCCCGTGAAAGTCTACGAAAGCAAGGACATTCGGAACGTCGGTGTGGTGGGCCACGGCGATTCCGGCAAGACGTCGCTCACCGCCGGGCTGCTCTTCACCGCCGGAGCTACCAACCGCCTCCTCCGCGTCGATGAAGGCAACACGATAACGGATTTTGACGACGAGGAGATCGCTCGCAAAATCTCGATCTCGACTGCCATCGCCGTGGCGGAATGGAAAAAGACCAAGATCAATATCCTCGACACCCCGGGATATAACATTTTTATTAACGACACGCGCGCTGCCCTGGTGGCGGCCGATGCGGCGCTGGTCCTGGTGGACGGCGTGGCCGGGGTCGAGGTGCAGACCGAGAAGGTCTGGGCGTTCGCCAACGATTTCAAACTCCCGCGAGCCGTCATCATCAATAAGCTCGATCGCGAGCGCGCCGATTTCCAGCGCGCGCTCGAAGGCGTGCACGAGTTCTTCGGCCGTGCAGCCGTGCCGGTACAGCTCCCCATCGGAAGCGAGCGCGATTTCAAAGGCGTGGTCGATCTCATCCGGATGAAAGCGTACACCTATGCGCCGGATGCTGACGGCAAGGGCAAGGAAGGCGACATCCCCACCGACCTCAAAGATGCGGCCCAGAAGGCACACGAGACGCTGGTCGAGATGGTCGCCGAAGGCAACGACGCCCTCATGGAGGAGTTCTTCGCCGAGGGTACGCTGCCGGCAGAGCACATCGTCGACGGGCTGAAGCAGGGTATCCGCGAGCTGCGGATTTTCCCGGTACTCGCCGCGAGCGGCCTGCACAATATCGGCAGCGACCTGATCCTGGACCTGATCGTAGAGAACCTCCCGGCGCCAGGTTCCCGAGAGATTCCGGCAAGTGTCACTGGTCCGTCCGCATTCGTTTTCAAGACAACGGCCGATCCCTTCGCCGGGCGCATCTCCTACTTCCGCGTCATGACCGGCACCATCAAGAATGACGCCAACCTGGTGAGCATCAGCAAGAGCGCTCCGGAGCGGCTGGCTCACCTGAGCAGCCCACAGGGTAAGACGCTGAATCCCGTTACCGAGCTCAACGCCGGGGACATCGGCGCCGTCGCCAAGCTCAAGGACACGCTGACCGGGGATACGCTGGCCGAAAAAGGGCAGACCGTCGCCTATCCTCCCGTGAAACTGCCCGAACCCTCGATCGCGTTTGCCATCGAAGCGAAGTCACGCAACGACGAAGACAGGATGGGCAATGCCGTCCACCGGATCCTGGAAGAGGACCAGTCTCTGCGCTTTTACCGCGACCCTCAGACCCGCGAGTTCCTGCTCGCCGGTGCCGGTCAGCAACATGTCGAAGTGGTCGTCAGCCGGTTAAAGAAACGTTACGGCGTGGACGTGACCCTGAAGGCGCCCAAGATTCCTTACCGGGAAACCATCCGCGGAACGGCGGATGTTCAGGGGCGGCACAAGAAGCAGACCGGCGGGCACGGCCAGTTCGGCGACTGTTGGATTCGGATGGAGCCACTGCCCCGCGGGTCGAATTTCGAGTTTGCCAACGAGATCTTCGGCGGCTCCATTCCTAAGAACTTCATCCCGGCCGTGGAAAAAGGCATCGTGGAGACGGCGGCCAACGGCTACCTGGCCGGATATCCCATGGTGGATTTCAAGGTCACCGTCTACGACGGGTCCTACCACGACGTGGATTCGAGCGAGCTGGCCTTCAAGCTCGCAGCCCGGAAGGCCTTCAAAGCCGCCATGTTGCAGGCGAAGCCGGCGTTGCTGGAGCCGATCATGAATGTCGAAGTCCAGGCGCCGGTCGAATACGCGGGCGACTTGATGGGCGACCTCAACGGCCGGCGGGGGCGCATTTCGGGCATGGATACCAAAGGCAATACGCAGATCCTGCGCGCGCAGGTGCCCATGGCCGAGATGTTGAACTACCAGAGCGACCTGACCGCCATGACGCAAGGCCGAGCCAGTTTCAGCATGGAGTTCGACCACTACGATTTCGTGCCGCAATTGCAGGCCGATAAGATTATCGCGGCGGCAAAGGCGGCCAAGACGGGAGAGGAAGAGGAAGAGGAGTAAACCGGATATCGCCAAAATGACCGTTGCACGCCGCCGTGAAGTGTTGTAGAGTTTTAGGGTGTTTGGCGGTTCGTCTGCCGCGCAAACGCTTTGTTATCATAGGTTGAGGGTACTGGATGGTAATCGGGACCAAGACTCAGACGTCTTTTTTGCTGATAGCGCTCGCAACCTGGATCGGTTGCGGCTACAACCAGCCCAATCGATTTCAGATGTCGTTCCTGCCCCCAGCGCCCAAGGGCGCACCCCCGGTCGACCTTCCCGATCCCCCTCCGGTTGAGCCGAACCTGTTCCTTGGGGCTGATGTGCCCGCGATCCTGGTCCCCAAGTTGGCACCAACCCGCCGCACCCAGGGCGATGCAATCATGCAGCGCGCCGAACGGCGCTTTCAGGCAGGGAAGCGCAGCTACCAGGCGAAAGATTTGGTATCCGCCCGTCGCGAGTTCGACGCGGCGATCGATTTGATGCTCGAAGCCAGTGCTCAGGATCCGGGAGATCGTCAGGAATTCGAACGAAAACTGGATGAGATGACGGACTCGATCCACAGGTACGACTTGGCGGATCTGGGTGCGGCGGCCAGCCTGGATCAGGGTCAGTTCGAAAAAGCACCTTTGGAAGACATTCTCCAGATGACGTTCCCGGTCGATCCCAAGCTCAAGGACAAGGTTCGGGAGCAAGTGGCGGCTACGACCTCGCAACTGCCCCTCTCTTTCAACGACGCAGTCCTGGGGTACATCAACTACTTTTCGAACCGGGGCCGACGGACCTTGCTGAACGGGTTGCAGCGGTCGGGGAAATACCGCCCCATGATCCAACGGATTTTGGATGAAGAGGGGGTGCCGCAGGAACTCATTCACTTGGCCCAGGCCGAGAGTGGGTTTTTCCCACGCGCGGTGTCGCGCAAGGCGGCGGGTGGGATGTGGCAGTTCCTCAAGTGGCGCGGAAACGAGTATGGTCTGAAGCAGAGCCTGTGGACCGACGACCGCATGGATCCCGAAATGGCGACCCGCGCCGCGGCTCACCACCTGCGCGACCTCTACCAGGAGTTCGGCGACTGGTATCTGGCCATTGCCGCCTACAACTGCGGGCCGGGAGTGGTGGAAAAAGCGGTGGAGCGGACCGGATACGCGGACTTCTGGGAGTTGCGGGCGCGAGGTGTTTTGCCGGCCGAGACGACCAATTATGTGCCCATTATCCTGGCCATGACCATCATGGAGAAGAACGCGGCCGAGTATGGAATCGAAGGCTTCCCGATGGATCCGCCGCTGGAATACGACACGGTTCAAACCGGCGGAACGACGAGCCTGACCCTGGTGGCCGACATCCTGGACGTACCGGTGCCTGAGCTTGCCGATCTAAATCCGGCCAGCCTGAAGGGCAAGCTGCCCGAAGCGTACCCGTTGCATGTGCCGAAGGGCGCGGGCAACCAGGCGATGGCGGGTATGCAATTGGTTCCCGCGAACCGGCTGGATGCCTGGCGGGTTCACCGGGTTGCCACCGGCGATACACTGGCTTCGATCGGCAAGCGTTACGGCGTCGCTCCGTCGGCGATCGTGGCCGCGAACCGGCTCGAATCGCCGCAAGCCGTCGAAGGCGATCAGTTGCTGATCCCGGCGGCAGCATGGACGGAAGTGCCGGTGAGGAAGGCGGCAGCGCCTGCCGCGCGCCGGCGCACCACCACGCCGGCGCGGAGGACCGCGACGGCCGCGGCGCGTCCGGCGAGCAAGCCGGTAGCAACGGCGCGGGCCTCAACGAACTGAGCCACCTGCGGTAAACTCAGAAGAGCCAAACACTTGCTGGAGTGGCGGAACTGGCAGACGCACGGGACTCAAAATCCCGCGCCCTTCACTGGGCATGTGGGTTCGACCCCCACCTCCAGCACCATACCTCATAACCGCAACGCAGGTCTCGCGTAGCCCCCGTCGTCCGGCGGGTGGCGAATTTCGCTATCCTTCTTGCTAGATTCGGACACGCTATGCCAAAGACCATCATGGTATGTGGACACGGGCCGGGGATCTCCGACGCGGTGGCCAACAAGTTCGGCGGCGAGGGCTTCCAGGTCGGTCTCGTCGCGAGGAGCACGGACAAGCTGGAGACGGCGCGAGATGCGCTCCAGGCACGAGGCGTCAAGGCGGCTGCGTTTCCGACGGATCTGTCCGATCCGGACGCGGCTAAGGGCCTCGTCCAACGGGTGAACGGCCAGCTTGGGCCTATCACCGCGATTCATTGGAACGCTTATGCCAACGTTGCCGGAGATGTCATGGCCGCCGACGCCACGGCGCTCCGCACCCTGTTCGACGTGAGCGTCACGAGCCTGGTCTTGACCGTGCAGCAAGCGCTCCCGGATCTGAAGGCCGCGAAAGGAGCGGTGCTGGTCACCAACGGTGGTTTGGGCTACTTCGATCCGAAGGTCGACGCGACGGCAGTTCAGTGGGGTGCGATGGGCCTGGCCATCGCCAACGCCGCGAAGCACAAGCTCATCGGCCTGCTCACTGAGAAGCTTCGCGCGGACGAGATCACTGTTGGCGAGGTGGTCGTCCTCGGGCTAGTGAAGGGCACCGCCTGGGACACGGGCAGCGCGACGATCGAGCCCTGTACCGTTGCCGGCAACTTCTGGGACATCTACTCCAAGCGGGAATCCAGAGTCGTTACCGTGTCGTGATCCGCCGTGGATCACTTGCCTTTTTGACCCATTCGCGCGGCCGTCGAGGGCGGCACAATGCCGTTGGAACGCAGGTACCCGGCGATGTTCCCGTAGATCTCGTTGTTGTGCACTACTATGTGCAGCAGCGAATACGTCATCTGGGGCGACGCCAAGACCTTTTGATCATCGATTCCTTCGAGAGCGGCCGCGCAATAGGCGAGAGAATCCTTCAATGCCTGGCTCACCTCTGCCTTGTCCCGCAGGCTGGCCACCTTCTTGATTGCCTCCGGCGCGGCTTCCCCTTTCAACGTGGCGCAATCGGCGTAGTTCCGCTCCGTCGAGTGATTCAGCCATTCGGCAAAGGACATCTGCCCTTCGGTCAGTTTGAAGCCGAATTTGCTGGCGGGCATCGCGTCAGCCGCGGCCTCCAGGTTCCGGCTGACGCCGGTGAAGTACCGTTGTACGACCGTCGTCTTCAAGGTATTCTGGGCACTCAAAAACGCGGGCGTACACCAGATGCAGAGGAGCACTTTGGATCGCGTATTCATAGCGCCAGCCTACACGAATGCCCGTCCGTCCTGTCAAGCGCCACGTCGGTCTGTCATCTTCTTTCGCGGTAGCAGAACCTGACAGCGTCTGGGTGGGATTGAATATCCGCCCGGTTCCACAACAGGGTCTCCGGTGTCCGGCCGCCTGCGAGCCGGACGGCCTCATCGGCGACGAATGACGGCCAGGGGAAGCACTCCACGAATATGGGTGCCGGAGTGCTCCGGGCCAGGGCGATGAGCTGGTCTGTAGGGGCCGCGCGCTCGCGAAACTGGTCGCGCTTCTTGGTCCACAAATAGACCGTGTTGTGCACCAGTGCCAGGGTGAGGACTGCGGCCAGTGCCCTGCGCCGATGCGGCCAGGCGTCGCGCCAGTGTGCGGCCGCAAGCCCGAACAGCCAGGCCAGGCCGGCGCTCGCAAGATAGGTCTGCCGGCTCGGGATTCTCGTCGAGTAGGTCAGGAAGCAATACGGCACAAGACCGGTACCGATCCACGCCAGTGCCCTTAGCGTGGGGCGCTTCGTGCCGCGCGGCGTGAAGGCGAGAAGAAATGCCAGGGCCAGCCAGCCCCAAATCCATAGCAGCCGGGCGAAATTCTCGGGCCACGTAAGCCAGAATGGCGCCGCGAGTGAAAAGCTGCCGTCGGTGAATCGGAACGAGTTCGG
>Ga0335079_10005818_pt1 | contig 14104 bp, 9 predicted proteins | sample Lox_Sample_33_FD_206719 | JGI IMG/M metagenome (GOLD analysis project Ga0335079, IMG submission 206719) | Soil microbial communities from Loxahatchee National Wildlife Refuge, Florida, United States - Lox_Sample_3.3 | ecosystem: Environmental > Terrestrial > Soil > Wetlands | place: USA: Florida...
CATTGTACTCGGGGTCTAGCGGCAGACGCCGAAGGCGGGGGTGTACCGCGGCACCGACATCGTCGCCGTCACCGGCGCACCGGCGACGTACGCGATCGCTCTCGCGGTGAACGTCGCCGTCCACGGGCCGCGCCCGCAGGCGGGGAGCCGCACGACGCGCGTCGTGCCCGCGGTGACGGTGACGGCGCGCCTGGTGCCGTCGGCGGCGACGAGGCGCACCGTGGCGCGCCGCAGGGCTGCAGGCGCGCCGACGCGGAGCTCGATCCAGCCGGCGAGGCGCGGCGTCCGTCCCCACACCTGGATCCGGCCGGCCGAGCCGAGGCGGCCGCTGGGAAGCCGGCCCGATACGAGGGCGGCGAGCTGCGCCGATCCCTTCGAGCGCCAGAGCGTCTCGCTCACGAAGTGCGCGATGGGGTGTGCGTGCCGGAGGGCGAACGTCGTGTTCATGGTGTCGACGAGCAGCGCTCCGGCGAGCGGTCGTCCGGCCGCGCTCAGGCGGCCGCGCGCGTCGATCCGCACGCGCGGCTCGGCGAGCTTGTCCGGCGACGCGGCCGTCGGCATCAACACGACATGCGCCAGCGATTGGTTCCAGAAGAGCGTCGCGAGCGCGACGTCGCGAGACTCTCCCGCCGTGACGACGAGCGTCGCCTTTCCGCCGTCTGCGTGATCGACCCATGCGGCGTCGCGAGGCAGGTAGATCGCGCGAGCGACCGCGTTCGTCTTCGCGGCCCACGCCGCCGCGCCCGCGAGCAGCGCGGCGGACGTTGCGAGCGCGAGCACGACCGGCACGAAGGCGCGACGGCGTCCTGCGCACGCAACGCCGATCGCGACGAGCGCGGTGGCTCCGAGGGCGAACACGGCCGCTGCGCTGCTCGGGCTCCGGAGCGTCACGACCTGAAGCTCGTCGAATGCATAGAGCAACGGCGCCTCGGAATGGCTCGCATCGACCGCGTAGCCCGAAAGGGGCACGAGCGCTGCAACCCCTGCGAGAACGGCGGCGACGCCGAGCTCGGGTACCCGCCTGAGCGGCCGACGTGACGTGCGCAGCGCAAATCCCAGGGCGACGAGCGGGAACAGGTAGCCGAGATACCGCTCCTGCACGAGGTCGGTGTCGCCCCAGAGGACGCACTGGAGTAGGAGCGCTGCGGCGACCGTCACCGCGACGGCGCCGAACGCGAGCTCGCCTCCGGAGCGCGGCCGCGCGAGGGCGAGCCAGATCCCGACGAGCGCCGAGGGGACGAGCGCCGCGCCCGCGCCGAGCAGGACGACATAGAGGTCGGCGCCCGCCATCCGAACCGCACGACCGGGGCCGGAAACCGTCGGAGCCAGGTGGTAATAGCCGAAGCCGTGCACGAATGCGATCGTGACGCCGGCGGCCGCGGCCGCACCGATCACGCCGAGCAGGAGCCTCTGGTCGCGGAGCGCGTCACGCAGACGTCCGGCGCGCAGCCCGGTGACGACGATCGCAGCCGCGGCACACAACGGGAGCACGGCGAGCTGGAGCCGCGCGAGCGTCGCAAGAGCCGAGAGCGCGAGCAGGAGCACCTGTCCACGGAGCGCCGGCCGTTCGATCACGGCAATCGCAGCCGCGATCGCTCCGAGCGCAAGCGGATAGGCGAACGGCTCCGACTCGAGCATCGCCACGAAGAGGAACTGCGGCCCCGCGACTGCGAGCGCCGCGACGGCGAGCGACAGCCCGGTGGTGACGCCGAGGCGGCGCGCGATCAGGTACGCGGGTATGGCGGCGACCGACATGACCAACGCGTTCTCGACCTGGACGAGACGGTAGGCCGTGCCGACGTCGTGGACGAACCACCACACGGGCGCGGTGAGGAGCGGTTCGAGCAGCGCCGGGAAGTGGGCGGGGACGCCGCGGACGCGCAGGCGCCCGTCGGACGCGAGCGAGCGTGCGAGCTGCGAGTAGACGTACTCGTCCGGGAACGCCGACGGCGTCAGGCGCAGCCGCGCGAGCAGCGCCTCCGAGACCGTGCTGACGAGCACGATCGCCGTGAGGAGGGGCCGCACCGGCACGGCGCGAACGCGTGTGTGTGCCGGAGCGGCGGCCCGAGAGACGGTGGGCACGGCCGACACGGAGAGACGTATCGGCGGCAACCGGTGCCAACTGAAGTAGCGTTCGGCCGATGCCTACGTTCGACGTCGCCGTCGTCGGCGCGGGGCCCGCTGGGTCGACCGCTGCCTACCGGCTCGCGGCTGCGGGCGCACGCGTGCTGCTCGTCGACAAGGCCGTCTTCCCCCGCGACAAGCCGTGCGGCGGCGGTGTCACCGGCCGCGCGGCACGGCTCCTGCCGTTCTCGCTCGAGCCGGTCGTGGAGGACAGGATCGAGCGGATCGACTGCCGCCTCCGCTACGGGCGGTCCCGTTTCGTGCGCACGGCCCGGCAGCCGCTCGCGCTGATGACGCAGCGCCGCCGGCTCGACCACTTCCTGCTCGAGAAGGCGGCGCAGGCCGGCGCAGACGTCCGCGACGGCGTCGCGGTGGCGGACATCCGTGAAGGCGGGCTCACGGTCGACGGGGAGGAGGTACGCGCGCGGCTCGTTCTCGGAGCCGACGGCTGCAACGGCGCCTCCGCCCGGGCGCTCGCGCTCGGCGACGACATCGTCCACGGCGTCGCGCTCGAGGCGAACTTCCCGCACGAGACCCGGTTTGCCCAGACGATGGTGCTCGAGATCGGCGCCGTCCGCGGCGGGTACGGCTGGATCTTCCCCAAGGGCGACCACGTCAACGTCGGCGTCGGCGGCGACGAGAGCGAAGGCCCTCGCCTGCGCGCCGAGCTGCGGCGCCTCTGCCGCGAATACGGCGTCGACCCCGAGGCGGCGGCGGATCTGCGCGGCTACCGGCTGCCGCTCCGGCGCCCGAAGAGCCGGCTCGCGCGGGGGACGACCGCCGTGATCGGGGACGCCGCGGGCCTCGTCGACCCGTTTTCCGGAGACGGCATGTACGAGGCGTTCCTCAGCGCCCAGCTCGTGGCCGAGGCGGCGCTCGATGTCCTCGCCGGCCGGGCAGCGGGGCTCGAGCCGTACGAGCAGGCCGTCGCCCGCCGGATCACCCCGCTCACCGCCGCCGGCTGGGGCGCGAAGGTCGCCTTCGAGCGCTTCCCGCGTACGACCTTCGCGCTTGCGCGGCTGCCCGTCACCTTCCGGGCGCTCGAGCAGCTGCTCGTCGGCGAGCTCCGCGAGCCCGGAGCCGCCCGTGGCCTGAAGAAAGCGGCGATCCTGCTCATCTACGCGGTCGCGAGAAGGGCGGGCGATCCGGGCCGGGCCTACCGGCCTGCTTCGGTCTAAAGCTCCCGCCCTGTACGGCCGATCCCCCATTCGAGCCGAATGGATCTCAATGGTTTGCTCAGGCGCGCCGTGGAACTCGGCGCCAGTGACGTCCACCTGAAGCTCGGCCAGCCGCCGATCGTCCGCTGCGACGGCGAGCTTGCACCGCTCGACGGTGCGCAGCCCCTGGGCGAGGCAGAGCTCGAGACCGTCCTGGACCTCGTCGGCGCGCGGGCCCCCGAGAAGCTCCAGCACTTCCACGACGTCGGCGATCTCGACCTCGCCTACCAGGACGAGGACCTGCCGCGCTTCCGCGTCAACGCGTACCGCCAGCGCAGCTCGATCTCGTTCGCGTTTCGCGTCATCCCGAGGACGGTGCCGAGCTTCGAGCAGCTCGCCCTCCCGGCCGGCGTGCAGAAGCTCGCCGAGGAGCACCGCGGCCTCATCCTCTGCACCGGCGCCACCGGCTCCGGAAAGACGACGACGCTCGCGGCGATGATCGACTTCATGAACCGGACGCGGCGCCAGCACATCATCACGATCGAGGACCCGATCGAGATCCTTCATCCCGACCACGGCTGCATCGTCAACCAGCGCGAGGTCGGGCTCGACACCGAGTCGTTCGACCAGGCGCTGCGCCGCGCCCTGCGGCAGGACCCCGACGTGATCCTGATCGGCGAGCTGCGCGACGCCGAGACCGCACAGACGGCGCTCCAGGCAGCGGAATCCGGCCACCTCGTGCTCTCGACCCTCCACACGATCGACGCCGCCGAGACGGTCGGCCGCATCATCGAGTTCTTCCCGCCCGAGAAGCAGGAGGTGATCCGGTCGATCATGGCCGGCGTCCTCAAGGGCGTCATCAGCCAGCGCCTGCTGCCGAAGGTGGACGGCGGCCGTGTCGCCGCGGTCGAGGTGATGGTCATGAACGCACGCATCGCCGACCTGATCCGCGAGGGCCGCTCGGACGAGATCACCGACGCGGTGGCCGAAGGCGAGTTCTTCCAGATGCAGACGTTCACGCAGGCGCTGATCGAGCACGTCCTCTCCGGCAAGGTCGACCGTGACACCGCCGCGAACGCGGCCACGAACCGGCACGACTTCCTCGTCGCGCTCGAGCAGGCGACGAAGCGCAAGCGCCACGCCGACGCCTCCGCCGCCGAGACGGCGCTCCGTGCCGCCGAGGAGCAGGCGCAGGCGGCCACGGCCGTTGCGCAGCCGGAGGACGGCCTCCGCGTCGTCCCGGCCGGATGAGCACATGCGCCGCCGTGTCGTCCTCTTCGCGCTGACGCTCGCGCTCGCGGCGCTCGTCTCCACGGCCCGCGCCGATGTCTTCGTGATCCTTCCGGCGTCGCAGTCGACCGGCGTCGACCCGACGGCGCCTCTGCTTCTGCCGAGCTTCGTCACGCCCAACGCGCCCGGCTCGGTCGCCTTCCCGGCCTCTCTCTCGACGCCGCCTGCTGTCCCCGCGCAGCTCTCGTCGTCCCAGCTGCTCTCGCTCTGGCAGCGCGCCGGCAACGCCTACTCGATCCCCTGGCAGGTGCTCGCGGCGATCAACAAGGTCGAGTCGAACTTCGGCCGGAACATGGGTCCCAGCTCGGCCGGCGCCGTCGGCTGGATGCAGTTCATGCCCTCCACCTGGGTCGAGTGGGGCATCGACGCGAACGGCGACGGCGTCGCCGATCCGTGGAACCCCGAGGACGCGGTCTTCTCCGCGGCCCGGTACCTCGCAGCCGCGGGCGGCGCGACCAACCTGCCGCGCGCCGTCTACGCCTACAACCACGCCGACTGGTACGTGAACGAGGTGCTCGGCCTCGCGGATCTCTACGACCAGGGAGCCTCGACGACGTTCGCGCTCGACCGCCTCCAGGTCGACCTCGACGCTGCGCAGAGCACGGTCGCGGCGGTGAGCGCGCGCCTCGCGACCGCCCGGGCGCAGCTGCGCAAGGCTCTCCGCGTCGAGGCTGTCTGGAACCGGCGCGCGAACGCGGAGACGCTCTTGTCGGCCCGGCTCGCCGACGAGCAGCAGGCGGGCCTCGCCGCAGAGCGTGCGAGCAGCGCGCAGGCGCTCGTCACCCGGCGGACGCCGGCCCTCGGAGCTGCCCGGGCGCAGCTCGGGGAGGCCCGGCAGGCGGCCGCGCCGGTGTCGTTCTCCGTCGCCGCTGCACCGCTTCTCGGCGCGCCGACGTACTCGGGCGGCTACGTCTTCCCGGTCGGCGGCGGCCCGGGCGTCGTCTCGGCCTCGCACACCCACCACGACTACCCGGCCGTCGACATCGCCGCGCCGGCGGGGTCGCCGCTCTACGCCCTAGCCGACGGCGTCATCGTCCGCTCGTGGACCGTCCCCGACCCGTCCTGCGGCATCGGCCTGACGATGCGGGCCTTCGACGGGCAGACCTGGACGTACTGCCACCTCTCGTATCTCGAGCCGGGGATCGTCGCGGGCGTCTCGGTGACCGCCGGCGAGCCGGTCGGCCTCGTCGGCTCCACGGGCGACGCGAGCGGGCCCCACCTCCACCTCCAGCTCCAGCCGCCCACCCAGTGGCCGCAGCAGGAGCAGTGGTTCACGAGCTTCGCCGGCACGGCCTTCAGCTGGTCGGACGGGCCCTCGCTCGAGCCCGCGTCCGTCCCGGAGGCGCTTCGCTTCACTGCCGGCGTCGGGACGGCGGCGGCGATCGTCGCTCCCGTCTTCTCGATCGTTCCGGCGACCCCGGTTCCCTCGACCCCCGTGGTGCTCTTCAGCCGCCCCGGCCCTTGAGTTCGATGCCCTTCCTGCCGACACCTGAAGCGATGGACCTCCGCCGGATCTCGGCCGGGCTCGTGCCGCGCGTCGTCGCGGTCGTCGGCGTCGCCATCGCCGCCACCGCCGGCGTGACGTGGGCTGCCTCGCAGGGCCTGCCGCAGGTCGCGAACGTGCCCTCCGTGACGAACGCGGCACCCGCCACGCCGCTCGTCGTTCCCGACGTCCGTATGCAGGCGTTCGTCTTCGCCAAGGGCACGCTCGAGGACGACGGGTTCGCCTGGCGCGTCGACGGCTCGGTGCACGGCTACGCCGCCAACACGGTCATCGCGCAGTCGCCCGCTCCCGGCACGAAGGTCGTCGACACCGGCGCGCCGCTCGTCACGCTCACCCTCAAGCGGAACGCGAAGTACGGGCAGAAGGGCGAGGCGGAGGACGCGTCGCCGTATGCCGCGACCGCGCTGCAGCCGGCCGAGCTCGCGAGCGCCGTCGGGCCCGCTCTGCCGGCGATCACGACCGCGAAGACGCCGGCAGTCGCGAAGACATCCACGACGGCGGCGACGCCGACGGTGACGAAGACGAAGTCGGTCACACCGAAGGCGGAGACCGCTGCGGGCGGTGCGACGACGCCGTCCGCATGGCCGCAGACGCGTCCGCCCGCGTTCGTCGTCGCGGGCGCGAAGAAGGAGCCGCTCGACGAGATGCCGCTGCCCGATCGGGCGCAGGCGCTCGGCCGCTGGCTCGACGCCCATCCCAAGCCTACGAACGCGAACGTCAAGTACTGGCTCTACCAGAACGCCTGGGTGGTCGTGGGTGCGAAGTTCGGCTGGTGGCACGGCGCCCAGGCGCTGCAGACGCTGATCGCCGTCGACCGGCGCACGGAGACGCTGTGGCAGATCGGCGCGCAGAGCGAGAAGGCTGCGAAGCAGGCCCTGAGCTACGTCACGTCCAGGTCGAAGCAGTGAAGAGGCTGCGGCAAGAGCACGCCTTCACGCTGATCGAGATGGTGGTGGTGTGCCTGATCCTCGGCGTCGTCCTCACCGGGATCACCTCGGTCTTCGTCAGCGGCTCGCACGCCGAGCTCAACCTGAACAACCGCTTCCAGGCCCAGCAGTCGGCGCGGCTCGCGCTCGACGCGCTCCGCACCGACGCACACGGGGGGTGCGCTGCGATGGTCCAGTCGAGCGGTGCCAAGCTCGTGGTCGCGTCCGTGCCGACGTCGGGCGACCTGACGACGTGCGGCGCCGTCGCTTCCTCGTCGTCGTATCCGAAGGTGGTCTGGTGCGCTCTCACGAGTCCGACCGTCCCCACGCAGTACGCGCTCTACCGCTCGACGGCGACGGACAGCACCTGCACGACGACCAACGGCAAGCTCGAAGCGGACAACCTGACCTCGAGCAACGTCTTCACCACCGGGACGACGATCCCGGTCGAGCAGCTCCAGACCTTCACGGCGACGATCACGGTCAGCAACGCGTCGGGCACCGCCGGCATCCCGTACAAGCTCGCCGAGCCGTTCACGCTGCGGAATACGGCCTACCAGACGACCGGTGCGGGGACGTTCTGCTCGACGAGCGACTCCACGGTCTGCACGGGCGGGATCTGCCCCTACCTGGACTCGATGGGCAACCCGACGAACGCAACGTGCTACCCGGCGGCCATCAAGTAGCGTGGATGCCGCCCTCGCAGCCTGTGCGCTCGCGCCCGGCCTCGCTCTCGGAAGCTTCCTGAACGTCGTCGCCGCGCGGGTGCCGCTGCACCGCTCGATCGTCAGCCCAGGATCGTCCTGCATGAGCTGCGGTCACGAGATCGCGTGGTACGACAACATCCCGCTCGTCTCCTGGCTTTCGCTGCGCGGCCGCTGCCGCGCATGCGGCGCCGCCATCCCGATCCGCTACCCGGCCGTCGAGCTCGTCACGGCGCTGCTTCTCGCCGGATCCGTCTGGAAGTTCGGGCTCACCGGCACGGCCGCGGTCGCGGCGTTCTTCTGCGCCGCGCTCGTCACCGTCTCCGCCACCGACATCGAGCATCGCATCATCCCGAACCGGATCGTGCTGCCGGCCGCCGCCGTCGTGCTCGTTGCGAACACCGCCCTCCATCCGAGCCCCGAGTGGGCGATCGGCGCCGTCGCCGCGTCGGGCTTTCTCCTCGCCGCCGCGCTCGCCTATCCGAAGGGGATGGGCATGGGCGACGTGAAGCTCGCGCTCCTGATGGGAGCCGCGCTCGGCCGCACCGTGCCGGTGGCGCTCATGTTCGGTATGGTCGCCGCGCTCGTCCCCGGGATCTACCTGCTCGTGCGGCACGGGAGCGCGGCGCGCAGGATGCACATCCCCTTCGGGCCGTTCCTCGCCCTCGGCTCGGTGGTCGCCCTGTTCGCCGGGCACCCCCTTCTCCACGCGTACTGGGGTCTCGGCCGGTAGCAGTCCCGGCTCGCTCGTCTACCCGAACGAGGGAGCGACCATCCAGAGCGCGGCGCCGATTGACTAGGCGCACTTCCTCCGTTGGCAGGCACGCACATCGGAGTCAATCTGCGGTGATCTGCCCGGACGGCTGTTCCTTCGGTACCTCACGCCTTCGCGCGCTGCTGTCGCGGGCGCTCGCCGACGAGCGCGGGATCTCGCTGCTCCTCGCGCTTCTGACGCTCATCGTTCTCGGGACGCTCGGCGGCTCGGTCGCGATCTACACGACGAGCAACCTGCACTCGACATACGGCGACCAGTCGGCTGCGAGCTCCTACCAGCTCGCAGAGGCCGGGCTGAACGACGCGATCTCGCGCCTCGAGGCCGCGGCGACGCCGACCACCGCGACGCTGCTCCCGTCCACGACGGTCAGCTACCCCAACTACGGGGGCTCCGTCACATACGCCGGCACCGCTGTGAGCGCGAACGACGAGGTCACGTGGACCATCACGTCGACGGGGACCGCGGGCTCCTCCTCGCAGCTGACCCGCAAGCGCACGCTCACCCAGACGGTCACGGTTCACGGCGTCAATGACGGGGCGGACGGGAGCTCCTGGAGCCGCTTCTACCAGAACGCCACGTCGCCGTGCCTGACGATCGACGACTCGACGTTCGTCACGAACGTCGCGACCAAGGGCAACCTCTGCATCGTGGACGGCGGCGGCATCACGGGCGCGAACACGATCGTCGACGTCGGCGGCACCGTCACGATCACCGGCCCGTCGGTCACGGGCAGCGCCCACTCGCCGAGCGCGGGGACGGGCTGGACGAACCCGACGAACGTCTACACGAGCAACAGCGTCTACGCGACCAACGCCATTGCGGCCGGCACCACCGGATCCAATCAGGACACGACCGGCTTCAGCCTCGGGATTCCGTCCACGGCGAAGATCCTGGGGATCGCCGTCTCCGTCCAGCGCCTGGCGAGCGCGTGCTGCAACGCGGTGCAGACGATCACGGAGACCGGCAGCCCGACCGGCGGCACGTTCACGATCCACGGGACACCGCCCGGCGGCTCCCAGAAGACGTCGGGCAGCATCAACTACAACGAGACCGCCGCCCAGATGACGACCGCGCTGACGGCGTCGACGATGTACAACAGCGGAAACGTGTCGTGCAGCGGAGGTCCGTTCCCGGGAACGGCGATCGTGTGCACCTTCCAGGGCTCGGACGCGTCGACGGCCGTGACCCTGATGTCGCTCGCCTCGAAGAGCCTGACGGGCGGCTCGTCGCCAAACGTGACGTTCGCGAACACGACGACCGGCTCGAACGGCGCGTTGCAGGATGCCACCGTGCAGCTGCTCAAGGCGGGCTCGCCGGTCGGAAGCAACAAGGCGTCGTCCAGCACCTGGGGCACCTCTCTGAGCACCATCGGCTACGGCAGCTCGTCCGATCTCTGGGGCACGACGTGGACCCCTGCCGACCTGAACGCCTCGAACTTCGGTCTTCGCTTCGCGGCGAAGAACGTCGCCGCCGCGAGCGCCACCGCCTCGCTCGACTACGTCTCGATCAAGGTCACCTACAACGACGACACGAACGGCATCGGCACCTCGGGAACGCCGGTCGCCCAGGCGAACATCGGCGGCACGTGCACGTACAACGCCAACCCGGCGCATACGCCGTGCAGCTCGGCCGACCATGTGTACGCCGGGACGATCACGTCCACGTCGGCGGCCTCGAACCCGGCGCTCGTGATGCCAACGGTCGACTTCAAGTACTGGTGGGCGAACGCGATGCCGGGGCCGAAGCACTTCTGCACGAACACGAACCCCGGCCTCTCGTCGACGTTCTTCGACAACAACGCGAGCACCACCACCGGACCGGACGGCAGCCTCACCGTCAACGGCGAGATTGCGCCGTCCAACAGCAGCTACACCTGTCAGGTGTGGTCGCAACCGCCGACGAGCGGCACGCTCCTCGGCGAGCTCTCCTGGAACCACACCACCCACATCCTCACCATCAAGGGCACGATCTTCGTCGACGGGAACTTCCGCTTCGACACCGACGGCGAGGTCGTGGACTATCACGGCCGAGCGACCCTGATGTCTTCCAAGGACGACGAGATCGACGCGGTCGTCTGCGCCGGCGGGACAGGGACGACGGACGCGACGAGCTGCCTCTCGAACATGTCGAGCTGGGATCCGACCCAGAACTACATGGTGCTCATGTCCGAGGAGAACAACGAGTACGACCAGGGCGGCACGACCTGCAGCGGGAACACGCCTCCCACCTGCTACAACGGCCACCCGCCCGGAGCCTTCCAGGGCGTCCTCTACTCGACGGCCGACTGCCTGATCCACCAGAACTTCCAGGACAGCGGGCCCGTCATCTGCAACACGATCACGCTTCCCAACGAGAGCGGGATCAACCCGACCTTCTACACGTTCCCCTCGACGGGGAACCTCACCGACGGAGAGAAGTACGGGGACACGTCCACCGCGACGCACTTCGAGCTCGACGTCGGCACGGAGAGCGGCTAGGACGGGCGGGCCGCAGGCCCACGGGCTGCCTCGTCTACCCGAACGAGGGAGCGACCGTTCGGAGCGCGCCGCCGATTGAGTAGGCGGTTCCTCCGTCGCTGGCGCATATCGGAGTCAATCTGCGGTGACATCCTCGGGCAGACGTCTATTCGGCACACCTCGCCTTCGCGGCGTGCTCTGGCGGGCGGTCGCCGACGAGCGCGGGATCTCGCTGCTCCTCGCGCTGCTCACCCTCGTCGTCCTCGGGACGCTCGGCAGCTCGGTCGCCATCTACACGACGAGCCACCTCCACTCGACGTACAACGACCAGTCCGCCGCAAACTCCTATCAGCTCGCCGAGGCCGGACTGAACGACGCGATCTCGCGTCTCGAGGGCGCGTCGGATCCGACCGACACGACGCTGCTCCCGTCGACGACGGTGACGTACACGAACTACGGCGGCTCCGTCACCTACGCCGGCATCGCGACCACGACGACCGCCCCAGACGGCGGCAACGAGGTCTCCTGGACGATCACCTCGACGGGCACGGCCGGCTCCACCTCGCACCTGACCCGCAAGCGCACGCTCACGCAGACGCTGGCCGTGCGCGGGCTCGTCCAGGGCGGAGATCTCGGCTCCTGGAGCCGCTTCTACCAGGACAGCGACAGCAGCTGCCTCACGATCGACACCGTGTCGATGCCGACGAACATCGCGACCAAGGGCAACCTCTGCCTCGTCAACGGCGGCACGATCGCCGGCTCGAGCACGACGATCGACGTCGGCGGCAACGTCACGATCACCGGCCCGAGCGTGACGACCAGCGCCCACTCGCCGAGCGCGGGGACGGGGTGGACGAACCCCACGAACGTCTACACGAGCAACAGCGTCTACGCGACCAACATCATCAATGCCGCGAGCACCGGCTCGAACCAGGACACGACGGGCTTCGGCTTCGCGATCCCGTCCACCGCGAAGATCCTGGGGATCGCCGTCTCCGTCCGCCGGCTCTCGAGCGCGTGCTGCAACGCGGTGCAGACGATCGCGGTGACCGGCAACCCGACCGGCGGCACCTTCACGATCAAGGGGACGCCGCCCGGCGGGTCGCAGAAGACGTCGGGCAGCATCAATTACAACTCCACCGCCGCCCAGTTGACGACTGTGCTGACGGCGTCGGGGATGTACGGCAGCGGCAACGTCTCGTGCAGCGGCGGGCCGTTCCCGGGAACGGCGATCGCGTGCACGTTCCAGGGCTCGGACGCTTCGACGGCCGTGACGCTGATGTCGCTCGGCACGAAGAGCTTCTCTGGCGGCTCCTCGCCCAACGTGTCGTTCACGAACACGACGGTGGGCTCGAACGGCGCGCTGCAGGACGCGACCGCGCAGCTGCTCAAGGCGGGCTCGCCGGTCGGAAGCAACAAGGCGTCGTCCAGCACCTGGGGAACCTCGGCAAGCAGCGTGGGCTACGGCAGCTCGGCCGACCTCTGGGGCACGACGTGGACGGCCGCCGACCTGAACGCCTCGAACTTCGGTCTTCGCTTCGCCGCGAAGAACGTCGCGGCTGCGACCGCCACGGCCTCCCTCGACTACGTCTCCGTCACGGTCACCTACAACGACGACACGAACGGCATCGGCACCTCCGGCACACCGATCGCCGACGCGCAGATCGGCGGCACGTGCACGTACAACGGGCAGGCCGCGCACAACCCCTGCACGTCGGCCGACAAGGTCTATGCGTCGACGATCGAGAACACGCTGCCGGACGACAACACCGACCTCGTGATGCCGCACCCCGACTTCGAGTACTGGTTCCTGAACGCGAAGCCCGGCCCGAAGCATTTCTGCACAAACGCCGGCAACAACTTCTCGCCGAAGGTGTTCGACAACGACAACTCGGCGACGTCGAACGACAGCCTCGTGTTCAACGACGATCCATCTCTCGACATGGCCCCGCTCACGAAGGACTACGACTGCCAGTACGTCGAGAACGGCGTGCTCGTGGGCGAGATCGGCTGGAACCACACGACCCACGTGCTCACGGTCAAGGGCACGATCTTCTTCGACGGCGACGTCCGCTTCGACAACGACGGCCAGGTCGTCCACTACCAGGGCCGGGCGATCATCTACGCGGCAGGTGCGATCGAGTTCGACGCGCTCGTCTGCGCCGGCGGGAGCGGCACGTCGAGCTGCATCGGCAACATGTCGAGCTGGGACCCGAAGAAGAACTACCTCGTCCTCTACGCCGCCAAGGACTCCGAGTACGACCAGGGCGGCTCGAGCTGCTCCGGCCTCCCCAACTCGCAGGGCGTCACCTGCGCCGGTAGCCACCCGGCCTCGGGTTTCCAGGGTGTCGTCTCCTCGCAGGGCGACTGCCTGATCCACGAGCGGTTCCAGCTCAGCGGTCCGGTGATCTGCAACACGATCTCGCTCCCGTACCAGTCGGACGGCTGGCCGACGTACTCGCCGTTCCCCTCGCTCAGCCAGCTCGTGGACGGCCAGAAGTACGGCGACGTCACGAATGCCACCGCCTTCGAGCTCCTCCCCGGGCCCCAGAGCGGGTAGCGCACGGGCCCCGCGGGGCGGCTCCGCGGGCGGGTGAGGCCGTTCTAAGGCATCCGGCCGCGGATGCCGATTACTCGTTCGAGGGATCGGACGTGACACCCGCTACCACTTCGCACCGGTGAGCGACCGGGACATCGAGATTCCGTCGCTTCGCAGCCCGAGCACGGGCCGAGCCGGCACGCCCTCGCCCTTTGGGATCAACGAGTCCGCCGAGCTCGTCGTCGACCTGCTCTCGGCGACGAACCTCGTGCCGGCGGACAAGCTCGCGCTCGCGCGCGGCCGCGCCCAGCAGACCGGCTCGCTCGCGACCGCGCTCGTCGAGGAGGGCGTCGCATCGAGCGAGGGCATCGCCCGGATGCTCGCGGCGCGCCATCAGCTACCGCTCGTCGACCTCGCTCTCACTCCGGTCGACGACGCGGCGGCGAAGCTCGTCGCGCTCCACGTGCTCGAGCGCGTGGCCGCGATTCCCTACGCATTCGAGGGCGAGACCGTCCGGGTCGCGATCGCCGATCCGGGGAACCTGCACGGCATCGACGAGCTTCGGCTCGCGACGCGGCACCCGCTCGAGCTCGGCGTAGCCGCGCGCGACGACATCCTCGCCGCCATCC
>Ga0335079_10005820_pt1 | contig 14103 bp, 10 predicted proteins | sample Lox_Sample_33_FD_206719 | JGI IMG/M metagenome (GOLD analysis project Ga0335079, IMG submission 206719) | Soil microbial communities from Loxahatchee National Wildlife Refuge, Florida, United States - Lox_Sample_3.3 | ecosystem: Environmental > Terrestrial > Soil > Wetlands | place: USA...
CTCGGCCTGCAGCGCGCCCTGGATGGCGGCTGCGATTCCATCGAGCACGGGCTGGAGCTCACCGACGCGCAGATTGCGCAGATGATCAAGCAGGGCACGTGGTATGTGCCGACGTTGGCGGTCTACTACTACGATCCGGATCCGGAAGACACCCCGAGCGGCAAGCGCGATCGCAAGCGCGTCGCCGTGCACGAGGTCTCGTTCCGCAAGGCCGTGCGCGCCGGAGTCAAGATCGCCTTCGGCACGGACGTCGGCGGCTTCCCCTGGTCCGATCCGATCGCCCAGGAATTTTCGCTCATGGTGCAATTCGGCATGACCCCCATGCAGGCCATTGAGGCGGCCACCTCGAAGGCCGCGGAACTGCTCGGCGAGCGCGCGCAGCTGGGGGTGGTGTCCAGCGGCGCGTACGCGGATCTGATCGCCGTGCCGGGCGATCCACTGCGCGACATCGGCGTGCTCAAGGACGTGCGCTTCGTCATGAAGGAAGGGGTCGTGTTCCGGCCCTGGACGGCGGGCGCCGCCCGCTGAGGTGCCGCTAGTCGAGCCCCAGGGCGAGCGCGCACGCGGCGCTCTCGTCAACGTGCTCGCGCGTCGCGATGTCGGCGGCGGTGCCCGCGTCATCCTGCTGCAGGCGCTGGCGCACCGCGCGCCGCAGCTGCTCCTCCACCGGGCGCCGGCGCGGCTGGCCGTGGGCATCCAGCGCCCGATCGGCGCAGGCCAGCACCCGCTGCGCGACCTCGAAGCGCGCATCCGCGCACGCGAGGTAGGCCATGGCATTGAGCGCCAGGTAGAGCTTGCTGGTGTCCAGCCGCAGCGCGAGTGCGTACAGCTCCGCGCCCGCCGCACGTGCTTCCGCCAGCTCACCCGCCAGCAGCAGCGCGCTGAAGTACAGGATCAGCAGGTCCAGCCGCGTCTCGCGCCGCCCGGAATGGCGCAGGCTCAGCGCAAGCGGACGCCCCAGCTGCAGCGCCGAACGCAAGTCCCCCGAGGCGATATCCAGCTCGACGACGCAGACGCTGGCGACCAACGCCTGCCGCTCGCTGATGGTGAGGGCGAACTTGACCGCGCGCAGGTAGGCCGCCCGCGCGGCCGCCCACTCACCGGCGCTCAGCAGCAGTGCTCCCTCGGTGAGTGCCCCATGCGCCAGCAGGCGCGGCGGCCACGCCGGGTCCTCCAGCGCCCGTGCGGCATCGGCAGCGGCGCGCGCGGCGCAGTCGTCGCCGCGCCAGTTGAGCGCCAGCAGCATGAGGTTGTAGTAATGCGCACGGACGTCGCTCTTCGCGTGCATGTTCGCGGCCAGCTCGGCCGCGTAGCGCGCCCGGTCGCATTGGCGGGCTGAGTCGTAGGTGGCCACCGCTTCCCAGAAGCGCGCCACGCGCGCGCGCGGCAGCGCGTCAGAGAGCTGCACCACCGATTGCTCGTAGCGTGAGCGCCCCTCGCCGTACAGGTCCATCTCCACCAGCAGCGGCCAGGAGGATCCATACAGGGCCACGGCAAGCGCAGGATCGCTGACCGCCGCCCAATCGATCACGGCGCGCACGTTGTCGATGTCCGGGCCATAGCGGTGCAGCCAGATCGCCTCATCGACCGACCAGTATTCCTCATAGGCACGATCGAGCAGCTGCAGCAGCGTCGCCGCGCAACGCTGCCGGGCGCGGGTGAGTTCCGCCCGCTCCGTGAGGCGGTCGAGCGCGTAGTGGCGCACCGTCTCTGGCAGGACGTAGCGCGGCGGCTCGATAGGCAATACCGTCACCAGCGAGCGATCCACGAGTCGGCCGATGAGGTCGATCGCCTCGGCGGTATCGATGTTTTCATCCGCGACCGCGGCGGCGGCGGTCTGCAGGGCAAAGCTGCCGGCAAATACGCCGAGGCGGTCGAGCGCCAGCTGTTCCGCAGGCGCAAGTCCGCTATAGCTCCACTCGATGGCCGTCAGCAGCGTGGTATGCCGCGGGTCGGCCGCCTGGCGCGACAGGCGCAGTAAGCGGAAGCGGTCGTTCAGCCGCTCCAGCAGCGCACTGACCCCGAGTGCCGGTACCCGCGCGGCGGCCAGTTCCAGTGCCAGCGGATTGCCGTCCAGGCGCCTGCAGATCTCGGCAATCTGGCCGAGGCTCTGCACCGAGACCTCGAAGCGCTGATCAGCCGCGCGCGCGCGCTGCAGAAACAGCTCGACCGCGGCACTGCTCTCCGGATCACCCCCTGCCTCGTCGGCCAGCTGCAATGGCGCGAGGCGGTAGACGCTCTCCACGGTGATCCCGACGGGCACCTGGCTCGTGATGAGTACGCGCACGGCACGGCAGTGTGCGAGCAGAGTTGCGAGCGGCGTGCCGAGCGCATCCCGCAGCCGCTCGGCGCCATCGAGTACCAACAGCACACTCACCGACTCGAGTGCCGCGCTCAGTGCCGCGAAAGCATCGAGGCCATCGGGCAGCGACAGACCCAGTGCCACGGCGGTGGCTGATGCAAGCTGCTGAGTATCGGCCAGCGCCTGCAGCGAAACCCAAGCCCCGGCACCGCCGGCCTCGGCGTGGCGAGCCAACAGCTCCTGCGCGATGCGGGTCTTGCCGACACCCGGCGGGCCGACCAGCGATAACAGGCAGGAGCGTTGCAGGCTCTGCTGCAACGCCTGCAGTTCCTCGGTGCGTCCGACGAGCGGGCCGAGTCGCTGCGGCCACGCGCGCCGCGCCAGCGGCAGGGATGTCGGCGGCGGTAGCGTGGTGGGGACCGGTTGGGCTTGTGCTGCGCTGCGTGAGACCGGCAGCTCCAGGCGGTAGCCGAAGCCGGCCACGGTGCGAATCGCGCCCGGACCCAGCACGCGACGCAGGCTTGCAACCTGTGCCGGCAGGTTGTTCTCATCGACCACGAGGCGCGGCCAGACGCGCTCGATGAGCGTGGCCTTGCTGACAAGGCGGCCCTCGTGCTCGACCAGCACCAGCAGCAGGTCGAAGGCACGCGCCCCGAGCTCCAGCGGCCGCCCATCAAGCTTCAGCACGCGCTCGGAGGGCAGCAGCTCGAAATCTCCGACCCTGATGCGCTCCACGCCACCGCTCATGTGCAGGACACCTAAGACCTTGATTGCCCGGGGGGATCACGCCGCCACCGCGGGTGAGGGATGATTTTCAGAGCTTTTTCAGGTGCATTTCAAGACTTCGTGGTCGGCGGCGGCGAACCTATACGCGCGCCCCTACGGGCCGAGGCGACGAGGTCACAGGGGTGGTTTTTGGTTTAGGGTTCGATAGTCGCATAAAGGGGAGACAGTCATGCCGAAGTTTGTCATCGAACGCGAGATTCCGGGCGCCGGCAAGTTGACGCCGGCGGAACTGAAGGCCATCTCGCGCAAGTCGTGCGGGGTACTCAGCAGCCTCGGGCCGGCAGTGCAGTGGATCCAGAGCTACGTCACCGGCGACCGGATCTACTGCATCTACCACGCCGAGGACGAGTCGCTCGTGCGCCGGCACGCAGAGCTCGGCGGATTCCCTGCCAACAGGATCTCCCGGGTCACGAGCGTCATCGATCCCGCAACCGCTGAGTAACCATACGCAGACAACTCACCAGGGAGATCACCATGAAGACAGTCATCGCGATGATTCCGCTTCTGTTCGCCGCGGCCGCGGCTGCAGCCGATGCCCCCTCGACGCCGGCCGCCGGCGCGCAGGCGGAGCACCGCTACATGATCGAGCGCACGTTCCCGAGCGGCGCACTCGAGGGCCTGAATGCGCAGAGCAAGGCCAAGATCAACGCCACCAATGCGCAGTACGGCGTCCATTGGGTGATGTCGTATGCAAACGCGGAAAAGACCAAGACGTACTGCGTTTACGAGGCGCCGGACGAGAAGGCCGTACGGGACGCGGCCAAGGCCAACAACATTCCCGTGGACTCGGTGATGGAAGTCCCGGTCACCTTGCTGCCGAAGTAAGCGCCAGGCTGACCTCAAGAGGCAGGGCCGGCTGCAGGGTTGCGGCCGGCCCGCCGGTTCTTGACTGCGGGTTTACTCCTGCGGCACCAGGAGCTGGTGCTTGATCAGCATGCGCACGCCGCTCGGCCAGCCTTCCTCGCTGCCGGCGAAATTCGCCTCCTGCTGGTTGAGGAGCTTGCCGCTATGCGCGTCACGGATCTGGATGGCAACGTAGTAGTCGGTCTGCGTGGCGCTGGTGATCACGCCGACCAACGCCTGATCCGCCCCCAGCTGCAAGGCGAGCCCGACCTCGCAGCCGCCGCAATTACGCAGTGCCTTGCCCGGCACGGCGTGGATGTCCACCTGGCTTGCATCGATCACCTGGTAGCGTCCGGATTGCGCCAGCTCCCGGCGCGCCTCGCTGGTGGCCTTTTCCAGCGTCGTGGCGCGGTTCGGGCCTTGATTGAGCAGCGCCGCGGATGGACTCTGATCGTCGAGTTCGAAATTGAACACGGCGATCTTCACCGGCGCCGGCCCGGCGTTCTGACCGGTAAGCGGCGCCACCACGAGCATCATGAGGATGCCCGCCCATGCTGTAGCTGGGGCTCGCGCCATACGCCATCTCCTGCGGTGCACGCCGCAGTCGAGGTTAGCTAATCCGCACCGCGGTTCCCAGCGGAGCGCCTACTTCTTCGATGGATCCGGGTAGGCGAACGGGTCGGACACCTTGGGCTCTGTCGGCACCGGCTTGCGCGGCAGCGGCCTGTCGGCGTTGGCGGCCGCGAGCAGCACCGAGGCCAGCACCACCGCACCCTGCTTCATGTCCTCGATCCTGAGGTGATCGTAGGTATCGATGTCCGTGTGGTGCACGCGGGTTTCGTAGTCGAGCGGGTCCTGGATGAACTGGAAGGCCGGCAGCCCGAGGCGGCTGAGGAACACGTGATCGGTGGCGTCGGTGGGCTCGGCCACCACCGCCGCGGCTCCCATACTCACAAAGGGCGCCAGCCACTCGCGCAGGGTGGCCACGACGTTGAGATTGCCTTCGGTATAGATGCCACGCACCTTGCCCGAGCCGTTGTCGATGTTGAAGTACGCGGCCAGCTCGGAAAACTCCTGCAGCGTCTTTACCGGGTAGGTGTCCTGCGCGAAGTAGGGCGGCAGGTCGCGCAATTCCGGATCGGTCGCCGGCGGGCGCTGCGCGAGGTGCTTCTCGACATACGCTGCCGAGCCGAGCAGGCCCTGCTCCTCGCCCGCCCACAATATGAAACGCACGGTGCGTCTGGGCTTCACACCTAGCGTCGCCAGGATGCGCGCCGCTTCCATGACCATCACGCAGCCGGCGCCGTTGTCGGCGGCACCGTCGCCCGCCACCCAGCTGTCCAGATGGGCGCCGGCCATGACGTAGCCGGCCTTGGGCTCGGAGCCAGGCAGCTCCGCGATCACGTTGTAGGCGTTGTGGTCGGCGTCCTCGTAGTGCACGCGGTTCTCGATCTCGAGCTGCACTTCACCGAGCTTGGCAAGGCGCGCCAGGCGCCGGTAATCCTCCGCCGCCAGCTCCACTGCTGGCACCTTGGGGGTCTTACCGACCTGGTGGGCGTAACCCTCTCCGTGCACCAGGCGCCCTTCGCTGCGCGACATGGTCACCAGCGCCGCCGCCCCTTCGGCCGCGAGGAAGTCATCGAGCTGGATCCGGAAGCGGTAGCGCTCGATGCGCTTGCGGCGCAGCTCAGGGTCGAGCGTCGGCTGCTGAAAGCGGTCAAACTTGACGATCTCGGCGTCGGAGTAGCGCTGAAACACGGCGTCGCCGTCATCGTGCTGCGGCGCGGGCCAGCTGGCGAGCACGATCTTGCCCGCGAGCTTGCCCTTCCAGTCCGCAAAGTCCTTGGTCGAGCTCAGCGGTGCGACGACGATGGCGGCGCTCAGCACCCCGTGCGTCGGCGGCGTCCAAGCGACCGGGATGCCCTTAAGCTCGAGGGCGCGCGGCGTCACCATGCGGATGTGCGCCGATTCGATCCACCAGCCGCGCCCGAAATCGAAGCCCTCGGTGTGCGCGTTCTTCAGTCCCCACGCGCTGAAGCGCTCGCGGGTCCAGCGCTCGGCGCGCCGCATTGCCGGTGAGTTCGTCATGCGGCCGCCGATCTGATCGGCGAGGTATTCGGCGGTCTCGGGGATCTCGCTGTGGTTGAAGCCGACGTCCGCGATACTGTTCATTGCGGCCCGCTCGGCGACGATTCCGGGCGGCGCTACCTGGGCGGTTGCAACGGTCGCTAAGAGCACGCCCAGGATGCAGGCAGCGCACGTCGCGGCGGTACGCTGCACCGGGCCTGCCCGGCTGATCGGGGCGTTCCCGTCGGTTCTCCGAGCCGGCATCAGCGGGCCGCCGTCAGTGCGATGAAATCCGGATCGCTGCGCAACACGTCGAGGTCCGGATCGTGCTTGAGCCAGCCATCGTCGGCATAGCCCTGGGCAATTGCCTGCTTGAGGAATCCGATCGCTTCACCCGATTCCCCGAGGCGCGCGTAAAGGCAGGCGCAGTTGTAGAGCATCATGCCATCATCGGGGCTCACTTCCAGTGCCTTCGTGCCCTCGCGCAGCGCTTCGGACTTGCGCCCCATTTCCGCCAGCACCACCGCGTAGTACATGCGCGCGCGCGCGTCATCCGGATTCTGAAGCAGGTAGTTGGGCATGAGGTCGGCTACCTGGCGCCGCGCGGCGCGCGCTTCCTCCTCGCGTTTCAGACCGTCGCAGGTTTGGGCCAAGTCCACATGTCCGGAGAAGAACGTAGGCTTTAGCTCGGTGACGCGCCGGAACAGTCCGTACGCCTGCTCGAATTCGCCGTTGGTGAAGTGAATGCGGCCCAGCGTCCAGTGCGCGACGAAATCGTCCGGGGCGAGCTCGATCGCCTTGCGGCTCGAGACGCTCGCTTCCTCGAACTTGCCCCAGATGAAGTAGGACAGCCCCATGGCCGTGTAGGCCTCGGGAAGGTTATTGTCGTACATCAGCGCCTTGAAACTCAGCTCCTGGGCGCGCGTGCGGTTGCGGTCATCGCGATCGAAATACTGGTAGAGCTGCCCGTACGCAGTCGAGCAGGCCGCATAGGCTGCCGCGTAGCGCGGATCGAGCTCAACGGCTTTCTCAAACAGCTGGATGGCGTATTCCACGCTGCGACGGGTCAGGCGATACAGGTAGTCCTGCCCGCGAAGGTACAAATCGTAGGCCTGCGCATTGACGGTCTGTCGCTTCGTGAGTGAGATCTTCTCCGAGAGTGACAGCTTTACCTTCAGTGCTTCCACGATCTGCTGCGCGACCTGCTCCTGGATGTCAAAGATGTCGTCCAGCTTGCCCTTGTAGCTATTGGCCCAGATCTGACGGTTAGTGGACACGTCCACCAGCTGCACGGTGATGCGAAACGAGTCCTGAAAACGTCGTACGCTGCCGCCGACTAGGTAACTGGCGCCTAGTTCCTGGCTGATGGCGCGCACGTCGTGCTTGCGCTCCTTGAGTTGTTTGGATGCCCAGCGCGACACCAGCTCGATCTCGCTCACCAGCGACAAGCGCGTGGTGAGCTCCTCAGTCAGACCTGCGCTGAAGTAGTCGGTTTCCGGATCCGCACTGATGTTGTCGAACGGCATCACCGCGAGCGCTCCGCCACCGCCCGAGGCGGCGGCGACAGCAGAGGGTGCCGCGTCCGCGGCGACCGCGCTGCGGGTCGCCGGGTCGGCCACGCGGACTCCGGCGCGTTCCAGGGCGCGCAGTATGGCTCGCAGGCCAGCCTCCGCGCCGTCATTCCCGTAGTACTCGACGTGCTGGATACCGGCGAGCTGGTACTTCAGTTTGGAGGGGATCACCGTCGGCTCGAGGTGCACCGGCAGAATGGCACCATTGCGCTCGCTGACCAGCATGACTTCCTTGGCCACGTTGGGCGAGTGCATTGCCGCTTCGGTGATCACGAGCAGCAGCACCTTGGCGCTCTCCAGTGCGGTTACGATCTGCTCGCTCCAGAGCGAGGCGGCATCGATGCCGGCCTGGTCGATCCACAGCGACACGCCCGCGGCGCGCAGCTGCTCTGTGAGAGCCAGCACACGGGGTGCATCGTTGCGCGCGTAACTGACGAAGACCTCGGCCAGCGCCATGCGTATTATTTTGTCCTGCCCGTCCGGTGCGCGAAGGTTAGCACGGGCGCCTGGGGCGCCAAGGCGCACATGCCAGCGCCCACGGATCGAACAGCGGCCCGCGCCCGCTGCCCATTCCGGACCAGGGCGCAGTTTGACAGAAGAGGGCGCTACCGGGTGAGCAACGCGCAGCCCGGCTAATGCGGGGAGGTGCCGCCATGGGTAAGCCGCAGAAGATCCTCCACCGAGACACTGCCGCCGCAGCACAAGAGTGCCAGCGTGCGGTTCGCGAAGTCGCCCCGATGGCGCAGGGCGGCGGCGAGTGCGATCGCGCCGCTGGGTTCGAGCACCACCTTGAACTCCTCGAAGGCGATGCGCATCGCCTGCCGCACGGTCTCATCGTCCACGGTGATGCCGCGGGATACCAGGTGCGCCGCCGCCTCGAAGGGGACTGCGCCGGGGGTAAAGGCCTGCATGGCATCGCAGATGGTCGGCGGGTTGCCCTCATTGCGCTCCCGCCGGTGGGAAATGAGCGAGCGGCGCATGTCATCGCAGGCCTCCGGCTCGACCGAGATCACCTCGGCACCGCTGCCGAAGTACTTTTCGGCCAGCGCGGTGCCAGCGATCAGGCCGCCGCCGCCGACCGGACAGAGAATGGCGTCCAGACGCAGCTGCTCGCGCTGGGCGTCGAGCTGTACCTCGCGCATCAGCGTCGATTGGCCGGCGACCACCAGCGGGTCATCGAATGGGTGCAGGAAGACCCGCCCCTCCTGCGCGGCGATCTGGTGAGCCCGGGCGTTCGCCACTTCCTCGCGGTTGCGCTGGCCGTGATCGCTCAGCACCACCGTCGCCCCCGCGCGGCGCGTGAGCTCGACCTTGCGGACGGGCGCATCACAGGGCATCACGATGGTGACCGGGACGCCCGCGAGACGGCCGGCATGCGCAAGTGCCTGCGCGAAATTTCCGGAGGAAAAGGCGACGACGCCGCGGTCGCGCTCGCTGCGCGACAGGCGACTCACCCTGAAGCAGGCGCCGCGCATCTTGAACGAGCCGGCCAGTTGCAGGGATTCGGCCTTCACGTACACGCGCGCGCCGATCAGCGAATCCACGTAGTCCGAGTGCAGCAGCGGTGTCCAGCGCACCACGCCACGCACGGTGTCCCAGGCAGCCGTCAACAGTGCCTTGTCGATCGGTTCGGCGGACTGCATGCGGGCTCGCCTCCAGTGTGTGCCCACAATAACACGCTGTTTCAACAGGTTTTGGGCCGCTGCCGGCGGGCGGCTGTGGCGGCGCGCCAGCGGCGGCAGACCGAATGAGGCTACACTGCCGCTCATGCGCCACGCCACGGTAAAGTCATGATTTTCGAGCAGGTCGCAAGTGGTGGGTGCCGGTCGTACCTGATCGGCTGCACGGACAGCTGTGCGGCGGCGCTCATCGATCCGGAGATCAGCCAGCTCGACCGCTACCTCGGACTGGCGGCCCGCGACGGCCTGCACGTACGCTACGTGCTCGACACCCATACGCACGCCGATCACTTCTCCGCCACCGCGGAACTCGCGCGCCGGCTGGCGGTGCCGATTGTCATGCACCGCGCGAGCCCCGCGCCGTTCGTGCACATGCGCGTCGATGACGGCGAGATGCTGGCGGTCGGACGACTGCGGCTGCGCGTGCTGCACACGCCGGGCCACACGGCCGATTCGATGTGCCTGGCGGTCGAGGACCGGCTGTTCACCGGCGACACGCTGCTCATCGGAGCCACCGGACGCACCGACCTGCCGAGCGGTGACCCGGAGGCCCTCTACGACAGCCTGTTCGAGCGCGTGCTGCGCCTCGACCCGCAGACCAAGGTGTTCCCGGCACACGAATACAAGGGCCGCGAGCACAGCAGCATCGGTGCCGAGCTGAGCGGCAACCCGCGTTTGCAGCAGCGCGAGCGCACCGCCTTCGTGGAGATGATGCGCAACCTGAACCTCACCATGCCGACGCATATCACCGAGGCATTGCGCATCAACCTGAGCGGCGGCAAGAGCGTGGCGCAGCTGCTGGCGGAAGCCGCGGCACGTGTGCCATTCATGTCACTCGCCGAGCTCAAGGCGCACGTCGAGCGCGAGGACACACAGCTCATCATCCTCGACCTGCGCGAGCGCGAAGCCTTCGAGCAGGGGCACATTCCCGGTGCACGCCACCTGCCGCGCGGGCAGCTCGAATTGCGGGTCAACCAGGAGCTGCCGGACCCCACGCGCCGCATCCTCGCCTACTGCGAGCTCGGGCAGATCTCGACCCTGGCCACCGCGACGCTGCGTGATATCGGTTATCTGCGGGCGGTGGCGCTCGATGGCGGCGTGCGCGCGTGGCGCGAGGCCGGCTTTCCGCTCAGCCCCATCAACAGCCCGCCCTGAGGCGACCTGCCGCCGTCCGCGCCTTCAAGGGCGCGTGGCGTCGTGCCGTGCGTGCAGCAGTGACACGCGGGTGCGCCCGGCGCTCTCTGCGACCTGCACTTCCGGCAGGCTGCGCAGAAAGGCGACGAACGCCTCGGGGTCATCGTTGGCGAACACGCCGCTGACGCGCCGCGTGCGCAGCTCCGGGCTGTCGATTTCGATCGGTCGAGCCGCATAGCGGTTGAACTCCGCGGCAACCTCTGCCAGCGGCTCATTGTCGAAGGCGATCAGCTTGCGCAGCCACGCGGTGGCACGCTGTGCGTCGACGGCGGACGGCGCACTTGGCCAGCTGCGCGCCGACACCCGCAGCTGCTGATTTGCTCCCACCTCGACCGGTGCGGGACGCACGCCTGTGGCTGCCTGCAGCCGCCCAGGGGCCACACCGACCGCACCCTCCACCACGGTGACCACCGTGGTGTCCTGCTCCAGGCGCACGGCGAAGGCCGTGCCGTGCGCGGTGACCTCGGCAACGCCCGCCAGCACCTCGAAGGGACGCGCCTCATGGGTGACCGCGAACTCCGCTTCCCCGCGCTCGAGGCTGATCAGCCGTGTCGCTGCACTCAGGCGCACCTGTAGTTCCGAGTCGGTGTTCAGGTGCACGACGGAGTCATCCGGCAGGCGGCGGGTCAGCTGCTCGCCGTGCGCGGTGCGCAGCGTGAGTACCACGGGCTCGGGCCCGGTCGAGCGCTGCTGCCACAGGAAGAACCCAGCGCCCAGTGCCAGCAGCAGCGCGGCGGCGGCAGCGAGTGGACGCCAGCCCGAGGCCTTGCGCGGTTCGGCCGGCGCTGCCCCAGGATCGAGAGCCTGCACGAGGCCGTCGCGCTCGTGCCGCGCCTGCACCACCAGCGCTTCGATGGTCTCGGGCGCGGCGGCCATGCTCGCCAGGTCGAGCGCGGTGCGATGCACCGCCAGATACTCCTCGATGTTCACGGGGGAGCTCTTCAGCCACTGCAGGAACCCGGCGCACTGCTCCGTGCTCGCCGGCTCCCGGTTCAGCAGATACCAGTCCGTCGCCTGGTCGATCACCAGATCCCGGACGCGGTCTTCGCTAGCGCTCATACGTTCATCCCAAGCGCGCCATGCGGCGCCGACAGTGACTGATGGCCCGGGCCACTTCTTGACCATGTGCGAAGACACGCCCAGTTGCGCGCCCGTCTCCTCGTAGCTGAGGCCCCGCCAATAGTGCAGCGCCACGGCCGCCTGGCACTTCGCCGGCAGTTGCGCGAGCACCTCGCTCAGCCGGCGAACCCGCATCTCCCGGTCAATCTGCTGGCCGAATGCCGGCTCCAGTGCCAGCTGCGACTGCAATGCCGGATCCTCCAGGTCCAGCGCGCGCTCGTGCAGGCGCTCCTTGAGGGCCTGCTCGCGCACCAGGTTCGCGGCTACCGTGAACAGATACGACTCGGGCTTGCGGATCGAATTGAGATCCGGCACGCGCAGCATGCGCAGGTAGACTTCCTGCGCCAGTTCGGCGGCATCGAGCCGCGGCGCGCGCCGCAGCAGGAAGGCGCGCAGGCTGCCCACATGCTTGGCGAACAGCTCGGCCACGGAGGGCCTTTCCCTTGGGATCCTGCATACCGGGCATCGTGTCCGCTCGAGAGCCCCACCCAATAAGAGTGCGCGGCGCGCAAGTCGGGTACCAGAACCGCCTCGCAGCCTGTAAGCGCTCGAGCCGGGCGGTGAACTCGGTTTTGATGCGCTGCTAAGTCACAGCGGCGCCGGCCCCGTCCCACCTTAGTCCTTGCCGCAAGCCCGGCTCAAGGCCCCGGGTGCCGGCGCTCACTAGTGCAGATGACGTCCTCGCCGGACACGCGGCAGAATGCCCCGTGCCGGCGGCGCACCTGCCGGGCACGGACGCATGCCCGAACTTCCCGACGTAACCCTCTATTGCGAGGCGCTCGCACAGCGCATCGTGGGCGTGCGCCTGCTGCGCATCGAGCTGCCCTCCGCGTTCCTGCTGCGCACCGCCGAGCCGCCGCTGGCAACCGCCGAGGGACGCACGGTGGTGGCGGTGCGCCGCATCGGCAAGCGCCTGGCCATCGGCCTGGAGGATGATTACTGGCTGGTCTTTCACCTGATGATCGCCGGGCGCCTGCACTGGTTTGCGCGCGGCACGGCGCCGCCGAAGCGGGCGGTGCTGGCGCGGCTGGCGTTCGAGAGCGGGATCCTGACGCTCACCGAAGCCGGCACCAAGCGGCGCGCCTCGCTGCACTTCCTGCAGGGCGAGACGGCCCTGCGCACGCAGGACCCGGGCGGACTCGAGGTGCTCGCAGCTGACCTCGGGCAGTTCGCCGAGCGGCTGCGCCGCGAGAACCATACGCTCAAGCGCGCCCTCACCGATCCCAGGCTCTTCAGCGGCATCGGCAATGCGTATTCCGACGAGATCCTGCACGCCGCGCGGCTCTCACCGGTGCTGCTCACGAGTCGCCTGGACGAGGCCGCGGTGGCCGCACTCTACGCGGCCGTCCGCGGCCAGCTGCAGATGTGGACCGAACGCCTGCGCGCGCAGTCGCAGGGGGCCTTTCCCGAGAACGTGACCGCCTTTCGGCCGCAGATGGCGGTGCACGGGCGCTACCGGCAGCCCTGTCCGGCGTGCGGGACGCCGGTGCAGAGGATCCGCTACGCGGACAACGAGACGAATTACTGTGCGCGCTGCCAGACCGGCGGGCGGCTGCTGGCCGACCGGGCCCTGTCCCGGCTGCTCAAGGCCGACTGGCCGCGCACGGTCGAGGGCTTCGACCGCGAGGCCTGAGGCGCGTGCCGCACGCCGCGCGGGGCCGACGTGGCTCAGGCTCGGCTGGCCGGTACTCCTTATATATGTGCAATACCCCGGGTGCGGCCCCGCCCCGCGCTTCATTGCGGGGCTGGATGCATTGCGGCAAACTCAAAGCAGACGACGATGAACAACGAATAGAAGGATGAGAGTGCCGGCGGCGCCGTGGCGCGATCATCATTCCCGGGTGGGTCGCTTTGAACCTCGCCACTGAACTCTGTCGCGGCGCGCAGCCGCTGCCGCAACGGGATACGACCGTTCGCCGTGGCTAGCAGCTCCGCAGCGCTCCACGCCAGCAGCACGCTCGATGATGATGCGTGGGATGACCTGCTGAGCTTTATCGAGGAGCGCCGGGTCATCCCGATCGTCGGGCCGGAACTGCTCATGATCCCGACCGAGCGCGGCCCCCGGCTGCTGTATGACTGGGCCGCGGAAAAGCTGATCACCAGGCTCAACGTTAACGCCGCAGACCTGCCACAGCCCTACACGCTCAACGACGTGGTATGCCTGTTCCTCGCCGCCCGCGGGCGGCGCGAGGAGGCGTACGTGCGCCTGCGCAGCATCATCAAGGATGCGAACTTCGAGCCGCCGGCGGCGCTGCGCCACCTGGCGGCCATCGCCGACTTCGATCTGTTCGTGTCCACCACCGCGGATTCGCTGCTCGAGAATGCCATCAATCTGGAGCGCTTCGGCGGGGCACCGTCCACGGAGGTGCTTGCCTACGCCCCGAACCGCGTGACCGACCTGCCCATGGAGCGCGATCGCCTGCAGCGCCCGCTGGTGTACCAGCTGTTCGGCAAGCTGTCGGCCTCACCGACCTACGTCATCTCGGACGAGGATCTGCTGGAGTTCATCTGCGCGCTACAGAGCGAGCACCTGGTGCCGGAG
>Ga0335079_10005821_pt1 | contig 14102 bp, 11 predicted proteins | sample Lox_Sample_33_FD_206719 | JGI IMG/M metagenome (GOLD analysis project Ga0335079, IMG submission 206719) | Soil microbial communities from Loxahatchee National Wildlife Refuge, Florida, United States - Lox_Sample_3.3 | ecosystem: Environmental > Terrestrial > Soil > Wetlands | place: USA...
GCATGCGCAGCCTGGCCTTCACCTTCCTTGCCTGTATCTGCTCATAGACTGGATTCGTCATCTTCAACCTCCCGCGGTGGGCTGAGAGAATGCCCCACCTGTCCGGGATGTCTATTAGCAGCTACAGGGGTTTGCAAAGGGTGCGCGGTTTTGATCTCAACGAGAAATTGCCTCAAGCGACGATGCGGTTTTGCAATGCTCCACTCTAAGATGGGACACCTCAATTCGGCAGAATCAGGGCCTCCAAAACAGGAGGCAAGATGAGCAGGAAACCATGGGTGGATCGAGCCGCGGAAGAGAAGTGGCAGATCGTGCAGGAAGGAATCAAGAGTGGGAGCATCTCGGAGACGTGCCAGCGGTATCAGATTGCTCCGACGCTAATCTATCGCTGGAAGGACGAAGCGGAACAGGGAGCGAAGGCAGCGCTTGGGGGTTGTGTTCAGACAAATTCTCATCGATACACAAGTGCAAACAGAATTTCAGCTAACTGACTGAAAACAGGCCGGATAGAAATTTCTAATCGATACAAAACTGGCCTTTCCGCGAGGAGAAAACTCGCCATGTGGAATTGAGGTCACTGCGCTTGTCTTCCTCTTTCTCCGCTCGTCCACATCTCCCACAACTCTTCTTTCTTCAGCGTTTCTTCGAGCCCGGATTGTTTCATCAGCTCTTCGATTTCCGTCCGCGATTGCCGCGGTCCAATCCGCTCTTCGCTGTCCGCGAGCGCGTATGCAGTCACAGCCGCGATAGCGACGTGCGTCTTCAACTCCGGGATATCGACTTTGTCGAATGTGTCCGAAGCCGCGTGGTAATTCACCATGAAGTTCGCCGGCTCCTGATTCGCCACCAGCGTCGGGTCTCCCTCGAGCAGAAAGTCGAGGTTATCCGTGTCTGCGCCCGCGTCGAGTGTGAAGTCCCTCACTCCGAGCGCCGCAATCGGCTTGAGCGCCTCGCGCACGGCCGTGAGAACGTCTTTGCGTCCGCCGAGAGAGTATCCCGTGACGCGGCCGTTGCCGTTGTCGAAGACGATCGCCGCAGCCATCCGGTCGAGCTCCTCTCTATGCGCGCGCGCGTACGCCCACGAGCCCAGCATCCCCTGCTCCTCGCCCGTGAACAGGACGAACCGAATCGACCGCCGCGGTATGCTGCCGGACGCGCGAATCGCGCGCGCCGCGTCAATCACTAATACCGCGTTGCATCCGTTGTCGAGCGCGCCGGTGCCTAGCTCCCACGAATCCAGGTGCGCCCCGAGCAGGACGAACTCGTCCGGCTTTTCGCGGCCGCGAATCTCCGCCACCACGTTCTCGGATTCGACCGGCCCGCTGATGCGGTTTGGCATGTCGAAGTGGACTCGCACTGCCTGCCCGTTGCTGAGAAACCGCGCGATGCGCAACGCGTCCTCGCGCGCTACGACGGCCTGCGGCAATCCTTCAAGCTTTCCGTCGCCCGAGTTGGTGTGCCGGTAGAGGAGCAGGTTCGGGCGCGTCGACATCCAAAAGATCGCCGCTGCGCCGGCTTCCTCCGCGCGGCGAATGATGGCCGGCTGTTGCTCATATTCATTGTCCATGTCCTCCCAGGTGACCAGCAGGTTTGAGTGCACGAGTACGATGGCATCCTTCGCCGCGGTGCCTGCCTTTGCGAATCCGGTTTCGTCGCCCTTTCCGACGTCTACGACTGCCGGGGTGATTCCTCCCTCGGGCGTCGCCGGTGACCATCCGGTGGAAGCCAGCCTCAGCCGAAACGCTGCCGGCGAAACGACGTCGGCGCGCGTCGATCCTTCAGACCATCCGACGGGCACAGTGAATTGCTCGGTGTGAACTTCGTCTACGCCGGCGTGCCGAAAGGCCTCCACCGCCCAACTCACCGCTCGATCGGCCGCCGCAGAGCCGGTCACGCGGCCGCCGATTGTGTCCGTCAGGTACCGCAGGTTCTCCTCGAGCGGTGAAACGCCGCGCGCGCTTTCGATGATGACGGGCGCTACCTCGGCGCATGACTTCCCTTCAGAGCATACGCCCGGTCCCGACGGCACTTGCAGTGGGAGTGGCGTCTGCTGTTTCGGTATGATTTGGGCCGCACAAGCGCCGCCCAACGCAAGCGCCGATACCGCGCCGATAGCCACCATCGCAATCGCGAGACGTCGACTCAAGATTCCCCCCTGATTCCAATCGCAGCCCGCATTATAGCCTCCGCCGTACCGAACCAGACCGCACATCCTCGGCCCGTGGACGAGCGAGAAGCGCGTTGGTAGGATCGAGCCATCAGAGCAATTCGATGACACCCAAACCGAAGGTGGTGCTCCTCGGGTCCGCGACGGCTCTCCTGCAATTCGCGCTCGCCGTGCTGGGCTGGGGCGGATGGCGGCCGTTCTTTGCGCACCGCGCACTGGTTGCGCTCGCGGCGATCACGGTGGTGCTCATGATCGTGGCGCCGTTCAGCAGCGGCAATTTGAGCGCCGGCACGCAGGAAGACCGCAGCAACCGCTGGGTGCTGGCGGCCTTCAGCTTGATCGCGCTGGTGAACGCATACGTGCCGGCGTACACCGACCGGGCCGGGATATGGACTCTCGATGGCGATACGATCCGGTGGCTGGGCATTTTCCTCTACGCCGCGGGCGGCGCGCTGCGCCTGTGGCCGGTGTTTGTGCTGGGCAGCCGCTTCAGCGGGCTGGTGGCCATCCAGGCGGGACACACGCTGGAGACACACGGCGTCTACGGTCGCATCCGCAATCCCAGCTATCTGGGGCTACTCGTAATGATGCTGGGATGGGCGCTGGCATTTCGCGCCGGAGCGGGTGTTCTGCTCACGGCGCTAATGCTTCCGCCGCTCGTCGTGCGTATTCAGGCGGAAGAGCGGTTGTTGCGCGCACACTTCGGCGCCGAATACGACGAATATTGCACTCGCACGTGGCGGCTGATTCCGGGAATCTATTAGAGCTAACCGCATCGTGCACAAGTCGGAACCAGAAACTGAGAGATTCGAGCAGAGATGAATCTGGCAAGCGTTTTGCAATCAGAGAAAAGTTTGGTGGACGTGGCCGGGTTCGAACCGGCGACCCCCTGCTTGCAAAGCGTAAACCAGGCACCAGCGACTGAGTGTAATCAATTGCAATCGTGTTTTGTTTTCTTCGCGTTTCACGGCCTTCCCCTAGTGTCTCGATTCCAACTGAGTGCGATAGTTTATAACCGTGGTGTGCACCAAAGTGTGCACCAACTTTTCCGTGGGCATGTCGCGGGAGTCGTCGCTCTGCGGACTCGGCAACCCGAGGGCTTGCAACCCTTCGGTTTTTACGGCCCCCGAGGCTATCGTCTAAGGCTACAATGCCGGATTCTATGGCCTCTCCCGCGCCCGGACAATCCGTTCCCGTTAACTCGCAGGCAGAGCTGCCCCGGCTGGCCACCGGGGTGGTGATTGCGCTGTGCGCCGGGAAGCTGGGCCTGCACCTGCTGACCAGTGTGCGGCACTACGGCTACTTCCGCGACGAACTGTACTATCTGGACATGGCGCGGCACCTGGACTGGGGCTACGTAGACGCGCCGCCGCTGGTGGCGGTGTACGCCAAGGTAGCGCTCGCGCTGGGCGGATCGTTGGCGGCGCTGCGCATCCTGTCGGCGCTGGCGGGAACGGCGCTGGTCCTGCTCTCCGTGCTGATCGCGCGCGAGCTGGGCGGCGGGCGTTATGCGCAACTCCTCACCGGGCTGTCGCTGCTGTTCGCGCCAGGGTGGCTGGTTTCCGACAGCCTGATGACCATGAACGCGTTCGAGCCGCTGTTCTGGATGGGTTGCGCGCTGGTGGTGGCGCGCATCGTTCGCACCGGCGACTCGCGACTGTGGCTGTGGTTCGGGGTGCTGGCAGGGTTGGGCCTGGAGAACAAGCACTCCACGCTGTTCTTTGGCTTCGCGGTGACGGTGGCGCTGCTGTTGACGCAGCAGCGGCGGGAGTTATTGAAGCCCTGGATATGGATCGCGGGCGGGATCGCGCTGGCGCTCTTCCTGCCCAACCTCATCTGGCAGATCCGGCACGACTTCCCGACCCTGCAGGACCTGGAGAACGTGCGGCGCGAGGGCAAGAACGTCGTGCTAGGTCCGCTGGCCTTCGTCAAAGAGCAGATACTGGCCAACGGCCCGGCGTTGTTCCCGGTGTGGCTGGCGGGCCTAGCTTGGTTCCTGTGGGAGCGGCGCTGGCGGGTGCTAGGAGCGACCTTCCTGGTGTTCTTCGTGGTCATGGAGGTGGCACACTCCAAGGACTACTACCTCTTCCCCATCTATCCCATGATGTTCGCCGGGGGGGCGGTGGCGCTGGAGCGATGGTTGCGGGCGCGGGCTCGCTGGATGAGCGTGGCAGTCGTGGCGGTGCTGGTGCTGGCGAGCCTGCCCCTGGTCCCGCTGTTCACCTGGATGCTCCCGCCGGAGCGCGTGCTGGCCTACCAGGAAACCATCGGGATCAAGCCCCCCAAGGCGGAGGCCCACATGCAATCGCTGCTGATGCAGCCCATCGCGGACCAGTTCGGGTGGGAAGAGATGGTGTACGAGGTGGCCGACATCTACAGCTCCCTACCGCCGGAGGAGCGCGCCCAGACCGGCATCCTCACCGGGAATTACGGCGAGGCCGGGGCCATAGACCAATTCGGGCCGCAATATGGGCTGCCACACGCGTGGTCGCGTCATCAGAACTACTGGTTCTGGGGCCCGCCCACGGAGCACTACGAAAACCTGATCTTCCTGGAGTTTGACCTCGACACTGTGCGCGACAACTGCACGTCCTACCAGGCCTTCCCGCACTACAACCGCTTCGGCATGGGTGAGGAGAACACGCCCATCTATCTCTGCCGGGGTGCGACGTTCGACCTGCGCAAGGTCTGGTGGCACTACCATCACTGGAACTAGCGTTGGCGGAGCCGCGCGGGGGCGCGGGTGAGGTGCGCGCGGGGTGGCAGGGCACGCGGCATGACTCTGTACAATCTTGTCGGGAACCCGCTGATTAAGAGTCCGTCTAAGGACCATTAGGATGAAGTGCAATCATCCACTATCGTGTTGAGTTTTCTGGGCAGTAGCGGCGATTGACGCTCCAGGCCGACTGTGCCCATTTACTACTGTTTGTCACTGGGATAAGGCACAAAATTGGGCACAGTCTTCTGCAGGCCCAGAACGGGCAGCAGTCTTGATTCGTGGCCATTGGGGGCGTGGTCAACCGTTGAAGGCGCGGTGGAGGAGAGAGGCGAAGAGGTGCTCGGCTTGACGCAACGCCTCGCGTTGTGCCGCACGGAGGCACTCCACTCGCTCAACTAGGGTCGCGAACTCTTGCTGTAGCTGGAGCGGGGGCACAGGGATGGGGAGACGGGCAAGTTCACCCATGCTGACACGCGCTCTGGTTTGGCCGTGAACCATGCCGGGCACCAAATGCAATGTGCTTGGGATGTTCAGCAGGCCCTGAAGGTAGAGCGCGTTCAGGTGCTTCGTGTCAGGACGAGCCTGAATGCAATCAGCCTTGTTCAAAGCAAGCGGAACGTGAGCCGGCTGGATGCATGCGCGCAGGTTCGGATCGCGTAAGGGTCGTCAGAAGTTTTCGGTATTCCGCTCGCTTGTTATCGGCAATCCACTGCTCTCGTTGCCAGCGTTTTGCAAGGACCGCCCCGATCCATACTCCGACAAGCGGTCCAACGGCTGCCCACACCTTGCTGGAATAGTCCCCGATCGCGTTCCACGTCTCAGGTTGCATCATTTTTTTTCTCCGCCAGCCGCCGGATAGCCCTTGAAGACCACGGCATCGACGATCGCCTTCTGAAGTTACTCACTGTACTTGCGAAGCTCTTCATTCGCTAGAACGTCGACCAAATCAGCCGCTGAAGCTCAGCGTAGTCGAGGCGCGTCATACCGACAGCCAGCGCCATTATCAACACTCCGACAATCGTCAGAATCGTGACCGAAAGGCTGGGAGAACGCCGGTGTGCCTCAGGGAGCAAATCTGATGTCGCCGTATACAAAAAGAATCCGGATGCGAGAGCCAGAAAAATCGCGAGCCACTTGGGAGACGGCAAGAATCGCAGAGCAAGAATCGCGCCGATCACGGGTGCTATGGCGTCCATTCCCAGGAACAGGAAATCTGTGCGCCGAGGTTTTTCGCCCCGAGTAACTAGCATCATGGTGTTGAGGCCATCACTCGAGTCATGCGCCACGATGGCGAGGGCTACCACGATGGCGACGCGCAAATTCACCAGGCTGGCCGCGCCGATAGCTGCGCCATCGAGAGTGCTGTGGACGATGAGTCCGATGGCACTCATCCGGCCCAGGCGGCGATGTGCTTCGTTGGCACAATCGCATTCGGGACATGCGTGAAGAATCAAGACGCGCTCCGCAACGTAGAAGCCGAGGAAGCCGATCACCAAAACGAGAAACATAGGCCGGACGCCCCATCCTTGTGATTGCGCGGCTTGAATGGACTCCGGCAGCAGGTCGAAGAAAGTGGCACCGAGGAGCATTCCGGCGCCCATTCCTAGCAGCAAGTGAATTCGCTTCCGTCCACGAACTGCGACCAAGCCTCCGCAGAGGGTCGAAAGTGTCGCGAACGCGCTGAGAACCACGGCAGCGATTTTGGTATCGATTGTCCCTGCTCCTGTCTTGCGTCTTCGCGGTACTATACTCCTTGTGAGGCGAGTGTTATCGATCTGCCCACTCAGAACAGCGACAGGAACAGCGGAAAGAACGTGGGACGGCCCGAGAACCTGACGCCGTGGCAGCCCGGCCAAAGCGGGAATCCAGGCGGGCGTCCCAAGACTGCTCCCCTCTCGCACGCCTGCCGCGAGTTGCTGGCACGGCCAGTGCCAGACGATCCCGAGGGCCGCACCTACGCTGAAGTTATCGCAGAGATGCTGGGCAAAAAGGCGATAGAAGGCGACATTCGCGCGGCGCAAGAGATCGCAGATCGCGCCGAGGGCCGAGCGCGCCAATCCGTCGAAATCAATGCAACCGCGCCTCTGCACCACGAGATCACGGGAGAAGAGAGGCGCACGGCAGATGAATGCTTGCGGAGGATTTCGGTGTACGAGGCAGACGATGTCAGTTTGGAATCTAGCCAAAGGCAGGCAGAGACCGTTAGAGCGAGTCGGAGGTTCTTGTCGGAAAAGGGCAATCGAGCGTAAATCTCACCTTGCGGCAGCACTGTTCAGGGAGTAGCGGAAGGCGGATTGAGCCGGTCAACAACGCGAAGAAGGTGACTGGCGAAGACGATGACTTCCGCCGCGTCGATTGCGTCAGTCGGCACGTTCCGATGGCTCTGCGGATTCTTGTATAGAGCGATTTGCGCCGGTGAAGAGGTTCGACATTCCCTCTTGTTCAGCCACTGGTAGCGTTGCATCTGTCAGCGGGCCAAGAGGGGCGGGTCGGAATCCCTTGCGCGTGAAATGACTTCGCGTACGACCAGCGTTTACAGAGGGAAATTACTCATGTCTTAGCGCGACCATGGGGTCGAACCGAGCGGCGCGGCGGGCGGGAAGGAGAGCAGCCGCACCCGCGACGACAAGGATCAAGAACGCTGCGGCTCCTGTTATTGCCGGGTCGTGCGCATTGATGCCGTAGAGCATACTCGCAATCAGGCGTGAGGCAGCCCACGCTGCCATCAGACCCACAGCGATGCCGATCGTGACTACTTTGAGCGAATCACGGAGCATCATCCACAGGATATCGCGGCGATCCGCGCCCAGCGCCATCCGAAGGCCGATTTCAGCCGTACGGCGCGCTACTTCGTGGGCCATGACTGCGTAGATGCCGACCGAGGTCAGGACAAGGGCGAGCAGACCGAACGCGCTTGCCAGGAGCGCGAACATGCGGTCGTGCTGAAGCGAATCTTCGACCACCTGTTCGAGGGTCCGCACGTCGTATACAGAAGCGTCGGCGTCGATACTCTGAATTTCGCGGCGAATCGCCGTGATTTCAGTCGAGGGCTTGACCGCTGTGCGCACATGCAGTTCGTACGGACGCGTCTCAAAGTCCTGGGCGAGCGGCCGGTAGAACATCGGCGGCGGTTGCTGGCGGGCATCGCGACACTTAGCGTCGGCAACCACGCCGACGATCTCGATTCCGCTGCTGGAGTTTGGCCCTCGATCACCGAAGCGCTGGCCGATCGGATTCTCTTGGTGGAAAAATTCGCGCGCAAAAGCGAGATTCACGACGGCTACACGCGGCGAGTTCTCTTGGTCTTGGCCGCCGAACTCGCGCCCCGCAAGAAGTGGGATGCCAACTGTCTCAAAGAAACCAGAGCCGACAACGTTGTCGGCCACTTGAGCGTACTGCTCGGAGCCATTGGATTGACGCAGCCATATCGCTTCATTCCAGCCGCCGTTACCGAAGACTGCGTCGCCAGCCAAGCTCACCGAACGCACTCCGGGCATCGCCGCGACACGCGGTACCAACTCGTGCCAGAAAGCCTGCTGTTCTGCGACTGGTTTCGTCGACCCGGGATCAACGGTCATCAAGAGGAGATCTTCGCGCGCGACGCCCAGATTCGTACGCGCCAGATTGCGAAGAGTGCGCACGAATAATCCCGCACCGATGAGTAGAGTCAAGGAAAGCGCCACTTGGACGGTGAGGAGATGGCGGGCAAAAGGCAGACGCGCTCCTGAGCTGAGATGCGACGCGTTTTGGATTGACGGTAAGGGATCCCCTCGCACAGCGGTAAGGGCTGGCAGTATGCCCGCCACTACTCCGGAAAGGACGGACATCACGAGCGCGAAGCCAAGAACTCGCTGATCGAGATGAAAGTTCAGTGGAGTTTCTTTCGCATTCTCCACTAGAAAATTGAGAATGACCTCATTTCCCCAAACCGCAAGCAAGAGTCCGCCTGCCCCGCCCAACAACGCCCAGAGAAGATTTTCCGTCAGCAACTGGCGAATGATGCGCCCTCGGGTGGCCCCAAGAGCGGTGCGGATGCCGATTTCCTGCGACCTGCCGACCGAGCGGGCCACGAGAAGAGCGGCGAGATTGGCGCATGTAATCAGCAGAACGACCGCAGCCATCCCGAACGGAATCTTCAATGTGCTGGAATACTCCCAATATTGCCATCGCAGGCCGGAAGTGCCGGTTGCAGCGCGGTTGATGACGAGCTTCTCTGACAGGAATGCGTCTCGATCGTGTGGGGCCCATTGCGCCAGTTCAGGCCGCAAAGATTCAAGCGCTTGGTGGAACAACGGATCGAGTTGGGCATTTGCCTGCGGAATCGAGATTCCCGGCTTCAATCGGCCGACCGCCCAGATCTGGCCTGATTTCGCTTCAGGCGGGAGCGGAACCCACATGGCTGGGAGCTCGCTGGGGTCTACGCCGAAAAAATTGGCCCCATGACTCCTACGATTGTGCAGGGCCCGTCATCAAGACGCATGGTGGCGCCAAGTACTGATGGGTCGCGCCCAAAGCGGCGGCTCCAGAAGGAATAGCTGAGCACTGCCACTGTGCTCGCACCTGTGCGCACATCGTTCGGATCAATGGGACGTCCAAGCAAAGGGGCGACTCCGAGCACCGAAAAAAATGATCCGGAGGCTTCGTGAACGAGAACGCGTTCCGAATCGGTTCCGCCCCGCAACGTCCGGCCATCACTTGTCCACGCGAAAATGCCTGACAAGACAGACGTGTTCTTTTGCAGGTAGTCGAAAACGGCGTAGGGAAGGTTCGTCATCGCGGCGTCCGGTTGCGCACGGACGAACTCGACCAGCTCCTGGGGATTCCTGACGGGCAATTGCCTGAGCAGCATCGTGTCCATCACGCTGAAGACGGCCGTGTTCGCGCCAATGCCCAGCGCAAGCGTAAGTACAACGACTATGGCAAAACCTGGAGACCTGCGAAGCAGGCGGATACCGAGGCTCACATCCTGAAGGACAGTTCGTAAGGGCACGACGAGAAGCTCTCAGCCACAGCCGCAAACAACGCCATAACACCGCGTAGAATACAATCAAGTCAAGTCACAATAGGCGACCGCCGGCACAAGTTCTGTGACGTACATCACAGGATTCCCACCCCATCGCTTGCGGCGCAGTTTGGTTGATCGGCGGACTCAATCGGACGGGTAACGTGGAAGTCCACGCGACGGGTTAATACCGACACTGTTGCATGATCACATCTCACGTACGATTTGTAGTGAGTTTTGCATCTGTGGGTCTTCTCCGGCCAAAAGCCGTTCCGGCTTCATTTCCACGGTGACGGTTGGCGTAACTCCTTTGCCTTCGACCAGTCTTCCTTCCCACGTAAGATACGCAGCGACAGGTATGCCGAGGATGTAACCCGGGCCAACACGGAATGCCCTGCCGCTCAATAAGCGCCCAGGCGTCTTCGTTCCCACGATTGTGGCGAGCCTATTCTCTTCGGCAAAAGCCGTTACCATCTCTCCCGCACTTGACGTGTGCTCGTTTACAAGGATGTGTCCCACAACACCGCCCAGGACAGCTTCCGAATAGTACGACCATCCTTCCGGGACCGTCGTTCGTAACTTCCCACAACGCCGTGAAGGCCGCCTGTCCGGTCAACCGACCGCATTCCCAATCTGGCCAGCGATGACTACTGCAGTTTCGCGTATTCAGCTTTTGCGGCGAGAAGGACTGGGACGTCCGGGTCAGCGTCCTTCCAGAGAGTAAGAAAATCCTGGTAGGCGGCACGGGCTTTGGCCGTGTCGCCCTGCAAAACGTAGGCGCGGCCGAGGCCAAGATGTGCCAGCGCTCCCTTCAGGTCGTTCCGAACAATACCCCGGTGGTCGAGAAGTTTCTGATACTCAACCGCTGCCTCGCGGCCTTTATGCAAGAGCAGGTAGGCCTCGCCCCGCAAGTACGCGGCCCAAAGAGGCCCCGTGTCACTCAGCTCGTAGGGAGATATCGCACGGAGGTATTCCAGCGCTTTCGTGGGATCCTTGCGGTTCAGCTGGATCGCCGCACGGACGGTCGGCACTGAGTACACGTTTTGTATTGCATTGAGAGGGGCCCGCTTCGCCGCGGCATCGGAAAGCGCTTGTGCCCTGGCTTCGTCTCCGGCAATGGCCAGCGCCATCGCCGATTCATACTGGCCTCTTGAACCTCGTGTGGCTGCCGCTGCCCACTGCCGGGCCTCGCCGGCGTTGCCGAACAGGGCCTCCCGCAATGCCGCACTGGCCTCGAGGTCGCGCGCGGTTCCCTTCTCTTCTGCCGGCTCGGCCGCGGCCACCGCCTGGCGGGAAAGCTCTCGTGACTTCCTCAGCTGGCCGAAATAAGCGGCCGTCTGAGCCTCCACATCCAGCATCCCAGGTTCCGCACCGGGCTTGCCCGAGGCCCAGGCGGCCTGTTGTGCCATGCCTGCCACATTATTCTGCAGAAAGGCCATCTGATACAGAAGCTCGCGCAGGTCAAGGTAATCGGGGTATTTCGCTTGCGCTTCTTCGGCCGTGGCCTGGGCCTCCTCGAAGCGATTTAGCGAGAGATACGCCTCGGCAAGGTTGGTGTAAATGCTGGCGCCAGCCGGGCCCAGGCGGTAGCTCTCGCGCGCTTCCGCAAGGGCTTTGTCTAATTGCCCGAAATCGGCGTAGATGCCATACAGACCGCCCGGAGGTATCGCGTCTTGCGGGTAGGTTTGCGCCCAGAGTTCATAGGTCTGGCGCGTTTTTTCCGTGTCTTTAGTAACCATTTGATAATAGTGAGACTCGATATAAAACCTCTCCCGCTCGCTCACCTGCCCCCGCAGTTCGTAGGCCTTCCCGAGGTTTTTCGCCGCAAGGCTGTCTTCCGAGGTGGTTCCGTAGTAGGTGCCGAGCGAGGCGTAGGCCATGGCGAAATTCGGGTCGAGGCGAATGGCTCGCTCGAACAAGGGCGCGGCGGCGGCAAGATCGCCTTTGGACAGCGTCTTTCGTCCCAGGCTGTAGGCCTGCAGGGCTTCGAGCGAGGCCGTCGTCGCCTGCTCGAGCGGCGTGTCAAACTTCTGTACCGCGCCGAGCGATTCGCCCAGCTCGCTCCGCAGCCTGGAGGCCGCCTCGCCGAGCGCTTTCAGGACGCGCTCTTTGCCGTCCGCGGTCACCTGCTCCTGCGCCAGGGAGTCGCCCGTGCGGCAGTCCACCGCCTTGAGGCCCAGAACGTATTGGCTCCCAAGGCTCGCAATCGAGCCGCTCAGAACGGCCTTGCTCTGCGTCCTCTGGCAGATCTCCCGGGCAATCGCAGGAGTGAGCCGCGCATCGGCCGGTTGGCCCATCAGGCGGAGCGTCTCCTGGATGCGCTGCTCGGAAATCAGGTTGAGGAAGGGTGATTGTTCCAGTTGCACTGACAGCCCCTGCCGCAGCGCGTCGTCAAACACAGCATCGCCGGTCGAGTTGGCAAAGTCGGCGAGGACGATGGTGTCCTTGTCCCTGAGCGCATGGGCGCGGTGAGTCGAGAAGAAGAGCGCGCCGGCCGCGACCAGCGCAACAATGCCTGCCGCGCCGGCGAGGTATTTGTGTCGGGAGAACCAACGCCATCCGGCGGCCGGACGAGCCGCGGAGAGCGCTGGGTGAGCCGGAGAGCCGGCCACGGCGTCCGCGGGTGAACGCCCGGACTCCGCCCCCCGCCTCAGCCGCTTCAGGTCGGTGCGCATGTCGGCTGCATGCTGGTAGCGCAGATCGCGTTCTTTTTCGAGCGCCTTGGCGATGATATCCGCGAGTCCCGGCGGGACCTTCGGATTCGCACGCGCCGGGACAACCGGCGCACGGTTCAGGATGGCATCATGCAATTCGGCGGCGGTCCTGCCCTGGAACGGCATCCGGCCCGTAGCCATCTCGTAGATCACGCATCCGAAGCTGAAGATGTCTGTGCGCGCGTCCAGCTCGCGACCCAGCGCCTGCTCGGGAGACATGTAGGCCGCCGTGCCCAGAACCGACCCGGCTCTGGTCACCCCCTCGCTCGCAAAGTCCCGTGTGATCGATTCTTCTTCGGCGCCTGCTCGCGTCATCTTGGCCAGGCCGAAATCGAGAATCTTGGCCTGGCCGCGCGCGGTGATGAAAATATTCGCCGGCTTAATGTCGCGGTGGATGATGCCCTTCGCGTGCGCCGCATCGAGCGCGTCGGCAATCTGGATCCCCAGGTCGGCGGCCAGATCGGCTTCCAGCGCCTTGCCGGTGATGTGGTCCTTCAGCGGCTGGCCCTCCATCAGCTCCATCGCGATGAAAAGTCGCCCGCCGTCTTCGCCAATCTCGTAAATCGTGCAGATGTTGGCGTGGTTCAGTGCAGAGGCGGCCCGGGCCTCGCGCCGGAACCGTTCGAGCGCCTGCGGGTCTCTCGCCAGATCCTCGGTGAGAAATTTCAACGCCACCCGGCGGCCCAGCTTGAGGTCTTCCGCCTCGTAGACCACTCCCATTCCGCCGCCACCGAGCTTCCGCACGATGCGGTAGTGGGAAATCGTCGCGCCGATTATCGATGAGGAATCCGTCATTGGCGGTGGATGTTACGCCCGGCGCCCCACCCAGGCAATCGCGCTGCATACGCCCGATTGGGGCCGATCCATCGACATCGCGGAGATCTCAATTTCGCCAAACGAGCCGGAAGTCTCGCCGGGAGGAGTTAAAGCGCGAGGGATGACGTGGCATTCCGAAAGAAAGTCGCGGAACAAGTAGGGATCGGCTTCGAGCTTCCAGCCGAAAAGCCCGAAGTTGCACCCATTTGCACCCAAAGCGGGTCTGTATCAACGTTTGCCTAAAAGGCTGACTCTAAAGAGGAAGAATGGCTCCCCGCTGGATTCGAACTAGCAACCCTTCGGTTAACAGTTGCAGCGCGAGATTTTACTACTGAGTGCGATGGCTTGCTATGGTGTTGATTTTCCGGGCCACTACGGCCGATTTGCTTCCCGGTCCAGTTGCTACTAAGTGCGAGGGTTTTTGATGTGGAGGGGGCACAAAATAGGGCACAGTTTCTCGACCTCCGTCAGCCCTTTCTTTATCATTCGTCCGTTTGATCAGGCGGGGGGACCGCGATTATCCCGGTTTCGCGGGTTCTGTCGGCAGTTCTGCTCAATTCGTCCATCATTCTGTCTCGCTCTTCGATTGCCCTCTTTCCCTCAAGACTCTTCTCCCAGGCGTCCTCTGTGTAGGGCTCCCCGCTGAAACTGGACACTTCACGTAGGTAGAATCAGGGCCTCCAA
>Ga0335079_10005822_pt1 | contig 14101 bp, 13 predicted proteins | sample Lox_Sample_33_FD_206719 | JGI IMG/M metagenome (GOLD analysis project Ga0335079, IMG submission 206719) | Soil microbial communities from Loxahatchee National Wildlife Refuge, Florida, United States - Lox_Sample_3.3 | ecosystem: Environmental > Terrestrial > Soil > Wetlands | place: USA...
CGCCTCGTTGACCGCGCCGCTCGGCAGCGGCCGGTGGCGGGTGCGCGCCATCTCGCTGTCGATGCGCTGGTCGATCACGTGGTTGACCGCCGCCGCGGAGGCCGCCGCGAGCCAGATGCCGAGCGGTCCGAGCAACAGCTTGTCGAGCGGCGGAAGCCCGGGCACCGCGAGGAACACGCCGACCAGGGCCGTGAAGGAGATCAGCAGCACCACCCGCGGCTTCGTGAGCTCGAGGTAGTCGCGCCAGCCGCTCAGCGACTCGGAGACGGGCGGGAGTTCAGGGCGGGAGGCCAAGGCGAGGGCACCGGGCACGGCCGAGGGACGCGCAGCCTACCATGGCCCGCTCAGGGCGTGCGCGGGGGCTGGGCGAGCCGCCCGCGGCCGTCGGGGCTCGTGAAGCCGATCGCGGGGCCCGCGGGCCACAGCTGGCGCACGAGCGCGAGCGTGGCGAGCAACAGCAGCGCCGCACCCGCGTTGTGCAGGGTCCCGAGCGCGAGCGGGAAGCCCTGCCAGATCAGGTTCATGCCGATCAGCCACTGCACGACGACCGCGATGCCGACCGCGCCCGCGGCCACGCGCACCGCGCGCGTCTGCGCGCGCCGCCACGCGGTCACCGCGAGCGCGACCAGGAGCGCCGCCGCGACGACGGCGAACAGCCGGTGCGTGTAGTGGATCGCCGTGCGCGCGGGCCCGGTCAGCACGCCGCCCTCGTAGTCGCGGCCGAGGCCGCGCCACAGCACGAACGCGTCCCTGAAGTCCGCGTGCGGCGCGAAGCTGCCCTGGCAGGTCGGGAAGTCCGGGCAGGCGACCGCGGCGTAGTTCGAGCTCGTCCAGCCGCCGAGCAGGATCTGCACGATCAGCGCCGCGAGCGCCACGAGCGCGAGCCGGCGCGCCGGCCGTTCGGCCGCCTTGACGTCGCGGCGCTCGGGCGCGAGCGCGAGCCACCACAAGAGCGACAGCGTCACGAGGCCGCCGACGAGGTGCAGCGTGACGATCAGCGGCACGACGAGCAGCGTCACCGTGAACGCGCCGAGCGCGCCCTGCACGCACACCGCGACCAGGATCACCCACGGCAGCACGCGCGGCTGCGCGGGGTCGCGCCGGTTCCACAGCGAGGCGAGCGCGAGGCCGATGATCAGCAGGCCCAGCGTCGTCGCGATGTAGCGATGCACCATCTCGTGCATCGCCTTCTGGTAGTTGAACGGGCGCGACGGGTAGGCGGCGTTGGCGCTCGCGACGCTCGCGGCGACCTGCGCCGGGTGCACGTGGCCGTAGCAGCCCGGCCAGTCGGGACAGCCGAGGCCCGCGTCCGTGAGGCGGACCCAGGCGCCGACGATGACGACGATGGCGGCGAGCAGCGCGCCGAGGAGGGCTGCACGGCGGAACCAGGTCAAGTTCGTCGTCGTCAACCGCGCGCACCGTCCGCCGCCCCCGCCGGGCGGTGGCGAGTGTCGCGGATTTGGCCGGCCGGCGCTACCCCTTGGCCGGCGCCTCGGCGGCGAGCAGCGCGATCGCGGCCTTGCCGACCGCGCTGAACTCGCCCTTGCCGGAGCGCCACACCTCGGTGATCTGCTTCAGCATCCGCGGCTCCCAGAACCGCTTCAGGTGCGCCGCGACTTCGGCCGGCGCCTGCTGCGCGCCGCTCGCCGGCACGAAGAAGTCGGCGATGTCGTTGACCATGTGCACGAGGTGCTCGGCGTCCATTCGTTCTCGCTCGTCTCTATCTTCAGGCGGTCGTCGGCGCGGGCTTGTGCGCGGACGAGGGCTGGCGCGCCTCGCGGCTCTCGCGGTAGCGCTGCTGCCAGTCGAGCGGCTTGTCGACGCGCACCACCTGCACCGCCGTCACCTTGTACTCGGGGCAGTTGGTCGCCCAGTCGGAGTTCTCGGTCGTCACGACGTTGGCGCCCGATTCCGGGAAGTGGAACGTCGTGTAGACGACGCCCGGCTGCACGCGCTCGGTGACGGTCGCGCGCAGCACGGTCTCGCCGGCGCGGCTCGTGATGCCCACCCAGTCGCCCTCGACGATGCCGCGGTACTCGGCGTCGTGCGGATGGATCTCGAGGCGGTCCTCGTGGTGCCACACGACGTTCTGCGTGCGCCGCGTCTGCGCGCCGACGTTGTACTGCGACAGGATCCGCCCGGTCGTCAACAGCAGCGGGAAGCGCGCGCCGGCGCGCTCGCGCGTCGGCACGTACTCGGTGACGTAGAAGCGCCCCTTGCCGCGCACGAACTGGTCGACGTGCATCGTCGGCGTGCCCTCGGGCGCCTGCTCGTTGCACGGCCACTGGATGCTGCCGAGCCGGTCGATCTTCTCGAAGCTGACGCCGGCGAACGTCGGCGTCAGGCGCGCGATCTCGTCCATGATCTCGGACGGGTGCGAGTAGTGCATCGGGTAGCCGAGCGCGTTCGAGAGCTTGACCGTCGCCTCCCAGTCGGCGAGGCCGCCGAGCGGCTCGATGACCTTGCGCACGCGCGAGACGCGCCGCTCGGCGTTGGTGAAGGTGCCGTCCTTCTCGAGGAACGACGAGCCCGGCAGCAGCACGTGCGCGAACTTCGCCGTCTCGTTCATGAAGATGTCCTGCACCACCAGGCACTCGAGCGAGGTCAGCGCGTCGACGACGTGCTGGGTGTTGGGGTCGGACTGGGCGATGTCCTCGCCCTGGATGTACATGCCCTTGAAGGTGCCGTCGAGGGCCGCCTCGAACATGTTCGGGATCCTAAGGCCCGGCTCCTCGCGCAGCTTCACGCCCCAGTCGCGCTCGAAGCTCGCGCGCACCTTGGGGTCGGCGACGTGCCGGTAGCCGGTGAACTCGTGCGGGAACGAGCCCATGTCGCACGAGCCCTGCACGTTGTTCTGGCCGCGCAGCGGGTTGACGCCGACGCCTTCGCGGCCGAGGTTGCCGGTCGCCATCGCGAGGTTGGCGATGCCGAGCACCATGGTGCTGCCCTGCGAGTGCTCGGTGACGCCGAGGCCGTAGTAGATCGCGCCGTTCGGCGCGGTCGCGTAGATGCGCGCCGCGGCGCGCAGCGTCGCGGCCGGGACGCCGGTGATCGCCTCGGTCTGCTCCGGCGAGTTCCTGGGCTCGGCGACGAACGCGCGCCACTTCTCGAACGAGTCGCGCTCGCAGCGCGCGGCGACGAAGTCCTCCTTGACGAGGCCCTCGGTCACGACCACGTGCGAGAGCGCGTTGATGACCGCGACGTTGGTGCCGGGACGCAGCTGCAGGTGCGCGGCCGCCTCGATGTGCGGCGTGCGCACGAGGCTGATGACGCGCGGGTCGACGACGATCAGCTTCGCGCCCTGCCTGAGGCGGCGCTTCAGCTGCGAGGCGAACACCGGGTGGCCCTCGGTCGGGTTGGCGCCGATCAGGAGCACCACGTCGGCCTTCATCACCGAGGTGAAGGCCTGCGTCCCGGCCGACTCGCCGAGCGTCGACTTGAGGCCATAGCCGGTCGGCGAGTGGCAGACGCGGGCGCAGGTGTCGACGTTGTTGTTGCCGAACCCGGCACGCACCAGCTTCTGCACCAGGAACGTCTCCTCGTTGGTGCAGCGCGAGGAGGTGATGCCGCCGATCGAGTCGCGGCCGTACTTCGCCTGGATGCGCTTGAACTCGCGCGCCGCGTAGTCGATCGCCTCGTCCCAGCTGACCTCGCGCCAGGGCTCGGAGAGCTTGCGGCGCAGCATCGGCTTCTTGATGCGGTCCGGGTGCGTCGCGTAAGTGTAGGCGAAGCGTCCCTTGACGCAGGCGTGGCCCTGGTTCGCGTGGCCCTGGCGGTTCGGCACCATGCGCACGACCTCGCCGTTGGCGACCTCGGCCTTCAGCGAGCAGCCGACGCCGCAGTAGGCGCAGGTCGTCGTCACCGCCTGCGAGGGCGCGGGCTTGCCGAGCAGCGTCTTCTCGCTGAGCGCCGCGGTCGGGCAGGCCTCGACGCACGCGCCGCACGAGACGCACTCGGAGTCGATGAAGCGCTCGCTCTGGCTCGCGGCGATCTGCGAGGCGAGCCCGCGGCCCGAGACGGTCAGCGCCAGCGTCCCCTGCGTCTCGTCGCAGGCGCGCACGCACCGCGAGCAGACGATGCACAGCTCGGGGTTGAAGTTGAAGTACGGGTTCGAGGCGTCCTGCGTGAAATCGACCGCGGCCGCAGCGTGCGTCGCGGGCGGCGGGCGCCGATCGCTCGCGAGGTACGGGCTCCTCGTGACGCCGTGCAGCGCCGCCATGTCCTGCAGCTCGCAGTGCTGGTCCGCCGGGCAGCCCTCGCAGTCGAGCGGGTGCTCGGAGACGTAGAGCTCGACGACGCCCTTTCTGAGCTGCGTCAGCTTCGCGCTCTCGGTGCGCACCTTCATGCCGTCGGCGACCAGCGTCGTGCACGAGGCCGGGTAGCCCTTGCGACCCTCGATCTCGACGAGGCACAGCCGGCAGGAGCCGAAGGCCTTCAGGCTGTCGGTCGCGCACAGCTTCGGGACGCTGACGCCGGCGAGCGCGGCGGCGCGCATCACCGAGGTTCCGTCCGGCACCGAGACCGGCTGGCCGTCGATCTCGACGCTCACCATCCGCTGCGAGTCGGCGGGCGGCGTGCCGAGGTCTTTCTGGTCAATGGCGTACATGCGAAGGCTTCCCTTTGGGGCCGGCGGGGCGGGGCTCTGGGGTGCGCGGCGCGAACTCTTCGGGGAAATGCTTGAGCGCGCTCTGCACCGGGAACGGCGCCATGCCGCCGAGCCCGCACAGCGATCCCTGGATCATGGTTTCGCACAGCTCCTCGAGCAGGCGCCGCTGGACCTCGGGCGCCTGCCCGGCGAGCAGGTTGTCGATGACGTTGACGCCGCGCGTCGAGCCGATGCGGCACGGCGTGCACTTGCCGCAGGACTCGATCGCGCAGAACTCGAACGCGTAGCGCGCCATGCGCGCCATGTCGACCGTGTCGTCGAAGGCGACGATGCCGCCGTGGCCGAGCATCGCGCCGATCGCGGCGAGCGACTCGTAGTCGAGCGGCGTGTCGAACTGCGACGCCGGCACGTAGGCGCCGAGCGGGCCGCCGATCTGCACGGCCTTGAGCGGCCGGCCGCTCGCGGAGCCGCCGCCGTAGGTCTCGAGGACCTCGCGCAAGCTGACGCCGAAGGCGCGCTCGACGAGGCCGCCGCGCTTGAGGTTCCCGGCGAGCTGCAGCGGGATCGTGCCGAGCGAGCGGCCGACGCCGAAGTTCTTGTAGTGGTCGGCGCCCTTCTCGAGGATCACCGGCACCGTCGCCAGCGAGATCACGTTGTTGACGATCGTCGGCTGGCCGAACAGGCCCTTGATCGCCGGCAGCGGCGGGCGCACGCGGACCTCGCCGCGCTTGCCCTCGAGGCTCTCGAGCATCGAGGTCTCTTCGCCGCAGATGTAGGCGCCGGCGCCGACGCGCACGCCGAGCTCGAAGCGCTTGCCGCTGCCGCGGATGTTCGCGCCGAGGTAGCCGGCGGCGTGGGCCGCGGCGATCGCGGTCTTCAGCGCCGCGATCGCCTCGGGGTACTCGACGCGGCAGTAGATGTAGCCCTGCGTCGCGCCGACCGCGAGGCCCGCGATCGTCATGCCCTCGATCAGCGTCAGCGGGTCGCCTTCCATCAGCATCCGGTCGGCGAAGGTCCCCGAGTCGCCCTCGTCGGCGTTGCAGGTCACGTACTTCTGGTGCGCGTTCTGGTCGAGCACCGTCTTCCACTTGATGCCGGTCGGGAACGCCGCGCCGCCGCGGCCGCGCAGGCCCGAGTCGGTGACCGCCTTGACGATGTCGGCCGGGCTCATCGCGAGCGCGCGCTCGAGCCCCCGGTAGCCGCCGTGGGCGACGAAATCGGCGACCGAGGCGGGGTCGACGACGCCGACGCGCGCGAAGGTCAGGCGCTGCTGGCTCTTGAGGTACGGGTGCGACTCGACGAGGCCGACCTTGAGCGGATGGTCGCGGCCCTCGAGCAGGCCCGCGGCGATGAGGCCCGCGACGTCGGCCGCGCCGACCGGCCCGTAGCCGACGCGGCCGGCGGGCGTTGCGACCTCGACGAGCGGCTCGAGCCAGAACAGCCCGCGCGAGCCGGTGCGCACGATCTCGACGCGCGCGCCGGCCTGGGCGGCGAGCGCGCTCGCGACCTCGTCGGCGCCTACCGAGAGCGCCGTCGCGTCCTTCGGAACGAATACCCGCACCGTCACTGCGCTCTCCGGGGCCCGGTCAGCGCATCGAAGCGCTCGGGCGTCACGTGACTGTGCATTCGACCGTCGACGCGGATGGAAGGTCCCGTCGCGCAGTTGCCGAGGCAATAGACCGCCTCGAGCGTCACCGCGCCGTCGGCGCTCGTCTCGTCGAAGCCGACGCCGAGGCGTGCCTGCGCGTGTGCCTCGAGCGCCGCGCCGCCGCGCGCCTGGCAGGCCTCGGCACGGCACACCTGGACGACGCGCTTGCCGTGCGGCCGCGTCCGGAAGTAGTGGTAGAAGGTCACGACGCCGTGCACTTCGGCGCGCGACAGGTTCAGCGCTTCGGCGATCTGCGGGATCGCGGCCTCGGGGATGAAGCCGAGCGCATCCTGCACCGCATGCAGCACCACGAGCAGCGGGCCGGGCTCGTGCCCGAAGCGGTGCAGCGCCGATTCGACGGCGGCGCGCTCGTGGGCGTCGACGCTAGACACTCCAAACCCCCTTGGAATCAAGGCGCGAGGCCCCCGCTCAGCGCTGGGCACCCGCCGCTAAAGAAAGCTAGCATACAAAATATCAGGGCCCGGCCCGGTCAGAAGGCGGCATCCGCTATCGTGAAAAGGATCGGCATCTTAGGCGGCTCGAGCGATCAGGCGACGGCCGACTACTACAAGCGGCTGAACGCCTGCGTCAACCGGCGCCTCGGCGGCTTCAACACCGCAGAACTCATTGTCTCCTCTATGAATTTCGCGCTGGCCGAGGCCTGGGTCCGCCGTGGCGAATGGGATGCTGCGGCGCAATACCTGACCGGACGGGCCGAAGCGCTCGAACGCGCCGGGGCGGACCTGCTGATCTGCGTCTCCAACACGCTGCATCGCTGCGCCGACGCCTTCACGGCGCGCCTGTCGATCCCGTTCCTGCACATCGTCGACCCGACGGCGACCGCGATCCGCGCCGCCGGGATGACCCGCGTCGGGCTCCTCGGCACGAAGCCCGTGATGTCGACCGACTACCTCAAGCGCCGCTATGCCGAGCGCTTCGGCGTCGAGGTGCTGGTGCCGAGCGTCGACGAGCAGGACGAGGGCAACCGGATCATCTTCGACGAACTGTGCCGCGGCGATTTTCGACCCGAGTCGAAGGCGCGCTATCTCGCGATGGTCGATGCGCTCGCGGCGCGCGGCGTCGAGGGCGTGATTCTCGGCTGCACGGAAATTCCGCTCCTGATCGGTCAGGCGGACCGGCCGCGGGTGCGCATGTTCGACACCGTCGAGTTGCACGTCGAGGCCGCCGTCAGCGCTTCGCTCGCTTAGGCCGCGCGCAAATTCCGTTCCAGAGTGGCGCGCGCGTGCGCGGCGCGTGCGCAGAAACCCTTCGTGACACGGCCGCTGTTGCAATATTCTGCGCGGCAGAGTTGAATGATTTGCATTCGATCGGCACCGCGTCGGGTTGGTGCAGCGCAGCACGCGCCGCCCCCTGAATGAACGGTGACCGGATCGCCCGAACCCGGATCCGCTCCAAGACAGACGTTGAGGGTGGCTATGTTGGTCTTCGTGGCGGCTTGCATCGTCGCGTTCGCGCTGTGGGTCGCGGCCCTGCGCAAGCGCGCGGAACTGGCGATCGGCATCGCCGTCGGCCTCGCGCTCGCCGCGATCGCCTCCGTCACCGCGCCCTCCTTCAAGACCCATGAAATCCCGGTTTGGCTGCCGCCGCTGCCGTTCGCAGTCATTGCGTGCACGCTGTTCTTTTTCGGCGGCCTTGCGTGGTGGTGGGGATCCGACGATCGCTGAGATGGCCGACTAGAGTTGAGTACGACGACCGAGGCTTAAGACCCCGCCGCGCCGTGGTGCGCCCGGGGATGTGGCCGATGATGGTTGACGGATCGACAGGCGGTGACAGACGCGGTGCGAGCGACAGCGCGATCGACATTTCGTAGCGACGATGGGCTGAACGCAGCGACGCGCCGCGGCAGGTCTGTTTCCGATTCCGCTCTGGCAGTCCCTGCCGGCCTCGGCGCCGGCGCGCACGGCTGCCCGCGATTCACGATGGTCCGGAGACGAGCGAACCGTTCACACGACACATAGCGATCCGCGCCGGCCCGCGGCCGCGGATTTCGAGGGGTGCAGCATGAAGTGCTTCTATTACCTGTCGCCGACGCTCGCGAGCACGACGCAGGTCTCCAACGACTTGCACAACGCCGGGATCAAGGACTTCTACATCCACGTGATCTCGCGCGACGAGTCGGGCCTCAAGCAGCAGCACGTCCACTCGTCGAACTACCTCGAGACGCTCGACGTGATCCGCGTCGGCTTCATCGGTGCGTTCCTCGGCTTCGTCGCGGGGCTCATCGGCGTGGAGCTCCTGCGCTACTTCGAGCCCTTCGGGCCGGGCGTGCCGAACATGGTCTACGGCTTCGTCGTCGTCGTCGCGACGCTGTTCGGCGCCTGGGAAGGCGGTCTGATCGGGGTCGCGACCGAGAACAAGAAGCTCGAGCGTTTCCACGACGACCTGGTCGCCGGGCGCTACCTGATCCTGATCTACGCGCACAAGGAGCTCGAGGACAAGGTGCGCGCGATGATGGCGGACCGCCACCGCGAGGCCGAGTTCGCCGGCGAGGACCGCTACTTCCTGAACCCCTTCAGTCGGCTGACGCGCGGCGGCGAGCCTGCGCGCCGCGACACCAAAGCCCTCCAGAAGAGCTGACCCCATGGCACTTGCGCTCATCCTGATCCTGCTGGTCGTCGGCACGGTGGCGTTCCACCTGTGGAGCCCGTGGTGGTTCACGCCGATCGCGTCGAACTGGTCGATGATGGACGACACCGTCAAGCTGACGTTCATCGTCACCGGCATCGTGTTCGTCGCCGTGAACCTGTTCATGGCCTACGCGATCGTGAAGTTCCGCCATCGCAAGGACCAGAAGGCGCTCTACAAGCCCGAGGACAACAAGCTCGAGTGGATCCTGACGATCGCGACGACGCTTGGCGTGGCGCTGCTGCTGACGCCGGGGCTGTTCGTGTGGGCGAAGTTCGTGACGGTGCCGAGTGAGGCGACCGAGGTCGAGGTCGTCGGCCAGCAGTGGAACTGGAGCTACCGGCTGCCGGGCAAGGACGGCGCGCTCGGCCACTCGGACGCGGCGCTGATCACGCCCGCCAATCCCTTCGGCGTCGACCCCAACGATCCGAAGGGCCAGGACGACGTCCTGATCTCGAGCCCGGAGCTGCACCTGCCGGTCGGCAAGCCCGTCAAGATCCTGCTGCGCTCGCGCGACGTCAGCCATCAGTTCGCGGTGCCGCAGTTCCGCGTCAAGATGGACATGGTCCCGGGCATGGTGACCTACTTCTGGTTCACGCCGACGCGCACCGGCGCCTTCAACGTGCTGTGCGAGCAGCTGTGCGGCGTCGCGCACTTCGCGATGCGCGGGCGCGTCGTCGTCGACGACGAGCCCACCTACCAGGCGTGGCTCGCGAGCCAGAAGACCTTCGCCGCGACGCAGGCCACGGCCGCCGGCGACCCGACCGCCGGCGCCGCGCTCTACCAGGTGTGCAGCGCCTGCCACGGCACCGAGGGCCAGGGCAACCAGGCGCTCAATGCGCCCAAGCTCGCGCACCAGGCGCCGTGGTACCTCGCCAAGCAGCTCAGGAACTTCAAGGCGGGGCTGCGCGGCGCCGACAGCCGCGACACCTACGGCCAGCAGATGTCGCCGATGGCGGGCACGCTCGCCGACGATGCCGCGATCGCGAACGTCGTCGCCTACATCGCGACGCTGCCCGACAACGCGGCGCCGATCAGCGTCGCCGGCGACGTCGATCATGGCAAGGCGCTCTACTCGACCTGCGGCGCCTGCCACGGCGTCAAGGGCGAGGGCGTCTGGGCCACCCTCGCGCCGCGGCTCGCGGGCATGCCCGACTGGTACCTGACGCGCCAGCTCGAGAACTTCAGGAGCGGCGTGCGCGGCGCGCACCCGAGCGACTACTCGGGCGCGCAGATGGCGCAGCTCGCGATCGCGCTGCACGACCAGCGCGCGATCAGCGACCTCGTCGCGTACCTGGATACCCTGAGGTGAGATTCGCCGGCCGGCGCGTGCCGGCCGGCCGTGTTTTCAGGGCCGCGCCCGAGGCGCGGCAGACAAGGAGAGGCGGATGGCGTACGTAGCGTTGGCGGACCGCGATCATGCGCTCCACGACCCGCAGACTTTCATCACCAAGTACATCTGGAGCCAGGACCACAAGGTCATCGCGATCCAGTATGCGCTGACCGCGATCGCGATCGGGCTGGTCGCGCTCGTGCTCTCGGTGCTGATGCGCCTGCAGCTCGGCTTCCCGCACACGTTCTCGCTGATCGCCCCGAACGACTACTACCAGGCGGTCACGATGCACGGGATGATCATGGTGATCTACCTGCTGACCGCGCTGTTCCTCGGCGGCTTCGGCAATTACCTGATCCCGCTGATGTGCGGCGCACGGGACATGGTGTTCCCGTACATGAACATGCTGAGCTACTGGGTGTACCTGCTCGCGGTGCTGGTGCTGGTCGCGGGCTTCTTCCTGCCCGGCGGCCCGACGGGCGCCGGCTGGACGCTGTACCCGCCGCAGGCGATCTCCACCGGAACGCCCGGCGCCTCGTGGGGCATCATCTGCATGCTCGCCTCGCTCGCGATCTTCATCGTCGCGTTCACGATGGGCGGCCTCAACTACGTGACGACGGTGCTGCAGGCGCGCTGCCGCGGCATGACGCTGATGCGCATGCCGCTGTCGGTGTGGGGCATCTTCATGGCGACGATCCTCGGCCTGCTGGCGTTCCCCGCGCTGTTCGTCTCGGCGATCATGATGACGCTCGACGCGACGATCGGGACCAGCTTCTTCATGCCGGCGGTCGTCTCGATGGGCCAGTCGCCGACGCATCACGGCGGCAGTCCGCTGCTGTTCCAGCACCTGTTCTGGTTCTTCGGCCACCCCGAGGTCTACATCGTCGCGCTGCCGGCCTTCGGCATCGTCTCGGACCTGCTGAGCACGCACGCGCGGCGCCACATCTTCGGCTACCGGATGATGGTGTGGGCGATCCTCGCGATCGGGTGCCTGAGCTTCGTCGTGTGGGCGCACCACATGTACGTCAGCGGCATGAACCCGTACTTCGGGTTCTTCTTCGCGACGACGACGCTGATCATCGCGATCCCGACGGCGCTCAAGGTCTACAACTGGGTGCTGACGCTGTGGAAGGGCGACATCCACCTGACGGTGCCGATGCTGTTCGCGATCGGCTTCATCTTCACGTTCACGCACGGCGGCCTCACCGGCCTGTTCCTCGGCAACGTGACCGTCGACGTGCCGCTGTCGGCGACCTACTTCGTGGTCGCGCACTTTCACATGGTCATGGGCGTCTCGCCGATCCTCGTGGTGTTCGGCGCGATCTACCACTGGTACCCGAAGATGACCGGCCGGATGCTGAACGACACGCTCGGACGCCTGCACTTCTGGGTCACGTTCCTCGGCGTCTACGCGATCTACCTGCCGATGCACTACCTCGGGATCCTCGGCGTGCCGCGGCGCTACTACGCCTACACGACCGCCGACTTCCCGGCCTCGGTGCAGTCGCTCAACGCCTCGATCACGATCGCGGCGCTGATCGTCGCGTTCGCGCAGCTGTTCTTCCTGATCAACCTCTTCTGGTCGCTCCGGCACGGTCGCGAGGCGGGCGGCAACCCCTGGCGCGCGACGACGCTCGAGTGGCAGACGCCCGACACGCCGCCCAAGCACGGCAACTGGGGCGCGAAGCTGCCGGTCGTCTACCGCTGGGCCTACGACTACAGCGTGCCGGGCGCGAGCGCGGACTTCATCCCGCAGAACGTGCCGCCGGGCCCGGGCTCGCCGGCGCCGAGCCACGAGAAGCACGCGTGACGCTGACGACCGCGTACGGCGCGCTCGTCGCGGGCGCCACCGTCTGGGCGGTGCTCGTCAGCCGCCTGATGGCGAAGCCGTGGCAGGCCGAGTCGCCCGGCATCCTCGGCCGGATCACCGAACAGCCGCCGGCGCGGATCGGGCTCGTGGTGTTCCTCGCGGTCGTGACGTCGCTCTTTGCCCTGTTCATCACCGCGTACCACATGCGGATGCTGGACGGCATGGAGCACGGCGACTGGCGCCACTTCCCGGTGCCGCCGCTGCTGTGGGCCAATACGCTGGTGCTGATGGCCGGCAGCGCCGTGATGCAGTGGGCGCGCTCGGCCGCGCAGCACGACGATGCGCCCGCGCTCAGGTGGCGGCTGGTCGGCGGCGGGATGCTCACGGGCGCGTTCCTGGTCGGGCAGCTCGTCGCGTGGCGCGAGGTCGCCGACACCGAGTTCTTCGCCGTCGGCAACCCCGCGATCGCGTTCTTCTATCTGCTGACCGCGGTGCACGGCCTGCACCTCGTCGGCGGCCTCGGCGTCTGGGGCTATACGCTCAAGCGCCTGTCGCGACCGGGCGCGAAGCCGCAGGAGTCGCGGCTGACGATCGGACTGTGCACCGTCTACTGGCACTACCTGCTGCTGGTGTGGCTGGTGCTGTTTGGACTCTTGTTGTCCACCTGACCGAAGGATGACGAGCGTATGGCTGCAGATGCACTGACGAGCACCGCCACGGAACTGCCCGGCCTCGAGGGCGTCGCGGCCGACTTCGCATCCGACAAGCAGGCTTTCCCCGTCCCGTGGGGGAAGCTGATGATGTGGATCTTCCTGCTGTCCGACACGTTCATCTTCTCGTGCTTCCTGACGTCCTACATGAACGTGCGGATCTCGACCACCGCGAAGTGGCCGAACCCGAGCGAGGTGTTCGCGCTCACCGTCGGCCACACGTCGGTGCCGCTGCTCCTGATCGCGATCATGACGATGGTGCTGATCACCTCGAGCGGCACGATGGCGCTCGCGGTCAACTACGGCTACCGCCGCAACCGCGCGAACACGACCGCGCTGATGCTGATCACGGCCGGCTTCGGCGCGACCTTCGTCGGCATGCAGGCCTTCGAGTGGACGAAGCTGATCGTCCACGAGCACGTGCGCCCCTGGGGCAGCCCGCTCGGCGCCGACCAGTTCGGCGCGTCGTTCTTCATGATCACGGGCTTCCACGGCCTGCACGTGTCGGCCGGCGTCGTGTACCTGACGGTCGTGGCGCTGCGGGTCTGGAACGGCTTCTACGACCGCAAGGGCACCTACGAGACCGTCGAGATCGCGGGCCTGTACTGGCACTTCGTCGATCTCGTGTGGGTGTTCATCTTCGCGCTCTTCTATCTCTGGTAGGCCAACCATGGACCACTCCGCCACCGCGACCGCCGCGCACGCCGAAGGCCAGCAACACCCGCTGACGATCTACCTGGTCGTCTGGATCATGCTGTTCGTCGTCAGCACGTTCTCCTACCTCGTCGACTACTTCCACGTGCAGGGCCTGCTGCGCTGGTCGCTGATCCTGTTCCTGATGATCGTCAAGGCAGGCCTGATCGTCGCGATCTTCATGCACATGAAGTGGGAGCGGCTCGCGCTCAAGTTCGCGATCCTGCTGCCGCCCCTGTGCCTGCTGATCCTGATCGGCCTGATGGCGATCGAGGGCGACTACACGTTCGCGACGCGGCTCGCGTCGTTCCTGCACTGACGGTGCGGCGGTGAGCAAGAAACACGACAGCCAGTTCCTGAACCTCGTCAGCATCGTGATCGGCGGCCTGATCGGCCTCGCGGTCGGCATCTTCGTCGTCGCGAGCTACGTCGGCCGGCACGCGGGCGGCGGGCGCGACCTCGACGATCCCGAGTACGTGAAGGAAGTCACCGAGCACACCGAGCCCGTCGGCCGCGTCGCGGTCGCCGGCCAGGACAACAAGTCGCTCGCGATCATCGGCACCGCGGCCGCGGCGGCCAAGGCGCCCGCGGTCTCGACCGAGGTCCTCGGCGGCGCCGACGTCTACAAGAGCGTGTGCGCGATGTGCCACGCGGC
>Ga0335079_10005823_pt1 | contig 14100 bp, 11 predicted proteins | sample Lox_Sample_33_FD_206719 | JGI IMG/M metagenome (GOLD analysis project Ga0335079, IMG submission 206719) | Soil microbial communities from Loxahatchee National Wildlife Refuge, Florida, United States - Lox_Sample_3.3 | ecosystem: Environmental > Terrestrial > Soil > Wetlands | place: USA...
CATCGTCGCGCGAGGCCTGCGACGTGTAGCGATACGGCTGCATGATGCAGCGCACGCGGGCCGGACCGAGCGCATCGACCGCCATGGCCGCGCACAGCGCCGAATCGATGCCGCCGGACAGCCCGAGCACGACGCTCTTGAAACGGTTCTTCTCGACATAGTCGCGCAAGCCGAGCACGCAGGCGGCGTAATCAGATTTTTCCGTCTCCTCCGCCGCCGCCATCGGCCCGGCCACGCAGCGCCAGCCGCCGTCCGCACGCTGCCAGTGCGTCGTCACCACGATTTCCTCGAACGCCGGCAGCTGGAACGCCATCGAGCGATCGGCATTGACGGCAAACGACGCGCCGTCGAACACAAGCTCATCCTGGCCGCCGACCTGGTTGACATAGATCAGCGGTAAGCCGGCCTCGGTGACGCGTGCCACCACCACATTGAGGCGGACTTCGGCCTTGTCGCGCCAGTATGGCGAGCCGTTCGGCACGACGAGCAGTTCGGCACCAGTCTCGGCCAAGCACTCGACGACGTTTTCGTAGTCGCCCCAGTCGGTCCAGATGTCCTCGCAAACCGGGATGCCGAGCCGTACGCCGCGCACATTGATCGGGCCAGGCAATAGCCCCGGGGCGAAGACGCGCCGCTCATCGAACACCCCGTAGTTCGGCAGATTGACCTTGGCGCGGATTGCCTCGATCCGGCCGGCGCTCAACAGCGCATAGGCGTTATGGAGCTTGCCGTCCTCGACCCAAGGCGTGCCGATCAAGACCGCAGGACCGCCGTCGGCGGTCTCGCGCGCCAGCGTCTCGACGCCGGCGCGGCAGGCGGCCAGGAATGCCGGCTTGAGCACCAAATCCTCCGGCGGATAGCCGGCGATGAACAATTCGGAAAAGGCGATCAGGTCGGCACGGTCACGCGCAGCAGCGGCGCGGGCTTTTCGGGCGCGTTCGAGGTTGCCGGTGACGTCGCCGACAATGGGGTTGAGCTGGGCAACCGCGATAGCCAGACAGTCAACGGGACGCTCGTTCATGATCGAATCAGCGACAGAGGACGGACGACGCAGGACAGATATATAGGAACGGCCGCTCGTCAGCTCTACCTTCAGTCCCCCGCCATCGGTCGTCTGTCACAGCCCCGCGGCGGCCGGCAGCGGCTTGGCCTTGGCCTGGCGCTCGGATTTCAACAGATCGGCCAACAAAAATGCCAGATCGAGCGACTGCTCGGCGTTGAGCCGCGGATCGCACACGGTGTGATAGCGGTCGTTCAAATCCTCTTCGCTGATGGCGCGGGCGCCGCCGGTGCATTCGGTGACGTTCTGGCCGGTCATTTCCAGATGCACGCCGCCGGCGACGGTGCCTTCGGCGGCATGAACTTGAAAAAATGTCCGTACCTCTTTGAGGATCTGGTCGAACGGCCGCGTCTTGTAACCGGTCACCGACGTAATGGTGTTACCGTGCATGGGATCGCACGACCACACCACGTTGCGGCCCTCGCGCTTGATGGCGCGCACCATCGGCGGCAGCAGATCGGCTGACTTCTCGGCGCCGACGCGGCAAATCAGCGTGAGCCGGCCGGGCTCGTTGTCCGGGTCGAGGATATCGATGAGGCGCAGCAGCTCGTCGGGCTTCTGGGTCGGCCCGGTTTTCAGCCCGAGCGGATTTTTGATGCCGCGGCAATATTCGACATGGGAATGATCGAGCTGCCGGGTGCGGTCGCCGATCCAGACCATGTGGCCAGAGGTGCAGTACCAGTCGCCGGTCGTGGAATCGATCCGGGTGAAGGCCTGCTCGTAGCCGAGCAGCAGCGCCTCATGGCTGGTGAAGAAGTCGGTCGTGCGCATTTCCGGATGCACTTCCGGATCGATGCCGCAGGCGCGCATGAAGTTGAGCGCCTCGGTGAGATGGCCGGCGAGTTCCTGATAACGCTTCGATTGCGGGCTATCCTTGACGAAGCTCAGCATCCATTGATGGGCGTTGGCCAGGTTGGCGTAGCCGCCGGTCGCGAATGCGCGCAGCAGGTTCAGCGTCGCCGCGGACTGGCGATAGGCCTCCAACTGTCTGCGTGGATCCGGCGTGCGCGCCTCGGCGGTGAAATCGGTGCCGTTGATGATGTCGCCGCGATAGACCGGCAATTCGACGCCGCCGCGCTTCTCCGTCGGCGAGGTGCGGGGCTTGGCAAACTGGCCGGCGATGCGGCCGACCTTCACCACCGGCGAAGCCGCCGCATAGGTCAGCACCACCGCCATCTGCAAGAACAGCCGGAAGAAATCGCGAATGTTATTGGCGCCGTGCTCGGCGAAGCTTTCGGCGCAATCGCCGCCCTGCAGCAAGAACATGTTGCCGGCGGCGACCTGCGCCAGCGCCTTTTTCAAGTTTCGCGCCTCGCCGGCAAAAACCAGCGGCGGGAAGCTCGCGAGCTGCGCCTCGACGTCGGCTAGAGCCTTTTGGTCGGGATAATCCGGCATCTGTACGCGCGGCTTTGCACGCCACGAATCCGGGCTCCATTTCGCCATGTTCGGTCGCACGGACATCGCACTCACTCCGTTTCCGTCACCGTGAGGTGCAAGCGAAGGGAGCCTCGACGGGCGACGGGCCCCGGCTCCTCGGCCGCATCCTTCGAGGTCCGCTCCGCGGCCACCTCAGGATGACGGAGAATACGCTTCAGTGGCGGTCTTATACACGACCGCGAGGGCCCACGACAGTCCGATGATTTGGCTGAAAAATCAGGTCTATTCGGCGGCTTCCCGGGCGAAACTGGCGCTGCGCGTGCGCATGGTCACCAGCTCCTCGGCGATGGTCGGGTGCAGCGCCATGGTGGCGTCGAAATCGGCCTTGGTCGCCCGCATTTTGATGGCGACGGCCGCAAGCTGCACCATTTCGGCGGCGCCCTCGCCGACGATATGGCAGCCGACCACCCGGTCGCTGCCGCCGTCGACGATCAGCTTCAACAGCACCGTGGTGTCGCGGCCGGACAGCGTCGCCTTCAACGGCCGGAACATCGCTTTGTAGATGTCGGTTTGATCGAGTTGCGCCCGTGCCTGCGTCTCGGTGAGGCCGACGACACCGATCTCGGGCTCGGAAAACACCGCGGTCGGCACGTTGGTGTGATCGACGACGGTCGGCTTGCCACCGAACACGGTGTCGGCGAAGGCGTGCCCTTCGCGGATCGCGACCGGCGTCAGGTTGATGCGGTTGGTGACGTCGCCGACCGCGTAAATGCTTTGGGTGCTGGTGCGCGAATATTCGTCGACCGCAATGCCGCCGTCTTTCGCAAGCGCCACGCCGACTTTGTCGAGCCCGAGCTTGGCGACGTTCGGCACGCGCCCGGTCGCAAACATCACCTTGTCGGCCGAGACGTGATTGCCGCTCGATAGCCGCACCGAGTAGTGCCCGCCGGCCGGCTCGATGGCCGCGACGGTGCAGCCGGTGACAACGCGGACGCCGTGCTTCTCCATGTCCATGCGCAGGTGGGCTCGCACGTCGTCATCGAAGCCGCGCAGAATATTCTCGCCGCGATAGATCAGCGTCACCTGCGATCCGAGGCCGGCGAAAATTCCAGCGAACTCGACCGCGATATAGCCGCCCCCCTGGATGACGATGCGATGGGGCAAGGCCGGCAGATGGAACGCCTCGTTCGACGAGATGGCGTGCTCGGTGCCGGGGATCGGACTGCCGAAGCTTGGCGTGCCGCCGGTCGAGACCAAAACATATGCGGCGCGGACGCGATCGCTGCTCGCAAGCCGCACGGTGTGGGCATCGGCAAGAGTGGCGCGACCCTTGAAGACCTTGACGCCGGACTTCTCTAGGAGCGAGCCATAGACGGTCTCGAGCCGGCCGATCTCCTTGTCCTTGTTGGCGATCAGCGTCGGCCAGTCGAACGTCGGATGCGGCACGGTCCAGCCGAAGCCCGCGGCGTCCTCGAATTCGCCGTGAAAGCGCGACGCGTAGACCAGGAGCTTTTTCGGCACGCAGCCGCGGATTACGCAGGTGCCGCCGAGCCGATACTCCTCGGCCAGCATGACGCGGGCGCCGTGCTGCGCGGCAATGCGCGCGGCGCGTACGCCGCCCGATCCGCCGCCGATGACGAAAAGATCGACGTCGTAATCGGACATGCTAGAGATCGTGACCGCGCTTTTTCATTTCCGCGCGCAATTTGCTCATGACGTCGATGGAGAGACTGTCGCCCCAGTTGCCGGCGTAGATCATGCTTTCATCCAGCGCTTTCGGCTCCTCAACGATCATTTTCTGCCCGGTCGGCGATTGATAGAAGGTCAGGATCTGCTTGAGCTCGGCCTCGGTGAAGCGGCTGGCATAAAAGCGCGCGGTGGCGTCGACGACCTCTTCGCCGCGCGGCTGATACTCTTTCTCGAGGTTGGCCGCGATCTCGTTGAGGTCGTTGGCCCACATCGGATTGGTCTGCAGGACCGAGTCTTTGGTCTTCAACACTACGCCGCGGACCAGTGGCCCGAACATGGCCTTGACGCCTTTGATCTCGACGATCTGCTTGGCGATCAGGAGCGCAGCCGGCGACACCTGCGGCGGCGGCGCCGGGGTTTGGGCCGCCGCCGGCCGGGCGAAGCCGAGCGCGACCAGCGCAATGAACGCCACCGCGGCGTGACGCAACATGAAACGAGCGATCATTGGCGCACTCCCTTTCAGTGCTTGAGACTTAAGGCCGTTCGACGAGGCGAGCCCCATCCGGGCCGGCGACAATAGCAGCCCGCGCCAGCCCAATGAACAAGCCATGTTCCATGACGCCCGGGACCCCGGCCAGTCGCGCGGCCAAGGCCGGCGGATCGGCGATGTGCTCGAGTTGGGCGTCAACGAGCCAGTGCCCGCCATCCGTGACAAAAGCATGGCCGTCCGGGGTCTTCCGCAGCACGGCCGGCCCTGGACATCCGGCCGCCGCGGCCGCGGCCTCGACCGCCCGGGCGGTCGCCGTCGCGCCGAATGGCGCGATCTCGATGGGCAGCGGAAAGCGCCCTAGCCTTGCCACCCATTTCGACTGGTCGGCGATGACGAGCATCTTCGCCGATGCCGCGGCCACGATCTTCTCGCGCAACAGCGCCCCACCGCCGCCCTTGATCAGTGTCAGGTCGCCCGCGATTTCGTCGGCGCCATCGACGGTCAGGTCGAGCGCGGGCGTTTCGTCAAGCGTGGTGAGCGTGATGCCGAGACGCTGCGCCAACGCGCGGGTCGCTTCCGAGGTCGGCACGGCGACGACGGCGAGGCCTTGCGCCACGCGCTCGGCGAGGAGCTCGACGAAGTGCTTGGCGGTCGAACCTGTGCCGAGCCCAAGCCGCATGCCCGGCCGCACGAATTCGATGGCGCGGGCTGCGGCGGCACGTTTTTGCGCTTCGACATCCAGGGCCACGCTGACGGCCTTTCCAAGCCAAACTTCTTTAAGCCCTCGCGGGCAGGCCGCTATCTAGCGCCGATCCGGCGCGGAGCCTAGGCCGGTCGTGACCGTTGCCACGCTTGCGCCAGCTGCCACCGCCGGCTAGGCGAAACGGGCATGCTCACCATCGTCTTTGATCTCGACGGCACGCTGGTCGATACCGCGCCGGATCTCATCGACACGCTCAATCTGATCCTCGCGCGCGAGGGCCTGCCACGCATGCCGTTCGAAGCGGCGCGCCGGCTGATTGGCGGTGGCGCCCGCGCCCTCATCGAGCGGGCGCTGGCCGCTGAAGGCCGGCCGGCCACCAAGCCCGACATGGACCGGCTGTTCGCAGCCTTTATCGAGCATTATTCCGCGCACATCGCCGACCGCTCGCGTCCCTATCCGCAGCTCGAAACAACGCTCGATCGGCTCGCCGTGCAAGGCCATCGCCTCGCGGTGTGCACCAACAAGCTCGAATGGCTGTCGCGGCGTCTGCTCACGGCGTTGAATTTGACCGACCGCTTCGCGACCATCTGCGGCCAGGACACGTTCGGAGTGATGAAGCCGAACCCGGACGCATTGCGGCAAACCATCCGGCGCGCCGGCGGCGAGCCCACGACCGCGCTCATGGTCGGCGATTCCGGAACCGACGTGCGCACCGCCCGCGCCGCCAATGTGCCAGTTGTCGCGGTGGACTTCGGCTATACCGAAGTGCCGATCGCGACGCTACAGCCTGACCGCATTATCAGCTCGTATGGCGAACTGCCGGAGGCCATCGCGACCCTCACCGCGCGAACTTAGCTGCGCCTCCGGGCCAATTAACCATACCGGCATCGCGGACGCCGTTGCCGCCCACGGCGGCGAAACGCCGGGCGATGCGCGCTTAAGCCTCTGCGCGGATTAAGCTTTCAAGGCCAATTCAGATGCGCGAGCGAGCCCCAAATCGGCGGCCACAATGGAGCCAAAGGCGGCACTGCTACCGCCAATGGTCTTTACCAAGCCCCCCGACCGGCCTAGGTTCGCCACATCACGGATGGGGCCATGGTGCGCGTACGCGTTATCGTCACTGCCGCTGCCGTCGGCTCGGCGGTCGCCTTGGCCGGTTGCTCAGGCTTCTCGCAGTACATGCCCGACTGGCTGTCGCCGAAGTCGTCACCGCCGCCGCCCGTCGTCCTGAATTTCGAGTCCGATCCCCCGGGCGCCGACGTGCGCACCGCGCAAGGCCAGACTTGCCAAACGCCCTGCTCGCTCAGCGTGCCACCAGAAAACCAGGCCGTGAACTTCGCGAAGCTCGGCTATTTGCCGCAGACGGTCCAGGTCACCATCCGAATGCCGGAACATTCCATGTTCGAGAGCCCGGCGGCGGAGGCGCAGCCCAATCCGGTTGCGGTGGTGCTCCAGGCGGGGTCGCCGGCCAGGAAGCCTCCGCCCAACAAACCGAAGCCGAGACTTCATCGGCCTGCCGCCGCGACGCCGGCGGGCGGCGTGCCACCGCCTCCGGACTCGGCTTTCCCGCCGCCCCCACCGCAACGCTGAACGGCAGCACCGGCCGCCGCCGCAAGCGGCGTAGCCGTGTCCATCCTGGACCGTTGGGGGTTTATCCGGCACAATTGTTCATTATCTAAAGCCGGTTAGAGCCCGGCACTATTGGACGGGAGAAACGCCGCAGGAACGCCAACCGACCGGCGGCGCGTAGCGAGCAGCATGACGAACAACGGCTCACAACCGCGCGATGTGAACGGCGCCGCCGGGCGGTCGCCGCTCGTCGATCCGTTCGGCCGCGCCATCAGCTATCTGCGCGTTTCGGTGACCGACCGCTGCGACTTCCGCTGCGTTTACTGCATGTCGGAGAACATGTCGTTTCTGCCGAAGGCCGACGTGCTGACCCTCGAAGAACTCGACCGGCTGTGCTCGGCATTTGTCGCGCGCGGCGTGCGCAAGCTCCGCCTCACCGGCGGCGAGCCCCTGGTCCGCCGCGGCATCATGACCCTCGTCAATGCGCTGGCGCGACACCTGCGCAGCAGCGATCTCGATGAGTTGACGCTGACCACCAATGGCTCGCAGCTCGCCAAATACGCAGCCGACATCAAGGCCGCGGGCGTGCAGCGGCTCAACGTCTCGCTCGACACGCTCGATGCCGACAAATTCCGCGCCATTACCCGCTGGGGCGAGCTCAATCAGGTGCTAGCCGGGATCGACGCGGCGCAAGCGGCCGGACTGAAGATCAAGATCAACGCAGTCGCGCTCAAGGGCGTCAACGACGACGAATTCCCGCGCCTGATCGAATGGGCCCACGGCCGCGGCATGGACTTGACCCTTATCGAGGTGATGCCGCTCGGCGAGATCGGCGAAGGCCGGCTCGATCAGTATCTGCCGCTGTCCATGGTGCGGGCGCGGCTCGCCGAATGCTACACCCTCGACGAGATCGATTACCGCACCGGGGGCCCGGCGCGCTACGTCCGCGTCGCCGAGACCGGCGGGCGGCTCGGCTTCATCACGCCGCTGACGCACAATTTCTGCGAGTCATGCAACCGGGTGCGCGTGACCTGCACCGGCACGCTCTATATGTGCCTCGGCCAGGAGGACGCCGCCGATCTGCGCAAGCCGCTCCGCACCTCCGAAGGCAACGAGCTGCTGTTCGGGGCCATTGACGAAGCGATCGGCCGCAAGCCCAAGGGCCACGATTTCGTCATCGACCGCCGCCATCAACGGCCCTCACTGTCCCGCCATATGAGCGTAACCGGCGGCTAAAGCGCTTCCGCTTCAACAGACTTGGATTGGCGTTGGGCGTGCGGGGCCGCTACCGGCCCATTTTCTTCGCCACGAACGGGGTCAGATGGGAGAGCAGCTCGGCTTCACCGACCGGCTTCTCCAGCATTGTCGCGCCCTCGACCGACGGCAGCGGCGAAAACTCGAACGAGCCCGACAGCACGATGACGGGGACGCCCTGCTGGCGCAGCCGTACGATCAACGGGTAGGAGTGCTCGCCGCCGCGCAGATGAAAATCGACCAGCGCGACGTCCGGCCGCCGCTTGGCCAGAAGTCCTTCGGCCTCCGCGGTATTGGTCGCCGGGCCGGCGACGATGGCACCACACAGTTCGAGCAGCGTCTTTACGGCTTCGCCGACGTCGCGAGAATCCTCGACTAGAAGGATGTCCAAACCCTTCAGCTCGTCGGACGAACCGGCGTTGGCCAGATGATGTTCGCTCGTTCCGTGCATCAAAATGCCGTCGCAGCGGGATTCCCTACCTGAGGCCGATATTTACGAATAAAGTTCGACCAGGGGAACGGCTGTAAGGGGCGCCGCGTCGATTCTGTTTCGGTGTGACTTTTCGGCAACGAACAGCCCGCAAACGCTCATAAAAGGGCTGGTTTTGGCCCCCTTGTGCGAAGCCCTCAGTGCGACATCAGAGTCGGTACCACCATGGAATGCAGCATGCTGCGGGTGACGCCGCCGAGGACAAACTCACGCAAGCGCGAATGACCGTAGCCGCCCATGACCATGAAATCGGCGCCGGAGTCGGCGGCGTGCGACAGCAGCGCATCGGCCACGTCGATCTTGCCGCGGGCGATGCGCGTCACCTCGACTTTGACGCCATGGCGGGCGAGATGCAGGCCCATATCGGCGCCTTCGATCTGGTCATATTTGCCGCGTTCGCTGGCGACGATGACCACCTGAATGGACCCGGCGCGCTCCAAAAGCGGCATGGCGTCGGCGATGGCGCGCGCCGCGGCGCGGCTGCCGTCCCAGCACACCATGACCCGGTCGAGCGTAAGCGGCGCTTTCTGAATGTACGGCACGATGATGATCGGCCGCCCCGAGTCAAACAGCGTACTCTCCGCAATTGCGGCCTCGACCGAATTGACGTCAGGTTCCACCTGACCAACGATCGCCAAGTCGAAGCGCCGGGCGATGCGGCTGAACTGGTCGGCGGCCGCGGGAAAGCCCGTGCGCAACACGCGCGGTTCGGCGGCCACACCGGCCTTGGCGCTCGCGACGGTAAAATGATCGACCGCATCCTCGGCCGCGGCTTCGTTTTCGCGCTGCTGGGCCTCGATGGTCTCGATCGGCAGGTAGCCCAGGCTCGCGCCCGGAATATTCGGCACGAAGGCAATCGCAACGCCGGTAATGTGCGCTTGGAGGGCGTCCGCGACGGACACGGCATAGTCGCCGACGGCCTTGCTTCCTTTGCGGACGCTGAGATTGACGACGATGTCCTTGAACATGACCCAAATCTCCATGTAGCGAAGCCGAGCATGTCAGGTTCGACCCCAGTCATTCTTGAGCTAAATCAAGTGGCGCGCCGGGGCGGGAGATCACGGCCATGGCCGGTTTGCACGGCCGTTTTGTCTGGTATGAGCTGACGACGACGGACCTCGATGCCGCCAGGGCATTCTATGCCGCCGTCATGGACTGGGGCACGCGGGACGCGTCGGTGCCCGGCATGCCCTATACGCTGCTCACCGCCGCCGAAGAGCCGATCGTCGGCGCCATGGCGTTGCCGCCACAGGCGCGAACCATGGGCGCCGAACCGCGGTGGCTGGGCTATGTGGCAGTCGACAACGTCGACCGGGCCGCCGAACGGCTTAAACGGCTCGGTGGAACCGTTTATGTGCCGCCGACGGACGTTCCAGACGTGAGCCGGTTCTCGATCGTTGCCGATCCGCAAGGGGCGATGCTCGCCTTGATCAAATGGCAGCGCAACGACCGCAGTGTGCCGGGTGCGGCGCCCCACACGGCGGGCCGGGTCGGCTGGCACGAGCTGCTCGCCGCGGACTGGCGCCAGGCGTTTGCCTTCTATGGCGATCTGTTCGGCTGGCAGAAGGTCCAGGTCGATGCTGCCGTCACCGGCGACTATCATCAGACGTTCGCCTGCGGGGAGGAGACCATCGGCGGCATGGCGAACAAGCCGCTGGCGGTGCCGCAGCCGTTCTGGCTCTATTACTTCAACACCGACGATATCGATGCGGCAGCGCAGCGCGTCAGCGCCGGCGGCGGACGGGTCCTGGAAGGGCCGGCACAAACGCCGGAAGGCGGCTTGCTCGCCCGCTGCGCCGATCCGCAGGGCGCGATGTTCGCGTTGATCGGCCGGCGCGGCACCAAGTCGGTCGGATATTTTGAACCCGCGGCACCCCGCGAGCCGACAGCCGCGCGGCGCTTTGTGACCGGCAAGAAATCGTCAACCTGATCGCGCCGGCGACGCACCACGCCCGAGTGCAAATTGGCCAACCGGGCCTTCGACATGGAAGGCGATCCCGGTCAATTTCGCGAACTGCTCGATATTGGTGCTGCCGATGGCGCAGCCGCCAAGCTCGATGTCGGTTGCCACCAGATAAAAGGTCTGCAGCAGGACGCCGACGTCCTTGAGGATAAGGCCGTAGGCGATGGAGCTGTATTTCCACGACAGCCTGCCGAAACGCGCGGCAATGGTAACCAGGATCTGCGGCTTGCCGGTCGCGCCCATGGCAATGGCGGCGGCGGCGAGCGTCGCGTCGAGCGCGGCGCCGCCGACCTCGATCGGCGTCAAGGCGTGGGCGCCGGCATCGTAGTGGTAGAAGCCGCGCGGGAGCCCGTCGCAGCGGTCGACGGCGAGATAAAGCTCGAGCTCGTAGCCGGCACCCGCCGACGGATAGGGCCGCAGCGCATAAGTCAAAGAAAGATCGCCACCGCCAAGATCGAGCGTTGTGTCTTGCTCCGATCGTACGCGCGCGGTGACGTCGAGAAATTGCGCGAGCTCGGCAAGCGTGATCGGTCTCACCGCATCGAAATCGCGGGTCGAGTGACGCTTGAGCAGGAGTTCCGCCATCGGCGATGGCCTAACCCCGGCCGTAGCCGCGGATGCCGGGCGCAGATCGATCGCCTCACCCGGCCAGCGCGGGCGCACCGCCGGCAGCTCCGCGATGGTGTCGGCATAAGGATAGACCCCGCCCGAGAGATTGGCGTGCCGGCCCTCGCTGCTGCGCGCATGAAACAGGAGATCGTGGAAGTCCCACAGCACCAGGCTGTCGTCGCCCTCGGTTGGACGAAGGCCCGCGTCGCCGGCAGCGACGCGAAAGAGGATTTCGCAGTCGACCAGGAGCGCCAGCAATGGCAGGCCGGGAAAACCCGGCCGGTGACGTAAGTGTTCGATGCGCTGCGGCGTCGCGAGCGCCGCCAAGATGCCGGCGACCTTGGGATCGCAAATCTTGAACAACGCGCCGGAGCGCGGCGATTCCAGCACCAACTCATCGGCGCGGCGGCGCAGATAGGCGAACCGCGACAGGACGAGGCGGTCGGAAGCGCGAAGCCGTGGCGTTCGCGGCCAGTAGTCCGGCATTTGCGGCTCGATGACGACTTGGTCGCCGCCGCGCGCAGGTCCGAGGCTGTACTCCACGAGGCCGCGCGCGGCGAGGCGCCGGACGAAGCGATGAATTTCCTTCTCGACCGGCCGGCGCGCCGAGGCAAACGAGGCAAGCGACAGACCAGCGCGCAGTTGCCGCGCGCGCTCCGCCGCGGCAGCGCTTAGCTTTCCCAAGCCGACTGAGAAACCTTGCACCTGCGCGGCGACGTCGCCACTCGCCTGAACATCGAGCGTGACATGGCCGACCAGCCGAACGGAGAGCGTCGGCGCCACGGTTGCTCGCCGACCCCGTTTTCGCGGCGCGCGCAAGGCGAGCGGCCTTTAGGTGTGCGGATGCATCGGATTGAGCTCGCTCTCCGCGATCGGCTGCGTGCGCAATCCGAGCTTGACTGGAATGTCGTAGAGTCGCCCGGGCCCGAAGCGACGATAGAAATGGCGCAATCCGGGAACGATCACGCGCGCCACCGGGACTTCGATGTCGGGGCGGGTCTGATCGAGCACGAGGAAATCGAGCCCGGCGCGCTTGACGACATCGACGCAAGCCAGCACCTGCTCGCGCGTGTCGAGGCGGCCGAACGTCGTGGCAAAATCCCGCCGCGCAGGCGCGCCGTTCGGCAACAGATAGGGATGGTCGTCGAGCCGAAACGGACCAACCGCGTCGTTGCTCCGTTGCCCGGCATCGCGGCCGCCCATCAGCCCGATGGACAGAAACTGGTTGAGCTCGGTGAGCGCGCGAAGCAGCGCAATCCGCGCGTCGAAGTGCGAGCCGGAGCCGTATTCGACGAAGTCGTGGCCGTCCACCGTCGCGTGCGACATGGCAACGAAGCTCGGAATGCCGAGATCGGTGGTGATGTCAATCACCCACAGCTTGCGACCGGTTTCGCCGAGCTGGGCGCGCAGATCCCGCGCGTAGGAGTCGTCGAACTGGTCGAGATCGAACTCGGCGCGCTGCGATCGGTTGTACCACCAGATCGCATAGGAATCGCGCTCTATGAGTTCGAGAAACCCCTGGACAATAGCTTCCTCCAAGGTGTTGCCGGCGGCGCAGCCGTTGGAGTCCGCGTGCATGTGGCCGGTGACGGAGTCGCTCTGATGAAAGAAATAGAGCATCCCGGTCGGCAGATATCTGAAGCAGCCGTCGCGCAGCGACCAGACCGGCGTCCATTCCGCCTTGGCGGTCGGATCGAACGGCGGCGGCGTAGGGGTCACGTCCTCGGCGGTGGGCGGCAGATGGGCGCGCTCATATTGCGCATCGCTGAACAGCAGCACGTCGTTCGGCAGGATGGCTTCACCGGCCGCGAAATCGGTGAAGCGCCGCGTTAGGCGAATCTCGTCGCCCTGGAAAATTCCGGAATAGCGCTCGATTGCCTCCATGAGCGCGCTCGCTTCGCCCTGCTCGGCCGTCGAGCCCTTGCCGAAACTGCCGCCGCTTAAGCCCGCGCGCAGCTCATCGATCGATTTCGCCGGCGCCGAGAAATTATGCGCGGCGTAGTAATTGGTGTTGAGCGGCAAGTCGACTTCGATGCGCTCGAGCCGCGACACCACGCCGGTCAGCGGGCTGACGTGCTTGCGGTTCTTGGCGACGGTCGCGCGCGACGAAACGCTGCGATAGCCGCCGCTGGTCATGACGAGCTTGGTGCCGCCGGCAAGTTCGATCGGCACCGGCGTGCGGCGCGGATCGCGCAGCTTCTTCGTCCCGCATACCGGACATTGCGGGCGGTGCGCGACGTAGTGCTTGACGATGGTCGGCCCCGACAGATCGAGGCTGATAGTGTGATCGTTCAATGCCGTGCGAAAGCCGGTCGCGATCGCCTTGGCGATTTCGGCGGCCGCAAGTGCGATGCCGCTGCCGCCGACCGTTTGCCGCACCAGCGGCGAAACGGCGACGCACTGCGCCTGCCGCCGGTCGAGCATCGCCCTGATCTCGCGGTTGCGCTTCATGCGTTCGGCGAGGCACGCCCAGCACGGGCCCTTGCCGGGCGCGAACACCGGACCGACCAGCGGAAAAGCGCCGGACGTTTGCACCAGGAGCCAGGCCGTGCCGTCGGACAAATGCTTACGATTGAGCTTTTCAAGCTTGACTTCGAGATAATCGTTGACCAGCGCGACCGTCAGATCGGCAGCGCCCTTGACCAGGCGAACGCCGAGACCCTTCAGCGCGGCGCCAAGCTCCTTTTCGCCTTTGGCCCCGATCGGTTGGATACGCACGCGGCAATTGCGCAAATTCGCCTCGGCTTCCGGCAGCGGCAAGCCGAGGCTCGCCCAATAGCCGGCCGCCGCAGTGGCGGCCGAAGCGGCGCCCGCGGATCGTGGGCGCGTTACGACATAGCGGCGGTCGATCAGCCGCTTCAGCGCTTCGTCGATGGCGTCGGCGGGAAATGTCTTC
>Ga0335079_10005824_pt1 | contig 14100 bp, 13 predicted proteins | sample Lox_Sample_33_FD_206719 | JGI IMG/M metagenome (GOLD analysis project Ga0335079, IMG submission 206719) | Soil microbial communities from Loxahatchee National Wildlife Refuge, Florida, United States - Lox_Sample_3.3 | ecosystem: Environmental > Terrestrial > Soil > Wetlands | place: USA...
TCGCTGTGTTCGCGCCAATGCCAAGCGCCAGCATGATGACGACGACAGACGCAAAGCCTGGTGCCTTGCGTAACTGCCGAAATGCGTAGCGGAGATCGCGAAGGAACGGTCCCATCAGATTTCCTCTCAGTGCCGGGCCCAATTGCTTTATCAGAGCATGTTCCATGCCGCTCCAATCTGCATCGAATCAGCTAAGGGGAGAAGACTTACGAATTTGTAGCGCAGTTTGCGGAGCGAGCCCCCGTCCGAAAGCGTAAGCACATGTTCGGATTCGAACACCTGCTGGTTGAAAACTGGGCTGCCTCGGCGCGTGATAATGAGTCCTGCCGTTCCTGCAACACTCTTTGAGGCAATTGCCTCGTTTTGCCTGGGATTCCGGCTTCCTCCGAAAGGAATCTCCGATGAGTGATTTCGAAAGCGTCTCCAACCACCCGGTCCAGCAGAGCGCGATCCCGGCACATTCCCAGAATTCGTCAACATGGCGAGAGGTCCTCAAGCGCGGACTGCAGCAGTCTTTGTGGTCCCGGAAGCGGACTAATCACAGTCGGACCCCTGCGAGTGAGACGCCTCGAACCTCATCGCGGACCCCGGTCAGCGCGAGGCAGTTGACGATCTACCTGCTTGTTGCCCTCGGTGTGGTAATCGCATTCGCAATCATCTGGTATGCATCGCAGCCATCCGTCGTAAAACATGCCAGGCGGGGGGGTTCATCCGCTAGCCCGCTTCCTGACTTTGCCCCAACCGCAAAACCGAAACCGGCTCCCGGCAAGCCCTTCGTCCCTCAATCGCAGTCGCACCTCCCTCCGACGGTGTGGACCGCAGCCCCTCAGGTGCAGCAAGTTCCTTCGACGGCGGTTGTACCGCAAACGCCGCTTCAAACTCCGATCAACGCGCAGGCACCTCCGGCGGTTGCGAGTGCTTCCCCTGCGCAGCCCCTGATCTCAGGGACGTCGACTTTCACTCCCCTCGTCTATCAGGCGCGACACGATAAGCATTTCGGCGGAAGTTGTTCAGGACAATTGACATTGAATGCCACAGGCTTCGCGTTTCATTGTGCCGACGACCCCAGCGGAAGCGTTCAGGTTGCGCTCAATGAAATTGCTGCAGTTGACGAAAACGGAGTTCAGCTTCTCTCCGGCAAGAAGTACCACTTTTCAATCGCCGGTATGTCCAAGGGCGCCGAACAGCAGGTCTTCGCCAACTGGCTTCACCGGGTGCGATGATCTGATCTTCAGACTTCCTTAATGCCGCAGTGACACAATCCATTCGTTGGTGAACGTTGTGACCGCCCGCCCCGAATGGAGACTCCATGAACCACAGATCCGTTTCAAGGATTTTTGCGCCCATTTTTTTTACAGCCGCGCTCCTATGCGCCTTCGTCGCTGTCACGCCGGCCCGCGCACAAGGGCCCTACAAGGTCCTCGATCATTGGAAACTAGTCGATAACGGTTTCTGGGACTACCTCCTGGTCGACTCACCTGCCCATCGCGTCTATATAACACGCGGCGACCATGTTGATGCGGTTGACACCACCACGGGCAAGCTGCTCGGCACGATCACTGGACTGCACGGAACGCACGGAGTTGCGCTCGATCCAGACGGCAAGGTCGGCTACATTTCCGACGGCGGTGGGAATGCGGTCGTCGTCTTCGATCGCTCCAGCTTCTCGACCATCGCGACCATTCCAGCCGGCACCAATCCCGACTGCATCATGTACGAACCCTCAACCAACACGGTCTGGGCCTTCAACGGGCGCAGCCACGACATCACTGTTATCGACGCCGCTTCGCGGAAGGTCATCGCGACCATCCCCGTCCCCGGCAAACCTGAGTTCGCCGTGGCCGACGGCAAGGGGAACGTCTACAACAACATTGAAGACAAGAGCGAAGTCATCAAACTCGATGCGCGCGAGCACAAGATCCTCGCCACCTGGCCTGCTGGCTGCGAATCGCCTTCGGGCCTCGCCCTCGACACCGCCGGTAACCGCCTGTTCACCGTCTGCGATGGCAAGAAGATGAGCGTCATCGACGCCAACTCCGGAAAGATACAGGCGAATCCGGAAATCGGCGACGGCCCCGATGCTGCTGCCTGGAGCGCCAAACACGAGTTGGCATTCGCCTCATGCGGCGAAGGTGTCCTCTCCGTCGTGGATGCCTCCAACTCCGCCTACAAAACCATCCAGGCCCTGCCCACCAAGCGCGGCGCTCGCACCATGACCTATGATCCCGTCACCGATCGCATCTACCTCGTAACCGCCGACTTCGGCCCGCGCCCGGCCCCTACAGCCGACAACCCACGCCCGCGTCCTTCCATGATCCCGGGTAGCTTCGAAGTCCTTGTGGTCGGCCGCTGATCTGCACAGAAGGTCGTGCCTATCATCGTGTGGCTTCATACCACGATGGGTGGGAACCGCGACGACGGATTATGAACCTGGGTTGGCCCGTGGTCCCCTGTTTCCCTTCTTCAGCCAACCCTCACCCCATTTCCCTCGTCCGTCTTAGTGTGAGATCAGTGCACTCCGCGTTCAATCGAGCCCTCCTCGCAGCCATTCCGCTCGAAGTGGTCAACTTCTGGGTGATCGGATATCCCGCGGCTATGCACCCCGTCTCTCATTTGAGTCAGAATCCGGCTGTTGCTCTTCAGTGGTATGTGATTCACCTCGGAGGCATCATCGTCAGTGACCACAGCGTTTACCTGCGCGAGCACGCCGCTCTTGATTCTATCGTGTTCTTCATCGCCGGTTACACCAGTAGCGCCATTCTCCTTCTCGCTATCCTCTGGCTCGCGGGACTGGTGCGCCGCACCCTACGCAAGCTATCCTCCCCCTTGAAGCAGGCAGCTTAGGTCCGAGGGTCGTTTCTGATCTCTGACCAGTGCTCGCTCTTCGTTGTTTATGAAGATCGCTCTCGCCATCCTCGTCCTGATCGTCTTCGCGCTTTCCTTTACCGCCGACTACAAATGGCGTCAGTGGATGGCCAGGCGCCGCGCCGAACATAGCGACCCGAAGCATCAGGATGGCCGCCAGCCCTGATTCGATGTTCAGCTTGCATGGTCCCACGACCTGTCCGGCCACACTCTCTCACCAGGTGGCTGAATTCCAATCCCACAACTTTCCCCGTTTTCAGCCGTTACAATTCAATAAAGGGAGTCGCCCGAGCCTCTATGCACCATGTCCTTGCCCAGTCCCCAGGCCTTTCCCGCAGAAGACCCCTGCTCAATGCCATTGCGGCGGTCCTGTTGCTCGCAACACCTGTTGCGCACGCGCAATTTGGTCCACCGCCCACCACCACCGTGCACGACCCCGCCGCCCTCAAGCCGCCCGCCGGCTCCCGCGTCGCCATCATTGAGTTTGCTGACATGGAGTGTCCCGACTGCGCGAATGCCAATCCTCTACTGAAAGAGGCTGCGGCCAAATACAACATTCCCTGGGTTCGCCACGATTTTCCTTTGCCCTTCCACGCCTGGAGTTTCCAGGCTGCCGTCAACGCCCGCTGGTTCGATACAAAGAGCAAGAAGTTGGGCGAGGAATACCGTGACGCCGTCTTCACCAACCAGCCCTCCATCGTCAATCTCGATGGTCTCCGCCAGTTCACTGAGAATTTCGCCAAGAGTCACGGCGTCGAATTGCCATTTGCGATGGACCCGCAAGGCAAGCTTGCAGCGGAGGTAAAGGCTGATTACGCTCTCGGCCAGCGCATCGGCATCGAACATACACCCACCATCTGGATCGCCACATCCAACAGCAAAGGCGCTCCCTTTGTCGAGGTGGTTGACCGCACCAAGCTCTTTCAACTCATTGACCAGGCGCTCGCCGACACGAAATCGGCATCTACCAAAACTGCACGCAAGTAGAGCTCGGGCCGGGGCCTCTATGTCTGACTTTCGCCACGTGGTTGAAATCCGGGTGTCTCCTGCGCGCGTATGGTCCGTGTTGCTGGATGTCGAGCATTGGCCTGAATGGACCACTTCTGTGACGAAGGTGCAGCGCATGGACATCGGCCCGCTCACCCTCGGTAGCCGCACGCGCATCTGGCAGCCGGGCCTTCGGGCCGCCGTATGGCAGGTCACTTCGCTCGACGAACAGCGTCGTGTCTTTGCCTGGACAACTCACGCTTTCGGCGTCCGAATCGTTGGCTTTCACCACGTGGAGTCCTTGAAGTCGCTGAGCCGCGTCACCCTTACCCTGCAATATGCCGGAGCGCTGAGCGCCATCGTGTCGCGCCTGTACCGCAACCTCAGCCAGGACTACCTTGCTCGTGAGGGGAATGGCCTCCGCAAATACTGTGAGACATCCGCTGCTCCCCTGCCTGCCCAAACCCAGATCCAGAGTTCCGCGCAAAGCTGAAATCGCAATTTCAGAATTCGCGTGCATTGCAGTTTCCATCCGCATCTGGGTTCCGCTGATCGACTCAACTCTGCTCTTCGGAGGATTCGGCCAACGTCGGGATCACCCGTCCCCTGCACGTGACTATAGAAAACCGCAGTAATCACGCGCAATTCCTTCGCGTACCCAGTCCGCGTAGTTACCAGATTGTTTTCTCAAAATGAATGATTTACGTGATTCAATGAGTGCATCTCCGGAGGCGTCGCGCACATCTCAACGGAGTGAAAGAGAGCATATATATGCAATATCTATTCACTCACTGGGTTATTTCTTTATTTGGAACGATATTTCTTGGGATCCTGGCGATGGTGCTCCATGAATTCGGGCACCTTGCAACCTCCCTCATGATCGGCATCAAGGTGAAGAGCATCGGGCTGTGCATGAAGGGCATATACATTGTGCGTGAAACCGGATCGCCGATGAAGAACCTGCTCATTTCGCTTGCGGGTCCGCTCACCAACATCGCGCTGATTCTATTGTTCTGGAACGTATCGACGACCTTCGTGCTGGCGAACCTGTGCATCGCGATCTGCAATCTGGTCCCCGTGACCGGATCGGACGGCGACCGCGTTCTCTTCTGCCTCGAACAGATGCAGAGAGAATCCATCTCGTCTGTGCGCATCCGCTGACCGCGAACACCTCCTCCCGGCTCCCTGATCCTGACCACTGATCCCTGTTACCCTCATCCCATGGGTCGCATTCGTGTTCTTTCCGACCAGGTGGCGAATCAGATTGCCGCGGGTGAGGTGGTCGATCGTCCCGCCTCCGTCGTAAAGGAGCTTCTCGAAAATTCCTTGGATGCCGGCGCGACCCGCATCCGCGTCGAAGTAGAAGCCGGTGGACGGAAACTCATCCGCATCGCCGACGACGGCCACGGCATGAATCGCGATGATGCGCTGCTTGCCTTCGAGCGCCACGCAACCTCGAAACTACGCACCGCCGACGAATTGCTTTCCATCGCAACCCTCGGGTTTCGCGGCGAAGCTCTCCCATCCATCGCATCCGTTGCGCGGATCTCACTTGAAACATCCACAGGCGAAGACGAACCCGCTACTCGCATCGAGATTGCCGGGGGAAAAATCCTGCACGTCGATGACGCCGCTCTTCCACGTGGAACCACTGTTTCCGTCTCCGATCTCTTTTTCAATACGCCGGCTCGCCGCAAGTTTCTCCGCGCTGAAGCGACCGAGCTTTCGCATGTCACCGCGCTGGTAACACATTACGCTCTGGCTCATCCCGAGAAGCAGTTCGAGTTGATCTCCGCTTCGCACTCGCTGGTCACCGCTCCGCCTGTCGCTCGTCCCGCGGAGCGCATCTACCAGATCTTCGGCAAAGACACTTTGTCTCAACTCCTGCCTGTAGCCGCCGAAACTCAACTCGATCGCCCCGGACTGCCCGAGCCTCCGCCATGGAAACGAGATCCAGAAGAACCCACTCGGCAACCCGGCAAACTCCGCCTCACAGGCTTTTATTCGAAACCCGAACTGCAGAAGCTCAATCGCAACTCCATCTACATCTTCGTCAACAAGCGCCTCATCCGCGATCGTCTCCTCCTTCACGCGATCTCAGAAGCCTATCGCAACATCATCCCGCCGACGAGCTTTCCCGTCGCGCTCCTCTTCCTCGAGATGCCACCCGAGGAAGTCGACGTCAACGTCCATCCTGCCAAAACCGAGGTGCGCTTCCGCCAGCAATCGCTCATTCACGACTTCGTACGCGACAGCCTGCGCAACGCTCTCATTGCCGCGCGTCCCGTTGCAGGATTCAGGGCGGCACTCGAATCTTCGCCGGCAGCCACCCCATCGCTGATTCCTGCCCCCGCTTCGCGTCTTCCCGGCTCGGCCGATGAAATGCACGCCGCGCTCCAGCCGGGCCAGGATTCACTCACTGAAGCCGAGCCCTTCCGGCTAACATCTCGTCCGCTTTCTCCAGTGCCCGGCAGGCTCCCTTTCGGGGAGCGAGAAATCGCCGCCGAACTTGAGCAGCAAATCTTTCGCGAGACGGCGACAGCCCTCATGGAGCCCCTCGTTGCACCCGGCCACCAAAACTGCTCGGACTCTCCCTTCGAAAACAATCAGCTCCCCGCTTCCCAGGGCGCCGCACAGGTGGAGGCCGACCAAGTCGCAGCCAACCTCAACCGCCTCAGCTCATTACGTCCGCTCGGCCAACTCCGCGATTCCTTCATTCTGGCCGTGGGTGAAGACGGCCTCTGGATCATCGATCAGCATGTTGCACACGAAAGGGTGCTATTCGAAAGAATTCTCCGCGAGCGGCAGGTTGAACACGTCCAGCGCCAGCGGCTCCTGATGCCCCTGCTCGTGGAGCTTAAACCGTGGCAGATGGTGGTATTTGCGCAGATTGCCAACGAATTGGAGCGAAATGGCTTCGAGGTTGAACCGTTCGGACCGCAGACCCTGGCTGTGAAAGCTGCCCCTTTCGGACTTGAGGGTGCGTCACTCGAACGCATGCTCAACGAGGTGATCGAGCAATCCAGTGAGGCTCCACGAGAAGCCTCATTAAATGAAGATCTTACGTCCCTTCGCGCCCGCATCGCGGCATCCATAGCCTGCCACTCGGCCATCAAGATCAATACCCCTCTTGACCCGAAGCGAATGGAGTGGCTATTGTTGGAACTTGCAAAGACCGAGCACCCAACAAGTTGCCCGCACGGCCGTCCAATAGCTCTGCTGTATTCATGGAAGGAAATCCAACGGGCCTTCCATCGGATTTAATTCGCATTTAAGATGAAACTTGGGTCGCAATCCTCCGCCGAGGCGAGAGGGTTGCTGGCAAACGAGCATTTTCAGGGATTGCAACGCCCAACGCTTAGCTCCAGAGTCGATGAAGCCGACGAAGATTGGCGATCTGGACCAAACGGCTCAACAATTTGCTGAAAGTCCTCGTGCGCCGACCCGGAAGTGAGGTTCTTCTTTGACATCTGAGCAACTAGTACAAGCGCGCGCCGAACGGATGCGCCAGAACGGCCTTGGAACCCTTTCGTTGGAAGATGCCCGTACATGGATTGAAGAGACGGGGCTTTGTCTCTTCTTGCCGAAGCGGCAATTTTCCTCCGCTGTTGCCCCCTCTTTTGTTGAAGCCGTCGCCGGACGGCCGGAGGCAACCCCCGATCAAAAGGTAATCGCTCTTGCTGAAGATCTGCTCATCCGTCTTGAAAATGAGGGAGTTGCGGTACGCCTGAACTTGCTGGGGCAGCCCGGCGAGCAGCCCGATTTTGTCGTTGCCAGTTGGGTCCTGCCCTACGTGTACGCGCTCCGTGGCGATCGTGACTGGCGCCGCAGCCCCCAGTTGACCGGGTCCCGCCAGGTTTCCCAGCTCGCCGTCCATGTCTACAAGCAGCTCGAAGGCGGAGACCTTACCGTGTCTCAGCTCAAGCAGGCCCTCGGACGCGAAGTCTCCGAGGCTGGCGTGATTCGCGCCATCACCGAGCTCTGGCAGCAGTTGCGCATTATTCCCGTGATTGCTGCCCGCGGACAGGCCGCCAAATGGCAGTTGCTCCGCACGCGATTCCAGCGCGCGATCGCCGAGGGCGCCTCAACCTCGCAGGTCACGGCAATTTCAGTACTCGCCTCCATCTATCTGCAGGCTGTTATCGCTGCCAGCATGGAAGACGTCGAGCTCTTCCTGGCTCCGCTGACCGCCCGTAGCAAGATACGTGAAGTCATTCGCGGCCTGGTTGCCACCCGGCAGGTCCACACCATTTCGCTGGGACATGCTCCGCACTTCTACGTCGCCGGAACATTGCCGGAGTTCGAGCCGATTTCGACGCTGTACGCAAGCGCCACCATGCCTGCGTCGTCCTACTTTACCCGTTCCTTTGAACGCGACGAAGAGACACACAGCCCGGCTATTTCGCTTCCGTTCGCGCAGCAGCCCATATACCAGCCAAGGCCCGCTTCGCCCGCTCCGGCTTCCATCGACAAGGTGGAGAAGGAAAGCCGCGATCTGACGGAAACACCGGTCCGTCGTCCCGCCGCCAATGGAAAGCCCGAGTCAGCACGTCCCCATTTCAGCCGCATCGCGTCACGCAAGCCGGAATCTTCCAGCCGCCCTTCTCAGACCGCGCGCCGCAGTTCTGAAGCGCGGCCGAGCTCATCGCAGGCCAAGACTGGATCCCGTCCGTCCTCGAATGCTCGTTGGAGCAGTGCCAAGAACGGAAAGCACAGCCATGCAAGCAATGGCACGCATGCAGCCGGTTCCCGCTCTCGCACAACCAACGGCAACGGCACTCATCGCAATGGAAAGTCCACGGCGCAGTCATGGACCAAGCGTGCTGGGACCGCAAAATCCAAGCCGGCAGTCTCTCGCAAAGAAGCGCGGCCCGCGCGTAAGAGCCGTCCGGCTCTGGCTGCTGCTGGACGATCTGGAGCGAGCGGCAAGCGGTACTTCAACAACCGCTCCAAAAACCGCGCAGGGCAGGGGACAAAGAAGCGCGGATGAGTGCGGAAGAAACTCCCGGGCAGAAGCCCAGGCGCAATTTTGTGGTAGCGATTGACGGTCCGGCTGGCGCAGGCAAAAGCACGATTGCCCGCCACCTGGCCCGTCATTTCGGCCTTCTCAATCTCGAAACCGGCGCCATGTATCGCGCGTTCGCGTTGAAGGCGCTGCGTCTTGATGTTCCTCTCGACGATCCTGCCGCGCTCGAACAACTTGCCGCCGAAACCGATATCCAGCTCGACCCTGGAGAAGACGAGAACCGCGTCCTCCTCGACGGCGAAGATGTGACTGGACAGATCAGAAATCAGACCGTGACGGATGCCGCATCGCGCGTCAGCATCTACCCCGTGATCCGTGCCGGCATGGTCAAACGCCAGCAGGAGATGGGCGCCAAAGGCGGTGTGGTGATGGAGGGCCGGGACATCGGAACCGTCGTCTTCCCCAACGCCGAAGTCAAGATCTTCCTCGACGCAGCACCGGAAGTGCGCGGAATGCGGCGCTACGATCAGATTGGTCAAAAAGGTAAGCCCGCCCCACCGCCGGATGAAGTGATCCGCGACCTGCGCGCCCGCGACGAGCGCGACCGCAATCGGGCCGACTCGCCACTGCGTCCGGCACCCGATGCCTTTCTCCTCGATTCGACAAACCTAACTCTGGAAGAGGCCGTCAAAGCAGCAGAATCGGCCGTGGAGGCGTGGCTGACGAAAAACCCCAGCATAGCACCGGCATGAGCCTTCGGACCGCTTTCGCAACGGCAACGGCCCAGTTCATCTCTCGCCCGATGCCTAACCGGATATTCATCAGAACTCACGGCGTGATGTGAGACTCTGATTGGGCCTCTTCCCCAAAACCAGGTTTTGAGCTTTGAGGCAGAAATGCATATTTACTGTCATGAATGCGGATCTACCGACGTGCGTACCTCTCATTTTCGTTTTCGCGACGTCGCCCGCCTGCTCGCTCTTCGCTACCCCGTCCGCTGCCGCACCTGCAAAGCCAGGTGGCATGCGCCGATTGGCCCTGCCCTTCATCTGCCGCGTCCGCAACACGGGGCTGGCCGCAAGCGGAAATCGAATTAAACTCAGCTTCTCGAGGTGAAGTAGCGGTGCGCTGCCATTCCAGCTCCGGATCACCCGTCCGCCATCATCTGGGGCGCAACTGAGGGCCTCCGAAAGCAGTTGCGGACCACATGCTGCCTGATGCTATAGGCTTTAAGCATGGAGATGACGTGCACCCGGTGCCATCAGCCGATTCTGGCAGAGACCTGCTACTGCCCAGCCTGCGGTTTGCCGCAGCTGGTGTATTCGACTGAAGCGGGTAGCGTTCCCCCTTCCACCGAACACTGGCCTGAGAAGGCGCGCGATGCAAGTTCAATCGACTGGAGATCAGGCATGCGCGTCTCGCTTGCGCTGGCTGTGCCGGCCGGTCTGCTTTCATCGGGGATCTCACCGTTGAATGCACTGGGAATCTTCTGGATGGCGGCCGCTGCGGCTTGGGCGGTCACCCTCTACATGCGCAGCCAGCGGCCCGCGTGGATTACCGTAGGGGCCGGGGCACGCATCGGTCTGGTGACAGGCCTGATCGCCGGCTGGGTCGCCTTCGGCATCAGCGGAGCTGGCCTCTTCGCGACACGGGTTTTCCTGCATCAGGGCGGCCAGATCGACTCTGCCTGGCGCGAATTTGTGCAGAAAGACCAGGACCTCAGTCAGCAGTGGCTGAAGCAGATGAGTGTTCCTACTGAAGCGGCACAACTCACCGCTCAGAAAAACTGGATGCTTTCGCCCGAAGGACATGCAGGTTTCCAAACCATGGGACTTGTTTGGGATTGCGCTCTGCTGGTGTTGTTCGCAGCCGGCGGGGGCGCCCTCGGTGCACGCATGATGGCCCGCAGACGCCGCCCGGAGATCTGATCCGCTCCACGATGGTTTCACTGGTGCGAATCTCTTCTCAGATGAAGCTCACACCTGTACTGGACGGCTGGATAGCTGCCTTCACCCCTTTCTCCACAACTTGCCCCCACACCCCGTTGCCTTCTATCATCCGCGAGAGAGAGCCTATGAGTGAGAAAGCAACGGTTCCTGCCTTGCGCGTAAAGGGCAGGCTGATGTCCGCCTCGGAGATTGAGCGCACGCTGGTGCGCCTGGCCCACGAAATAGTCGAGAAAAGCAACGGCAGCTCGGACCTGACATTGATCGGTATCAAGCGCCGCGGAGTTCCGCTGGCCGAGCGCCTGGGCAAACTAATCGCCGGCATTGAAAAGCGGCCAGTAGACACTGGGAAACTCGATATCCAGTTCTATCGCGACGATCTCTCCACAGCCGATGTCCGTCCGGTCGTGACTCCCGGCGCACTTGGCTGCGAGGTCGAGGGGCGTGACGTCGTCCTGTGCGACGACGTGCTCTACACGGGGCGCACGATCCGCGCCGCGCTCGATGCGCTCTTCGATCACGGACGCCCCCGCCGCGTGCAGCTAGCCGTGCTCATTGACCGCGGACACCGCGAACTGCCCATCGAAGCTACTTACGTCGGCCGCCACGTCCCCACCAGCGGCCGAGAAATCATTGAAGTCAAATTCCACGAGGTCGACAACGACGAGCAGGTGCTGCTTGTTGAACGGGTGGACTGAGAAAGACAGCTGTCAGCCATCAGCCGTTAGCCGTCAGCCTTCCGCTGCTGACCCTCGGCTGAAGGCCGAGGGCTGATGGCTGAAGGCTAAAAACATGAATGCAACCGCAGTAACACCGCCCGTACGACGCCAGCTTCAAACGCCACAACCGCCCGCATCTCCCTTTCCATACAATCCCGGCTCACTGCTCTCTGTGCAGGACCTCAGTCTTGAAGCCGTCAGCCATCTGCTTGCGCGAGCTACGGCTCTCGAGAACCAGGATCCCCTCACGCGCGATCGAATCCTGCTGAAACGCCGCGTCGCCCTGCTCTTCTACGAGTCTTCGACGCGTACCCGCACCAGCTTCGAACTCGCTGCCAAGAGCCTCGGTGCCGATACGACCCTCGTCTCGAGTCTCTCGTCCAGCATCGAAAAAGGCGAGACGCTGAAAGATACCGGCCTCACTTTGCGAGCTCTCGGAGCGGAAGCAATCATCCTGCGCCACAATTCCTCCGGCGCTCCATGGCTGCTCGAAGAGGCCACTCGCCTGCCTATTCTCAATGCCGGTGACGGCATGCACGAACATCCCACGCAGGCGCTGCTCGATTTGCGAACCATGCTTGCGCATCTTCGCCCCGGCATCGAATCCGTCACCGCGGATACCCTCTCCGGCGTCGACGTGATGATTGTTGGCGACATCCTTCACAGCCGCGTCGCCCGCTCAAATATGCTCCTGCTGCCGCGGCTTGGCGCACACGTGATCCTCTGCGGGCCGACACAACTCCTTCCTGACTCTGCCGCCGACGCCGGTCCGGGCATCTCCGTGGAACGCGATTTTGAAACAGCTCTGCGCAAATCCCAGGTCGTCATGATGCTGCGGATCCAGGCGGAACGCCTCGCCGGTATGCAGATTGACCTCGCGCAATACAAGGATGCCTACCAGCTCACTGGCCAGCGATTGTCCGCCCAGGCACCCGAAGCACTCGTCATGCATCCCGGTCCCATCATCCGCGGCCTCGAACTCACCGCAGGCGTTGCCGACGGCGCACAATCCGCAATCCTCGAACAGGTCCGCCACGGCGTAGCCATCCGCATGGCTGTCGTCGAACGTGCCTTGACCACAACAGGAAAGGGAGGCCGCGCATGACCGCCATCCTGATTCGCAACGGACACCTCATCGATCCCGCGGCAGGAGTCGACGCCCCGAGGGACATTCTGCTCAAAGACGGACGTGTTGCCGAAATTGCTGGTCCCGGAAAAATCAAAACCGCCAACGGTGCCGAGGTCCTCGACGCGGCGGGCCTCACCGTCGCCCCCGGCCTCATCGACATCCACGTGCACCTGCGCGAGCCCGGTCAGGCCTACAAGGAAACCATCGCCACAGGCACAGCTGCGGCCGCCGCGGGCGGATTCACCGCCGTCGCCGCCATGCCCAACACCGCTCCCGTCAACGATTCCCCCGAAGTCACCCGCTGGATGCTTGCCCCTGAACGCGGCGCAGCTGTCCGCGTCTATCCCATCGCCGCAGCCACTCGCGGATCAAAAGGCGAAGCCATCAACGACTTCGCTGCGCTGAAATCCGCCGGGGCCGTCGCTGTCACCGACGACGGTCACCCCATCCTCAAAGACACCATCATGCGCGAGACACTTGCCGCCGCTGCACGCGTCGGTCTCAGCGTCATCCAGCACGCTGAAGACACCCGCATGACCAGCGGCGCCTCGATGAATGCCGGCCCCGTAGCGTTCAAGCTCGGCCTCCGCGGTATGCCGCCCGAAGCCGAAAGCAGCCTCGTCGAGCGCGACATCCGCCTCGTCACGGAACTCCGCGATCCACGCGTCCACCTGCACGTCGCTCACACCTCAACAGCAGCCGCAGTCGCTGCCGTTCGCAAGGCGCGCCGCAACGGACTCCGCGTCACCTGCGAAGTCGCGCCCCACCACTTCCTGCTCACCGAGGAGCACGTCGGCCAATACAGTACCAACGCCAAGATGAACCCGCCCCTCCGCTCCGCCGCCGATCGCGACGCGATGATCGAGGGCATCCTCGATGGCATAGTCGATGCCATCGCCACCGATCACGCCCCACATGCAACCCACGAGAAGGAAGTGGAGTTCGAAAACGCCCCCAACGGCATCACCGGCCTCGAAACAGCCCTCGGTCTCTGCCTTCGCTGGCTTCACCGGGAGTGGAAGCTGCCCCTTGGACGCGTCCTGAGCCTCCTCAGCGCACAACCCGCCGCACTGCTCGGCCTCAGAGGCCGCGGCACCCTGGCTGTCGGCGGTTTTGCCGATGTGGTTGTTTTCGATCCCAAAGCCGAATGGACGTATCACGCCAAGGAGACACGCTCCAAGGCACACAACACGCCATTCGACGGCTGGACGATGCAAGGCAAGGTTCGATGGACCATCAGCGAGGGCCGGATTGCATATTCAGCCCCTGCATCCACAACTGCTTGATTGTTGGAGTCAGGAACCGGGCTTCCGATGACAAATCTCGTCAGCGGAATGGAAGCAGGATAAGAGCGGGTATTTACAATCGGCCGTTTGCGCTGGTCTTCTTGAACTTGGTTACGATGCCTTGCCCAGAAGCGTCTGCTCGGCCCGCAACCAGTCCTCGGCATCATGACCGTGCTGTCGGCCGCGCTCCGTCCACAAGCGA
>Ga0335079_10005825_pt1 | contig 14100 bp, 12 predicted proteins | sample Lox_Sample_33_FD_206719 | JGI IMG/M metagenome (GOLD analysis project Ga0335079, IMG submission 206719) | Soil microbial communities from Loxahatchee National Wildlife Refuge, Florida, United States - Lox_Sample_3.3 | ecosystem: Environmental > Terrestrial > Soil > Wetlands | place: USA...
CGATGCCAAGGAGATCGCCAGCATCGAGGGCTTCGACGATGATACGGCTGCCGAACTGCAGACGCGCGCCCGCGAATATCTCGCCAAGATCGAGGCCGAGCTTGACGACAAGCGCAAGGCACTCGGCGTTGACGACTCGCTCAAGGAAGTTCCCGGCGTCACGACAGCGATGCTGGTCCGTTTTGGCGAGAACGGCATCAAGACTCTCGAAGACCTTGCTGGCTGCGCGACCGACGACCTCGCCGGCTGGACCGAACGCAAGGACGGCGAGACCAAGCACGAGGCCGGTATCCTCGACGGTTTCGAGCTCTCCCGTGAGGAGGCCGAAGCGATGATCATGCAAGCGCGGCTCAGGGCCGGCTGGGTGAGCGAAGCCGATCTCGCCCCGCCGCCGGTCGAAGAGGCGCCGGCCGCCGAGGCCGAAGCCTGAGGAGGCCACAGCAAGACATGATGGCTGAGCCGCAGCCGATCGAATTGGACCAGGCGCTCGATCGTGGACCGCTCGATCGCGGCTTGCAGCGACTCTGCGTGGCGACAAGGACAGTGCGTCCGGTCTCCGATCTGATCCGCTTTGTGGTCGGCCCAGACGGCGCGGCAATTCCGGACCTCAAGCGCAAGCTGCCCGGGCGCGGCGTTTGGGTCACCGGAACGCGGGACATTCTTGCCGACGCGATCAAGCGCAGGGCTTTTGCCCGCGGCTTCAAGCGCGACGTGCGAGCCTCCGATGATCTCGTCGGGCAGACCGAGCGGCTCCTTGAACGCAGCGCTCTTGATGCCCTGGCGATGACCGCCAAGGCCGGCTTGGTCGCGGTTGGCTTCGCCAAAGCGGAAACCGCGCTGCAGCAGGGAGAGGCCATCGCGCTCCTCCATGCCACCGAAGCCTCACCGGAGGGCGTACGAAAGCTCGATCAGGTATTGCGACGCAGGGCGACCACACCGGCCGTCGAGGTGATCGGAACGCTCACGTCAGCGCAATTGGATTTGGCACTTGGGCGCCCAAATGTGGTACATGCAGCCCTGCTCGGCGGAACCGCAAGCGAGACGTTTTTGACCCGATTGCGTCGGCTGGAAAGATTTCGGTCTGGCGACCGCCCGGTGGAACTGTCGCCGGAACCGGTGGGGCGGGAAAAAGCCGAGCGTTTAGAAGTGGATGCGGATGACTGAGATGACCAAGAATAGCAGCGAAAAGCTCAGCGTGACACCGTCCAAGACGCTGACACTCAAGCGCGGCGGCGTCGAGCAAGGCGTCGTCCGCCAGAGCTTCAGTCACGGTCGCAGCAAGGCGGTCGTCGTCGAGAAGGTCAAGCGCCGCATCGCCGGCCCTGGCGAGGCAAAGCCCGAACCTGTCACTCCGCAGGATCGGACGGTTGCGCCGAAACGCGTCAGCGTGGCGCCCACCACCGCGAAAGCGCCTACGGCGACGCCCACGCCTGCCGCGACATCCGCGTCGACCAAACCGACCGGTCTGGTGCTGCGCACGCTGACTGAAGAGGAGCGCAGCGCCCGCGCTCACGCGCTCGCCGATGCCCGACTGCGCGAGGCGGAAGAACGCAAAATCGCCGAAGAGGAAGCCCGCGTCCGCCAAAGTCGCGAAGAGGCCGAACGCGTCGAGCGCGCAGCAGCCGAGGCGCGGAAACGCGACGAAGAAAAACGCCGCGAGCAAGACGAAGCGTCCAAGCGCAAGGCTGGCGAGGTCGCCAAGAAGCGCTTTGGCGAAGACGTCACCGCCGCTGCAAAACCCAGCGCCCGTCCGGTGCTCGAGGCGGACGAAGAAGAAGCGCCGCGCGGCCCACGACGTGGCGGCGCTGCAGCCCGACCGGCGCCCAGCCCGAAAGTGCCGCGCAGCGGCACCGAGAAGCGGCGCGGCAGGCTCACATTGGTGACGGCTCTTTCCGCCGACGAGGAGCGCGAGCGCTCCGTTGCGGCGTTCCGTCGCCGCGTTCAGCGTAAGACTGGCCATCGCGATGACGAGCCCAAGGAAAAGATCGCACGCGAAGTGACGATCCCCGAGACGATCACGATCCAAGAGCTCGCCAACCGAATGGCCGAGCGGGCCGTCGACGTGATCCGCATCCTGATGCAACAGGGCCACATGGCGAAGATCACCGATACGATCGACGCCGATACCGCTCAGCTCATCGCCGAGGAACTCGGTCATACCGTACGCCGCGTCGCCGAGTCGGACGTCGAAGAGGGCATGTTCGATACGCCGGACGATCCGGCGAACCTGCAGCCGCGAGCCCCGGTCGTCACCATTATGGGCCATGTCGACCACGGCAAGACCTCGCTGCTTGACGCCATCCGGTCGACCGAAGTCGCGGCCGGCGAAGCCGGCGGCATCACCCAGCATATCGGAGCCTATCAGGTGACCGCGCCGTCCGGCGGCCGGATCACCTTCATCGATACGCCGGGCCATGCGGCGTTCACCGCCATGCGTGCGCGCGGCGCCAAAATCACCGACATCGTGGTGCTCGTGGTTGCCGCCGACGATGGCGTCATGCCGCAAACCGTGGAAGCCATCCACCACGCCAAAGCCGCGAAGGTGCCGATCATCGTCACCATCAACAAGATCGACAAGCCCGACGCCAAGCCTGAACGCGTGCGCACCGAACTGCTGCAGCACGAAATCCAGGTTGAATCGCTTGGCGGCGATGTGTTGGAAGTCGAAGTCTCGGCGAAAGAGAAGCTCAATCTCAACAAGCTGCTCGACGCGATTGCGCTACAGGCCGAGGTGCTCGAGCTCAAAGCCAACCCGAACCGACCTGCCGAGGGCACCGTGATCGAGGCGAGACTCGACCGCGGTCGCGGTCCCGTGGCGACCGTGCTGGTACAGCGCGGAACGCTAAGGCCTGGCGACATCGTCGTTGCCGGTTCCGAATGGGGCCGTGTTCGCGCGCTGATGTCGGATACCGGCCACTCGGTCGTGGCTGCGGGACCGTCGATGCCGGTCGAAGTGCTCGGCTTCAACGGCACGCCGGAAGCGAGCGACCGTCTTGCCGTGGTCGATACCGAAGCGCGCGCTCGTGAGATCACCGATTATCGTGCCCGCCAGAAGCGCGAAAAGATCGCGGCGCGGCAGACCGGAATGCGCGGCTCACTCGAACAGATGATGAGCCAGCTCAAGACCTCTGCGGGCCGCAAGGAGTTCCCGCTGGTGGTCAAGGGTGACGTGCAGGGCTCGATCGAAGCCATCGTCGGCGCACTCGAGAAGCTTTCCACCGACGAAGTCGCGGCGCGCGTGATTTTTTCGGGTGTCGGCGGCATCACCGAGTCCGACGTCACGCTCGCAGAAGCCTCCGGCGCCGCGGTTATCGGTTTCAACGTTCGCGCTCACAAGGAAGCGCGCGAAGCGGCCGAGCACGCCGGTATCGAGATTCGCTACTACGACATCATCTACGCGCTCGTCGAGGACGTGAAAAAGGCGATGTCGGGATTGCTCGCGCCGACGCTGCGCGAGACGATGCTGGGCAACGCAACCATCCTCGAAATTTTCAAGGTTTCGAAGGTTGGCAACGTTGCCGGCTGTCGCGTTACCGACGGCGGCGTCGAGCGCGGAGCCAACGTTCGGCTGATCCGCGACAACGTCGTCGTGCATCAGGGCAAGCTGTCGCAGCTCAAGCGCTTCAAGGACGATGCGCGCGAGGTGCTCGCCGGTCAGGAATGCGGCATGGCGTTCGAGAATTATCAGGACATGAAAGTCGGCGACGTCATCGAATGCTACCGGGTAGAGACCGTGCAGCGAACGCTTTGAGTTCGCCTCGAGCCGTCGCGGCGCCGCCGTTATTACAGCAACCTCGCACTTTGCGTGATTATGATGGAATGCCCGGGCCGAGCCACGGGCATGATTGGGAATAGATGGCACGTCATCAGCATCGCGATCACCCCGCAGACGGCTCGCAGCGGCAATTGCGCGTAGGCGAACTGATCCGCCACGAACTCGCCGACATGCTCTCGCGCGGAGACATCCACGATCCGGTCATTGAAGGCCACATGATCACCGTGCCCGAAGTACGCATGACTGCGGATCTGCGCCTTGCGACGATCTATATCATGCCGCTTGGCGGCCGGGACGAAGAGGCCGTGCTCGAAGCACTGGACCGCAACAAGAGATACGTGCGTGGCGAGATTGCGCGGCGCATTAACCTAAAATTTGCTCCCGAGATTCGATTCCGCGTCGACGAGCGATTCGACGAAGCGGAACGGATCGAGAAGCTTTTGCGAACGCCTGTGGTCCAACGCGATCTAGACGGCGAGAAGGACGACTGATGTCCGACCAAACATTCGCTGCGCCAGCGGCGCCGCGGCTAAAAGGCAAACAGCCGCAGACAAAGCGGCAGAAACGCGATGTTCATGGCTGGGTCGTGCTCGACAAGCCGGTCGGCATGACTTCGACCCATGCGGTAGCGGTCGTCAAAGGTCTGTTCACCGCCAAACGGGCCGGTCACGCCGGCACGCTCGATCCCCTGGCATCGGGCTGTCTGCCGATCGCGCTGGGGGAAGCGACCAAGACCGTGCCGTTCGTAGTCGACAGTCGCAAGACCTATGTTTTTACGGTTCGCTGGGGCGAGGAGCGCGACACCGACGACGCTGAAGGTCGTGTGGTCGATGTGAGCGACCGGCGGCCCGATCGTGCAGCGATCGAGGGCCTGCTGCCGCGCTTCACGGGAACCATCGAGCAGATTCCGCCGCGGTTCTCCGCCATCAAGATCGACGGTGAACGGGCCTACGATCTGGCGCGCGACGGCGTTGTGACCGAGTTGGCGCCACGCCCGGTTTCGATCCACCGTCTCGAAATCGTCGAAATCCCCGACCCCGACCACGTCGTCCTCACCGCTGAATGCGGTAAAGGCACCTATGTGCGCTCGCTCGCCCGCGACCTGGGCCGGGCGCTAGGCACTTTCGGCCACGTTTCGGCGCTGCGACGCAGCTGTGTCGGCCCCTTCGGGGAGGCAGACATGATTTCGCTGGAACCCCTTGAATCTTTGTGCCATAGAGCAGCCGCCGGCGAGGGACATTTCGCCGACATCTTGCTGCCGATCGAGACCGCGCTGGACGACATCCCGGCGCTGGCCGTGAGCCCGGCAGACGCGGCGCGGCTCCAAAGGGGCCAGGCCGTACTAATGCGCGGACGGGATGCTGCCATCTTCCGCGGCTTGGTCCAGGTCGCTTGCGGCGGCCAGCTTTTGGCCATTGCCGAGGTCGACCGCGGCGAAATCATCCCACGGCGCGTGTTCAATTTGACCGGCGTGACAGGTCGTGCCGGCAGACAAAAAGGTTGGTGACGATGTCGATTACGACCGCGCGTAAGGCGGAACTTATCAACTCATATGCGGTGAAGTCCGGCGATACCGGCTCACCGGAAGTCCAGGTGGCTCTGCTCTCGGAGCGGATCAACAACCTGACCGAACACTTCAAGACCCACCTCAAGGACAACCATTCGCGTCACGGGTTGTTGAAGCTGGTGTCGCAGCGCCGGCAAATTCTCGATTATCTGCGGCGCACCGATGAGGGGCGTTACAAGGTGTTGATTGAACGGCTGGGTATCCGCCGTTGACAAGTCCGCGCGGGAGGCCCCGCGCGTCGCGTGGCGGAGCGCATGAGGCGCCCGCTTTTTGCCCGGCAGCAAATCTGCCGATCCATGGAATGGGCCGTTGCTCGTTCCCATCTAAGGAAGGTCCGAAGGCCATGGCAGGATCGCCAGACGCTGACAGGCTTGGCAGCAGTCGCGCTGCGCCGTCAGCGTCTCGCCGTCTTGCTTATGGCTTTCGCACCATCCGCGAAAACCATGAAAGACAATCGCAATGTTCAACATCCATCGTGTGCAACTTGATTGGGGTGGCCGCAAACTCACGCTAGAGACCGGCAGGCTTGCTCGGCAAGCCGACGGCGCAGTCTTCGCCTCCTATGGCGATACTACGGTCATCGCAACGGTTGTTGCAGCCAAGCAACCCAAGGAGGGAATCGATTTCCTTCCGCTGACCTGCAACTACCAGGAAAAGTACTATGCGGCCGGCCGCATTCCCGGCGGCTATTTCAAGCGTGAGGCGCGCCCGACGGAGCGGGAAACTTTGGTTTCCCGCCTCATCGATCGTCCGGTGCGTCCGCTGTTCGCCGAGGGCTGGCGCTGCGACACGCAGGTGATCGTCACCGTGCTGTCGCATGATCTGGAAAACGATCCCGACATCGTCGCCATGGTGGCGGCATCCGCCGCGCTGACCTTGTCGGGCGCGCCGTTCATGGGGCCGATCGGCGCCGCGCGCGTCGGCTTCATCAACGACGAATATGTGCTCAACCCGCAAATCGACGAAATGGTGGAGAGCCAGCTCGATCTCGTCGTTGCCGGCACGCAGGACGCCGTGCTGATGGTGGAATCGGAAGCCAAAGAGCTGTCCGAAGACATCATGCTCGGTGCCGTGATGTTCGGTCATCGGCATTTCCAGCCGGTCATCGACGCCATCATCAAGCTCGCGGAAAAGGCCGCGAAGGAGCCGCGCGAGCTCAAGCTGCCGGACAATTCAGCGCTCGAAAACGAAATGCGCGATCTGATCGAAAAAGATCTCCGCGCCGCCTATTCGATCCCCGACAAGATGGAGCGCCACAAGGCGGTCGATGCGGCGAAAGAGCGGGTCATCGGCCATTTCGGCCCACCCGATGCCGAGACGCCGAAATATCCGAAGCTCCAGGTCGCCGCCGTGTTCAAGGAACTCGAAGCCAAGATCGTGCGCTGGAACATCCTCGACACCGGCATGCGCATCGATGGGCGTGACGTGAAATCGGTGCGGCCGATCGTCTGCGAGGTCGGCGTTCTGCCACGCACGCATGGCTCGGCGCTGTTCACCCGCGGCGAGACCCAGGCGCTTGTCGTAGCGACGCTTGGCACCGGCGAGGATGAACAATTCGTCGACGCGCTGCAGGGCACCTACAAAGAGACGTTCCTGCTGCACTATAATTTTCCCCCATTCTCGGTCGGCGAGACCGGGCGGCTTGGAGCACCGGGCCGGCGCGAGATCGGCCACGGCAAGCTCGCGTGGCGTGCGATCCACCCGGTGCTGCCGGCGCATGCCGAGTTCCCCTACACGATCCGGGTGGTCTCGGAGATCACCGAATCCAACGGCTCATCCTCGATGGCGACGGTGTGCGGCACCTCGCTGTCGCTGATGGATGCCGGCGTGCCGCTGAAGCGGCCGACCGCGGGCATCGCCATGGGATTGATCAAGGAGGAGGAGCGGTTCGCCGTGCTCTCCGACATCCTCGGCGATGAGGACCATCTCGGCGACATGGACTTCAAGGTCGCCGGTACCGAACGCGGCGTCACCTCGCTGCAGATGGACATCAAGATCTCCGGCATCACCGAGGAGATCATGCGCGTCGCGCTCGGCCAGGCGAAGGACGGGCGCATGCACATTCTCGGTGAGATGGGCAAGGCGATCACATCGGCCCGCGCCGAGCTCGGCGAACACGCGCCGCGCATCGAAGTGTTCTCGATCCCGGTCGACAAGATCCGCGAAGTGATCGGCTCCGGCGGCAAGGTGATCCGTGAAATCGTCGAGAAGACCGGCGCCAAGATCGACATTTCGGACGACGGCACCGTGAAGGTCGCCTCTGCCAAGGCGGAATCGATCAAATCGGCGATCAACTGGATCAAGTCGATCGCCTCCGATCCGGAAGTCGGTCACATCTATGAAGGCACAGTGGTGAAGGTCATGGACTTCGGCGCCTTCGTGAACTTCTTCGGCGCCAAGGACGGTCTGGTCCACATCAGCCAGCTCGCCCCACGTCGGGTGCAAAAGACGACCGACGTCGTCAAAGAAGGCGACAAGGTCAAGGTCAAGCTGCTCGGCTTCGATGAGCGTGGCAAGGTGCGGCTGTCAATGAAGGTGGTCGATCAGGAAACCGGCGAGGATCTCGAGGCGAAGCAGAAGGCCGAAGCTGCGGAGGCGCGCGAAGCGGCGGCGGGCGGCGCTGAATAGCTGCACTTCACTTTCGACAGCCCAAGCGGAAGGCGGCCAAGCGGCCGCCTTCGGCGTTTCCGGGTGCCGCGCTTCTCGGAAAACTATTGCGTATGAGCGCGTTAGGACAAATCCGACAAACTGTGACGACGGTCACGCCAATTGGCGATCCGCTGCAATAAGCTTGTCTTTAGTTCAGAGGCATCGCTGGAGGAGGCCGCCATGGCGACCGTTATGAAAAAGACCCGCTCGCGCATCCTGCGTTGGTTCAAGCGCACCACCGAACAAAACAAGCCGCCCTATCGTTGGTACGAAGTTGAGCACATCGGCATGTAAGCTTGTTCTCATTCTCCGTCTGACTGTGTCAGCCTCGGAGGCGAAGTGAGCGGCACCTCGCGGCGCCGCTCGTTTGCTATTCGCCGATTGAAATGGCTGCCTCGCCGCCGCCGGGTACGGGTCGCGGCCGGCGCATCAGAAGAATCAGGAGGGCGGCCGGCAGGCTGACCAGCAGCATCAGCTTGAAATCGTCCGTATAGGCGATGATCGACGCCTGCCGCGTGATCTCGGCATTGAGCGAACGCAAACCGGCCTGCGTCGCTGAATTCCAGAACAGATAGGCACCGCCGGTCTGCAGCATCCTGTTGAAGGGGGTGACTTGCTCGGTGATCGCGGCATGGACCGCTTGCGTATTTTCCACCAGCATGAACGACGTCACCGAAATGCCGATCGAACTGCCGACATTTCGCACCAAGCTGAATAGTGCGGTGCCGTCGGTTCGCAACTCGGCCGGCAGCGTGCCGAAGGCGACAACCTGTAGCGGGGTAAAGACGAGACCGAGGCCGGCACCCTGGATGAATGTCGTCGTCGCGAGCGACCACGCGCCGATATCCGGCGTCCACTCCACCATCTGACGGCCCGATTCCGCCAGCATGGCGAAGCCGATGAACATGACTAAGCGCGGGTCGAGACGGTTCACGAACCGTCCAGCAATCAGCATACTGAGCATCGTACCGAAGCCGCGTGGAGCCATCAGCACGCCGGCTTGCCCGACCGAATAACCTCCGAGATTCTGCAGGTAGGGCGCGAGCAACGCTGAGCTTGCAAAAAGCACCAAGCCGATCGCGAACATCACCACCAGGCCCGCACTGAAATTGATATCGCGGAATATGCGCGGCGGGATGAACGGCCGCTCGGACGTCATCATGTGGGCGAGGAAGAAATAGAGCCCGAGCACGGCGAGTGCAGCTTCCACCACGATCTCCGTCGAGCCAAACCAGTCCTTCAACTCGCCCCGATCGAGCATGAGTTGCAGCGCGCCGAGCCCGATGCTGAGCGCGCTGAATCCCAACCAGTCGAAACGCATTTCCGGGCTGCGCCGGTCGTGCGGCAGAAAAAACACGAGGCCAGCAATTCCGAGCACTCCGAACGGCAGGTTAATGAAGAAAACCCAACGCCAGTCGTAAACGTCGGTCAGATAGCCGCCGAGCGTCGGACCGAGAATCGGGCCGACCATGACGCCGACGCCCCACAGCGCCATCGCCGAACCACGCTGCTCGAATGGATAAAGATCGAGCATGGTCGCCTGCGAGAGCGGCACCAGCCCGGCGCCGAATGCGCCCTGCAGCAGCCGAAACAGCACCATCTGCTCGAGTGTGTTGGCGAGACCGCACAGCATCGACGTCACGGTGAAGCCAGCGAGACAGGTGATGAACAGGTTCTTGCGGCCGAATCGCGCCGAAAGCCAACCCACCGGCGCGGTCATGATCGCCGCCGCGACGATGTAGGACGTCAGTACCCAGGTGATTTGATCGGGAGCGGCGTCGAGCGTGCCTTGCATGTAGGGCAGCGCGACATTGGCGATGGTGCCGTCGAGCGACTGCATCAGCGTCGCCACCACCGTACATATCGTGACGATGCCGCGGTGCGGTGGAATGGGCTGGGCTGCGATCGTCGTCATGGGTCGCCGTGACGACGTCAGAACAGCTCTGAGAACGTGCGGTGGTGCTTGGTATCGATATCGACCGTGACGCTCATTCCGGCCCGCAACGGCAGATCACCCGACTTGGGGTCGATCCGGATGCGCACCGGAATTCGCTGCACCACTTTCACCCAGTTGCCGCTCGAATTCTGCGGCGGGAGAATGGCGAATTCCGACCCGGCCGCCGGCGCGATGCTTTCAACGTTGCCGTTCCATTTGTGGCCCGGATAGGTATCCACGGTGATCTTCACCCGATCGCCGAGCTTCACATGGGTCAGGTCGGTCTCCTTCATATTGGCGTCGATCCAGAGGTCACTCGACGACACCAGCGCGACCGCGCCGGTATTGGTCAGTGCTGCAGTCTGTGCGACGAGGTAAGTGCCCGGCTGTAGGGCATTGACCTGCGTGACCACGCCGTCAAACGGCGCCCGCACGATCGTATGATCGAGCTGTCGCTGCGCCTCGTCGACCTGTGCCTTGACCTGCTGGTATTGCGGGTGCTGGTCGACGGGAATGTCCGGATTGCCGCTGAGCCGTGCCAATTGGACCTGCGCCTGCTGGCGCAACGATTCGAGCCTGCTCTTGTCGGAATCGAGGTTGAGGCGCGCCTGGTCGTACTCAGCTCTCGAGACAGTGCTGTTTCGGATCAGCGCTGCATCGCGATCGTAGGTTGTCTGGTCGAGCTCGACCTTCGACTGCTGCGCGGCAACGTCGTGCAGCATGCGCGTATAATCGGCTTTCATCGCTTCGATATTCAGCGCCGTCTGGGCGAGGCTCGCTTTGACGTTTTCGAGCGCGATCTGGAATTGTCGCGGGTCGACGCGAAACAGAACATCGCCCTTCTTGACCGTCTGACCTTCGCGCACGTCAACTTCACTGACAATTCCCGAAATGTCGGTCGAGACCATCAGCTTGGCGGCATGCACATAGGCGTCGTCGGTCGAAACGTAGCGGCCGCCGGTGATGTAGAAGCCCAGCCCAGCCGCAACCGCCATGATCGGCACGACGACAAGGAGCAGAAAGCGCTTGCGCAGCCGCAGCAGCGCCGCAAGTCGGCGCGTACGTGGTTTGCCCGGCTGGACGCTGGGCGAAAATTTGAGAACGGTATCAGCCATAGTGCCGTTCGGCGGCGGCGCCGGCGCCATTGCGCTGCTGGATGGCCTGCCGCACGTTCTCCTTCACGATTGCGAGCTGGCCGACGATGCGCTCGACAGCATCTCGATCGACCCCGACCAGAGCGGTCGCCATCATGTCCTCGCCAAGCTCGGCGAGGCGTTCGAGCAGCGGCTGTGCCGCAGGTGTCAAAAATAAGCGCTTGGCGCGCCGATCGGTCGGATCCGAACGGCGCTCGATCAAGCCGTTGTCGCAGAGCCGGTCGAGCAGGCGGGTCAATGTAATGGGCTGAAGGTCGAGCATTTCCGCAAGTTCCGACTGCTTCAGGCCCTGGAAGCGATCGAGCCTGACCAGTACAGCCCACTGCGCGCGCGTAATGCCGAATTGTGCCGCCTTCTGGTCCGCATAAGTCCGCAGCATGCGGGCTACGTCATTGATGGTGAAAGCAAATTCTCGACCCAGCGAGCGTGGCAAGATGGCGTCTCCCGTCTGATCCGGCGACGAAGCCTATATTATGCCTGCTTAAGGCAGGCGCACATAACATAAGGATGCTTATATAATTGTCCAGGGCATTTCGGCAATTGGGCGTAGCCGTTTCGAACCTCAGACCAGCCCCAGCTCGCCGAAGGCGTCGACGTGATGCTCCGCGGCGTCCTGCGCAAAGCAGCAAAACACCACGCGATCGATGCCACGCGGCGATGCGGCGAGTTCCGCGGCCACCGTGCCAACTGCGATCCGTGCGGCGCGGTCAGCCGGAAAGCGATAGACACCGGTCGAAATCGCCGGAAATCCGATCGAGCGCAGTTGATGAGAACCGGCGAGACCGAGTGCGACCCGGTAACAGGATCCGAGCAGGTCGTCCTCGCCTTCGCCCCCGCCCTCCCAGACCGGGCCGACTGCGTGAATGACGTATTTGGCGGGCAGCCGATAGGCCCGCGTGATCTTGGCCGCGCCCGTGACGCAGCCGCCAAGCGTGCGGCATTCGGCGAGCAATTCCGGGCCGGCCGCACGGTGGATCGCGCCGTCGACGCCACCGCCGCCCAGCAAAGTTCGGTTGGCGGCATGGACGACGGCCTCGACGTCGAGCGTCGTGATGTCGGCGACGCAGATTTCGAGCCGAGCGCCGCCTATTTCCGCGGACAGCAACGGTGGTGCGGTTGCCATGGTCATCGCCGGTAATTTATCACGCCCATTCGGCCTGCGCTTCGGCGCGCAAATCCACCGTGCTCTTCACGCCGATATCCTCGAAGTGATCGTCGAGGAAACGTCGTGCTGCGCGCTTGCCGCTGAGATGCAGCATCTCGAAGAAATCGTAGTCGGTCGAAAGCTTGCTGAAGGCGTCAAAGTGCGTGCCAAAACGATCAAGCACAATGCGATGCACATTGATGCGTCGATATTGGCCGGGTCCCGTGCCGCGCGGCAGCCTGCCCTGATCGATCAGGCGGGCAACGAAGTCGATGGCTCGATATTCTCCGAGCAAAGACGAGTTAAACGTGATCTCGTTGATCCGATTCATGATCTCACTGGACGATGTCGGAGTTGCCTGCCGTTCCAGTGGATTGATCTGGACCACCAGCACGTCCTCGGTGGTGGTGGTGCCGAAAAACGGGAAGATGACGGGATTGCCCAGATAGCCGCCATCCCAATAGGGCACGCCATCGATCACCACGGCGCGGAACAACAAGGGCAAGCAGGCGGATGCCATGACGGCATCGGCGGTGATCTTCTGGCGAGGAAATATCCGCACTCGTCCGGTCTGCACATTGGTGGCCGAAATGAACATCTGCAGGTTTGAATTCTTCCGCAGCGCCTCGAAATCGACGAACCGTTCAAACAGATCTTTGAGCGGATTGATGTTGAGAGGATTGACGTCATAAGGCGAGAAATAGCGCGACAAGGCGTCGAGCCACGCCTGCACCGGCGTGCCCTCGAGCGGCGTGAATGACAGCAGCCGTTCCATCACCGCACGCTGCAGCGCCGGCAGGTTGCCGGAACTACTGGCGGCGCGCCAGAAATCGCCGAGCCGCTTGATCGCTTCCTCGCGCCCGCCGCGCGTCAACCCGTCCGCCAACATCACCGCATTTACGGCACCGGCTGACGTACCCGAGATGCCCTCGACTTCCAGCCGTTCATCGAGCAGCAGGTGCTCGAGCACACCCCAAGTGAAAGCGCCATGCGCGCCGCCACCTTGCAGCGCAAGATTGACGCGCTTCGGCTTGGTCACAGCCTCGACTGGTGCCGCGCGGCCAGGCAGCAGCGACGCGAGAATATTCTTCATGCTGGCGCGCTTAGGCGATGTCCGCACTCACGCCGCAGTCCAGCCGCCATCGATCGACAGATTGGCGCCGGTGATTGCCTTCGCAGCGTCGGAGCAGAGATAGACGGCAAGCGATGCCACTTCGTCCACCGTGACGAACTCCTTGGTCGGCTGCGCTGCCAACAACACGTCGCGCTTGACCTGGTCCTCGGTCATCCCGCGCGCTTTCATCGTGTCGGGAATCTGCTTCTCGACAAGCGGCGTCCAGACATAGCCCGGGCTGATGCAATTCGCCGTAATGCCGAAGGTCGCAACCTCGAGCGCAACCGTCTTGGTGAGACCAGCGAGACCGTGCTTGGCCGATACGTAGGCGACCTTGAACGGCGAAGCGACGAGCGAATGCGCGGAAGCCGTGTTGATGATGCGCCCCCATTTACGCGCCTTCATTCCCGGGACCGCAGCGCGGATCGTATGAAACGCCGACGACAGATTGATGCCGATGATCTGGTCCCATTTCTCGATCGGGAATTCCTCGATCGGAGCGACGTGCTGGATTCCGGCATTGTTGACCAGCACATCGAGCGATCCAAATGTCTGCTCGCTGCTGCGGACCATATCGGCAATCTCGGCTGGCTTGCTCATGTCAGCCGCCGAATAGATCGCCTTGACGCCGAAGTCCTTTTCGATGGTGGAGCGTTCCTTCTCGATCGCCGATTTGTCGCCGAAGCCATTGATGGTGACGTTGGCACCTTGCGCGGCGAGAGCGCGCGCGATCGCAAGGCCGATACCCGAGGTCGAGCCGG
>Ga0335079_10005826_pt1 | contig 14099 bp, 15 predicted proteins | sample Lox_Sample_33_FD_206719 | JGI IMG/M metagenome (GOLD analysis project Ga0335079, IMG submission 206719) | Soil microbial communities from Loxahatchee National Wildlife Refuge, Florida, United States - Lox_Sample_3.3 | ecosystem: Environmental > Terrestrial > Soil > Wetlands | place: USA...
ACTGCCAGCCTCCGTTGGGCTGAATGCTGGTGAAGATATAGAAGCCGGTCTCAAACCAGCGGTTGATGCCCTGAGTGATTTCCACGGTCTCGTGCTCGGCGTGGTTGGTGGGAAGCACGCCATCCTCGACGGTCCTGCTGCCTTCGGCGGTGAAATTCGAGTGCAGTTCCACCATGGTGGTGGCGGGAGGAACGGTGTCTGAACCGTAAACCTGGATTTCGTAGTTATCCTGGGCGCAGGCGGAAGGCGAGGCTGCGAGACCTATCACCAAGGCGAGAACGAACCCACACCGGAAACTCATACCTGGACCGCCATTCCATCTTCGTCACTCGACGGATGTTGTGATGATGCCTTGCGGAATGCTTCGACCGCAAGAGTGGCACCGGGAACCTGCCATCGGGCGCGGGTGTCGAATGCTTTCAGAGACGCGCGCCTGAGAGGAGCGAAGGCAATGGCTTTCCTGATGGCAGGCGGAGGTGCGCCCCGGCCGCAAATCAACGTCACGCCGCTGATTGACGTGCTGCTGGTGCTGATTATCGTGTTCATGGTGGTGGAGTCCATGTCGAAGCGGCAGGGGCTGTACGCGGAGGTTCCGCAGCCGGCGCAGCAGACCAGTGAGCCGCCGCCGGTGCGGACGATTGTGATCGAGGTGGAGTGGAACGCAAAAAATAACGTTGCCGAGTTGAAGATCAACCAGAAAGAAGTTGCGTGGAAAGATCTGGAGCCCCAGCTGCGCGACATTTTCAAGCAGCGGGCAGAACGAGTGGCGTTTGTGAAAGGCGGGGACGATGTGGATTTCGAGTATGTGGCCGATGTGATTGACGCGGCACGGGAGGCGGGGGTGGACCGGGTCGGGCTGCTGACGAAAGAGTGAGCCGGGCTGCCCTTACGCGGACCGCACCCCCGCGGAGCTTTGTTTCGCCGGGCCGACGAGGGCGCCTTTTCCCACGCCGTGCCGTGGTCTTCTCGCTAGGCGCATACCGCCTCCTGCTACGATACCGAAGTGCCTTCGCTGCTCGAAGTACGCCACCTGAGTGTGGAATTTCCGGCGCCTGAAAATGGCGCTTCACGCGCCTCGGCCCCGCCGCTGCTGGCCGTCCGCGACGTCAGTTTCTCGCTCGCCGGGGGCGAGGTGCTGGGCCTGGTAGGAGAATCCGGCTCGGGAAAATCGCTGACCGCGCTGGCCACTATGCGGCTGCTGCCTCCGGGAGCGAAGCCTGCGGGCGAAATCGAGTTCACCGAGAACGGGGACTCGCGAAATCTTCTGCGGCTGAGCGACGAAGAAATCCGCCGCCTGCGGGGTGCACGCATCAGCATGATCTTCCAGGAGCCGATGACCGCGCTGAATCCGGTGATGCGGGTGGGGGAGCAAATCGCCGAGGCGGTGCAGGTACACTCCGCCGTATCCAGGAAAGAGGCCTGGGAGCGGGCAGTGGCGGCGATGAACGATGTGGCCATTGCCGACCCGAGCCGGCGGGCCCGCAACTATCCGCACCAGCTCTCAGGCGGCATGCGGCAGCGGGTGATGATCGCCATGGCTATTGTGAACCGGCCGCAGCTGCTGATTGCCGATGAGCCAACGACCGCCCTAGATGTGACCATTCAGGCGCAGATCCTCGAACTGCTGGCCGAGCTGCGCGCCAGGTTTGGCCTGACCATGCTCTTCATTTCGCATGATCTGGCAGTGGTGGCGCGGGTGGCGGAGCGGGTGGCGGTAATGTACGCCGGTAACCTGGTGGAACTGGGGCCACGGCAGGCCGTATTTGAGTCGCCGGCGCATCCTTACACCCGCGGCCTGCTGAGGGCGGTACCTACCTTGCAGACCGACCGCAGCCGCCCGCTTCAGACCATCGAGGGCACGGTGCCGCCCTTGCACGCGGTTCCGTCCGGCTGCCCCTTCGAGCCGAGGTGCGAATTCCGCATAGCGGAATGTTCCCGCGCCTTGCCGCCGCTAGTCGAGGTCGGCGCCGGCCATTGGGCCAGGTGCCCGGAGGTGAACGCCCCGCCCAATAAGACGGTACCGGCGAGGCTTTCGGGTCTATAATCGCCGTTTTGCCGGTATCAAAAAACGTGCGCGTTCTCATACTGAGCGACATCCACAGCAACCTGGAGGCCCTGGAAGCCTGCCTTGCCGCTGCTCCTCCCTACGATAGCGTCGTCAACCTGGGCGACCTGGTAGGCTACGGCGCCAGCCCCAACGAGGTGGTGGAGCGCTCCCGGGGGCTGGGGAAGTTCTTCGTGCGCGGCAACCACGATAAAGCGGCGGTGGGGCTGATTGACATAAAGGATTTCAACCCCATGGCGGGAATCGCCGCGCTGTGGACCCGCAATGCCCTGGCCGCCAACAACCTGGAATGGCTGCACGGTTTGCCGCAGGGGCCGAGGCAGCTCGACGATCTGCCGGGCGTGCAATTCGTGCACGGCTCGCCGTTCGATGAAGATGAGTACGTGATCAATGTGCGCGACGCCGCATACCCCCTGGCTTCGACGCTAGTGCCTTTGACCTTTTTCGGGCACACCCACCTGCAGGGCTGCTTTCTGCTAAAAGATGCGGCCGCTGAAGCCTTCTACCCGCCCTACCGCACGGTGGGACAAGCCGAAACCACCGAATTCCCCTTGAAGCAGGGCATACGGTACCTGGTGAATCCGGGCTCGGTGGGGCAGCCGCGCGATGGCGATTGGCGGGCGGCTTTTGCCGTGTTTGACACCGAGGCGCAAGTGGTGACCTTCTGCCGCGTTCCCTACAACCTGCAGGCGGCGCAAGAGCGCATTCTGGGCGCGAACCTTCCGCAGCGCCTGGCGACGCGGTTGGCCGCGGGGCGCTAGCGGCGTACACTCCCATTCATGCCCAGCAAGGCCAGCCTTAAAACGGGAAATCTCTTCGCCGCACCCGGGCGGAATCCTCCTCCCCGGCAATACATCCTGGCCCATAGCGATGGCGGAGCGCGCGGCAACCCCGGGCCGGCCGGCTATGGAGTGGTGATTCAGGATGAGGCGGGGAAAAAAGTTGCCTCTTTCAGCCAATACCTGGGCCACCAGACCAACAATTTCGCGGAATATCAAGGATTGATCGCCGCTCTGGAGTATGCGCTGCAGCACGGGCATAAGGCGCTTAAGGTGGTGAGCGATTCTGAGCTGCTGGTGCGGCAGATCAAAGGCATTTACAAGGTCAAGAACCCGGCGCTGCGGGAACGCCACGCCCGCGCCACGGAATTGATTGCCCAACTCGAATGGTTCTCGATTGACCACGCCCTGCGGCAGCACAACCGCGAGGCCGACCTGCTGGCCAATGAGGCCATGGACAAAGGCATGGGGCGAAGCTAGCACGTTGCCGGCAGGCAGTCACTTGCGCTTCTTGATAATCTCGCGAATCTGCTCGGCCAGTTCCTGAAGAATCTCGTTGAGATGAACCAGGTTGCCGGTCTGGAACTCGATCGAGGGCTCTTTCAGGTCTTCGCTGATGGTGCGGCAGAGCTGATGGGCCGCCCGGATGCGCTCGGCAGCCAGCAGCGAGAGCACGCTGCTCGAATCTTCCCCCACTTCCTTGCGGGTCACGTATTGCTGCGCCGCCCAGGCAGTGTTGCGCACGCGATTGAGAGCGTCACGGAAGTCGGAGAGAATGCGCGGGTCCACATCGCCGGAGAGCAGGAGCGCGTGTGCCCCCTGCAGCTCGCCAATGGCGGCTTCGAGTCCGGAGGGCGCGGGGAGGTCAGTAGCGGAATAGGGCATCAGATTACCTCGAGGACAGAGTTTCGACTGGCATGATTTCGCAGGATCGCGGCATGGGGCTCGTCAACTTCAGATGGGTTTACCGTTCCGCCGCCAGCTCGGCTATTTTTTCCTGGCAGGCGGGGCACAGGCCGCTGCCCTTGATATCGATCCACTCCACCGCGTGTGAGGCGGCCATGGCGCACTGGTAATCGCTGCAGTGGTTGAGGTGGAAGGTGTGGCCCAGTTCATGAACTGCCTCCTTCAGCAGACGCTGCTCCAGCACCAGGGGATCGGCGGGCAGCCCATAGAACTCCTGGCGCAGGCGGTGAACCGAAACCAGGGCTGACGGGCCCCCGATCTGGGCTTCGCCGAACACGAAAGTGAGAATGGGGATGTAGAGATCTATGGCGGTAATCCCCAGCAGGCGCGAGCAACGGGGCGTGACCAGGGCACCCATGAGCCGCAACAGCTCGGACGAGTGATATTGCTGCCGTTCTCCATGGAAGGTCGAGGACGGGTCAAGCGCCCGCGGAAGAATTTCGCAAGCCAAGGGAAAAATCTGGGGCAGGATGTCACGCATTTCCTGCAACAGCCCCTGCTCCACGTTTCCTATCGGCAGCAATTGCAGCGACTTCATTATTTTTCAACGCACGGGCGCGACCAGCCGTATTTCTTAAGCTTGTGGTAGAGCGTGACCCGGTCAATATCGAGGATTTCGGCGGCCCGGGTCTGGTTGCCGCCGCACTCCTCCAGCACGCGCAGAATGTGAGCCCGCTCCATTTCTTCCAGAGTACGGTCGCCGTTGGTAGGCGCCGCCTTGAAGATAAAGTCCTGGGGGCGCAACTCCGGCTCCTGGGCCACGACCATGGCGCGCTCCACAGCATTCTCGAGTTCCCGGATATTGCCCGGCCAGGGCTGCTGCTGCAGGCGATTCATGGCCTCGGGCGAGACCCGGCTGATGCGCTTGTTCATGGCCAGGGAGAATTTGCGTACGAAGTGGTCAACCAGGAGCGGGATGTCTTCGCGGCGCTCGCGCAAGGGCGGCAGCTCGACGCGGAAGACATTCAGCCGATAAAAAAGATCGGGGCGGAATTTGCCCTCCTCAATCAACTGTTCCAGGTTCTTGTTGGTGGCGGCGATGCAGCGGAAGTCCACCTTGACGACCTGGTTGCCGCCGACCCGGGTTATCTCGCGCTCCTGCAGAACGCGCAACAGATCGGTCTGGGTCTTGAGGCTGATATCGCCAATTTCATCCAGAAACACGGTTCCGCCTTCGGCCACTTCGAACTTACCCTTCTTGCGGTATTGCGCGCCCGTGAAAGCGCCCTTTTCGTGTCCGAAAAGTTCACTTTCCAGGAGAGTTTCGGTTAAAGCCCCGCAGTGGATGGCCACCAGAGGATGAAAGCGCCGGGGGCTGGCGGCATGAATCGCACGCGCCACCAGCTCTTTGCCGCTGCCGCTCTCGCCGGTGATCAGGACAGTGGCGTCGGTCGGCCCGACGGTTTCGATTGCTTCAAAGACCTTCCGCATGGCCGCGCTCTGGCCGATGATGTCCCCCGGGCGAGAAGCTTCCGCCACGGTTTCGCGCAGCACGGCGTTTTCGTGCTCGGTGCGCTTGTGCTGCAGAGCGTTCTTTACCAGGTGGGCGATTTCTTCCGGGTCCAGCGGCTTGGTCACATAGTCGTAGGCCCCGTTCTTGAGGGCCGCGACGGCAGTTTCCACCGACGCATAACCAGTCATAATGATGACCATGAGCCGTGGGTCAATCTCATGCATGCGGCGCTGCAATTCGATGCCGTCGGTGCCACGCATTTTGATATCTACCAGGGCTACGTCCCAGGAGTGTTCCGCCAAGCGGGTGAGCGCGTCATTGGCACTCTCTGCCGTGCCCACCTCGTAGCCCTCCTCCTGAAACCATTTATGCAGCGAGTCGCGCACGCTGAGTTCATCATCCACGATCAGTAGTTGTCCGGGTGCGTTCACGTTCATCACCTCGCTTTGCTGACTTCCGGCTCGACCGGCGCCGGGCCTGCCGCTGCCGGCAGGGCTTGCAGCGGCAGCCGGATGCAGAAGCAGGTGCCCCTGCCGACTTCCGATTGCACGCTGATCTGGCCCCCGTGCCGCTCGACAATGGAACGGCTGATGGCAAGCCCCAACCCGACGCCATGATTTTCTTTGGTGGTAAGAAAAGGCTCGAAGATTTGCGGCATCACTTCGGGAGGAATACCCACGCCGTCGTCACGGACTTTGAGTTCAATCTCCCCAGTCGCGGCTTCCGCAGATATCCGCTGGCGGGTGGCGGGCTCCCCGTAAAGGCGAGTCTGCAGCCACAGGTTGCCGCCGTGAGGCATGGCGTCAATGGCATTCATGACCAGAGCCAGCAGGACCTGCTCGATCTGCGCCGGATCGCAGTGGACCGGAGGCAAATTGCCGGCTAGATCGCGATGCAGCTCAACTGCGCTCATTTCCAGCTGGTGCTGCACCAGGCGAAGGCAGCGGTCCACCACTGCGTTGAGGTCGGTGGGCTCCGGATTCATGGGAGAGGTGCGGGAGAAAGTGAGCAGATTCCTGACCAGATCGCCGCAGCGGCGGCTCTCCCCGGCAATCAGGTCGAGGCATTGCAAAGCTTCCTGCCGTTTTTCTCCCTCCACGGTTCCGCGGTCTATCCATTTGTGCAGCAACTTGGCGTAGGTCAGAATTCCGGAGAGGGGATTATTGATTTCGTGCGCCACCACCGCCGCCATCTTGCCGATCGAAGCCATTTTTTCCGTGTGCAGCACATGCTCGTGAGCGCGCTTCAATTCGCGGGTGTTTCGTTCCACGCGATCTTCGAGAGTCCTGGTCCAGGCCACGACCTCTTCATTGGCGGCGTGCAATTGCCGGCTCATGCCGTTGAACGAGTGCGCCAACTCGCCGACCTCGTCGCCAGACTGGACCTCCAACTGATAGCCCAGGTCGCCCTCCGCCAGGCGTTCGGTGCCCTTTTTCAGAGCCTGGATGGGTTTGCCGACCTCCCACCACACGAAAAGCCAGCTCAGCACGCCGATGAACAGCATTCCGGCTATGGTGTAAGCCAACATGCGGTTACTGCTCTGGGCTAATTGCGTATCGGCCTTGGCCAGAGAAATGTTTGTATCCAGCACCCCCAGCACCTGCTGAGTGGGGGGATGAGCGTGGCACTCCCCCTCGGAGCAGGCGGGCTGGTTCTCGAGTGGCGTGATGATGCCGAGAACGCGCTGGCCTTTGCTATCGCGGTAAATGCGAAAGCGGTCGGGGCGGTTCAGTTTCACCAGGGGCTGCGATTGAGCGTGGCAGGCGTAGCAGGCTTCGGCCCGCTTATCCACGATGTGGTTCACCTCGCTGGGATCGGTGGAGTAGCTGATGCGGCCTTCTTTGTCGAAGATGCGCACTCGTACCATCCCAGGCTCGTCGCCAATGGTGTTCATCACCTGGTACAAGCCTTCGCGGTCGTTGCGCAGCATGTAATAGGCAGTGCTGCGCCGGATGACGTCGCTGACCCGTTCGGCGCTCAGCAGGGTGCTTTGCTCGAGGTGCTCGCGATGCAGGCGGATGTTGAGATAGCCGAGAACCCCGAACACGGCCGTCATTGAGGCCACCAGGGAGAAGAGCAGCTTGGCGCTTAGGCTCCTGGCTTTATGCTTCCATCCTTTCCCCGGCGGCGAACTGGAGTCATGAACGGACATCGGTGAACTCGGGCGCGCGCAGCCTCGACTTGGCCACGCCGGGCGCAGGTTGAGCGACCCGGAACATACCGGACTCCCGCACCTGGGGAAACACCGGCAGATACTTCACGGCCAGAGCAAACAGGGCGAAGGCCGAAGCCACCAGGCTCAGGGTGATGGCGAATTCGGTCCAGCGGGGGAAGTAGTAGGTGCCGGAGCTGGCTTCCATGCCGGTAATGGCAACGTTCATCCGGTTGGTAACTACGCCCAAAAGCGTCAGGACCGAGCACAGATAAAGGCCAGTCAGGCGCTGGTGAACCCGCGTCCAGAACAGCAGGAGCATGGGCGTGACCAGCAGCGCGGCCTCCAGCAGGAAGAGGTAAGTCTCTGTGCGGGGCAGAACCAGCAGATGGAAGACGCCGCGATGCACCATGTCCAAAATCCGCACGGTCACATAGACCGAGAGCGCGACCGCGAGCACCCGCCCAAGACCTACCAGCAGCGGCAGCTCCAGCTGCTTGCCGAATGCTTTGCTGCTGTGCCAGGACTCGAAAATCACCATGGCGATTCCGGCGCAGACCGCGGAGAGAAAGAAAAATACCGGCTCAAAGGGCGAGTACCACAGAGGATAGAGCTTTCCCGGGACGATGAGATAAAGGCTACCCAGCGACGACTGGTGCAAGGTGGAGAGAATGACGCCGGCGATGACCACCGGAATCGTGATACCGTGCACAAGGCTCAGGGCCCGTTTCCACTTCAGGCGCTCGAAAAGGGCAGGAATGAATTCCAGGAGCAGTACGGTGGTGTAAAGCATGACGCACCAGGCGATCTCGAACATCACCGAGTGGTCATTCCACATGACCAGCGGATGCCAGACGCGATAGGGGCGCCCGAGATCAATGATCAGGGAGATGATGAACATCGAGTAGCCGAGGAAGGCGGTCAAGATGATGGGACGAAGAATCGGTTGATAGCGCTTGAGATTGAAAATATGCACGACCGCGGCGAGGGTAAAACCGCCGCCCGCGAGCGCCACCGAAAACAACTTGAAACCTACCCACAGACCCCAGGGAAAGGCGTCGCTCAAGTTAGTAGAGGCGCCCAGCCCGCGGACAAAACGCAGGGTCAAAGCGTAGGCGCCGGCCAATAACAGCCCGCCCAAGACAAGTTTCCAAAAGGTAAATCTCGGCTTATTCATCTCTTTCCCCCCGTTCGCCGTGGCCGGGACCCTCCTTTTCAGCTTTCTCAGCCGCCGCCACATCCGCGCGGCGACTGGTAATCCACCAGATGCCGCCCAACAGCACTCCTCCCAGAGTCACGACGTCCGGCACCTTGGAGAGCACACGGAAGGTAAGCAGCGGCATGGCTTCATCCAGCATGGCGCCGGGGTAGCCGAACTCCTCGAAGGGCACACTGGAAAGCAGTAATACAGAGGTGCCTCCCACTTCATCCAGGCCGTAAATGTGATTGACATATTGGCCGGGATTGGCGTGAATGCGCTGTTTGGCCTCGGCGATCAATTGCTCGCGCTCTCCAAACCTGGTGGCTCCGGTGGGACAGACCTCGGCGCAGGCAGTTTGCAATCCTTTCTGCACCCGGTTAGAGCACATGGTGCACTTGCGCACCTTGGGCAGAAGCTTGCCCCATTCATACTTGGGCACATTGAAGGGGCAGGCCAACATGCAGTAGCGGCAACCCATGCAGCGGTCAGCTTCATAGATGACCGGGCCTTCCGGCGTCTTGCGCAAGGCCGCCACCGGGCAGGCCGAGGCGCAGGCAGGATCCTGGCAGTTCATGCACAGGCGCCGCATGTACTTTTCGTTCTTGTTGAGAACCGCGGTGTATTTGTGCTCCGACTGCGGCTCGGCGGCGATGGTTTCGTTATAGGGAAGGCCGTTCTGTTCCGCGCACGCTTCCTCACATCGTTTGCAATCAATGCACAAGGTCGCGTCGTACAACAGTGCCTTGCTCATATACCGCCTCCTCCATGGGAGCAAGACCTACTTCTTGCCGAGTTCACGGATATGGGCCACGAGCGAGTTCACTTGCTCGGGCGTCATGCCCTTAGCCGCGTAAGCGTGCGAGGCCTTCTTGCTCTTGCCGCCATTCGCAATGGCGTCCGCTACCTCGGCATCCGGCATTTTCTTGACTTCATCGGAAATCAGGCTGGGGATCTTGGCGGCCGGTTTTCCAGCACCATCAGTCCCATGGCAAACTGCGCATTTCATTTTGTAGAGACTTGCTGCGTCTTGGCCCCATGAAAGTTGGGGCATGAGGAAAAATAGCGTGATCGCAACGGCAGCAATTATGGCCATCAGCTTAATCGTTTTCATTGCCCGAGTCCTTTCCGTAGCGGAGGCAGGAGTGCCTGAGCACACCAGCCTGGTTGCAAGTTTCAACGCCGGGGTGGGCGGCGGCAGTGACCCGAATCACGCCTGGACGTGACACACATCAAAAGGGCCGACGGGCACCGAATTCGGAGGCAGCGAGCAGGGCGCCTTGCGGTATTTCGCAGCATGGCATTGCGATTCACAACAGCGACCCCCGTGGATCGCAAGCTGATGAAATTGAGCCGCCTACGGCGCCGGCCGCCATGGCCGGCAGACTTCGGGCGTTGCGATCTTCCGCAAAGACCCTGCTGCGTTTTTCATCTGGTCGAGCAGTGCGGGACCGCGGCACCCGCCTATCTGATTTATTTCGCGTGAGATCCACGCGCAAGGTTCACGCAGCCGCAGGCGCCGGGCTTCGGCATGGCAATTGCCTTTATGAAATGTGGCAGGCGGCCGAAAGAAGGCACCCTCCAAAGAGGTGGTTTATGACAGTCATCCTGGTTCTCTTTACATTCGCAGGCTTCTTACTCATTGACTACTTCCGCAGCCGCAAGCAGAGTGCCGTACGGCCAGTCATGCAGGCCGGGCGCGAAACGCTGCCTCGCTTGCTTCCCAGCATTGTGGGCGGCTTCCAGGTGCCGGAAAATCTTCGCTATCATCCCGGCCATACCTGGGCACTCAGTGAAAGCCCGAATCTGGTGCGTGTCGGTGTGGATGACTTCGCAACCAAGCTGATGGGAAAGATCGAACGCATCGCGCTGCCGCAGCGCGGCCAATGGGTTCGCCAGGGCCAGAAGCTTCTGAGCTTCTTCCGCGATGGCCAGGCGGTCGAGATGGTTTCTCCCATCGAGGGTACGGTGGCGGAGATCAACGAAGTGGCGGTGCGCGATCCCGAAGCGGCGCGCAAAGATCCCTATGGCGAAGGCTGGCTGCTGACCGTGCAGTCTCCGGACGCCAAGACCAACTTCCGCAATCTGCTGGGCGGCCCCATGGCCCGCACCTGGATGGAAGAGGCGGCGCAGCGGCTGCGCGCCAGGATGCCGGTTTTCGCCGGAGCCCTGGCGCAGGATGGCGGCCTGGCGGTGGACGACCTGACCGCGCACATGCCCGATCAGGACTGGGCCGCGCTGGCCAAAGAGTTCTTCCTCGCGTAGCCGCAGAACCGTGAGAACCAGGAATCAGAGCACGACAGGATCGGAAACTAGAACCGGCGGGAGGACTGAGGCGCAATCCCAGGAATCCCGCCGGCCCCTTTTCAGGGATCAATCGCCCGGACCGCCTGCTTCTCAATCGAAGAGCACCCCGCCCTCTGGCTTAGAAGCGGAAGTTGCGGATCGCCTCCGGAGTTGAGTTGTAGTCCTAATACCATTATTCTATACGTTACGATACGACTCTATACGTTTGTGGAAACTGTTTGACCAGCAATCCTCTATGGTAAGAACGCCGGAAGGGGCGACCGATAGCCTCGACAGCTTCGCGCTACGAGGTTTGACCACGTGCGGCCAGCGGCTCTACGATTGCAGCCCGTACGCCTATGAGAACAACATCAGGCAGCCGAAAAGACAACCAGTCGCTGCTCTTGCCGCGAGAAGCGGCGCTGCAGTTGCGCATCAGCTTCCCCACCATCAAACAGTGGATTTACGCCAAAAAAATCCGCAGCGTGCGGACCGCGGGCGGCCATCACCGCATTCCGCAGAGCGAAGTAGACCGTTTGTTGTTTCGTACGCGAGGAAAAACCAGCGCCGAACGAAAAGAAGTAATCCGCCGGGTCAGCGGGCGCAATCAGTTGGTCGGCCGCATCGAAGAGGTGCGCATCAGCGGACTGATGGCGGAAGTTGTCCTCTCCATCGGCGGCCAGGTCATCACCGCGATCATTACCGCGCGCTCAGCCCGAGAGATGAACCTCAAGCCCGGGCAGACGGCCGCCGCTCTCATCAAGGCGACCGAGGTGATGGTCCTTCGCGTTTGATGTATTCCTCGGGAAGCCCCGCCCAGGTCAACCCTGTCCATCCAAATTCAAAAGAGGCCGCATGAAAATCCGCAGGCTGCTGTGCATTTTGGTGATTGCCTTGCTTTCCTCTCTGTGCGCCGCCCAGGACCTGACCATCGCGGCCGCCGCCGACCTGCAATTTGCCATGCAAGACCTTGCCGCCCGCTTTCACCAGCAAACCGGCACGAATGTGCAGGTGACCTATGGTTCCTCGGGCAACTTTTATCAGCAGCTTTCGAACGGCGCGCCCTTCGATATGTTCTTTTCGGCGAATCTGGACTACGCCAAAAAGCTGGAGGCGGCCGGGCTCACCGTGCCGGGAAGCTACTATCAGTACGCGCAGGGCAAGATTGCGCTCTGGGCGCCCAACGGCTCAAAAGTGGATTTGGGTGCGGGAATGGGCGCGCTGCTCGAACCGGCCGTGCAGAAGATTGCCATCGCCAATCCGCAGCACGCGCCCTACGGGCAGGCGGCAGTTTCCGCCCTGAAGAAGGAAGGCCTCTACGATCAGGTGCAGAGCAAGCTGGTGCTGGGGGAGAACATTTCCCAGACGACCTCATTCGTGGTTTCGGGCTCCGCAGATATCGGTGTGATCGCGCTTTCCCTGGCGCTGTCGCCGAACATGAAAGACAAGGGCCGCTTCCTCGAGGTGCCGCCGGGGGATTACCCGCCGATCGAGCAGGCTTGCGTGATCATGCGGCGGGCAGGCAATAAACAGGCGCTGGCCGAGCAATTTCTGGCCATGATGAAGTCGGCTGAAACGGCGGCGACGCTGCGCAGCTACGGATTCGAGGTTCCGTCTCCCACTCGAGAACCATAATCCGGAGTGCTAGTCGTCGGCCGCTGTTATGGCCGCCGCCCGGCCGGCTTTGCCCGGGCGCTTGCGCTCGTGGCGCACGCTGCGGCCCTCTACCAAATGAAATAACTCTTCGCCCAGATTCTTGGCGTGGTCTCCGGCGCGCTCAAAGGCCTGGGCCATCAGTAAGAGGCTGGTGCTGTAGTCGCGGCGCTGGCGGTCGCGGCTTCCCAGGTGGCGGCGAAACACGGCCCGGCAAAGATGATCAATCTGCGAATCGTTCTGCAAAACCCACGCCGCCTGCTCCACGTTGCGGCGGGTGAAGCCTTCGTGAATCGCGTCCAGCATCTTTTCCAGCACTTCCGACATGGCCACCAGATCGCGGCTGTCTTCCTTGGTCAATCGGGTTGGCAAGCTCTGCAAGCGCAGCGTGACCGACCAGGTGAGATCGCCGATGCGCTCCAGATCAATGATGGATTTCAGGCAGGCCAGCAATTCGCGGGCCTCATCCTCACTTACCTGGGTGATGGCGCTGGTGATTTCCTGGTCAATGCGGCGCTCCATGCGGTCAAGCTCTTTTTCGCAATCGCTCACGGCCAGCATGGCCATCTTGGAGGAGTTTTCAATGAAATCGCGCAGGTTGACGGTGGCATCTTTCGCCACCAGGCAGCCTTGCAGGGCGAGGCCGGTGAGTTCTTTGGTCGAATCAGGTTCTACCGAGTGCCCGCGCCTCATGCCTCCTCCGCGGCTGGAACTATTCCATGATACCGCTGGAAGGCCTGAATGCCCTGCTTGCTCATGTAGCGCTCGAGCACGGCGGGGTCGGTCTGGCGCAGGTCCACCAGCACCAGGCCGTCGAGCACGCCGGAGAAATTCTTGTCCACGTTGAAGCCCACAATCCGCCCGCCCAGCCGGGCGTACTGCTTGAGCAGGATGGGCAGCTCCTTGCCGTCGCTTTCCACGTCAGAGATCGGGTCGCCGAGGTCCTGCACGTCTTTCAGGTCCTGGCAGCCGGCGTAGTCGTTGCGCAGGGCCCAGCCCGGGCGGAATGGGCGGCGGGGTGTGATCCAGTCAGAGAGCTCATGCCTGCGCTCGCGCGCCTCGAAGAACCGAACAATCAGCTCGCGGGACAGCCGGTTGTAGCGGCCGCTGACGCTGACGGCGCCGAACAGAACGGCAAACTCAGGATGGGAGGCGAGGTAACGGCCAACGCCTCTCCACAGCATCAGCAAGGGCGCGTATTGGCGCTGATACTCGGGGCGCACAAAGGAACGGCCGAGCTCGAGCGCCGGGCCGATCCTTTCAAAGATCCGCGGATCGTAGCGGAATAACGTGCTGGTGTAGAGGCCTGCCGGGCCGAGCCGGGGAAGAATTTCCGTTGTGGCCCCTAAGCGGTAGGCGCCCACCAATTCATGTTTGGCGTGGTTCCAAAGAAGCAGGTGCCGGTAGTGGCGGTCGAAGCAGTCGAGATCGCTGCGTTTGCCAGTGCCTTCGCCCGCCGCGCGGAAGGTGACCTCGCGCAGGCGGCCCAGTTCCCGCATGGCGTTGGGAATCTCTTCGGCCTGGGCGAGATAGGCGGAATATTCCCC
>Ga0335079_10005828_pt1 | contig 14098 bp, 9 predicted proteins | sample Lox_Sample_33_FD_206719 | JGI IMG/M metagenome (GOLD analysis project Ga0335079, IMG submission 206719) | Soil microbial communities from Loxahatchee National Wildlife Refuge, Florida, United States - Lox_Sample_3.3 | ecosystem: Environmental > Terrestrial > Soil > Wetlands | place: USA: Florida...
AACGGCGCGACGATCTCGAGCTTCCCGTCACCGTTCAGGTCGACGAGGCTCGGCGACGCGAACCATCCAGTCTCCCCCGTCGGGATGTTGCGGACGAACTGCGGTCGCTTGACGCTCGACGTCCCGCCCGCCGGAACGCAGGCGGCGGACGCGGTTGTCTTCGCGTGCGTCGAGCCCGCCAGCGTCAGCGACAGCCCGGCGAGCAGCGCCGCGGCGGCGGCGGAGCGCGTCATCGAGCCTGGGATCGTAGTCGCTGCCCCAGTCATACTCGTCCGCAATGCCGAGGGCCGATGAACGTCGCCAGCGGATCGCCGTAAGGACGTCGCAGCCGTCCGGCGGATTCGAGACGAGCTCGATGTGCGTGTCGGAAGACTGATCGACGAGTTGACGTCGGCCTCGACTTGATGAGGCGATCGACGTAGGGTCGCTTGCGCGGGGTTCCTTCGATCGCGTGGCGGAAGGAGTCTGGTGGGTGCCAAGAGGTTCGTTCCACTCAGCGGGGCGCTGAGCGTCGTCCTGCTGTTCGCTGCATTTGCAGTGGCCGGCAGCACGCCGAACGGGAAGGCATCGGTCGCGAAGGTCGTCTCGTTCTACGGCCGGCACGAGACGGCCCAGACCGTGTCGGGGGTGCTGCTCAGCCTCGGGGCACTGGCGTTCCTGGTCTTCTCGGCGACGTTCGCCGCGCGGCTTCGCTCCACCCCGGGCGGTCCGGGCGGCGTTTCGGAACTGTGCCTTGCCGGCGGAGTCGTGCTCGTGATCGGCCTGACCGTCTACGCGGGCATCAGCGTGGCGATTGCAGACGAGGTCGGCCACGTGGATGGATCGGTGCTGCAGGGCCTGAACGTCCTGGCCGACGATGCCGTGTTCGTGTTTCTGATCACGGTCGGAACGAGCGCATTCCTGATCGGTGCTGCCGTTGCCGTGTTGACCGGCGACTTCTTACCGAACTGGCTCGGCTGGCTGGCTCTGGTGCTCGCGGTGATCGGCGCGATCCCGAGCCACGTGATCGGCGGGACGCTCGACCATGTGGGCTTCGTGGCGTTCGCCGGACTCGGTCTCTGGACGCTGATCGTCGCCGTTCTTCTCGTCGCCAGACCGGTGCAAGCGGCCCGCGCCGCGTAACCACGTCAGACGAGGCCGACGCGCGCCGCGTACGCGGCCGCGGCGGCCCGCGAGTGAAGGTTTAGCTTGCGCAGGATGTTCGCGACGTGGCGGTGGACGGTGTGCGGGCTGAGCACGAGCCGTCCGGCGATGTCGGCATCGCTGAGCCCGTCGGCGACGAGCCGGAGCACCTCGCGCTCGCGCGCGCTCAGCGCCTCGACCGCGTGCTGGCGGGCCGGCGCGGCGAGGCCTAGGAACGGCGCGATCGCCGCCAGCACGTCGTGGGTGTCACCGAACCAGGCCATGTGCGAGTCGCCCGCGAGTGCAACCAGTTCGGCGTTCGGCGCGAGTGCTGCGAGTGCCTCACCCGCCGTGAAGTGGATCGCGCGGTCGCCGCGCCGATGCACGACGAGTGTGGGCGTCTCGAGCCGCGCGGCATCGTCGCTGATGTCGATGGCGAACGTCAGCTCGAGCAGAGCGACCGCGATCTCCGCCGTGGCGGACCTTCGCTGGAAGCGTGCGAACGACGCTCGCTCGTCCGAGTTGCCGCCGGCGACGAAGATGTCGGCCAGCATCCGGCTGCCGAGCCCCCAGTTGGACCGGACGAGCTCGACCATTGCGTCCCGAACCGCGGGCGGCGCGAGGTGAGCACCGTTCGCGAACGACCCGTAGACGACGAGACGATCGACACGCTCCGGATTGCGGGCGGCGTACGCGACCGCGGTGCAGCCGCCGAACGAGCCGCCGAGGAGCGAGACGCGTTCGAGCTCGAGATGGTCGAGCAGTCCTGCCAGCGTTGCGACCTCGAACTCGAGCGAGAGCGTCTCGTCGGGCCGGTCGCGGTCGGACATTCCACAACCCAGCCGGTCGTAGCGGATGACCTGCCTCCCGCCGGCCAACGCCTCGATCAGGTTGCGGAACCGCTCGTCCTTCCAGTCCTCGACGATGTTGCTCACCCACCAAGCGGGGAGGACGAGCGGCCGGCCGGCAGTGCCGACGGTGGCGAACGCGATCCGGTGGCCGTTCACCCGGAAGGAGCCCGTCTGCTGCCGGCTCATGGGAAGAGCGTAGGGTTCATGGTCATGCAGCCGAGGCCGATTGCCGACACCTCGAGGCTGCCACCCGACGTTCTCTTCTCCGTCAGCTTCCCTCTCCTCTCTCAGCGCGGCACGAGCTGGAGCGTCGCGGCGCGTGGCTGCGGTGCGACGATCGACGGGACGATCGTCGGGTAGCGGTGGCCGTACTTGGCCGCGTACGCGGCGTCGATCGCCTCGGGATCTCCGTCGGTCTCTACGAGCTCCACGTCCTTGTCGACACCTCCGGCGCTGATCCGCGCCTGGTGGCGAGTCAGCGCGCCGCGAAACCACGATGAGTCGCGCCCGTTGACCGAACGGACATAGACGTCATCGCCGACGCGGACGACCCACATCGTCACCGGCCGCCGCAACGTCCCGTCGCCCCGCACGGACGAGAGGCGGAGCTCCTCGGCTTCGCCGATGCGCTCGAGCTCGACGCGAGTCCAGAGGCCGTCGCCAATCTGGGCATCAAGATGTCGGTCCGCGTGCCGATAAGCCGGTCATGGACAGGAGCGGTTTGGACGGCTCGCTCGACAGCAAGGCGAACATCTGATGCTCCGGAGAGGAGTCGTCGGGGGTCTCGCCGCGCTCGGCTTGATCGGCGGCGCTGGCGCGGTTCATTGGAACGGCAATACCGCGACCGTCAGCGTCAAGGACCAGAACGGCGTCACCCACACGACGTCGATCACGGGCGACAGCGGGCAGCAGTACTCGTGCCCCGCAGGCGAGAGGAACAAGCTCAACAAGTTCATCGAGGCCGCAGGCCGGATCAAGATCACCCAGCAGGAGCAGCCGGCCCGGTACAACGAGCTCGTGCCCGCGTACAACGCGCAGATCGACGCGTACAACGCGGCGATCGAAGCCGACTGCACGGCGCAGTAAGCGACGACGCGGGCGTTGGCGGCGGAGTCGAATATTCGCCGGTGGCGCGAGCAGCGGTTGATGGTCGGCACGCGATTGGGACGTGCCGCTACCCCGCAAGGGACTCGAGTTGAGTGACAACGCGGTCGAGTTCACGGATCAGCGGAGTTTCGAAGCCGTTGATCTGTTGATAAGTGGACACGATTGACCGGTAGTACCAAAGCTGGTCGGCGTCAGGATTGAAGCGCGCCCATAGCTCGTCTCCGAGACGCTCGTAGTCGATGAGGATCGACCGAGCGTTGTCGAGCTTGTCGGCAACCGAGACTCGGAGGGCTGACTGCGAAGCACGTGGAAGGTGAGCGATGTAGGACTCCTTCCGTTCGCGCCACGGGGGCTTGGGCTGCTCGAAGGTGTCCGAGCACTCCGCAACGATGCGGGCCACTGTCGGGCCGAACTTGGCTTCGATCTCTGCAAGGCGGGTCTCGCCGCCCTGATCCTCGGGTGCGTCATGCAGGAGAGCGGCAATAGCCTCGTCTTCGCTTCCTCCGTCCTGGAGCACGAGACCGCAGACACTCAAGAGATGCGCAACGTACGGAATGCTCGGGTCGCCCTTTCGAAGCTGGCTCCGGTGGATCTCGGTGGCCCAGCCGAGCGCCTGGATGAAGCGATCCGTCAGCTGCACCGGCCCCATCGTCCCACAGCACGCCCACCGAGACGCTCGCGCTGACGCCGAGCCCGCTGCAGGAGCCCGTTCCGGCGTGACGGTGGTGGCGGGCTTCGTTACCCGCCACCACCTCTCCCCGCTCAGCAGCCGACGCACTGATCGGGGCGGTTGCCCGCGATCAGGGTGTTCGTACGGGAGACCGGCGCGATGCTGAAGACGCCACCTCCCTGCGGGGTCGTGCCGCTGCTCGCGGTGACACTGTTCCCGGTCACGATCGAGTCGATCAGCGTCAGCGACGGCAGTGGAGCGCTGTCGTCGAACCGGCTGTTCCAGATGCCCCCGCCCTGCGCGACGCCGCCGGGCCCCTGCACAGACACGCTGTTGCCGAGCACGAGCACGCTGCGGAACGTCGCCGTGCCGGTGTTCGCGACGCCTCCGCCCTGCGCGAACGTGGGGCCTGACTGCGCGCTCGCGGCAATGCTGTTGCCGGCGATCACGGTCCTCGTGACCGTGGCGGTGCCGTCGAGCTCCATTCCGCCGCCGTCGGTGAACGCGCCACCGCTGCCAGTCGACGACACGCTGTTCGAATTGACCGCGGCGGTGTCGAGGACGAGTGACGCCCCGACGTCGAGGAAGATGCCCCCAGCGTAGGTACCCGCGTCGCCGCTCGTGTTGGTGTCGGAGACGCGGTTGTTGCCGATCGTCGTGTTGCCGATCGTCACGGACGCACCCGCGAAGCCGGTGATTCCGATGCCGCCTGCGAACGAGCCGTCGTCCGAGGCGCCGGCGTTCTGGACCGTCGCGGTGTTGTTACTGACGACGCTGTCGGTGATCGTCATCGGGCCGTCGTCTCCGATGCCGCCGTCGCTCGATCCGGTTCCGTTCGGCGGGCCCGCGATCGCTCGGTTGCCCGTGACCTGGCAGTGACGCATCACGAGCGTCCCGATGAACCGGTTGTGGATGCCGCCGTCGCCGAGCCCCGAGCCGACCCCACCGGGGGTACCGGCCTGATTGTTCGAGATGACGGTGTTCGTCAGGGTCAGGACGCCTGCGTTGTCGATGCCGCCGCCGTCGCCGAACGCGCACGGGTTCGGGCTGCCGCAGAACGAGCCGGCGAGCGTCTGGCTCGGGGTCACGGTGTTGCCCGTGATCACCGAGTCGCTGATCGAGACCGTCGCACCGGTCGACTGAACCTGCGACTGCGGGATCCAGACGCCGCCGCCGAACGTGACCGTGGAGTCGGGCTGGGTCGTGTTGTTCCCGCCGGTGATCGTCACGCCGCTCACCGAGATCGTCGGCTCGGTGGCTGCCTGGTAGACGCCGAGCGTCAGGACCGGGCCGCCGCCGCTGATCGTCGTCTGGCTCGCGCCCACGCCGACGATCGAGACGCTGACGTCGACGGTCACGCCGCCCGCGAACGTTCCGCGGTCGATGTGAATGGTGTCTCCGTCGTGGGCCGCGTCGACCGCCGCCTGCAGCGTCTGGTAGCACCCCGGATGGTGCGCGACGCACAGATTGGCGCCGGCGGCCGCCGGCCGTGCGTCGGCTCCCACACCGGCTGCGACGCTCGCGAGAGCGAACGCGATCAGGGTGATGCGTTTCATGCTTACTCCTCTCGTTCGATTCCAGGGCCGACCCAGACGGTCTCGATGACGCGCTCGCACGGAAAGCCGGCGTGCGTGCTCGCCCGCCTCACGTGATCGGGCGAGGGCGAGTCGAAGAGACAGAGGACGAGCTCGTCGCCGGGTAGGTAGAGCGCGCCGCGGAACGCCGCCGCCTCGTCTCCCGCCCGCGCGGCTGCGCGCCGCAGTGCGGTCTCGTCGACGCCCGGCCAGAAGCACTTCGCCGTGTAGAGCACGCGACCGAGCCTCCGCCTGCCGTGTCCCAAAGTGGTCCCAGGCGCGTCACGGAGCCTTGTCAGTGGCGGCCGGGAAGAGAAGACTGGCTGGAGCGCGATGGCCAACCCTCGCCTCGAGTTCCGGGTTCTCGGGCCGCTCGTGGTCGAGGTGGACGGTGCACCGGTGCCGATCGGAGGACCGAAGCAGCGCGCTCTTCTCGCCCTGCTGCTTCTGAGTGCGAACCGCGTGGTCGCCCGGGAGCGGTTGATCGCCGAGCTCTTTGCCGACCAGAGCGTGAACTCTGCCGACCACGCCCTGCGCAATCACGTCTCGCGGCTCCGCAAGGTGCTGAACGACGACTCGCCGCGCATCGCCGCCCGTGCGCCGGGCTACCTGCTTCGGGTCGAGCCCGGCGAGCTCGACTTCGAAGAGTTCGAACGACTCCTTGCGGGCGGTCGCGAGGCGCTCGCAGCAGGGGACGCAGCTGTCGCGGCGGCTCAGCTACGCGGGGCCGAGTCGCTCTGGCAGGGCCGCGCACTGGCCGACCTCGAGTTCGAGCCGTTCGCCCGTGTCGACGTCGAGCGGCTCGAGGAGCTTCGCCTCGCAGCCGTCGAGCACCGGATCGACGCCGAGCTCGCCCTGGGGCGTCAGCGCGAGCTCGTGCCCGAGCTCGAGGCGCTGTGCTCCGAACATCCGTATCGCGAGCGGTTCCGCGCCCAGCTGATGCTGGCGCTCTACCGCTCGGGGCGCCAGGTCGAAGGTCTCGGCGTCTACCGCCGTGCGCGCTCGCTCCTTCGCGAGGAGCTCGGGCTCGAGCCCGGGGTCGAGCTGCAGCAGCTCGAGCGCGCGATCCTCGTGCAAGCTCCCGAGCTCATCCTGACGCGGCCGGCCGCCCCGCCGTCGCCGCGATTCGACCCGGCGGTGTGCCCTTACAAGGGGCTCGCGCCGTTCGAGACTGCGGACGCGGGGCGCTTCTTCGGCCGCGAGCGTCTCGTGGCCGAGCTCGTCGGCCGGCTGGCCGGCACGACGTTCGTCGCCCTCGTCGGTGCGTCGGGGAGCGGCAAGTCGTCGTTGCTCCGCGCCGGGCTGCTGCCGGCGCTCGCCGACCGGGAGCACGTTGTCGTCCGGCCGGGGCCGCATTCCGCAGCCGAGCTCGACCGGGCGCTCGAAACCGCACGCAACGGGACTCGGCTGGTCGTCGCGGTGGATCAGTTCGAGGACCTCCTCAGGCCTTCGGTCGAGGACCGCGACCGCCGGGCATTCGTGGCCGCTCTCGTCGACGCTGCCTGGGATCCCGATCGCCGGACGGCCGTGATCGTGGCGCTTCGGGCGGACTATCTGGGCCGCCTCGCGCCGTACGGCGAGCTGGCCGATCTCGTCGCGGCCAATCACGTGCTGCTCGGGCCGCTCACCGCAACCGAGTTGCAGCGCGCGATCGTCGGCCCCGCCGAGAGCGCGGGCCTGTCGGTCGAGACGGAGCTCGTCGACACGTTGGTCGATGACGCCCTGCACGAGTCGGGGGCACTGTCGATGCTCTCTGCCGTGCTCGTCGACCTGTGGCACGACCGCGACGGGTCGACGCTCACACGCGCAGGCTACGGGCGGATCGGCGGGATCCGCGGCGCCGTGGCCCGACACGCGGAGGCGGCGCTCGCCTCGCTCCACCGAGAGGAGCGCTCCGGCGCCCGCCGACTCCTGCTGCGGCTCGTCATCACCGGCGACGACGGGACCCTCATGCGGCATCGTGCGACTCCGGCCGAGGTCGACGCCGACGATCCGCTCGTCGCTCGCGCGCTCGACGTGCTGGTCGAACGGCGCCTGGTCGTCGTCGATGGCGAAAGCGTCGAGCTCGTGCACGACGCGTTGCTCGACCAGTGGCCCACCCTCGCAGTCTGGCTCGAGGAAGACGCCGACGGGCGGCGCCTACGCCGCCGCGTCGCGGAGGCTGCCGCCGAGTGGGACTCCGCCGGCCGCGACGACAGCGAGCTCTACCGCGGCGCCCGCCTTGCCGCGGCGGCCGACTGGGTCGAAGCAGCAGGGCCCGACGCCGGCCTCAACCGCGTCGAGCGCGCTTTCCTCGAGGCGAGCGTGACGGCGTATAACCGGGAGGAGGAGCGCCAGCGTCGCCTCAACCGCCGCTTGCGCGCGCTGCTCATCGCCGCCGTCGCGCTGCTCGCCGCGGCGGCTGCCGCTGGCGCAGCCGCGCTCATCGAGCGCGGCACGGCGCGTGCGCAGGCGACGGCCGCGATCGCACAGCGGCTCGGCGCACAGGCGCTGGTCGAGCCGAGCCTCGATCGCTCGCTCCTGCTCGCCCGCGAAGGCGTGCGAGTCGACGACTCCGCTGCGACGCGTAGCAATCTGCTCGCGGCTCTCCTCCGGAGCCCGGCAGCACTCGCCGTGTTGCACCCGAGCGGGACGCGCGTTCTCGACGACGCGCTCAGCCCGGACGGCCGCATCCTGGCGGTGCGCGGCGACGCCGGGACGGTCGACCTCTTCGACACGGCGACGTTGCGCGAGCTGAAGCCGCGACTCTCCGTCGACGGGCAGCTCAAGTACTTCGGCGCGATCGTGCGCCCCGTACGGGCGATCGCATTCAGTCCGGACGGACGGACGCTCGCGGTCGGCGACAGCGACGGGCATCATGCGACCGTCGCCCTGTTCGATGTGCAGAGCCACCGCCGGCTCGCGCGCGTCGTCGCTTTCCGGGCGGCGACGGCGGACGTCGTCTTCGCCCCCAACGGCCGCATGTTCGTCACGGGCGAGGCGGTCTCAGGGCGGTTCCGCGATCCTGCCGAGGTCCTCGTCGAGCGACGCTCGAGTGACGCCGGAGCAATCCGCCGGTCGCAGCCGATCCCGCACGGCCGGCTGATCGGCTTCGTGAACGGCGGTCGCGACCTGCTCGTCACGAGTGGCGACACGCGGTCGCTCGTGCTCGACGCGCGCACGTTTCGCCGGGTGCGCATGTTCGGACGTGCGGGCCCGGGCGCCGTCTCCCCTGACGGCACCGTTGCCGCGTTCGGCCGCGACGACGGCAGCGTTGCTCTCGTCGATCTCGTCTCCGGGCGGGTGCGTGCGATGACACGCCGCGCCGAGGGCGGTGTGCTGGGCGTCGCTTTCGATCGCGACGGAAAGGTGCTCGCGACGACGTCGGACGACGGCAGCGTCAGCGTGTGGGACGTCCCGGACAGGACGCTGCGCGAGACGTTTCTCGGGCACTCGGCGGCCGCCTTGGGCCCGGTGTTCTCCCGCGACGGGACGACGCTCTACACGGGGTCGGGCGACGGCAGCGTGATCGCGTGGGATGTCCGTGGGCTTCGTCGGCTCGGGCGTCCGTTCCGCTTCGCGCCGGTTCCGGCCGTCGGCGAGGGGCCCGATCCGGAGCTGCAGAATGCGGCGCCTGCAGTCGCCGCGAGCCCGGACGGCGCGCTCTTCGCGACGTCGCCGGGCGCCGGTCGAGTCACGCTGTGGCGCACGCATGAGGACCGGGTCGAGCGTGGACTGGCCGGCCCGACGGGCGCGATCGAGTCGCTGGCCTTCGACCACGACGGGCGGCTGCTCGCTGCGACGGGGGACGGTCCCGAGACCGTCGTGTGGGATGTCCGGACGAGAAAGATCGTGCTGGGGCTGAAGCGGGGTGGGCCGCTCGGCAGCGCGGCCGTCGCATTCTCGGCGGACGACCGGCTCGTCGCCACCGCCGGGATCGACGGCCGAGTACGCGTGTACCGCGTCTCGACCGGCGAGCAGGTCGGCGGCTTCTCCGTGCACGGTTCGCTCCAGGACCTCGACTTCTCGCCGGACGGCAGCCGGCTCGCCGCCGCGGGCCTGACGGGGGAGATCGCGCTCTGGGATCCGAAGAGCGGGCGGGTCGAGCGCCGGCTCGACCACCATGTCGCGATCCTCTCGTTGCGCTTCTCTCCCGACGGGCGGACGATCGCGACCGGCGATCTCGCCGGAGCGGTCGACTTCTGGGACGCCTCGACCGGCAGGCCGGCCGCGCCGCCGCTCGCCGGCCAGAACGGGCTCGTGTTCAGCGTGTCCTACTCCCCGGACGGCTCGAAGCTCGTCACGGCATCGAGCGACGGGCGCCTCCGCCTCTACGACCTCGAGACGGGCAAGCTGATCGGGGCGCCGCTACCGGGCGCCTCGGCCGCAGGCGCGGCGGCGTTCCTGCCCGACGGCAAGCATGTGCTGGCGGCCTTCGCCGACGGGACGGGCGTCGTCTGGAACCTCGACCCGGCGGCGTGGGAAGCCCAGGCGTGCCGGGTGTCGAACAGGAACCTGACGCGGGCCGAGTGGCACGACTTCCTTCCCGAGCTCGGCTACTCGGCCGTGTGCAGCTGAGCAACGATCACAGAACCCAACTGCCAGTGAGCCCCGACTCGATGAGGCGACTCCGGGCCGCTCGCTAGAACGAGACGATTCTCGAGACATCCTTGCAGCCTTGACCGGCTACTTGAGGTAAAGCGTGCCGAGGTCCATCGAGCCCCAGGCGGGCGAGAACTGATAGCCGGCGGTGTGCGGGCCGATGAAGTCGCGAATATTCTCGTTGTCGATCGGCGCCCACGGCGCGTAGTTCTTCATCGTGTAGATGTCGAGCGAGCCCCATGCCTTCGCACGGGCCGTGCCGGTGAGCTTGTTGGCGGCGTCGATCTTCGCATTGACGGTCGGCTGGTTGAAGTACGCGAGGTCGTCGTTGTTCGCGTTTTGGATGGTGCGGCCGTCGAGCAGGATGTGGAAGAAGTCGTACCCGTCGGCGTAGTCCTGGTACCACCCGGCGAACATCAGGTCGAAGTCCGCACCCTTGACACCCGCGGCCGAGAACAGCGCATAACCGACGAACGGCTTGGCGGTCACCTTGCAGCCCATCTGCGCGAGGTCGTATTGGACGATCCCCGCTTGCGGCGTCTCCGCCGGGTTGGCCGAGTACCAGAGGTTGACGTTCCCGCACGCACCGCGCGCCAGGCTCTTCGCCTTGGCCGGCTCGGCGCCGGCGATCGGGTACAGCCGCTGGTCGTAGACGCCACCGGTCAGCGAGCGCGGGAGGATCGTCGTCGTGCGTGTTCCGCCGAGCACGCCGCGGACGCGGAGCAGTGCCGGCCGGTCGATCGCGTAGTTGACCGCCTTGCGCATCGCCGCCGAGCCGAAGATCGGGCTCTGCGTGTTCAGCGCGAGATAGTCCGTCTCCGGTGACGCATGGACGAAGAAGCGGCTCTTGTTGAGCCCGTACTTCTTCTCGAGGGCACCGGCGGCTGCCGGTTCGTCGAGATGCTCGGGGTCGGCTGCGTACGTGCCGTTGCTGACCTGCAGAAAGGTCTGCTGCGGGTCGGTGTTCATCGTCATCACGATCGTGTCGGAGCGATGCGGGCGGTTCCCCGTGTAGTACGGGTTCGTCTTCAGCACGATCTCCTTGCCGATCGTGCGATCCGCGATGTAGTACGGACCGGAGCCGGGCAGCGTGTCGACGCCGTTCGGGTCGACCGGTGTCTTCGACGGCTCGATCGCACAGAAGAACGGCATCGCCAGCTTGTCGAGCAGGCCGCCGTCGGCCGTTGTGAGCTTGATCGTCAGCGTGTCTCCCTTGGCGACCACGCCGCTGACGGTCGACGCCTTCTTGTCGACGACGTTGTCGTAGCCGACCACGTCGCCCATGAACGCGTCGACGGGGGACTCCATCGCCGGGTTCGCGTCACGGTTGAACGCCGCCGCGAAGCTCTCGGGCGTCACCGGGGCTCCGTCGTCGAACCTGATCCCGCGCCTGATCGTGAACGTGTACGTCTTCCCATGGTTCGATATGACCGGGAATCCGGTCGCGGCATCCGGCGACAGCTCCGAGCTGGCTCCACCGACGTCGGAGTAGCCGACCAGTGTCGAACACGTCTCGTACTCGATCTGCCATGACGGCACCGCATACGCCAGCGCGGGGTCGGTGTAGTCGACGTCGGTTCCCGCGACGGCGAGGCTGAGTGTCTTGGTCACCCCGTCGCGGGAATTCGGGCTACCCGACGCCGCCAACGCGAAGACGGCTGCAAGCGCGGCGGCGCCGACGATGATCAGCGGACCTGTGCACCACCACCGGTTACGCATCCTCTGGCCCCTTCCGTAGCCGGCCTCGACTCGACTCTCCGCTTCTCTTTTCGGTCTGTCAAGCTGACCTCGCCGCGGGCGCCGCCGGCGGAGCCTTGAGGAGCAGGCGAGGGCGTGGCAAGCTCGTGGCGATGGCGCGCGACGACCTCCCTTCGGGGACGGTGACGCTCCTGTTCACCGACGTCGAGCGGTCGACGGCACTTCTCGACGAACTCGGTCCGGACCGATACGCCCAGGCTCTCGCCGATCACAGGCGCGTGGTCCGCGCTGCCGTCGGCGCTCACGGCGGCGTCGAGGTCGATACGCAGGGCGATGCCCTTTTCATCGTCTTCCGGTCGGCGATCCAGGCTCTCGCCGGGGCGCGAGCGGCTCAGGAGGCGCTCGCGGATGGCCCTCTCCGGGTTCGGATGGGCCTCCACACGGGAACACCCGTCGTCACCGAGGAGGGGTACGTCGGTCTCGACGTCCATCTCGGCGCGCGGATCTCGGCAGCGGGGCATGGCGGGCAGGTGATCCTCTCGCAAGACACTCGTGAGCTCGTCGAGGAGGAGCTGCTCGATCTTGGCGAGCACCGGCTGAAAGACATCTCCCACCCAGTCCGGGTGTTCCAGCTCGGCTCGACACAGTTCCCGCCGCTGAGGACGATCTCGACCTCGAACCTTCCCCACCCTGCAAGCTCGTTCGTCGGCAGGGGGCAGGAGATCGAGCAGGTCCTGAGTCTGGTGCGCAGCGGGGCTCGCCTTGTTGCGCTCACGGGCCCCGGAGGCTCGGGCAAGACACGTCTGGCGATCGAGGCCGCGTCCGAGCTCCTACCCGACTTCAAGGCGGGCGTGTTCTGGGTAGGACTGGCGACCGTCCGGGACGCGACCCTCGTCTCGACGACGATCGCTCAGACGCTTGGCGCGAAGGGCGATCTGGCGGAGCACATCGGAACGCGCGAGATCCTTCTGTTGCTCGACAACTTCGAGCAGGTGGTCGAAGCGGCACCCACACTGGTTGCGTTGCTGGAGGCTTGTCCGAGTCTGGCCATGATCGTCACGAGCCGTGAGCTCCTTCGTGTCAGGGGGGAGGTCGAGTACGCGGTTCCGCCGCTCCCCGAACTGGAAGGCATCGAGCTCTTCTGCGTGCGCTCGAGACTCGGTTTCGACGACACGATCGCCGATGTCTGCCGCGGCCTGGACAACCTTCCGCTCGCGATCGAGCTGGCGGCTGCGAGGACCAGCGTCCTCTCACCGGGCCAGATCCTCGAGCGCCTCTCGGGCAGGCTCGACCTGTTGCGGGGCGGTCGGGACGCCGAGAGCCGTCAGCAGACGCTGAGGGCAACGATCCAGTGGAGCCACGAGCTGCTCCAGCCCGACGAGCAGCAACTCTTTGCTCGCCTCGCTGTCTTCGTCGGAGGCGCCACGCTGACCGCCGCCGGGCAGGTCTGCAACGCCGGCCTGAACACGCTCCAGTCACTCGTCGACAAGAGCCTCGTTCGGCACAGTGAGGAGCGCTTCTGGATGCTGGAGACGATTCGCGACTACGCGACCGAACGTCTCGACCAGAGCGACGACGCCGAGGACACGCGGCGGCGGCACGCCGAGTTCTTTCGCGGCCTCTGCGAATCCGCCAACCTGCGGAACGACTCCGACGGCGAGCAGCGCCACGATCTCGTCCACGCCGAGCTGGACAACATTCGCTCGGCCCTGGACTGGTGCGCCTCCAGCGACCCGGAGCTCGGCCTCCACATTGCCGTCGCGCTCGAGAACTTCTGGGCCACGAACAGCCCGACGGAAGGCCGAGGCCGTCTCACAGAGCTACTCGGCCGGGCCCCTGATCTCCCGCCGGGCCTGCTCGGCGTCGCGCTCCGGTGTCGCGGCAGCGCAACCACGATTACGGGCGACTTCGACGCGGGCAAACGGGACTACGAACGCGCCCTCGTGGAGCTGCGCGATGCCGGAGACGAGATCGGCGTCGGGACCGTGCTGTTCCGCCTGGCCGTCGAGGCGGCCCGGTCCGCCGACCGCGACCAGGCCCGCTCGCTGCTCGACGAGGGGCTGAGTCTCCATCGCGGAAGGTTCAAGAAGGGGGAGGCGCAGATTCTCACGCTTCTCGGCGATCTCGCGTTCGAGGAGGGCCGCCACGAGGAGGCCTTGCGGCTCCTCGAACGGAGCCGGGAGCTGTGCCGCGAGACCGGATTTCGGTGGTGGCTGAACAACGTTCTCCAAAGCATTGCCGAGTTCACGCTGGAGCTCGGGCGTCCCGACGACGCGCTCGCTCCCGCCTGCGAGGCGCTCTCGCTCGGCCAGGCAATCGGCGACCGTCAGGGCGTCGTCTTCAGTCTCGCCCTTCTGGCCCGGCAGGCGATGGAAACCGGAAAGCGCGAGCGCGCCGGCCGCCTCTGGGGCGCGATCGAAGCCGAGGAAGCCCGTGCAGGCCACGTCGGAGTGTGGGAAGGGATGCGAGCCGAATACGAGCGGCGCGCGAGCTCA
>Ga0335079_10005831_pt1 | contig 14093 bp, 11 predicted proteins | sample Lox_Sample_33_FD_206719 | JGI IMG/M metagenome (GOLD analysis project Ga0335079, IMG submission 206719) | Soil microbial communities from Loxahatchee National Wildlife Refuge, Florida, United States - Lox_Sample_3.3 | ecosystem: Environmental > Terrestrial > Soil > Wetlands | place: USA...
CGCGCGATCCGGCGCTTCTTTCCCGGGCCGGCACCGCTCCGTGGGCATTCCCGGCGCCGCGCAACGGGCGACTGCAGCAGCGTCAGGCGGTACGGCGGTGTCAGGTGGTACGGCGGCGTCAGGTGGTACGGCGGCGTCAGGCGGTACGGCGGCGTCAGGCGGTACGGCGGCGTCAGGCGGTACGGCGGCGTCAGGCGGTACGGCGGCGTCAAGCGGTACGGCGGCGTCAAGCGGTACGGCGGCGTCAGGCGGTACGGCGGCGTCAGGCGGTACGGCGGCGTCAGGCGGTACGGCGGCGTCAGGCGGTATCCGAGCGTCAGCCGGGCGAGGTGCCCGCCCGGGCCGCGCGCAGCATCGAAGACTCGGCCGACACGCTGCTAAGCAGGCGCGACAAAATAACCTAGGTTTTCGGCCCTGGAGGGCCTACCGTTTGTGGTATGGCGAACGGCAACGGAGGCGGGGAGGCTTCCGGGGAGCGGGCGGCGCGGCTGTACGGGCTGCTGCGCCCGCACCTGGATGAGCGGCAGCGCCGGCTGCTGCTCGGGGCGGAGGCGCTGGAGCTGGGCCGCGGCGGGATCAAGGCGGTGGCGCAGGCGACGGGGGTGCACCCGGACACGGTGGGCCGGGGGGTACGGGAGGCGGAAGGCAGGCCGGAGCCGCGGGTGCGGGCGCCCGGCGGCGGCCGCAAGAAGCTGGCCAGCACCGATCAGCAGTTGGTGCCGGCGCTGATGGCGATGGTGGACCCAGCAGCCCGCGGGGATCCGGTGTCGCCGCTGCGCTGGACGTGCTTGTCGACCCGGAACTTGGCGGGTGCGCTGGCGAAGGCCGGGCACCCGGTGTCGGACCGGACGGTGGCGCGGCTGCTGAAGGCTGAGGGCTACAGCCTGCAGGGCAACGCGAACGTGGCCGAGAGCACCCAGCACGCCGACCGGGACGCCCAGTTCCGTTACATCGCCGCCCGGGCCGGCGAGTTCCTGGCCGCCGGGGACCCGGTCGTTTCGGTGGACGCCAAGAAGAAGGCGAAGGTCGGCAACTTCGCCAACGGCGGGGCCGAGGGGCAGCCCGAGCGGGTCAACGTGCACGACTTCCCCTCCGATGCGGTCGGCAAGGCGATCCCCTACGGCATCTACGACCTGGGCGCGAACACCGGGTGGGTCTCGGTGGGCACCGACCACGACACCTCCGCGTTCGCCGTGGAGACGCTGCGCCGCTGGTGGCGGGCCGGCGGGTCCGCCCGCTACCCGGCCGCGCGGCGGCTGCTGATCTGCGCTGACTCCGGCGGGTCCAACGCCGCCCGTGCCCGCGCCTGGAAGGTGGAACTCGCCAGGCTTGCCGCCCAGACCGGGCTGGAGATCACCGTGTGCCACTACCCGCCCGGCACCTCCAAATGGAACAAGGTCGAGCACCGGCTGTTCGCCCAGATCACCCGCACCTGGCGCGGCCGGCCGCTGATCAGCCACCAGGCCGTCATCGAGCTGATCGGCGCCACCACCACAGCCACCGGGCTGACCGTCACCGCTGAGCTGGACACCAGCGACTATCCCACCGGCCTGCGCTACACCAGCAAACAGGTAGCCGCCCTGCCCATCAGCAAGCACGACTTCCATTCGGACTGGAACTACACCGTCCGGCCAGGACCCCACGAGACACCCGTACCGTCACAGAAACAGAAGCAGACGACACGCCGGTAAAACATCATTTATTTATTCGCGACTGCTGAGGCAGGATTAAGGCAGGATGGCCGCATGGATCTGGGCTTGCGCGACATGGCCTACCTCGTAACCGGCAGCAGCCGCGGCCTCGGGTTCGCGGCGGCGCAGCAACTCGTGGCAGACGGCGCGCGCGTGGTGCTCAGCGCGCGCGATGAGGCTTCGGCCTCGGCGGCCGCGGCCCGTCTCGCGCAGCAAGCGCCCGGCGGTCATGGCGGCGCCGCGGCACGCGTCACCTGGGTTGCCGCGGACAATGCCGATCCCGCCACGCCCGGCCGGCTGATCGCCGCGGCGAAGGACAGGTTCGGGCGCCTAGACGGTGCGCTGGTCAGCGTGGGCGGCCCGGCCACGGGGACCGTCATCGCTACTTCTGACGAGGCATGGCGGTCCGCGTTCGAGACCATCTTCCTCGGCGCCGTCAGGCTGGCGCGGGCGCTCGCGCCTGAACTCGGCGACGAGTGCCACGGCGCCGCGACCGGCGCCGCCGCGACCGGCACCATGACCGGCGCCGCCGCGACCGGCACCATGACCGGGCGACGAGGCTCCATGGTGTTCGTGCTGTCCTCGTCGGTACGGGTGCCGATCGCTGAGCTTGCCATTTCCAACGGCCTGCGACCGGGCCTTGCCGGTGTGGTCAAAACGCTCGCCGATGAACTCGGCCCGGCCGGGATCCGGGTGAATGGGCTGCTACCTGCCAGGATCGGCACCGGCAGGGTACGCGAGCTTGACTCCCTCGGCGGTGACCCCGACGAGGCGCGAGCCCGCCAGTCAGAGCGGATCCCGCTGCGCAGGTACGGCGAGCCGGAGGAGTTCGGGCGGGTCGCCGCGTTCCTGCTCTCCCCTGCCGCGTCCTACATCACGGGCGCGATGATCCCGGTTGACGGCGGTGCCATCCGCTCGATCTGAGCGTGCAACCATGACGGGATGGACCTGCCGGTAGTACAGGCGCCGGGCAGAGGTTCGCGCCTGGCGGCAGCCGTTACGGATCTTAACTGGCTTAGCCGTTCGGCGGCCGTCACGACGCTGCCACGGAAGGGACCACGGCGGCGGGCTGCGCGCCGGTTTCCCCCGCCTGCTCGGCTTGGCGGGCGAACTGGGTGCGGTAAAGGTCAGCGTAGAGGCCGTCTGCCGCGAGCAGTTCGGAGTGGCGGCCCCGCTCGCGCACCTGACCGTCGTCGATGACGAGAATCTGGTCAGCCTCCCTGATCGTGGACAGCCGGTGCGCGATGACCAGCGACGTGCGGCCGGCCAGCGCGGTCGCGAGTGCACGCTGCACCGCGGCCTCTGACTCGGAGTCAAGGTGCGCGGTCGCCTCGTCGAGCACCACGATGGCGGGTGCCTTGAGCAGCAGCCTGGCGATCGCGAGCCGCTGTTTCTCACCGCCCGACAGCCGGTAGCCGCGGTCGCCCACGACGGTGTCAAGGCCGTCGGACAGCGACTCGATCAGGGTCCAGATCTGCGCCGCGCGGCACGCCTCGATCAGGTCGGCCTCAGTGGCGTCGGGCCGGGCGTACGCGAGGTTGGCCCGTATCGTCTCGTGGAACATGTGCGCGTCCTGCGTCACCACCCCGACGACCTCGCGCAGCGATTCCAGCGTGACGTCGCGAATGTCGTGCCCGTCGATAAGCACGGCGCCGGAAGTGACGTCGTAGAACCGCGACACCATATGCGTGATCGTGGTCTTTCCTGCGCCCGACGGCCCGACAAGCGCGGTGAGCTTACCCGGCTCGACGCGGAAGGACACGTCGCGCAGCACCTCCTGGGGTACCCGGCCGCGCTCGGCCGACTTGATCGCGATCGACTCGAGCGAAGCGAGCGACACCTCGGCCGCGGCCGGATAACGGAAGGAAACGTGTTCGAAGTCAATCACCGGAGCCGGCCCGGGCCGCAAGGCCGTGGCGCCCGGCCGGTCTTCCACCATCGGCTTCAGGTCAAGCACCTCGAATACGCGGTCGAAGCTGACGAGCGCGGTCATCACGTCCACCTGCACGTTGGACAGCGCGGTAAGCGGCCCGTACAGGCGGGTCAGCAGCGCGGTCAACGCGACCAGGGTACCAAGCTGCAACACGCCCTTCACGACCAGGCTGCCGCCGAGGCCGTAAACGACCGCGGTGGCGAGCGAAGCAACCAAGACCAGCGCGGTAAAGAAAACCCGGCCGTACATCGCGGTCACTACGCCGATGTCGCGAACCCGTCCCGACTTGTTGCTGAACCCTGCCGCCTCTTCATTCGGCCGACCGTAAAGCTTGGTGAGCATAGCGCCAGCCACATTGAAGCGCTCGGTCATCGTCGAGCCGAGTTCGGCGTCGAGTTGCATCTGCTCGCGGGTGAAGCGCTGCATCCGCCTGCCGATTCGTTTCGCTGGCAGGATGAACACGGGCAGCAAAACCAGCGCGACCACGGTCACCTGCCAGGACAGGTAGAACATCGTGATCAGGACGAGCGCCAGGCTGATGATGTTGGAAACCACCGACGCGAGCGTGCTTGTCAGCGCCTGCTGTGCGCCAATCACGTCGCTGTTCAGGCGGCTTACCAGTGAGCCTGTCTGGGTCCTTGTGAAGAATGCGATCGGCTGCCGCTGGACGTGCTGGAATACCTCGTTGCGCAGGTCGTAGATGAGGCCTTCGCCGATCCTCGCCGAGTACCAACGCTGGGCGAGGCCGAGCGCGGCATCGGCGAGCGCGAGCACGGCGACGGCACCCGCCAGGGCAATGACGAGCCTGGTGTTCTTCGGCAGAATTCCCCGGTCGATAATCGCCCGCAGCAGCAGCGGGTTCGCCACCACGATCGCCGCGTCGATGCCGGTGACAACGAGAAATAGGGCGAGAGCCACTCGATAAGGACGTGCATAGGACGCGATGCGGCGGACCGTGCCGGGCTTGAGCTTCTGCTGAGTGACGGATCGGTCGCGGGTATACGACCGCATCGTCCTGAACGCCCTTGGATCCATGACGGCGGGAACCTCCCTCGCGCCACGGTTCTTCCCCCCAAGCGCTCAGCCTATGGCCGAACGATTCGCCAGGCGGGGGTTCTGGTGGGTCGCTCCCCGGGCTGGCACGGCGAACGGCTCGCCACGCGGGTTAGCCTCGCGACCAATCCGGGCTACGCGCCGAGGCGCCTGCGCTGCAGTTCGGCCTGTGCACGGCGCTCGGCGGCGGCCTGCTGCGCGAGGTTGTGAGCGGGTGCCTGCTGAAGCAGCGCCTTGGTCGCCCGAGCGGTCGCGGCGTCGACGGCCAGCAGCGCGGCGACCAGGTCTGACACGGCAGCGTCAAGTTCGGTGACGGGCACGACGATCTCGGCAAGCCCCAGTTCGCGCGCTTCCTCGGCGGCCACGGTGCGGGTGGTCAAGCACAGTTCGAGGGCTCGTGGCAGTCCGACCACCTCCACCAGCGGCTTGGTGCCCGTCAGATCCGGCACGAGGCCGAGAGCCGGTTCCTTCATGCACAGTGTCGCGTCGTCGGCGAGGACCCGGATGTCGCAGCTCAGGGCTAGCTGGAACCCGCCGCCGATGGCGTGCCCGTGGACCGCCGCGATCGTGACGAAGTCCGGCCGGCGCAGCCAGGTGAACCCCGCCTGAACGGAAGCGATCCACTCCTCGATCGCCGGGTCGGTGAAGTCGGGGAGCGGATCTTCGCCTGGTAGGCCTTCCGGGGTGAACAGCCGCGTGTCGATGCCCGCGCAGAAGGATGGTCCCTCACCGCGCACGATCACCACCCGCACACTAGGTGGCAACGAGGCACCGATGCCGGCCAGACCCCACCACATCGACGGAGTCATCGCGTTGCGGCGCTGCGGCCGGTCGAGTGTCACGGTTGCTACCGCGCCGGATTCGTCCACGTCGAGGCGCAAGCCCGCTCGCTCTAGGTCTGGTGTGCTTGGCGTCATAGCAACATCCTCGCGCATCGAGCTGCCGCGCGCCCACAACGCCGTGAGCGGAGCGGCCATGCTGGAGACAGCAAGATCGACCTGTCGAGGTCGGACATTCACTGTCGGGCTATGGGACCCGAGCGATGCCGTGCCTCCTGCTCCTCTCAAGCTGAGCGTCTACGGCCCTTCGGGCGCACGCGTCTTTAGCTGGGCAGGCAATGTTGCGGTGCCTCATAAGACTAGGCTCCGGGATCATTGCGGCCGACGACGTCCGGTCCCAACGCGCGCACGAGCGATTCTCGGCAGTCCTGTCCCGCTCGACTGGATTGTGCCCGCTGGCTTCCGCGGCCCGGTGCTGCCTGCAACCAGTCCGCAACCCATGGGCGAACGGCACGGCTACCCGCGCTTTAGAGCCTGGGTGCATGGACACCACGAAGCTCAACCGGTCAGTCACCGCAATAGCCGCAGCAGCAGCAGTCATCGCCGGAGGACTCGGCGCGACAGCAATGTCAGCGTCAGCGTCAGCGTCAGCCGGTCCCGGCATCGGCGGAGGGCTTGTCGGACTAGCCAGTACCGTCACCCTCGCTCCAGGCCAGAGCACCTCTGGTGTCGCGGAGTTCTACAACCCCACCGTGGGTGTCGCTGAGACGGCCACTGTCTCTGTCGGCGGCAGTTACATCGCCGCCAGCCCGACGACGCTCAAGCTCGCGGCGACGGGCCAGGCGGGCGACCAGAGCGCGAGCCAGCGCTCGACCGTCACCATCAGCATCCCGGCCAGCGCCACGTCAGGCACCTACACCGATTACGTCGAGGGTCAGGTCCCGCCAGTCGCGGGCGGAAACATCGGCGCCGGCATCAAGCTCCCTATTACCGTCATCGTGTCTGCCCCCAAGGCCGGGCTTAGTGTCGCCGGCAGTGGCGGGAACGTCACCGTCGCTCCTGGTTCCAGCACGCAACTGGAGTTCCTCGCGGACAACACAGGAAACGTCCCTGAGACCGTGAAGATCACTGGCACGCAGGTCAACAGCACCTCCAGCCCGACCGTGGCTGTCAACGGCCTTGCGGGCATCTACGTCACCGTCACCGTTCCCAAGGGAACAGCGGCTGGCAGCGTCAAGGCTCCGTGGACCGCAACCGCTACGACGGCTACCGGCCAGACGGCAACCGTCAGTGGCTACACCAACGTGAACGTCTCCTGAGGAAGAGGCCCTGAGGTGAATCCGCAAGCGCGAGCAGCAGTCGTGGCGGGTGATTTGTTCGACTGGCCCCCGGCTTAGGTTGAGGGCCAGCCGTGCCTCCGGCATCGCGTTATCCACCAGGGCAAGCTGGAAGCCGAGGTTCGCGCCATCGCGAGGTCGCCAAGATCGTGCCATTGTCCAAGCTGAAAGCAAGAACAAGTCATGAGCTGCTACCTCCGAAGCCAGTACAGGGTGTGCTCGGCGCCAGGCGCAGGGGCACCCTAGACCGGATCGTCAACGCCGGTGTTCCGGTGGCGGGCCGGCCCCGGGATCGGCAGGATCGGGGTATGACCCCCGAACCGCACCGGCGGACGGTCGGCTCACTGCGGGCCGTGGCACTCGACGCCCCGGACATCGACCGCCTGGCCACGTTCTACGAGCAGCTCGCCGGCTGGCAACGCGTCCCCGACGACGACGATGAGTGGATCACGCTCGACACCGGTGACGGCTGGCGGATGGGCCTGCAACGGGCCATCGACCACGTGCCGCCCCACTGGCCGGACCAGGACCGTCCCCAGCAGGCCCATCTCGACTTCCGGGTACCGGACATCGGCGCGGCGGCCGAACGCGCCCAGCAGCTCGGCGCCACCCTGCTGCGCCGCAGCGAGCGGTGGCACACGCTGGCCGACCCGGCCGGCCATCCGTTCGACCTGTGCCTCAACCCGGACGATCCGCGGACCCTGATGGGCGTCATGCTCGACTGCCCCGACGCGACGGGATTGAGCCACTTCTACGCGGAGCTGCTCGGCAAGCCGGTGACGTACGAGGCGGACGGGGTCGCCGTGATCGGCGAGGACGGCGCGCAGCCGGTGATGTTCCAGCAGGTGGAGCAGTACACCGCGCCACGCTGGCCGGATCCGGCGTACCCGCAGCAGATCCACCTCGACGTGACGGTCCAGGACGTGGACGCGGCGGAACGGGCCGCCCTTGACATCGGCGCCACCCGACTGGACGGCGCCGGCCCGAACTGGCGCGTCTACGCCGATCCGGCCGGCAAGCCCTTCTGTCTGGTGTGGACGGTCTAGCCGCGGTCGGCGGAAACGGCGCCGAGCAGAAGTTCACCCCGGGACACTCTCCCCTCGACGGCCTCCGGCCATCAGGATGTTCGCGATGAGCGGTGTCGCGTCCAGGGCCGGGCGCTACAAGGCCGACCAGACTACGAGCCCACGAAGGCAACGTCAGAGCCACCAGAAGGCTCCGCGCCGCCGCTGGCACACCGCCGGCCCACACGCGCACAGGGTTCCTCGCACGCGCACCGGGCGCGCTCGCCGGGCATGCCGCCGGGACCAGGCTCGTGCGGCAGCCGGGACGGGAGCACATCGGCCGGGCACGCTGAGGCGCGCACGTACCGGCGCCCGTCGGTGTCCGTCAGTTCCATGGTACGGAGTCTCGTCCGCGCCCACGTCGCCGTTGTTAGCAGTCGGTTACGTTCGGGCGTCCGTACCACGCATCTCACACATAATCCACCCACCTGCGGGACCAGCCAGCAGCGACCCACCACGGACCCGTGGCACCGCCGCTGAGAGCATCGTGAACCATGGGCCCGTAATGAAACTCGGGAGCCGCGATGGACGGTGGGACCGTCGAGACGATTACGCATGGCCTCGCGCAGCCCGGTCCAGCCGCGGACAGATCCTCAGCCCGTGGCCGACGTAGATCATCGGGTCGCGGGTGGGAGTCTTCCGCTCGGGGTGGGCCGCGTCGACGTCGTCGCGGGTGATGCCTCGGGCGTACCGTTCGCTGGTACGCAATCCTGGCCCTGGCACGACCGCGCCTGGCAGGGGGTGCCGTGTCCGGCAGCGGCGTGCCTGGTGAGCCGGGCCTGCAGAGTGCTCGGTGCCCCGGCGAGCACTCTGCCCCGTGCTAACGCCTAACGGGATCCGGGGGTTGGATTTGCCTTGATGAGCCAGACTGGTTCAGCACTTCGCCCACGTGCTACGACTTGGCCTTGCCCCGGGTCGCACCGCCGCGACCGCGCAGGTGCACGCCAGACTCGGTGAGGATCCGGTGCACGAAGCCGTACGACCTGCCGGTAGCACCGGCAAGCGAGCGGATGCTCTCACCCGACTCGTACCTCTTTTTCAGATCCGCCGCGAGTTTGGTGCGATCAGCGCCGGTTACTCGGGTGCCTTTCTTGAGGGTCTCGGTCACAAGTACCTCCCGTGATCTGGAGTGACCTAAGCGTTACCGTCCCTCGCAATGATCACGCATTAACGCTAGATCGGCTACCCACATCGAGGCAAATGATCACTTCTTTTTTGAGAAGCCACCTGTGGCATCGCGGTGAGTAGCCGGATTCAGGCAAGCGCGACCAGATCGGCGAACTCGTCGTCCCAGGTGTCCTCAATCCCATCGGGGAGCAGCATCACCCGCTGTGGCTCGAGCGCCTCGACCGCTCCCTCATCGTGGGTGACCAGGACAATCGCGCCCCGGTAGGTACGCAATGCGGCGAGGATTTCACCGCGGCTCGCCGGGTCAAGGTTGTTCGTCGGCTCATCGAGCAACAGCACGTTCGCACCGGATACGACGAGTAGCGCCAGCGCAAGCCTGGTCTTCTCCCCGCCGGAAAGCACCCCGGCGGGTTTGCTGACGTCCTCGCCGGTGAAGAGGAAGGACCCGAGAATCCGGCGCTGCTCGGACACGGGTAGGTCAGGTGCCGCCGATCGCATGTTCTCCAGCACTGTTCTTGCGGTGTCGAGGGTCTCGTGTTCCTGCGCGTAGTAGCCAAGGCGCAGCCCGTGCCCGGCGGTCACCTCGCCCGCGTCCGGTTCCTCGAGCCCGACGAGGAGGCGCAGAAGTGTCGTCTTGCCCGCACCATTGAGGCCCAGAACGACAACCCGGCTGCCACGGTCCACGGCCAGATCCACGCCGGTGAAAACCTCAACGGAGCCATAGTCCTTGGACAGCCCCGAGGCGGTCAGCGGCACCCGTCCGCATGGTGCGGGAGTGGGGAACCTGAGGCGAGCGACACGGTCCGCCCTGCGCTCCGTCGCGGCGCCCGCGAGCAACCGGTGTGCCCGCCGCTCCATACCCTGTGCGGCCTTTGCCTTGGTGGCCTTGGCGCGCATGCGGTCCGCCTGCGCCTGCAGGGCCGCCGCCTGCCGCTCGGCGTTGGCCCGCTCGCGCTTGCGCCGCCGTTCCGCGACCTCGCGCTGCTCCAGGTATGCGTGCCAGCCCACATTGTGCAAATCAAGCACGCAGCGGTTCGCGTCTAGGTGGAACACCTTGTTCACCACGGCCTCGAGCAGCGCCGTGTGGTGGCTGATCACGACGAGGCCGCCGCGATGTGCGCGGAGGTGGTCGCGCAGCCACGAGATGGAATCGGCGTCCAGGTGATTCGTCGGCTCGTCCAGCAAGAGCGTGTCGGCGCCACTGAACAGGATGCGGGCGAGTTCGACGCGGCGCCGCTGGCCACCGGACATGCTCCTGAGTGGCTGCCCGAGTACGCGGTCAGGCAGGCCGAGGCTGGCCGCCATCGACGCCGCCTCCGCCTCGGCCGCGTAACCGCCGAGCACGTGCAGCCTGTCCTCGAACCGCGAGTACGCACGGATCGCGTCATCCCTGCGCGCGTCCGTCTCCGCCATCTCGTGCTGCGCCTTGCGCATTCCTGCCAGCACCTCGTCGAGACCGCGCGCGGACAGGATCCTGTCCATGGCGAGCATGTCGAGATCGCCCGTGCGCGGATCCTGGGGGAGGTATCCAACGGTGCCCGTACGTCGAACCGCGCCCGCGGCTGGAAGTGCCTCGGCCGCAAGCACCCGGGCAAGCGTCGTCTTGCCCGCACCGTTCCTGCCGACCAGCCCGATCCGGTCTCCCTGGGCGATCTGGAACGACGCATCGTCAATCAGCAGCCGCGCGCCGGCGCGCAGCTCAAGGCCAGATGCAACGAGCACTTGGAGTGCCACTCCTTCTGGTGACGGGTATGCGGGCGGGCTCCACAAGCGCGTCGGCCGGGTCCGTCAAGTGACACCGGTTGCCGGTGCCCCGTACACCGGGGCCCTGGCGGGGACCGCGGGCTACCTGCCGCGGCGTACCCCGAGTGAGGCTCGGGTGGGTGGACGGCGCGCTCCCCGTCACCGGAGGCGTCAGATTCAAAGCGGCAGCATAGCCGCATTCTACCGTGGCCTTGACTCGCGGTGACGGAGTTTCCGCTGGCCTGCGCGCTGACCTGGGCACGGTCCGCGGCGACTGCTCCGGCCCGCACTGGGCGCGGTTGGTAGTCAAGTTCTGCCGAGGAGTGTCACCCGCCCGCCACCGCGGCGGGCGTGGGCTCGATCAGTCTGATCCGCACGGCACGGAACAGCCGTGGTGTGTCGCGCAGTACCGCTAGCCTCGGCTCGGGCACGGTGAGGAACCGGTCCACGGCAAGATCGAAGTAGGGCTGCATCCTGTCGTCCTGGCGCATTCGGCCGATCGCCATCCGGTCACCGCCGAGCACAACGGCATCGAGCCGACCCGGATACCCCTCAAACACGCGGGCGGCCGTCTCGGCGGCAGCGGCGAGGGCCTCCCCCGCCTGCTTTTCCCGCCGCCGCGCGAAACGCTGCTGCGAAGTTCCGCCGGCCGCGCTGCGCCCGTGCACCAGCCGTGAGCCAGTCTTGGATGCGACGAGGCGCGGCGGCGCGCCGGAAAAGACACCGGCCGCGTAGCCGCCGAGGCGGACGATCAGCACGCCGACGGCCCGGTCCGCGGACGCATGTGCCGCGATCCGCTCGGCGACCTCATCCGGTTGCCCAGCCGTCAATGACAATGCCGTCGCGTCCGCCAAACCAGGCCACGGCGGAAAGGGCGCGTGACACTCGGCTATCGCACCGTCTTCACCCGTATACCGAACGGCTGCCGCCGCAGGCGCAACCTCCGCCCCGCCATGCCCGGCTGTGAATGCGGAGAGCCAGCTAACTATGCGTTCGGGAGCAATGTCCAGCCACCTGCCGCCAGCGAGAGCATTAGGTGCCAAGCTTGTCACTACGCAACGCCTCCATGCGATTACTATTTGATAGCGGCCTCGTCCAGTCGGCACCATTGTCCAGGTCCCGGGCACCGCTCTGGGCTGGCATTGTCCGCGGGCCCGGGGCTTGGGTGGGCTCGGGGCAGCGTCCTGGGGTGTCTCCAGTTCGGCAATGTAGCGGGTTCCGGGGTGGCTAGCGGGATTCGGGGTTTCTAGCGGGATTCGGGGTGGCGAGTGGGGTTCGGGGTTCGGGGTGGCTAGTGGGCGTCGCGCAGCCAAAGAGACTCCGCGCACAGATCACGACACCCGCCGGTACGCGGCGGCGCCCAATACCAGTCAAGGAAGATGCTGATGACCATACGATCCGAGGCTGCCGCACCGGCGGGCTTCCCGGCGAACAGCGTGGAGAATGCGCTTTTTGCCGCTGTCAGGGACCGGACCCGGGTGGGCGAACTCCTCGACGAACTGTGTCATGGCCAGCTATGGCTGCCGCTGCCTGACGGCCGGCCCGTCACCGACGGGCACGCGCTCACGCTGCCGACGGTCCGCTACCTCGACGCCGAATTCATCCCTGCGTTCACGTCGGCTGGCCAGCTCAACGAGGTAGTCGGCCAGGCGGCCCCGGATATGGCGTACGGCTCCCCGGCGCGGCAGAGCGCGTCTGTGGTCCGGGGTGCGGACGTGCCACACGCGGTCGTGCCAGCCGTACGGCTTGCCCGGCTGCTTCCCGCCGGGCTCGGTATCGCGCTGAACCCCGGTGCCCCGGTGAGCGTCCCGATCTACCCCGACGACGTCGCCTTTCTTGCGAGTACCCACGCCGTCATCGGCGGCAGCAAGATCCGTGTCGGTCCTCCGCCCGAGCAGCCGACCAGGCTGCTCAGCGCAGTCGCGGCGGGCCTGCGCACCGTGCGGGCGGCCAAGTCGGCCACCAGGGCGTGGCTGACCACGGAAGAAGGTCACGGGCTCGTCATCTGCGTGACCCTGGACGATCCACAGGACGGCTCCGCGCAGGAGGCCGCGGCGCAGGCGGTGCAACATGCCGTGGACGTCACAGAGCCCGGGTTCGCCATCGACATCACGTTCCCTGGCCAATATGAGCCAGGACCGCTCGAGCAGTGGACGGAAGCGAGCGCTGGGCCTTTCTACCTGCGTGGCTGAGCTTGACCGGGCCAGAGCTGGCCGGCGCCGGCCTCGGCCTGGCAGCGCGGGTGGGCGTGCTGGTCGTCAGACGTTGAAGCCGAGCGCGCGCAGCTGCTCGCGGCCATCCTCGGTGATCTTGTCTGGTCCCCACGGTGGCAGCCAGACCCAGTTGATGTGGAATCCCTGCACCAGGCCGTCAAGCGCCTCGGCGGCTTGATCCTCGATCACGTCGGTGAGCGGGCACGCCGCACTGGTAAGAGTCATGTCGATGGTGGCCACACCGTCGTCGGCCAGATCGACGCCATAAACCAGGCCAAGGTCGACCACATTGATACCGAGCTCGGGGTCTACCACATCTCGCAGGGCCTCGAGCACCTCGTCGGCCTCCGGGGAAAGCTGCTCGCCTGCCAGCGGGGTGGCCGACTCGGCTGCCCCGTCCGCGTCATGGCTGACGACCTGCCCGGCTGCCTGTTCGCTGATCGCGTTCTCCGTCATGATGCCTGTCCTGCCTTCCCATTGAGCGCCCGGACCGTCGCGTCTTTCCACGCCATCCAGCCAAGCAGGGCGCATTTGACCCGGGCCGGGTATTTGGCCACGCCCGCGAAGGCGACCGCGTCCTCGAGCACGTCCTCGTCCGGCTCCACGTCTCCCCGCGCCTGCATCAGCGCCAAGAACGCGTCGCCCACAGCGAGCGCCTCGTCGACGGTCTTCCCGATCACGAGATCCGTCATGACAGAGGCGCTGGCCTGGCTGATCGAGCAGCCGAGCGCGTCGTAGGAAACGTCGCTCACCCGCACGTCGCCTTCTGCCGGGATGTCCCCGGCACCGTTGCCCGCGCCGGATGCGGCGCTGTTAGGCGCGTCGTTTGCGGCGCTGCTCGCGCCGTTCGCCGCGTCACCTGCTACGTCCTCCCCGGCGCCGCCGAGCCGGACGCGGACGGTTACCTCGTCACCGCAGGTGGGATTGACGTGGTGCACCTCGGCGTCATAAGGCTCCCGCAGCCCCCTGTGGTGCGGGTGGCGGTAGTGGTCCAGGATGATCTCCTGGTATATCGACTGAAGCATCACGCCGCTCTTCGTATCTCCGCTCGCGCTAGCGCCGCCCGTACTAGTAGCGCCCGTGCTGGCACCGCTGCCGCTGGCACCGCCCTGAGGGAAGCTGCCACCGAGGTCGCGGGTCGTCTTGATGCCA
>Ga0335079_10005837_pt1 | contig 14087 bp, 12 predicted proteins | sample Lox_Sample_33_FD_206719 | JGI IMG/M metagenome (GOLD analysis project Ga0335079, IMG submission 206719) | Soil microbial communities from Loxahatchee National Wildlife Refuge, Florida, United States - Lox_Sample_3.3 | ecosystem: Environmental > Terrestrial > Soil > Wetlands | place: USA...
CCCGGTGCTCGATCCGGTGATCGCCTTCACCGGGCAGCCCTACGTCGACTCCGACAGCGGCGGCAGCGCGCTCTCGCGCGAGGGGCGCGAGCACTACGCGCAGGTGAAGCGCGCGCAGCTGTTCGCCAGCGACAACGCCCACCCGCTGCAGGCGCAGCTGTCGAGTCTCGCGGCCATGCTGCAGCACACCTCCTCGGAGGCCGCCGCGCGGCTGCGCGCGCTGCTCGCCGCGGGCGTGCTGGCCGCGCTGGTGCTCGCCGCCGCGGCCGCCTACTTCCAGGTGACGCGCGCACGCCACGAGCGTGCGGCCCGCGATGCGCAGGAACAGACGCGCGACATCCTCAAGACGGTGCGCGAGGGCTTCTTCCTGCTCGACGCCAACTACCGCATCGGCTCGGTGTGGTCGGATGCGCTGTCGCGCATGTTCGGTCGCAGCGATTTCGCCGGCCTGTCGTTCGAGGAACTGCTGAAGGACCTGGTACCGGCAGCGACGCTCGCCACGGCGACCAAGTACATCAAGCTCCTGTGGGGCGACCGTGCCCACGAGAACCTGATGAAGAGCATCAACCCCCTGGGGCAGCTCGAGATCACGATGGAGAACGCGCACGGCGGCAAGGAAGCGCGCTACCTGCAGTTCGACTTCCACCGCGTCATGGGGCCGGAGGGTATCAAGCACGTGCTGTGCTCGGTCGGCGACATCACCTCGAGCGTGCTGCTCGCGCGCGAGCTGCACGACTCGCAGGAGAACGCCAACCAGCAGCTCGACATGATGCTCGGCATGATGCACTGCGACCCGCTGCAGCTGGTCTCGTTCCTCGACACGGCCGAGACGGGCCTGAAGCTCGTTAACACGATCCTCAAGGAGCCGGCGCGCACCGACGCGGAGTTCCGCAAGAAGCTCACGGGGCTCTTCCGCGAGATGCACGCCATCAAGGGCGAGGCTTCGGCGCTGAATCTCAAGAGCGTCGCCACGCGCGTGCATACGCTCGAGGACATGGTGAGCGAGTGCAAGAAGCGCCCGGAACTCTCGGGCAACGATTTCCTGCCACTGGTCCTGAAGCTCGATGAGCTGCTCGCCCATCTGCGCAGCGTGCGCGAGATGGCCGCACGCCTCGCGGTGCTGAAGGACACCCCCGGCGGTGCCGCCGCGACCGAGGCCGCCGCCGCTCCCCCACCGGCCCCGCGCGCGCCGGCCGCGCCCGCCCCGGCCCCCGAGCGCATGCCGTCACGCGCGATCGAGGACCTCTCCCCGACCCTGCAGTCGATGGCCGAGCGCCTGGCGCACGACCACGCCAAGCGGCTGCGGCTCTCGCTGAACGGACTGGGCGATGTCCCGAGCGCCTACAGCGCCACCATCAAGGACTGTCTCATCCAGATGCTGCGCAACGCGGCGGTGCACGGGATCGAAGCGCCGGAAGCGCGCCGCGGCCAGGCGAAGGAGGACACCGGCATGGTGCGGGTGGATTTCCGCCGCGCCGGCGAGGGGTATGAACTGGTGTTCGAGGACGACGGCGCCGGCATCGCCCCCGAGGCGCTCAAGGCCGCCGCCGTGCGGCGCCACCTGATCACCGAGGAGGAAGCCTCGCTCATGGACACCCGCTCGACCATGGCACTCATCTTCCGGCCGGGCTTCTCCACGCAGGATGACGTGTCGATGGATGCCGGCCGTGGTGTGGGGATGGACGTCGTGGCCCGCAGCGTCTATGCGCTCGGCGGTAAGATCGGCGTGAGCACCCACCCCGGCAAGTTCACGCGCTTCAAGATCGTGCTGCCCGCGGTGGATGCGGTCGGCGGCACGGCGGTCGCCTAGCCCCGGGCGCGCCCCATGAAGAGCCCCGCAACCGCCATGAACGGCAAACGCTCCTTCAAGCTGATGATCGTGGACGACTCGAACATCATGCGCCGGCGCATCGAGCGCTCGCAGCAGTTCGAGGAGCTGCAGCTGGTGGGCACCGCCGGCAACGGCGAGGAGGCGCTGGAGCTGTTCAAGCAGACCGACCCGGACGTCGTCACCATGGACCTGACGATGCCGCGCATGGATGGCATCGAGTGCATCGGCCGCCTGGTGCAGCTGAAGCCCGCGGTGCGTATCCTGGTGATCTCGGCGCTCGCGGACAAGGCCACCGCGGTCGAGGCGATGGAAAAGGGTGCCAACGGCTTTCTCAACAAGCCCTTCACCGACCGGCAGCTGAATGAGGCGATTGCGGAGCTGATGCGCTGAAGGCGCACCACAAGGAACGACTGCACATGCTGTACGAACAGGAGCTGAAGACCTTCGTCGACGGGACGACGAACTTCTTCGAGGTCGCGGCGCAGCAGCCCGCCTCGATCGGCTCGCCGTACCTCATGGAAGGGGCGCCCTCGGTGCACGAGTACACCGGCGTCATCAACATCTCCGGCAAGCGCGAGGGGGTGGTGTACTTCACCGCGCCCAAGGCAATGCTCACGGTGCTGCTGATGAAGATGCAGGAGAATGACTTCAGCCACGAGACGATGCGCGACCTGGTGGGTGAGGTTGCCAACACCATCTCGGGAAACGCGCGCCGGGACTTCGGCCGCGACTTCGTCATCTCGGTGCCGAGCGTGCTCTCGGGCGAGAAGCCCGCCATTCCGCAAAAGCCCGGGCAGCGCTGCTTCATCATCCCGATCAACTGGCGCAGCCACTCCGCCAAGCTCGTCGTCTCGCTGAGCTGAAGTGCCGCGCCGCCGCGTGTGAGTGCGCGCGCACCGTCGCATGATCGCAATACTGCAGCGCTACGCTCGCTCCGGCTGAACTGTGATGGCTGCACTGTTGCGCGCCGCCGCTTCCGAGCGATAAGGCATCCCATGCAAGCGAACGCTCTGACCCTCATCACCCTGCGCCGCGAGACCGCGGCACGCTATGAGCGGGTCAATCGGCTCTGGCTGATGGCTGCCACCGCCTACCGGCGCCTGAATCAGGCCCCCGTGCAGAACCTGAACGCGCTGCGCGAGGCGGCGGCGCGCCTGGATCAGCTCGCGCGCGGCCGCGAGGCGCTCATGCGCGACCTGAAGGCCCTCGCAGACTGAGGCCTCGCCCGAAGAGCGTCCTGAGCGGGGCGCGCGAGGCCCCGCGCCGCTCAAATCGCGACCCCGCGCGTTGCCAGTCGAGCAATAATCGCGGATACGCCCGCGGCGAAGTCCGGGGAAACCTCAGCAGAAGCACTTGAGCGCCGTGACATTCCAGCCTGCCCCGCGCCTCAGCGCCGGAGATCCGGTGGGCGTCATCGCCCCGGCGAGCGGCTTTGACCGGGCTTCCTTTGAAGCAGGGCTCGCCGTGCTTGGGGCACGCTATCGGCCCGAATACGGCCCCGGAGTGTTCGACAAGCAGCGCTACCTCGCCGGCGACGACGCGCGGCGCCTGGGCGAGCTCATGAGTGCGCTCGCCGAGCCGCGGCTCAGGGCGCTCTTCTGCGTGCGCGGCGGCTACGGCGCGACGCGGCTGCTCGGGCGCCTCATGCACGCGGCACCGCCGGGGATGCGCAAACCGCTGGTGGGTTTCTCCGATATCACCGCGCTGCACCTGTGGCTCGCCTCCCACGGCTGGATCAGCATCCACGGCCCGGTGCTCACCCAGCTCGGCCGGCTCCCTGCCGCCACCCACGAGCGGCTGTTCGCGCTGCTGGAATCGCCCGCCCCGGCGGCGGCGCTGTCCGGCACCGAGACCTATGTGGGGGGTGTGGCCGAGGGACGCCTGCTCGGCGGCAACCTCTCGGTGCTCTCGCGCGTCATCGGTACCCCGTACATGCCGCTGCTGGAGGATACCGTGCTGCTGCTCGAGGACCAGGGGGAGCGTCCCTACCGGCTCGATCGCATGTGGACGCACCTCGAGCTCGCCGGGGTGTTCCGCCGCATCCGCGGCATCGTGCTCGGCAGCTTTACCGAGTGCGAGGAGCCGGGCGCGCCCTACTCCAGCGCCGACGTGCTGCGCGAGCTCGCCCGCGCCAGCGGCGTGCCCTGCGCCGCGGGCTTCCCCCTCGGGCACGGCGCGCACAACGAGCCGGTGCCCCTCGGGGTACGCGTGCGCCTCGATGCCGACGCGCAGCGCCTGAGCTTCCTGGAGGCGGCCGTCGCCTAAAAGAGCGCGCGCTCCTTCGGGCCGAGCATCTGCACGCCGATCAGCGGGATCGGGCCGGTGTGCTTCATGAACTCATCGTGGAAGGCGTGCCAGTACGCCTTCGGGTCCGGGTTCGCGGCCGCCCCGGGCTGCTGCGCGATCCAGTCATCGCGCAGCTTGCGGATCATGAGCTTGCCGAGGGTGTAATCGAGGTACTGGGGGTCGTAGGTGCCGCGCGCGGCCTGCTGGCGGGCATTGCCGGGATCGTAGAGGGCGCGCTCGCGAAACAGCCGTTCCGACTGCGCGACGCTCATGCCGCGGGTGTGCAGGCCGAGCGCTGACAGGTAGCGCGCATCGCGCAGCAGCGCGTTGGTGATCTGTCCCACATGCTGCCCGGGGTCGCCTGCGCCGAGCCCCGCATCCCACATCATCTCCTCGCTGTAGTGCGCCCACCCTTCCGCGTACGCGTAACCCACCCACAGCGCGTCGATCCTGGAGGGGTTGGCGTTGGAATGCAGGAACTGCTGGAAGTGGCCCGGCCAGACCTCGTGCACGCTCGTGTAGAGCAGGCTCGCCTTGCCCACGATGTAGGCGGCACGCTCCCGGGCGCTCCAGGCCGGATCCGGGGGTGCGATGTTGTACACCGATGCCACGCCATGCTCGTACGGTCCGGGCACATTGATGTAGGCGGCGTTGGCGCGCATGTAGGGCGGGGCTTCGGCCACCAACGCCTGCGCCTCGGGGGGAAAGCTGACGAGCTGCTTCTCGAGCACGAAGGCGCGCAGCCCCTGAAGCTGCGCCCGCGCCCCGGCGACCGCCCCGCCGACGGGCTTGTCGGCGTTCATCTTCGCGACACAGGCGGCGAGTGTGCCCTGCGGCAGGTACTGCGCACAGGCGTGCCCCAGGGCGGCGAGATTGCGCTCGAGGTCCGCGTTGCCGATCTCGAGCAGCCGCTCGACCGGCAGGTCGACGCGCTCGGTGACCCTGAGCATCTCCAGGAACAGCGGCTCGCCCAGAGCGAAGGCCTGGGTGGCGTGCGCGCGCTCGCCCTCAAGCCAGCTCTTGAGCCCGTCCATCGCCTGTGCCGCGGCGGCATCCGCAGCCGCCAGCTCGGCCTGCGCGGCGGGATCCTTGACGCCCGCAAACACCGCCGCCACGTCGTGGCGATAGAAGCTGGCGAAGCCGCCGAACCCGGCGATGCCGTACTTGATGAAGCTCTCCGGGAGCGGGGTCTTGAGGTTCGCCCGGATCTGCGCGCAGACCTTCGGGATGGCGCGCGCGTAGCCGATGTAGCCCTTCAGGCGCTTATCCGGCGGTGCATAGTCGCGCGTCAGGTACACATCCGGGTCGAGCTTCTGGATGTACCAGGCCGGATTGGTGAAGGGGTAGCGTGCGCGCTCGCGCCAGAAGAGCTCGCTGTCGATCACCGTATAGAGGTGCTCGCGCTCGAAGCGCTCAGGCGCGGTGAGCTGGGCATCGCTGAAGGCCGCGGCCTCGGCGCGCAGGCGCTTCAGCAGCGCCACCTCGGCGGCAATGCCCTCACCGCTCCAGTCGGGCATCTGTCCGTCGAACTCGTGGCGCCCGGCCTCGACCGCGAACTTAGGTTCCGCCCGGAAGTACTCCTCGAGGAAGCGCGCCGCGAACTGCGGCCACGGATCGGGCGTGGGCGGGGCCGCACTGCCGGTGGGTGGCGCGAGGGCGGCCGGCCGGCTGCACGCGGCGAGCAGGCACAAGGTGAACGCGAGGCCCGCGGCCCGCAGTTGCGATCCGATCATCGAATGACCCCCTGTGAGGACTTCAGTCCAGGCGCCGCACCTGCAGCGCCACGAGTGCCCCGCCGCTATCGCGCTCGATGGCGAATTCGATCGGGCGGCAGCACACCTCACAATCTTCCACATATGCGGGCTCATCGCCCGTCAGGTCGACGCGCGTCTGCAACCGCTCACCGCAGTAGGGGCAGCGCACGCCCACCAGCGCCTCGGGCGCAAGCTGCGGGCCGCCGGCGCCCGGCTCCCACACCGGCTCAAGTCCATAGAGCTCATCGATGCTCGCGCCGTCCAGCCGCGCGATGCGCCGGCGCAGGCGCGCCAGCTCCGGGGCGGTACGCCGCTTCATCGTTGCGTGACCGGGTGGCGAACTGCGATGCTGCGCGCTCTCATGCTGAGCGCGAGGATAGCCTAATATGTCGAGCGCCCGGGGGGTCGTGCCACTGCTGTGCGCCGCAGCCTGCCTGCTGCTCGGCAGCTGCGCGGGCAGCCGCACCTCCGCCACCGCGCCCGCTGGCCTATCACTGGCGGGGACCTGGCGGCTCGATCCGGCCGCCTCCGATGACCCGCAGAAGATTCTCAGCCGCATGCGCGCGCAGGCGCTGAAGATCATCAACCGCAACCTTGCCCAGACGCAGGCGCGCGTTGACTCCGGCAGCGCCCCGCCGGAGACCGCCGCGGTGATCGATCCGTCCGCGCTGCGGCGCGACCCGCTGGCACGCTCGACCGCGGCGCACATCATCAAGGACGTGATCGCGCGCGGGGAGCTGCTCACGATACGCCAGAGCCCCGACCAGATCGTCTTCGACTTCGGGACCTCGCGCCGCAGCTTCACCCCCGGCGCGCACAGTGTCGTCTCGGCCGAGGGCGGCGTCGGGGACCAGCGCTCCGGCTGGAGCGGGCACGGCTACCTCATCGTCATCAAGGCACAGCAGGGACCGGAGGTGACCGACGCCTTCGATCTCAGTGCGGATGGCGCGCAGCTGGTGGAGAAGCTGCATATCGGCTCCTACGAGCTGCCGGCCGTGGACCTCAAGCGCGTCTACGACCGCACGAGCGACGCCACGCCGCACCAACTGCCCACGAGTGACTGACGCGCCGGTGCAGCGCCCCATGCATGCCGCGCTCCTTCGGTGCGTGATCCTTGCGAGCCTGCTCGCCGGCACCGCGCTGCTGCGCGCGCAGCCCGCGGAGGAATCCGCCGCCGCTCAGGCGAACGTGCAGGAGGTGGTCGTCGAGGGGCGCCACGAGGGACCGAGACTGTGGGTGGTGCGCCAGGGCGATCACACCCTGTGGATCCTCGGCACCATCTCCCCGCTGCCAAAGAAGATGGTGTGGCAGCCGGACGCCGTGCGCGCCGTGCTGCGCGAGACGCAGGAGGTCGTGCCCGCGTGGCCCACCTACGGCATCGGCGCCAATCCCCTGACCGCGCTGCGGGTGTACATCGAGTGGCGGCGCCTGCAAAAGCCCCCCGACAACCTGCCGCTGCAGCAGACGCTCCCCCCGCAGCTCTACGCACGCGTGGAGGCGCTCAAGGCGCGCTACGACCCCAAGGACGGCAAGCTCGAGCGCATGCGCCCGATGCTGGCCGCACGGCAGCTGCTCAGCCGCGTGTTCGACGCGGCGGGACTTGCACTGCACAACGAGGTGCAGGAAACGGTGCTGCAGCTCGCGCATGCGCAGGGCGTGCGCGTGCACCAGGACAAGCTGAAGATCGACGATCCGGTCAACGTGCTCCGGGACGTCGGCAAGACGCCGCTCGACCGCGAGGTCGCGTGCCTGGAGTCGGTGGTAACGCTTTTGGAGAGCGACCTCGCGCCGATGCAGGCGCGGGCGCAGGCCTGGGCGCTCGGCGACGTGGAGGCGCTGCGCCGGCTGCCGAGCGCCGCAGACCGCACCGCCTGCATGGCCGCCGTCTCCAGCTCCGAGCGCGTGCGCACGCTCATCGCCCGCGCGCAAGATGACTGGCTGATCGCGGTGCAGGACAGCCTGAGGCGCAACCGCGGCACACTTGCCGTGCAGTCGATGGATCGCCTGCTCGGTGAGCACGGCGCGCTCGCCGCACTCAAGGACAAGGGCTACAGCGTCACGGGCCCCTGAGGGCGCGCTTCAGCTGCGCAGCGCGCACCACCAGGCGAGCCCCAGCCACCCGAGCGCCGCGAGCCCCGCGGCCCACTGCGGCACGCGCCGCAGCCCGCCCTGCACGCGCGGCAACGCCGCCGTCGCCCCGAGCAGCGCCCCGACCGCGAACCCGGTGATGTGGGCCACGACGTCGGTCCCCTCCCCCGCAGAGCCCGTCCACCCGAGCAGCACGACCCCGGCGATCAGCGGGCCCCAGCGGCGGGCCCAGCGCTGCGGGGTCGCAAAGCGTTCGCGCCAGGAATACGCCGCCATGGCTCCCAGGGCGGCGAACACCGCGGTGGAGGCCCCGACGGAGTGATGGTCCGCGGGCCCGAGGAGCCCTTCGATGAGGTTCGCGACACCGGCGCCCGTCACGGTGAGGAGCCAGGCGGTGCCGCCGCCCATCTGCGCGGCCGCGAGATAGCCGAACCACACCCCCGCGACCAGGTTGGCGGCCAGATGCGGCCCATCCAGGTGCAGCGTGAGGGCGGTCCAGGCACGCCACCATTCGCCCGCCTGCACGCGCGCCGCGTCGAGTTCGCCCACATCGAAGGCATCCAGCCGCACCAGTCCGTGCGAGAGCGCCGCGGCCACGCCGAACAGCACCAGCACGTAGACCACGCAGCCGACCCAGGCGTACGGATACGGGGCCGGCGGCGGGGGCGCCGGGGGCGGCGCACGGTTCTCCGCCTCGTACTGCAGCAGGTGCCGCACGGCGTAGGCGGCCTCCGCGGCGGGTACCTGCAGCAGGAACTCCCCCGCACCGAGCACGACGAAGCCAGCGATGCCGACCGCTGTGAGCACCAGCAGCCGCTCGTCGCAGGCGCGCTTGCGCGGGGAACGAAAGACGGTCGTCAGCTCCTCGGTGTGCATGTGTGCTGGCGAGCCTCCCGGGCCTGGAGATCGGCCTCAGCCGTGCTGACGGCGTACGCCGAGTCCGGCAAACGCCTGCCGCGCCACGTCACCGAGCAGCTCATAGAGCGCCAGCGTCGAGCGCCTGAGCGCATCGATGTGCGGCACGTAACGCCCGGGGCGCGAGGGGTACGGCACCCACAGGCCCGTCGGCGCGGGGCGCACCGCAAGTCCGGCCGCGGCGAATTCCGCTGCCGCGCGATGCTCGTGCACTGCATCGGTGACCAACAGGATGCGCGTCACGCCCTGCGCGCGCAGCAGCGCCGCCGAGTACTGCGCGTTCTCGAAGGTGTCACGCGAGTGATTCTCGATCCAGCGCGGCGTCACGCCTAAATCGCGGACGAGCGAGGCCTGCATCGCCTGCGCCTCCGCGGCCGTACCCGAGACCAGCACCGGCAGCCCGGTACGATGCGCCAGGTAGGCACCGTAGGTGAGCCGCTCGAGCAGCTCGCCCCCAGGCGCCGCTTCCCCGGCGTACTCGGGCGCCGCGGCGCGTACGCTGCCACCGGCCAGGATCACGATCGCCTGCGCATCGGCGGCGTGCCCCAGATCCAGCACCGGCTCGCGCTCGGCCACCCGCCACAGGGCATCGGCGATGACCGGTGTCGCCAGCAGCCACAGCGAGCCGAGCCCGAGCGCGAGGAGCGCCACGCCCGCGCGGCGTGCGCGCGCGCTCGCGCGCGCACGGCTCACCAGGAAGGCGCCGACCACGGCCAGCAGCAGCGGGCCTGCGGGGGGCAGCACCAGCGTGCGCAGGAGCGATTTCAGCGTCACGAACATGCAGCTCTCATAGTCGGATGCGCTGCCAGGCCCCCGAGCGCCAGCGCAGCAGCAGCACGCTGCCGAGCACCATCACGTACACGAGCACCGCGACCCAGCCGCCGACGGCGCCGTAGCCGAACTGCGGCAGGAAGTGCACCCAGCCGTGCCCGGGGGCGAAGGTGAGCGCGTGCGCGAGCGGGGCGAAGAACAGCATCGACATCGGCAGCACCAGGGCCGCGGGCACCTTCACATCGCCCGCGCCGCGCAGGCACATGCTGCTGCCCATGTTGAGCCCGTCGAAGAACTGGAACCCGGCGGCCAGCCACAGCAGGTGCTGCCCGAGGGCCACCGCCGCGAGCGAGTCCGCATCGTGTGCGCCGGCGAAGAACGGCAGCAGCCACGGCCCGGTGAGCGCGATCACGATCCCGATGCCGCCCATGTAGCACGCCGCCAGCAGGATGGTGCGGTTGCCGACGCGAAAGGCCCACTCGCGCGCCCCGGCGCCGATTGACTGCCCGACCAGGGTGGTGGCGGCGGAGGCGATGCCGAAGCCGGGCATGTATGAGAGCGAGGTGAGCATCATCACCATCTGGGTGGCCGCCCCGTCGGCGGTCCCGAGCCAGGTCTGCATCATCTGGAACATGGCGAAGCCGAGCAGGTCGGCCGCGGGCAACAGGCCCATCGGCACTCCGAGGCGCAGCTGCTCGAGGAGCCGCCGGGCATGGGGGCGCCAGGTGAGGTGCGAGTGGTACAGGCGGCGGTACTGCGGCTGCAGGAAGATCGCAAGGGCGAACAACAGGCCGATCAGCTGCGCGCAGTTGGTCGCCCAGGCGGAACCCGCGATGCCCCACCCCAGGCCGAAGATGAACAGCTGATTCAGCAGCGCGTTGGCGAGCGTGGTCACGAGGGTGATCCACAGCGTCAGGCGCGGACGGCCGATGCCGTTGAAGAACCCGAGCGTGGCCCATACGGCCGCACCGACGAAAGCACCCCCGACGCGTGGCAGCCAGAAGGCCGCGGCGAGCTGCTCGATCTGGGCATCAAAGCCGAACGGCGCGAGGATCAGATGGCGCGCGGCCCCGACGAGCATGAAGACGGGAGCCGCGCACGCCATGCCCCAGATGGCGGTCCATACCGCCTCCGCCGCACGGTTGTAACGGTGCGCGCCGAAGTTGTGCGCGACGAGCGTCTGCACGGCGGTGCCGGCGCCGCCGAGCACCAGCACGACCGCCATGATGAGCCACTGCACCGCCCCGACCGCGGCGAGTGCCTTGGTGGAGATGCGCCCCATGAACCACATGTCGGTGAGGTTGAGGACGATCTGCACGGCGCTGTTGGCCATGAGCGGCAGGGCGAGCGCCAGCACCGCACGCTGGTCGACGTGCGCGGCGCCGTGCGCATCGATGCGCTGCGCGGGCAGCCGCCCACGGCCATCCGCCGGGCGCGCAGCGCTCGCTGACTGAAGAGAGGCGTCCATGGCAACATCCTGATCAATCCGTCATTCTCGCACACTCATTCCAACGGGAGATTGCGCCATGGCCGCACCTCGCAAGGCTGCCACCCGCACCCGCCGCACGCGCGGCCGCCTCGCCCCGGGCCAACAGGCGCGCGGCCTCGACGCCGCGCAGGTCGCCGTGGCACTCGATGATCCGGCGGTCGCCGAGCTTACGCAGCTGGTGCACGCGGCAGGCGGCGCGCCGATCGGCGCTTATCGCGAACCCCTCGGCGGCCGTCCGCTCCTGCTGGCGAGCCTGCCCTTCGCAGCCGTGCAGCCGACGCCCTTCCAGCGCGACCTGTCCCCGGCGCACGTCAAGCGCCTCGCCGGGGCGATCGAGCAGACTGCGGCGTTCCTGGATCCTTTGATCGTGGTGCGCGGGGAGGACGGGCGGCTGTGGACGCCCAACGGCCGGCACCGCCTCGCCGCCGCCAAGGTACTCGGACTCAAGCAGGTCACGGCGCTCATCTGTGGGGACGAATCCCTCGCCTACCGCATCCTCGCGCTCAACACCGAGAAGGCCCACAACCTCAAGGACCGCAGCCTCGAGGTGATCCGCATGGCGCGCAATCTCGCGGCGCGGCGCGGACGCGAGCGCGAACAGGATTTCGCCGCGCAGTTCGAGGCGCCCGAACTGCTGACGCTCGGCATCGTCTACGAGCGCGCGCCGCGCTTTGCCGGCGGCGCCTACAGCGCGTTCCTGAAGAAGGTCGATCGCTTCAGCGAGCGCACGCTCGCGGCGAGCCTGAAGCAGCGCGAGGACTACGCGGCCCGCATCCTCGAGATCGACGCGCGCGTGAAGGCCCTCATCAGCGCCCTGCAGGCGCGCGGCTTCAAGTCACCGTACCTGCGCAACTACGTCGTGGCGCGGATCAATCCGGTGCGCTTCCACAAGGCCAAGAAGGGCGCCACGGCCCCGCCGATGCCGCTGCCCCAGGCACTGCTGCGCATGTCCGCCGCCGCGCGCCAGTTCAACGTGGGCTCGGTGTCGAACTCCGATCTCGCCTGGGTGGCCGTGGGCGCGGCGGCCGAGTAGGCACCCGCTAACGCCCGATCCTCTGTGCGCCGGCGCCCTCGGGCAGCGCGCGCAGGTATCCGTCGTCCTCGTAGGTGAGCCCGTAGCCGTAGGGGAAGAGCGGCGCCTCCCCGGGGCGCCCGTCGACCGCCGGCGGGCGCGGCGTTGCGGGCCAGGAGAATGGCAGCCGGCCGCTGAAGTCATAGCGCACCGCACCATCGGGGCGGCGCAGCAGCACGTCGGCGATCCCGCCGCCTTCCGGGCCCGGAAGCCAGGCGGCCACGAAGCTGTCGGCGGCATTGAGCTCGGCGTTGACCCACAGCGGACGCCCCGACAGGAACACGGCGACCACTGGCACGTCCTGGGCGCGCAGGCGCCTGAGCAGCGCCAGGTCGTGCTTGTCCGCCGGGCTGTACTCGAGCGTTGGCACATCGCCGGCGAACTCGGCGTACGGGTTCTCCCCGAACACCACGATCGCCACGTCGGGGCGCGTGTGGAACTCCCCCGTGAGGCTCAGCTGCGCGCTGCCGCCGGCCGCCTTCACCTGCCGTGCGATGCCCGCATAGATCGTCTCGCCGTGCGGGAAGTCCTGGTTCGGTTCGGTCCCCTGCCAGTTGATCGTCCAGCCGCCGCTTTGCTTGGCGAGGCTGTCGGCGCCGTCACCGGCGACCAGCACGTGCTGCTGCGGCGCAAGCGGCAGCAGGTGATTGCGGTTCTTCAGCAGCACCAGCGACTCGCGCACGGCGCGGCGTGCCACGGCGCGGTGCTCCGCGGAGCCAAGCAGCTCGTAGTGTCCGGCGTACGGGCGCGCGGAGGGGCGCCCCTCGGTGAGCAGATGCGCGCGCAGCTTGACGCGCAGGATGCGGCGCACCGCATCCGCGAGGCGGCTTTCCGGGATCGCACCGGAGACGACCTGCGCGGCGAGGTTCTGCTGCAATTCCTTCCAGCCGTCCGGGGCCATGAGCATGTCCAGCCCGGCGTTCACGGCCGGCGGGCAGCTGACGGCCGTGCAGCCGGGCAGCTGCGCGTGCCCGTTCCAGTCCCCGATCACGAAGCCGTCGAAGCCCATGCGTCCCTTGAGCACCGCGGTGAGCAGCGCCTCGTTCCCGTGCATCTTGCGGCCGTGCCAGCTCGAGTAGGACGCCATGACGATCTGCGCGCCGGCGGCGAGCGCTGCCTGGTAGCCCGCACTGTCGATATCGCGCAGCTCCCGCTCGCTGGCGAGGTTATCCCCCTGGTCCTTGCCGCCCGTGCCCCCGTCCCCGAGGAAGTGCTTGGGCGTGGCCAGCACGTGCGCGGCGTCGAGGAACGCGGGCGTTCCGGCGGTTCCCTGCAGGCCCTCGACCAGGGCGGCGGCGTACTCGCGCACCAGCTGCGGGTCCTCGGCGTAGCTCTCGTAGGTGCGCCCCCAGCGGGCATCGCGCGCCACCGCGACCGTGGGGGAGAACGCCCAGTCAAGACCGGTGACCCGGACCTCGAGGGCGGTGATCTCCCCGATGCGGCGGATCAACTCCGGGTCGCGCGCGGCGCCGAGCCCGATGTTGTGGGGAAAGATGGTCGCCCCGGGGATGTTGTTGTGCCCGTGGACGGCATCGGTCCCCCACAGCACCGGCACGCGCGGGTCCGCGGGGGTGCCGCAGGAAGCGTCATAGAACCGGTCTGCGAGCGCGAGCCACTCACTCGCAGGAGCAAGTTTGTCGTCCCGCGGCGAGGAATTGCCGCCGTTCAGGACGGAGCCGAGGAAATAGTGACGCAAATCATCCGGCGCAATGCTGCCGATATCCGCCTGCACCAGCTGGGCTGCCTTCTGTGCGGGGGTCATGCGCTCGAGCAGCGCCCCGATGCGGGCCTCGAGCTGCGGGTCCGGCGGCAGTGCGGGTGCGAGCTGCGGCCAGCGCTGCGGATGAATGCGCACGGCCGCTTGCGGCGCCGCGGCCCAAA